>Ga0181573_10000621_pt1 | contig 36877 bp, 15 predicted proteins | sample 101ome_25_FD_148643 | JGI IMG/M metagenome (GOLD analysis project Ga0181573, IMG submission 148643) | Coastal salt marsh microbial communities from the Groves Creek Marsh, Skidaway Island, Georgia - 101409BT metaG (spades assembly) | ecosystem: Environmental > Aquatic > Marine > Intertidal zone...
GACCGCAGTGACGTGCGCGAACACCCTGGACAAGGGCCTCGCCGTCCTCGAATCCGCGCAGGGCAACTCGGACGTCAACGCCCATTTCGACGTCGCCCTCGTCGAGGAGGAACAGGTTGCGCCAATCATGCGCGACGCGATGCACCCTGGGACGGCGTCGGCGACGACGGCGACGTCGCCGCTCTTCGGCCGGTTCACGACGATCGCGAAGGAGGTTGCGATCGTGCTGATGCACGAGGACGAGGACGTCGCCTCCAAGACGTACATGATCGAGGCGATCAAGGTTGGCGTCGTCGACGTCGTGAAATACCCGCTCGTGAAGCAGAGCATGCGGACGCTCTGGCAGCACGCGGTGCGGAAGATCATCCGGCAGCAGGCCACCCCCGCGGACACGCTCGCGGCCACCGCCGGCGGCGCCTCGGGAGGCGCGGGCAAGAAGCGCTCGTCGGAGGATCGCGGTCGGTCACGCGACGCCAACGTCGACGACCCGAATTACCGGCAAAGCAATTCGGGAGACTCGTCCGCGTCGGAGGAGCGCGCGCTGAAGCGGCAGAGCAACAGTTCGCCCACGACGGTGCTCGAGGACGAGTCCAACCCCGGGGATGGTAAGGGAAAGGCGGACGACAACAAGGCGGGCGGGAACGCGAAGAAGCCGACGTCCACCGGCGGCGCCAAGGCTAAGCCGCAGGCTCGATCGACGCAGCAGTGGAAGGCTGCCGAGCAGCGCGGCCGGAGGCTGGCGATCAAGCCCCACACCGCCATGGTTCAGGGACAGCAGGGCGCGCAGATGGGCGGCCGGGTGGCGTACTGGAATCCGGGTTCGCAGATGATGCAGGGAACCACGCAGACGATGACGGTCAACGGACAGCAGGTTCAGGTTTGGGTGCCGATGCAGGCGGGTTCGTACCCCGCCGCCGGGCAGCAGCAGCAGCAGCCCGGGGCTGGGAGCGCGGCGGGGGTGAGCGGGGCGCAATCCGCGCCATCCGCCGGGGCGGGCGGTCCACAATCCTCCGCCGCGGCGGGGCTTTCAACAGCGGGCACGGCGACGGCGGCGGGCGACGGCACGCAAGCCGCGGGGTCGCAGCCGGGACAGCAGCAGCAGCAGCAGTTCGCGTCGTCGTATCAGGGGGGCGTGCCGGTTGGACCCAACGGTCAGCCACTGCCGATGATGTACCCGCAGGGGATGGTTTTGGTGCGACAGGCGAACGGCCAGATGGTGTACATGCAGGCGACGCCGCAGATGATGCAGCAGCATCAGATGCAGCAGCAGGGTCAGTACATGCAGTTTGCGCCGGGGCCGTACACCCACGGCGCCTCCGGCGACTCCACCATGGTGGGGTCCGCGGATGACAAGGCCCCCGCCGGCTCGCTCGCCGGACCGGACCTTAATCTCGGCGACGTGGGCCTCAAGGGCCAGCCGTTGCCCCTCGGCCTCAACCTCCGAAGGACCAACTCGCTGGAGAACATGATGGGCGGCGGGCTCGGCAATCAGATCGACGCCAACGTGTTCAACGACGCCGAGCCCATGGAGGACGACGCGCTCGATATGTTGCTCAGGGACGGCGGCGGTAACCTGTTCGATAACATGGACGACTCCATGCTCGCGGAGGCGGCTGCAAACTCGACGGGTGAGTTTTTCGGCATGGTCAACGCGTGATTTTATTCTCGCGGCGAATGGGTGGGAGCGAGAGGGTGAGCGCGACGAACCGCGCGCGCGCGAGCCCGTCGGGCGGCTGGCGCGATGATTCAACGCTTTCGCCGCCGTCGTACGCGACGACGGGGCGGACGCGACGACGAAACAGGATACTGTTGTGCAATACAGTTCATGTACTAGTAAAACGAGTAAAACCCCGCGCCCTCCGCCGGCGCTCGTCCCTCCCCTCTCGCCGTGGTCGTGGTTGTGGTTGTGGTTGTGGTCGTGGTCGTGGTCGTGGTCGTCGTCGTCAGTGCCCGGCCATCTCCTGCGCGAGGGCGTCCGCCATGATCTCCCGCGCCCGACTCGCGACCCCGCCCGCGTCCAGCAGCTCCCTCGCGCGTTCCCCCAGCGACTCCGGCGGCCCGGGCCCCGACGCTTTCCGCTCCGACCACGTCCTCGCCGCGTCCCTCGACTCGTCCATCGCCGACTCCGCCGCCGCCCTCGCGCCGTCGACGTCGCCGGCGGCGATCTTTCGAGCCGTCTCCCTCGCCGTCTCGAAACGCGTCACCGCCGCCTCCCCGCGACACCTCGCGAGATCCGACCGCGCGCGGACCACCTCCGCGCGAAGCTCGACGGATTCGGCGGCGGCGTCCTCCATCCCGGCCGTCGCGTCGGCGAGCGCTTTCAATTGCTCCTCCGCGTCCGCCGCCCTGGCCTCCGCGGACGAAACCCTAGCCTCCGCGGCGTCTCGAATCCCCGCGCACGCGGCGTCTGCGTCGGCGGCGGCTCGCGAGGCGGCGTCGGCGGCGGCTTCCGCGTCGGCGGCGGCGACCTCCGCGGCGTGCGCTCTTCGCTCCGCCGCGCCGAGTCTCGCCCTCAGGTCGTCGAGGGACGCGTGAGGCTCGTCGCGTTCGCGCGATGCGTTCGTGCGGGCGCCGCGAGGTGTGCGCGGGGTGCCCATCCCCGGGGTGCCCACCCGCGGGGTGCCCAGCGGGGTGCCGTCTTTGGCCGACGCGCCGTTTCGCACCAGCGCAGATTCCAAAAACGCGACGCGAGCATTCGCCGCCGCGAGCCTCGCCTCCGTCTCGGCGAGCCGCGCGCCAATTTCCTCGGTCGAACCCTTCCTCTCGGTCGACCCACCCTTTCCAGCCGACTCCTCGCGGGATCGGCGGCGCTCCTCCCGTTCCCGCTCGGCGACCCGTTCCCGCCGCAGCGCCTCAGCCTCGCGCGTCGAGCCCTCAAGCCGACGCGTCACCTCGACGAGCTCCGTCTTGAGCGCCGCCGCGGTGGCCGCGGCGTCCCTCGCGGCCGCGGCAGCGTCGGCGGCGTCGACGGCCACGCCGAGGTCGCGCAGCAAGTCCGCCGCCGTCGACGAAGCCGCCGACGCGGCTCGATCCGCCGCCTCTTTTTCCGATCCGTCGTTCGCGTCGTCGTCGCGACCGTTCGCCTTCTCGCGACCGTTCGCCTTCGAGAGGTTCGCGAGGGCGACGAGCTCTGCGACGCGCGCGTGGAGCTCCACGTTGGCGTCGGCGATCGCGAAGCACCGCGCGCGTTCCGCCGCCGCCGCCGCCGCCGTCGAGAAGAAACTCCAATCCTCCTCGGGGTGGGGCGACGGGCCGGCCGGCCGTCCGCGCGGCGCCTCCTCGGGCGACGAGCTCGTCCAACGGATTGAGGCGAAGGCTTCGAGCGCGGCGGCGGCGGCGTCGGCGCGCGCCCGCTCCCCGACGCACCTCGCGCGCTCACGCGCGAGGTCCTCCTCGAGCGCGGAGCGTTCGCGCGTCGCGTCGGCGAGCGCGGACGTCAGCGCCGCGCGGTCGGCTTCGGACTCCTCGAGTCGGCGAATCATCGAATCCCCAATCGAATCCCCAATCGAATCCCCAATCGAATCCCCCTCCTCCTCCGCTTTGGACCGCCGTTCGCCCGATCGCGCGTGGACGGCGAACGTCCGCGCGTCCCGCAGCGCCGCGTTCGCCCTCTCCGCGTCCGCGACCGCCGCCCGCGCCCGATCCTCGGCGTCGTTTATTCTCGCGGCGAGCGCCGCCATTTTCGCCTCCGACGCTCTCGTCGCAAATCTCGCGTGCGCCAGCCTGGCGCGATTCACCGCCAGCGCCGCCCCGAGCGCCGCCGCCTCCACCCCCGACGCACCGGTACGTCGGTACGTCCCGTTCCCATCGGTGAACGCACCGTTCGAACCGTGCGTTTGAATCTTCGCGAGCGCGGCTTCGAGCTCGGCGTCGAGTCTGCTCGCGATACCCTCGCACTCGTCTGCGCGCCTTCGCTGGGTGTCCAATTCGTGCCTCAGCTCGAACGCCTCCGCGGACGCCCTCGCGGTCCGCGCCCTCGCGTCCCCGAGCTCCTCGACGATCGTCCCGCACCGAGCCGCGAGGGCGTTGCGTTCGGCGATGACCGCGGCGAGCGCGGCGGCGCCCTCGGCGAGCGCTCGCTCGGACGCGGCGCGGGACTCGAGCGACTCGCGGACGGCCTCCTCGGCGACGCCCAGCCGGGCTCGGATCACCCCCAAGTCCTCGTCGAGGGTCGTGCCGTCGACGTCGAGCTCCTCGGGCCCGGCGTCGGATTCATTCGCGACGGAATCGGAATTGGGATTGGGATTGGAAGTCGAAGTCGAATTCGCGCGATGGAATTCGCGAGATAGGACGACGCGGAGCCGCGCGCGCGCCGCGTCCGCGTCCGCCTCGCTCGCCGCCGCCTCCATGGCCGCGTCCACGGCCTTGGCCTCCGCTTTGGCCACCGCCCCTTCCGCGCGTTCCACCCTCGACTCGAGCGCCGACTCGTGCCGCGTCGCCTCGGCGAGCGCGGCGTTGGCTTCGCTTAAAGCGCGGACGGCGTCGTCCCGTTCAAGCTTCGAAGCCGACGCGTCCGCGCGGGCGCTCGCGGTCATGGCGGCGTGCTCGGCGCATTTCAAGCGCAGCTCGGCAAGAGCTCGGTGCGCGGCGTGCAGCCGGGCGCGGAGTAACGCGTGGGGAACGTCCGCGGAGTAATCGACGGCGCCGACGAGAACGTCCCGGAAAGGAGCTTCCCGGTTGCTCGATTCGCCCCGATTCGACGAGCGAGTAGTGCGGGGTTTGTGCGCCTGCGCGGGCGGCGGGTGGTCGACACCGACTCGGGCGCGAGGATCGCGGTGGTCGCCTCGGCGCGGGCTCGGGTTGTTGCTCGGGTTCTGGCCCAACCGAGGTTGGGCGCCCGAAGACGCCCGAGACGACGCCGGAAAAGTCGTCTTTGTCGCGGAGACGACGGTGGCGGACATGAACTGGGGCGACGCCGGCGGCGTGAAGCCGTGACGGTCGTGACGGTCGTAACGGTCGTACGACGACGTCCTCCCCGCGCCCCCCTGGTTGTCCACCGCCCTCTTCACCGTCTCCTCCCTCGCCCTGTGCGCGTCGGGGGTGTCGGTCGGAAGCTCCGCGGCGGCCATCGCCCGCGCCAGCGCCTCCGCCGACGCCTTGGCCTCGGCGAGCTCGATCCTCAAGCTGGACCGCGTCATCTGCCCCTCCACGTTCATCCGCCGAGCCTTGGCGAGGTCCGCCTTGGTCTTGGCGAGGTCCGCCTCGAGCGCGCACCTCGCGGCGGCGTCCGCCTCGGCGTCCATCGCGCGTTGACGGACCCCGGCGGCTGCTTCGAGCATCGCCCTCTTGGCATCCTCTGAACGCTTCATCTCGGCTCGGAGATCCGCCTCGAGCGACGCGACGCGCTTCGCAGCCGACGCCCGGCGGGAGTTGAGCGCGGCGGCGTACCAGCGAAGCGTCGCCACGCGCTGATCCGCCGCCCTGTCCACGAGCGACGATGTGGTAGTCGCTCCGTTGGGATCCGAATCGGTCCCTCCGTCGGGCGACGTCAGGCTCTTCGGCCACCGCATCGACTCGATCTTCGCCTCGGCCGATCTCGTCGCCGCCTCGGCGTCGCTCGCGCGCTCTTCCGCCCTCTCCGCGTCCGCCAGCGCCCTCTGGAGCGCGGCCCTGAGGCTCTCGACGTCCTGGGTTTGGGTGCCGTCTCCCGCGATCCGCTCGACCCGGGTCTGCTGCATCTGCGTTCGGAGCTCGTGCGCCTCTTCCTCGGCGAGTCGAGCTCGTCTCTCCGCGTTTGACGCCGTCGACGCCAAACGCGACTCCGCTTCCAACCTCCGCGCCTCGGCGGCGTCGATCTGATCCCGGAGCGCTCGCTCCAGCGATTCCCACACGCGCTTGCCCTCGAGAAGGAGCGAGGCGGCGTCTCGTTCGGCGCGCGCGATGGTTCGCGTCTCCTCTCGGGACGCCGCCAACGAAGCCTCCGCCCTCCGCAACTCCTCCTCCCTCTCGCGGAGCTCCGCGGAGAGCGCGTCGCCCAGCGCGTTCGCCGCGGCGAGGTCCTCCTCCGCCCGCGTCCTCGCCTCGCCCGCCTTTCGCGCGCGGATTCTCGCGGACTTGGCCTTAGTCGCGGCTTCGTTCGCGCTCTCGAGCCGCGCGTTCAAGTCGTCGACGCTCTTTTTCGCGTCGGCCGAGACGCGCTCAATCTCATCCTTGGCCCGCTTGTTCTCCGCCTTGAGGTCCCTGCACCTCGCCTTGAGCTCGCGGACCGTCGCGGCGTCGGAAGCGTTCTTGCCCGCCGCGCCCCCGGAGCCGGAGGCGAGCTCGATGCGAAGCTCAGACTCGCGAGCGGCGGCGTTTTTGCGAATCTCGTCGCGTTCGTCGGATACTTTCCGGGCTCGAACGCGTTCCCTCGCCGCGGCTCTCGCCGCCTCCTCCGCCCTCGACTCCGCGCCCTGGATCCGCGCCTTGGCGATCTCGAGCTCGGCGGCGAGCGCCTCGACGCGCTCGGTCAAACGACCGTTTTCGAAAACGGCCGAACCGACCTCCTCGCGTTCGTCGACGAGCCGTCGTCGCTCGTCCTCGAGCTCGACGAGTCGCGCTCTTCGGGAGTCGTCCACGGCGCGACGCCACGTGGCGAAGGCTCCCGCGAGAGATTTGTTCGCCAGCCTGCGCACCGCCCTGTTGAGCACGTCCGCGCGCCTCCGTTCGTCCGCCTCCGCCTCGAGCGCCGCGGCGCGCTTCTCGAGCACGTTCTCGGCCCATCGACCGAACGCGCGATGCGTTGAGCGCTTGGCCAGCCTGGCGACGACGACGCCGAGCGTCCTTCGCCGCGTCTCCTCCTCCGCCCTCCTCGCCTCGCACGCCGTCGCCCACGTCTCCCAGGACGCGGCGAGCCTCTTGTTGGCCAACCTACCGGCGACTCTTCGAAGGACAGCCTCCAACCGCTCGCGTTCGTCGATGGCGTTTGCCCACGTCTCCCAGGACGCGGCGAGCCTTTTATTGGCCAACTTACCCGCGACTCTTTGAAGCGCGGCTCTCAACCGCTCGCGTTCGTCCACGGCGTCGACCCACGCCGCGAACGCCGTGGCGACGGCTCGGTTTCGCATCTTGCGAACGACGCGGGCCAGCGCGTTCGCCGTTTGGCGCTTCTCCCGCACGAGCTCTGCCCACCGCTCCCACGCCGCGGACCGCGCTCGATTGGCAAACTTTGACGCGACCCGATGCAACAGCGATCGAAGCCGTCTCGCCTCGGTCACCGAATCCGTCCACGTCGCGAACGCCGCCGCGACGGCGCGGTTGGCGAACCTCGCGAGCGTCCTCGCCAGCGAGACGCGCACGGCGGCGCGCTCCGCGACGGTGGATGCCCATTTATCGAAAGCCCTCGCGCGGGCTCGATCGGCGAACCTCGCCAGGACCCTCCCGATCCTTCGCCTGAGATCCGTTCGTTCGGCGATGTGCGCGCGCCAGCGGTCGAACGCGGCGGACGCGACGCGATCGCGCATCCTGTCCACGACGCGCCCCATCGCGCGGTTTCTCCGCGCCGCCTCGGCGAGGTGAACCTTCCAGTTTTGGAATACGCGGCGCACGAAGCGGGCGTCGAATCTGCCTAGTAGACGCCGGGCCAGAACCCTCAGCCGCGCCGACTTCCTCGCCTCGTCGCGCCATCCCACGAAAGCCGACGCCTTGGACCTCGACGCGAACCTGCCAAAGTGCCTGCGCAGCAGCCTCTCGGCGCGCTCGCTCTCCCGCGAGCCGTCGAGGCATTCGCGCCACCGAGCCATCGCTCGAGCCAGCGACGCGTTGGACAACCTACCGAGAGCCCTGCGAAGCGCCGCGCGAAGCCGCTTGGCGTCATCCACGGACTCTCTCCACCTCGCGAACGCCGCGGACTTACCCCTGTGCATCAAACGACCCGCGACGCGTCGAAGCGCGCGTTGTCTGCGGGCCTCCTCGGCGGTTTTAGCGGTCGCGAGCTCAGCTCGGGCCGATTCGTTTTCGGCGCCGAGGGCGTCTCTCGCGACTCGCAGCGCGTCGAGCTCCGTCTCCGCCTCCGCCAGCTTCTCGGTGAGGACGAAGACGGACTCGGAGAGCGCGCGGCTCTTGCCGAGCTCGAGCGCGGTCGCCTCTTTCAGGTCCCGTAAGCGCTCGGTCTCCGCGCCGCTCTCCTTTAACAGATTCTCGGCGCAATCTCGTTCTCGCTCGGCGCCCTCGAGCCGCGCCTTGACGAATTCGAGATCCGCGCTCGTCGTCCTGAGCCTCGATTCCAGGTCCCGCGCCCTCGCCTCACCAGCCTCCAACGCGGCGGCGCGATCGTCCGCGTTTTTCCGCGAACGCTCGTTCTCCTCGGCGAGCGTTTTTCGCAGACGCTCGTTCTCCTCGGCGAGCATCGCGCGTTCCGCGGTCCGCTTGTCGCGCTCGAGCTCGAGCCGGTCCACCGCCTTTGACGCCGTCTCGCCGAGTTCCAGCGCATTCACCGTCTGCGCCTTACTCGCGGCGAGCCTGCGTTTGAGGGACTCCGCCTCGGTCGCGAACGACTCCGATCGCGCCTCGAACGTCGCGGCGCGTTCCGACGCGTCTTCCAGACCTCTCCGGAGCGTCTCCGTTTCTTTCCTCGCGTCGTCGAGATCGAGCCGAAATCGGTCCCGATCCGTCGAAACCGCGGAGAGCTCAGCCTCCAACGCCGCGGCGCGGTTGCACTCCGTCTGTAACCCGTACCGCGCCTCCCTCAGCGCCGCCTCCGTGGACGCGAGCGCGGTGCGCGAATCCTCGAGCCGCGCGGTGAGCTCGGCAAAGGCGACGGCGGAGCGAGACTGTTCGCGCCGCGACGTATCCGCCGACTGTTTCGCGTCGTCGGCGTCCCACCCGACGGCGACGACGCGAGCCTCCGCGTCCCTCCTCGCGCCCCGCTCCGTCTCGAGCTCCCCGCGCGCGGTATCCAGGTCCCGCTCGAGCTCGGCGCGGCGCGCCTCGGATCGCGCCAGCTCCTTCTTCTCCGACTCCAGTCGCTCGGAGAGGGTGCGGAGTCGGCGAGCCGATTCCTCCGACTCCCGTCGGCGCTCGCGGGCGTCAGCCTCGAACTCGTCGCGCTCCTTCATCGCGTTCTCCAGGTCGGCGATGCGCCGCCGCGCGTGCTGCAGCTTGACGCCTTGCTCGGTCACCGCGAGCGCAGCCTCGCGGATGACGCCTCGGCGGATCGGGACCTCCTCCTCGGGGTCGCTCGCGTCGTCGCCAGCTGTGTCGTCGTCGTCCAACCCGGCGCCAGCTGTGTCGAGGCGTTTCCCGTCGACGGAGATGCGGGGCGCCGGGCCGAACATCCGCCTCAAGAGGTCGGCGGCGTCGCGCCCCGGAGTGCCGGACGGCGGCGTCGAGGGCGGAGTCTCCTTACCGGGCGGAGTCGGGAAAGGGTCGTCGTGGGAAGCCGGAGCCCCCCTTCGCGAACCTCCGGACAACCGTCGAGTCGTTCGTCCCTTCGGCGACGACGCAGTCGCAATCTCCTCGTCGATCCTCCGTCGTATCTCCGCCATGTTCTTCCTCGCGCTCTGCAACTCAGCCTTGATGGCGGACGTCATCGCGGTCGGGTCGTACGATCCGTCGGCGAACATCTCCGGCGAGAGCGGGTCGTCGTCGTCGTCGTCGGCGTCGGCGGCGGCGGCGGCGGCCGGGGTGGAGCGCGGGGATTGACCGGATCGGGCCGCGCGGAGTAGGTCCTCCGGGGACGCGCGGAGCACCTCCTGGGCGCGTCGCATCGCCGACTCCATCGCGGCGTCGATCGCGGACATCCGCGGAGGCGACGGCGGGGCCCCGCGCGGCGACCCGGCGGCGTTCGCGTATGGAGAAGGTTCGGCCGGGGACGAAGGCGCGGCTTCAAGAAAGTCGGGTTCCATTCGCCGAGCGACGTCGCGGCTTTTCCCCGCAGCCTCTGGCGTGGCTGCGTGGAAGGAAAACTCGGAGGGCGAGCCGCGTCCCTCGGCGTCGGCGGCGTCGGCGGCGGCGGTTGGACGCCAGGTCGTCGCCGCGCCCCGGCCGGCGGGGACCGCGTTCGCGGCGCGCCCGCCGCCGAGCAGCTCTCGCTCGAACTCCTCGAGCTCGTCAATCGCTCGCCGCGCCCTGGCGGACTCGAGCGTAGACTCGAGCGACGCGACGTTGGAGGCGTCGATCGGATTACTCGCGAGTATGGAGGCGTAGACGTCCTTCGCCGAGGCGTCTGGGCACACGTCGCTCGCGTCCTGGCCGAACGCGTTGACCAGATCCGGGTTGGCGCCGTGCGCGAGGAGCCACGCGGCGATTGGCCACTGGCGATTCCGGCAAGCCTCGTGCAGCGGGGTGTCGCCCTGCGAGTTGGGCGTATCGACGTGGAGGCCCTCGCCGACGCCGTGCTCGAGGACGATGCGGAGGCTGCTCAGGTTGCCGCGCGCGGCGGCGGCGAACAGCGCCGACGTCCTCGAGGGTGTCCTCGGCGGGTTCGCCATCCCCTCGAGCACGCGTCGTTCCGGAACGCTAACAAAATTGTCGACGATCCGACGCCCGATTCGACACCGAGCCGCCGTCGCCCGGTCCCGGGTTCTCTCACCCCCGACGCCCTCGCGCGTCTACGATCGTCTCGGGAGAGGTCTCCGGGTGTCCCGGCGCGGCGCCTAAACCCTGCGCGCGCCCGGGAAGTGGTGGTCCTCGCCGCGGTCCGCCCAAATTGGAGCGATATCGAGAATCGGCACACGGCTCCGTCGTGTCCAGCTCGCAGCTCGCTCCGGTGTTGTCCGCGACGTTCGTCGGCGGCGGTTCGTCGGCTCCGTCTACCGATCCCTCGCGTTAAAAACGAACGATAGCACTAGAGCTAATAACACGACGCACGCCGCTCGCTACTTGATGCGCACGGGCGCGAGCTCGCGATCCATCCCCCTGGTCGCCCCGCCTACCCAGCCGTCCGCGCTCCGCCTACCCGGCCTCCGCACAGCTGTGCCGTCGTCGCCCGAACCGTCGTCGCCAGCCGTGTCGTCGCCAGCTGTGTCGCCCCCGCCTCGTCTTCCTCCTCCCTTCGCGCCCATCGCCCTCTCCTCGCCCCTCGCCCTCTCCTCGCGCTGCTCGCGCCTCCGCCTCACCTCCGACTTGTGATACTCGCACGCGATCGCCCCGAAGAACAGCGCCGTCGCCGCGACGTACTTTGCCGTCAACGGCTTGTCGCTCCGGAAGAGCGCGAAACTGAGCATCACGGTGACCGCCTTCCTCGCCGTCGTCACCGCCACCGCCGCGACGGCGCCGAAGTGCTTCATGAGCAGCGTGTACAGCCACGCGCCCACGTAGAACACCACGCTGCGCACGAACAGCAGCGCGAACGCCCCGGGGAACCGCGCGAAGTACCGAAAAGCCTCGAAGATCTCCCCGGACGTCACGAGAACCGCCAAGACGAAGCCCGCGCCGAAGCCGTTGACGTAGAGCATGTTCTCGTCGACGCCCGCGCCGTGGTCCCTCATGCACGCGTCCGCTATGTTGCTCTGCGCCGCGGTCAATCCCAGGCACACGAACGACAGGGCGAATCCCAGCGCGTAGTCGGCTTCCGGGTTGGACTCGGCCTCTCCGAGGCCGAACATCACCGCCGAGGTGGTGAGGAATCCCGCCGCGGCGTAGTCGTGCGGCGGGTAGGACCGCCCCAGCCACGCGACGCTGACGATCATGACCGGCACCAGCTTGATGGACTTGAGCACCGTCCCGGTGACGTAGTTGACGTACTTGTACGCGAGCTTACCCAGGCTGGCGTACAGCGCGAGGCAAGCGGCGCCGATCGCGTAGAGCCGGAGGGGCGCCGAGCGGGGCTCCAGCCTCCACCACTTCACGTCGCTCCATCTCGGCGGTGGACCGCTCGCCGCCCCGGGCGACGCGACCGTGCCGTCGCCGCCGAGGGATGCGAGCTCCGTCGCGGCGCGAAGGCGGATGGTGACGTGGCTGACGACGCCAAACACCGCGAGCTCGAAGAAGGCCATCGTGAAGAAAAAGTCGTAGTTGGGAAGCGCCTTCAACACGAACTCCTCGAGGTAGGAGGCGAGCGCGATGGACACGATGGTTCCCGCGGCGAGCCAGACGAAGGCCTGATCCGCGGCGACTCTCCGGCCGAGTAGGACGACGTCAGGCTGCGCGATCACCCCCATCCTCCCCGCGCGCGCCCCCGTGTGGAAGTGGGGCGCGTCCACGAGAAAAAGTGGGGCCCGCCTGCCCGCGCAGCAGCGATCGATCGATCCACTGCGGATTGCATGATGATGGTCGCGGCTGCTCGGGGTTCAGGGTTACCGGGTGACGTGTTCGTGCGCGACTCGGCACAGCCGCACGCGCGTCGCCGCCCTCGTCCCAGACGCGTCGCCGCCGCGAGCCGCGCGCCTCGATCAAACGCGCCGACTCGTCCGTCGCGCACTCCCGCGACACGCGCGAAGAGCGACCTCCGGGCTGCCGGGTAAGGCGACCTCTTCGCAGCATCCCTCGACGCTCCAGAGGATAGATAGAGTCCATCCATGGCGGTCCTCGCCCGGCTGAGACCCGCCGCGACCGCCGCGGCGTTCACCCGCGCGCGGTTCGCGCGCTCCGCGTCCAATGCGGTCATCCGCGCGGGCGCCCGCGCGACTCCCCCGCCCGTCGCGTCCGTCGTCCGCCCCGCGCCCCACTTCCGGAGCCTCCGCGCGCCCGGCGCGCAGCCGGACCGCCGCAATCATCATCAATCTAATCAATCCGCGCGGTTCGTGCCAAGCCGAGCGATGGCGACGTCGGTCGCGTCCGAGGTCCACCCGGGCGCCAACCACGCGGACCTCCCCAAGAACTTCGAGCAGGGCGACGTCGAGGAGCGCCTGTACAAGATGTGGGAGGAGAACGGGTACTTCAAGCCGTCCGACACCGCCGCGGGCGAGCCCTTCACGATCGCCATGCCCCCGCCCAACGTCACTGGAGCGCTGCACATGGGACACGCGATGTTCGTCACGCTTCAGGACATCATGGCGCGCAACGCGCGCATGCGCGACCGTCCCACGCTGTGGCTCCCGGGCACCGACCACGCCGGCATCGCGACGCAGCTGGTGGTGGAGAGGTCGCTCGAAGCGGATGGGCTGACGCGCGAGGGCGTGGGCCGAGAGGAATTCGAGCGAAGGACCTGGGAGTGGAAGAAGGAGTACGGCGGGCGCATCGGTAACCAGATCCGGCGGCTCGGCGCGTCGTGCGACTGGTCCCGCGAGCGTTTCACCCTGGACGAGGGCCTGAGCGAGGCTGTGCTCGAGGCTTTCGTCTCCCTTCACGAGCGCGGTCTCATCTACAAGGGAACGTACATGGTCAACTGGGCGCCCAAGCTGCAAACCGCCGTCTCCGACCTCGAGGTGGAGTACAGCGATGAGCCCGGCACGCTGTACTACTTCAAGTACCCCGTGGAAGGGGGCGAGGGGGACGCGGCGTACCTGCCCGTCGCCACCACCCGCCCGGAGACCATCCTTGGAGATACCGCAGTCGCGGTGAACCCGGCGGATGACAGGTTCAAGTCGTTCATCGGCAAGCGGTGCGTGGTGCCCTTCTCGAACGGCCGCACGATTCCCATAATCGGTGACGATTACGTGGACATCGAGTTCGGAACCGGCGCGCTGAAGATCACCCCCGGACACGACCCGAACGACTACGAGATTGGCCAACGGGTCGGGTTGCCCACGATTAACATCATGAACAAGGACGGCTCGATGAACGGAAACGCGGGAGCTTACGAGGGACTGGACAGGGCCGAGTGCCGAACGAAGCTCTGGGCGGACATGGAGTCCGAGGGGATCGCGATCAAGTCCGAGCCGTATCAGACGCGCGTGCCCAGGAGCCAGCGGGGCGGCGAGGTGATCGAGCCTCTGGTGTCGGAGCAGTGGTTCGTGAAGATGGAGACGATGGCGAAGCCCGCGCTCGAGGCGGTGGAGACCGGGGAGCTCACGATCGTCCCTTCGCGCTTCGAGAAGATCTACAAGGGCTGGCTGACCGACATCCGCGACTGGTGCATCTCGCGACAGCTGTGGTGGGGGCACAGGATCCCCGTGTGGTACGTTCACGAGAGCCAGGCTGCGTTGGACGCGGCCCGAAGCGGCACCGGAAAGGGCTCTTCGCCGACGTACGTCGTCGCGCGCGACGAGGCGGAGGCGACCGCGAAGGCCAAGGCGGCGCACGGCGAGCACGTGGTGCTGTACCAGGAGGAGGACGTGCTGGACACCTGGTTCTCCTCCGGTCTCTGGCCGTTCTCCACCCTCGGGTGGCCGAACGAGGAAGCCGCGGACCTCGCCAAGTTTTTCCCCACGCAGGTGATGGAGACCGGGCACGACATCCTCTTCTTTTGGGTCGCGCGCATGGTCATGATGTCCTACGGCATGACCGGGAAGTTGCCCTTCCACACCGTGTTCCTGCACGGCCTGGTGAGGGACGAGAAGGGCCGGAAAATGTCCAAGTCGCTCGGCAACGTGGTCGACCCGCTCAACGTGATCGACGAGCAAGGCTGCGACGCCCTGCGCTTCACCCTCGCCACCGGCACCGCCGCGGGCCAGGACCTCAACCTCAACATGGACCGCCTCGCGTCCAACCGCAACTTCACCAACAAGATCTGGAACTCTGGCAAGTTTGTCCTCTACTCCCTCGAGGGCATGTCGGACGATGAACGCGTCGAGCTCGTCGACGCGGCGGCGGCCGTTCCCGCCTCGCTGGCCACCCTGCCCCTCGCGGAGCGGTGGATCGTGTCCAGGCTGCACGCCGTCGTCGACCACGTCACGTCGGCGCACGACAGGTACGACTTTGGCGAAGCCGGCCGGGCGGCGTACTCGTTCTTCTACGACGATTTCGCGGATTGGTTCATCGAGGGGGCCAAGTCCAGGCTGTACGGCGACGACCCCGCCGCCGCGAAGACCACCAAAGCCGTGTCGCTCTACGTCTTGGACAACACCCTGCGCGTGTTGCACCCGTTCGTGCCTTACGTCACCGAGGAGGTGTGGAGGTCGCTGCCGCACCGCGGAGATTCCATCATGAACCAGAGCTGGCCGAGACTGGACGCCGAGAGGGACGCCGGCGCGGTCGGCGCGTTCGAGACGGTGCAGGGCATCGTGCGATCCATTCGCAACGCGCGAGCGGAGTACGCCGTGGAGCCCGCGAAGAGGATCCCCGCGTTCGTGGTCATCTCCGACGCCGCGCTCATGGAAGAGGTGGCGGCGGAGTTGGCGATGGTCGGCGGTCTCGCCAGGCTCGACGCGGACGCGTCGCGGGTGTGCGCCGCCGCGCCCGCCGACGCGGTCGAGACGCCGGGCGACTTCGTGCAGACGGTGGTCAGCGACGGCGTCGAGGTGTACCTTCCGCTGTCCGGCATCGTCGACCCGGCAAAGGAGCTCGCGAGGCTCGGGAAGCAGGCGGGTAAACTGGAGAAGGAGGCGGAGGGGCTGGCCGGAAGGCTCAAGTCGCCCAAGTTTGTCGAGAAGGCGCCCGCGGAGGTTGTCGAGAAGAGCAAAAAAGAGCTCGCGGAACTGGAGGAGCAGCTCGCGTCGGTCAGGAGTCGCATGTCGCAGATGGAGGCGCTCGCGGCGAAATGATTCGCGAGTCTCGTTGATCAATATCATTCGGCGAAGCTCGCCGAATGGTCCCTCTCATAATATATAAAAACTTTCGTCGAGATCGTCTTGTTCGTCGTCTCTGTACAATAATGTCGTGTTCGAATCGAACGATGGTGTTGGTACACGCGCGCGCGGTGACACGTGGCTTTGCGTCTGCCACCGCGCGACGCGAAGAATGAATTGAATCGGAGCGAAAAAATTCCCGGGGGAGTTGGTCAGTTGGCCCCGGCGATGGCGACGCGGTCGGCGGTTTCGATCACCTCGTCCACGGGCGAGTCCCCCAAAGTCTCCATCGTATCGAACAACTCCTGCGCCTCGAGGAGCAGCAGCGACGAGAACGACCCTCGCTGCGTCCGCCCCGCGCTCATCTCGCAGCACTCGTCCTCCTCCTCGTGCGGCGGGTGCACCACCACAACCTTCGCGAGAGCGTGCGCGAGCTCGCCCGTCGTCCCGTTCGGCGACTCCCCGCGATCCGCGATGGGCACCCTTCGAGACGTGGCGAATACGCTGGGTTTCTCGCTCCCGCCGCCGCCGAGCACGGTGCCGGGATTCCACGAGTACGCCATCTTGACGCTCTCCGTCGATTGCGTCGATTGACCCCTCGACGATTGACCAAGCGCGCTCTCCGTCGGGCGCGACCCATCCACCGAGAACCGAAACCCGCCCTCCTTCACCCTCGTCGGGGACACATCACCGCCGCCGCGCGCGAGGTACGCGCTCCACGCGACGCTCTCCGGGGTGCCAACCTTCGGAGTCTCCGGGTCGTTCGTCGTCGTCGACGTTCCTCGAATGGTCGAGTCCGCATCCCCGGAGAGAGCCTCCTCCGCCCTCGCCGACGCGGAGAGCATGTTGAGCCCCTGGCTGCTCCCGTGCTGCCGCCCGTAGCTCCGCGCCTCCGCGTCGTCGTCGTTTGGGTCGAGCGCGCGCCGGCGCAGCGGGGTCGGTCGCCCGAGTGATTCGGGCAGATCGAGCGTCTGCTCATTCTCGGTGACGAACACGGCGCCGTTACCGCCGTAGGTGACGTGCGCGCTGAACCCGTCCTGTTTCGGGGTTGGGGGAGTGGAAGGGACGACGCGCGAGGTCAGCCGGGGCCGGTGGGGATCGGAGGGTAGGGTGTTCCGGACGGTGGAAGGGATCTCGAGCAAACGACCGAGCAAACGACCGAACGAAGGATTTTCTCGTCTTTCGAGGCGCGGGGATGGATGGTCCCGGTCGGGCGGGGGTCGTCGAGCGGTTGAGTTCGGGCGTACCTCATCGTTCAGGTTATTCGTGTGCAGCGCGAGCTCCTCGAAGGCGGAGGTGAGCGCCGAGCGGCGCTTACCCGAGTCGTTCTTGAAGGGTTCCGTCATACTCACGACCCCCCCTTCACGAACCACGTGTCACGGCCCCCGGCAATCACACGTGGTTCGGGCTCTCGGTACCTGCGGTGGGCGCGGGAGCGGAGGGTGACGCGACGGTCAGACTCGGCGGATGAACGGACGAACAGCACAAGCGTCACGCGTGGCAATCGAATCCACGCGAACCCTCCCGGGTCGCGCGCGATCGCACGACTGGCGCGAGCGTTCCGGGCGTTGGCCGGGGTGACCTCTATCTCTCACCCGATGATTCACTCGGTTGCCGGTGCCAAGATGCGCAACCGGAAAGCGCGTCCCCACGACGTCCGCGCTTCTCCCGCGAGGTCGCGCGCGACGGTCTCGATTTAGAAACCCTCCGAACGGTCCCGAGTCGGCGTCCCGCTGCCCGGTCGCTCGTCACCGACCGCTCGCGCCTCGGGTCTGCCTCTTCCAGCCGGAGGGTCCACCTTTTGGAAAAGCGAAAGCGAAAGGAAAAGAACTTTCACCTCGGGCCACAAAAATCATGTCCGTGACTAAGGGACGTGTGTTCGGGCGGCTGATTGTATTTGCCATTACAAAGTCATTTGTCACAACACCGGCTCTCCATTTCCCACATCAATGGCTGTCGTTTTGCGAGTGTGCCCAGTGAGAATCTCATTATTGCTCGATAACGCTATTGGCTCGACACCGAACCGTTGACGAGGCTCATCGAAGAAAAGATAAATTCCGAGCGCGCACTTTTCTGCGGCCAGAAAACTGTCGCAACTCTCAGCACTTACTGCGCCTTGTGTGTCGCTTGCCCCTTGTTCCTGAGCTGCGGCGCCACCGTCGCGTCGCTCACGAGCTCCGCCCTCAGCGCCTCCCCTCTCCCCCGCGCCGCCACGTGCTGCACCAGCGTCAGCGCGTCCACCCATCCCTCCCTCGCCGCCACGTCGTCGCACACGAAGTAGTGCGACGACCCATCCGCCATGCCCACGACAAACGCTCGCCCCGCGGGGAGCGAAGCCTCCTCGCACGGCTGCGCGCACGCCACGTCGGAAGTCTTGACGTGAACCCCCCAGGGTGAACCCCCGTCGGCGCCTTCGACGAGGGTCACGTCCGCCGCCTGGGTCCGACGCCTTCGACGCGCGCGCCTCTCCTCCCTCCGTTCGCGGTCGTCTGCGTCGTCGTCGTCGAGATTCGTCGAATGGGAATCATCACCCCACGAGGGAAGCGTCGAGACGCGATTCCACGCGCCGATCGCCCCGAACGCGTCCAAACCGCCGCCCGCACCGCCGTCGCGACTCCCCCCGGGCCCACCGCGTACGTCCGCCGGCCACGACTCCCCCGTCCAGAGCGCCTCGTGGTCCAGCACGAACCACCGGCGACGCCAGCTGTGCGCGGTGGCGACGCCCAATCCGGGGGGCGCCGTCGTCAGCGTCCCGGCGAAGAGCGCCGGGAGCGGCAGGGTGTGCCTGACGAGCCTGAGGGACGATGCGTACACGGCCCGAGCGCCGGACGCTTGCGCGCAGCATATGTACATCGCGGCGGCGGTCTGGAGCTCGTCCGCGGTCGTCGGCGCGACCTCGACCGAGGAGGATGACGCATTCTCCGTGTGCGCCCCAGCGTTTGAATCCTCGGGGGGGTGATTCGACGCTCCGTCGGCGTGTTCGGACCTCCCTCCTCCTCGCGTGTCCCGTCCTCCGTGCCCCCGCGCGCGCTCCGACAGCGCGTACATGATCGTCCCGAGGTTGTACACCGCGCGATGGAACCCCGGATCCCGCCGTATGGCCTCCCGAAACCGCCCGACCGCAGCCAGGAGTCGACGCTCGCGCGCCCCCGGATCTCGCTCCAGCGTCGCCATCTGCTGGAGCGCGAGCCCCCAGTTGTTCAGCGCCTGCGTGCTCTGCGTCCGCGACGCGTCGCACTCCACCGCGGCTCGGTACTTCTCGCACGCCTGTCTCCACATCGCCCTCGCCTCCACCGCGTCGCCCGCGTCCCCCTTGAGCCTCGCGCGGTCGCCCAGCGCGATGCCCCAGTTGTACAGCGTGGAGATGGAGTTGGCGCGGAGGTCGCGAGCCTTGGCGTACTTGGCGCACGCGTCGATCAATATCGCGTCCCGGCGGTTCGGGTCCATCCCGCTCTGCTCCGCGCGCTCCGCCTGCTCCTGCAGCACCAGCGCCCAGGAGTAGTGCGCGTCGAAGTCGGTCGGGTCCGCGCGCGCCGCGTCCGCGTGCCTCTCGGCTCTCAGATCCAGGAGCTTGTCGTGGCCCGATCGACCTCCCCCGCCGGTGGAGACGTCGGTGCCCAGCCGGGTCTTGATCTCGACGCCGCTGATGTAGGACGACGACGATGAACCCGCGCCGGGGGCGTCGCCCGGTGCCCCGGAGTCGGCAGCCATGAACACTCCGCCACGATCGACAGTGACCCACGAGTTCCACAAATACGCGCTTTTTATGATAAACCGACGAAACGTCACTGGATGATCGGTCCCTCCGAATCCCACATCCCACCCGGAGCGTCACCGGGCGTCAGGTACACCGCGTCCGCGCCCACGCTCAGCACCGTCCGGCCCCGTCCCAACACGTCCAGTCCCACCGTCATGAACGGACTCGCCGTCGCGCCGAGGCTCGCAAACGCGGGCAGGTCCCCGACGCAGCACTCGCCCTTGTACTCGCTCCGCAGCCCGCCCCCGTCCCCGGGTGCCGACTTTTCGTCCCCGGGTGCCGACTTTTCGTCCCCGCACACCTCCAGGTCGAACGGCGCCGTGGACATCGCCATCGGGCGGCCGTCCACGCCCACGGCCGTCATGGCGGCGTTCTTGACGACGGGGTTATCGGGTCCGACGCCGGCGCTTGTAGCGGCCATCCAGTTGCACACCGAGAAGAACGAACCCATGTCCAAGATGCCCGGGAAGGGCTCGCAGCCGTTCAGCCTGCACGACACCGTCCTGAGTCCCGTGGGATGTCGCGCCAGGGGAATCGCGACGAGGGACTCCACGTCGAGCGCGCCCGTCGCGACCGACCCGATCGGGTGAAAGCGCATCGTCTTCTCCGCGAAGTCGAGCTCCAGCTCGAACCGCGATAAGAAATCCAGCCCGAGCATCCCGCCGACGACGGAGGGCAGGCCCGACGCGGCGAGGTCGGTGACGACCGCGTCGAGCGCGCCGAGCTCCAACGCGCCCACGCTCGCGCCGGAGATTGTCACCTTCTGCCGCACCGTCTCGCCCCCCGCGCCCAACCCTCGGATGGCGGCCCCGTCCGTCGCTGACGCGCCGAGCATCTCCCTCAGCTGCGGCGAGATGAGCGCGGTGGTGGCGCCGCTGTCGACGAGGAAATCGACGAATCCGGCCTCGCCGACGTCCAGGGTGACGACGACGTACCCGGCTCGGGGGTTTCCCGGCATCCCGACGAGCTGTCGCAGGGGCAACGTCACCGTTCCTTTGAGTTTCTCGCCCCACGCGTTGGCCAGAGCCCTCGCGAGCTCCTCCTTTTCGAACAGATCCTTGGAGCTCACGCCCAGAGACGCGAGCTTGACCTTGATGTTTTTGGCGCGCATGGACATGGCGCGTCGCATGAGGTTGGCGGGGGAGCGCGGATCGTCCTCGGGTTCCGAGGGCGCCGCGTCGTCATCGTCTTTTTCCGCACGAAGACGAAGGGTGCCGAAGCGACTTCGACTTCTGCGGTACGCGATGCGACGCGTCGCGGCACCGAGACCGCGGGGAGGGCCGGGTACCGCACCGCGCGTGGCGATGGACGTCGCCATCACGGCGGACGGCATCCGGGCTGTTCGAACTCCACGGCCTTCGAACCCAAAGTGCGGTTGGTTATCTCGGAGCGAGCCGACAAAACACGTGGACCTGAAAAGGGAGTTGGCGCCGAGTCAGCCCTCATTCGACGCGTCCGACCACAGGCGGGCCGAACAGATGACGCGCATCGCCGCACTCGCGGGCGCGTCCGCGCGCCCGGCGCCGATCCATCTCCGCGTCGCCGGCGCCGATCGCGCGCGTTCGACCGGTTCACGCGCGTTCGACCGGTTCGCGCGCATTCAAAGCCCGGGCGACAATCGGGGCAATCGCGGCAGTCCGCGCCGTCGCGGTCCCGCCCCGCCCGAGTCCACCGCCACGGACCAGCTCTCCGGCACCCCTCCGCCGCCCTCGGTGGCCGACAGACCCCCGCCGCGGAAGCGCGTCAAGCTCCACCGCCTGAACAAGACCGCGGACCTACCCAACGGGATGACCGTCCACTACATCTCCCCGCCGGACGTCCAATTCCTCTACGGCGAGATATTCGAGGAGCACTGCTACGTGCGCAACGGGATAACGCTCGGCTCGGGGGACACCGTGATCGACGTCGGCGGTAACATCGGCCTGTTCGCCATGTACGCCGCGAAACGGTGCGTCTGCGGCAAGGTCTTCACCCTCGAGCCCATCCCGTCCGTGTACAGAGCCATGGTTCGGAACTTGTGCGAGAACCTGTCGCCCGAATCCGACGGCTCGTGCGAACCCGAGGCGATCGCGCAACCGCGCACCCCAGCCTCCGTGGCGATAGGCAACCGCGGGAACAACACCATGGACGACGCGGACTTCGGCGACGTCTTCGGCCGACAGCTGCCGTCGCGCGACTACCCAGACGCGAACGCTTGGTGGGATCCGGACGCCTCCGGAGCCGGCTCCGATTCGATCGAAGGCGGCGACTGCGTCTTCCTGGAGAACGACATCGACGGGTTCGCGTCGAACGGCGGGGTGATGAGCTGCGGGAACCGGGCCGGGGCGGTGTGGGCGTACAACTGCGGCGTCGGCGACGGGAGGGCGCACACGGTGCGTTTATTTTTTTTATTTTCGTATGGGCAATTAGTATGACATCGTGTTTTGTTCACAGGGCAAGTTTACGTTTTATCCGAGAGCCGCGGGGTGGTCGACGATGGTGCCGGACGATCTGGAAACTTCCGCGAACGTCCGGAAGTTCGTGGAGCACGCGCTCGGTCATCGCGGTCGTCGGGGTGGGACCGGCGGCGCGCGGGGTGGGTCGTCGAGCGGCGGCGACGAGAACGCCGAGGCGGATGCGGTGGCGGGGACCAAACTGGCGAGGGGTAACCCGCTCGCCGCGTTCGGCGGCTGGCTCCTCTCGCTCACGGAGGAGACAACCGCGGGACGGGACGGGGACGGGGTTCACGGGGGTTCGGGTACGGGTACGTCCCGTCGGGGCGGACTCGTGGACGCGATCCTCGCGCCCGTGCGACACGTCGCTCGCGCCGTCTTCCAGTTTGTGCTGGGTGCGGTGCTCAAGTTTATGCTCGGGAACAAGTACGAGTTTGAGTGTCCGCTGGTGACCGTCTCCGACGTCGTCGACTCGCACGAGCTCGACTCGATCGACTTGCTCAAAGTCGACGTGGAGCGTTCGGAGCTCGCGGTGCTTAAAGGGGTACGACGAGAGCACTGGGCGATGGTGCGACAGGTGGCGATGGAAGTGCACGACAGCGCGGGGGGGACGAATGAGCTCGAGGAGTGCAGGAGACTCCTGCGCGACGTCGGCTCGTTCGACGAGAAAAGGATCGTCGCGGAACAGCCGGACGACCTGGAGGGCAGCACGCTGTGGAACCTGTACGCGAGCAGGGCGTGAGGGGGTTGGAGGGGGGGGGTTTCTTTGGTTTGGGCGGCGGCCAGCGCTTTGCGCTGGCCGAGCCACTCGGGTCGGTTGATGCAAGTAACGTCGTCGGAGAGAAGTTTTTCGTCTCGCTAATAATAGTCTCGTATTACATCTGATGATAAAAGGAGGAGGCGGACTCGCCGTGGGTTCGAATACTCTACATACGGCGGCGCGGGGCTGTTACAGTTAATAAGGTCGGCGTTCACGCGGCGGAGAGCGCGGCCTCAGCCTTGGGCATCTCGTACTTGGGCACGCTCACGCCGTACTTGGCGCCGAAGTTCTCCACGACGTAGTCCACGTCCTTGTCGCCGCGGCCGGAGAGGTTCACCAGGATGGTCTCCGTCTTGGGCAGCGTCTTGGCGAGCTTGATCGCGTACGCGACAGCGTGCGACGACTCCAGCGCCGGGATGATGCCCTGGTCCCTCGCGAGTGACATGAACGCGTCGACGCACTCGACGTCCGTCGCCGTCTCGTACTTGACCCTGCCGATGTCCTTGAGGTAGCAGTGCTGGGGACCCACGCCCGGGTAGTCCAGACCGGACGCGCAGGTGTTCACCGCGGCGGGCTCTCCTTTGTCGTCCTGGAGGAGGACGCACTTGAACCCGTGGATGACGCCGGGGGTGCCGAGCGTGAGCGTCGCCGCGTGCTTGCCCACCGTCTTGAGGTCCGTGCCGGAGGGTTCCACGCCGAACATCTTGACCTTCTCGTCGCCGAGGAACGCGGTGAAGAGGCCGATGGCGTTGCAGCCGCCGCCCACGCACGCCACGAGGTTATCCGGGAGCTTGCCGCCGGTGAGCTCCTTGAACTGCTCCTTGGCCTCGCGTCCCACGACGGACTGAAAATCGCGGACCATCGCTGGGAACGGGTGCGGACCGACGACGGATCCGATGGCGTAGAACTGGGTGACCGGGTCCTCCATGTACGCGCCGAACGCGGCGTCCACAGCCTCCTTCAGGGTCTTGAGCCCGTGCGAGGCGGGGACGACGTTGGCGCCGAGGATCTTCATGCGCACGACGTTGGGCCGCTCCTTGGCCATGTCGACCTCGCCCATGTAGATGTCGCACTCGAGGCCGACGAGCGCCGCGGCGGTGGCGAGCGCGACGCCGTGCTGGCCCGCGCCCGTCTCCGCGATGAGCTTCTTCTTGCCCATTTTCTTCGCGAGCAGCGCCTCGCCGAGGCAGTGGTTGATCTTGTGCGCGCCGGTGTGGTTGAGGTCTTCGCGCTTGAGGTAAATCTGCGCGCCGCCGATCTTCTCGCTGAGCCTCTCGCAGTGGAGGATGGGGGACGGCCTGCCGGTGAAGTGCTTCTCGAGGAGCCTGAGCTCGGCCCAGAACGAAGGGTCCTCCTTGAGCTCAGCGTACTTGGCTTTTATCTCGTCGATTATCGGGACGAGCGGCGGGGGGAGGAAGGCGCCTCCGTAATCGCCGAAATAGCCGTCGGTGTTGGGCAGGATGGCGGGGTCGAGGCGCTCATCCTTGGGCTTGGGGAATGTAGCGCCCTTCTCCTTGGCTCCGCCGAAGATAGGAGGGAATCCCATGGTTGTAAGGGGCTGCGGGGAGGCCGGATCGGGGGGGCAATTTCAGTTGGAACAATCCGGCCGAAAAAAAGTTACGTAACGGAATCACGAGACCTGCGCGAGGGAGCGAGAGAGGCGCGATGATGGGCGTGGAACGGCTCGAGAGGGTGTGTGGAGGACTCACGTTGGAAGGTTTGTGGTTGGGGGTCGGGTACACACTCGAAGGCGCGGGCGATTGTGAACGATGTCCGGAGAGAAAAGCGTACTTTTTGCAGATATTTTTCGCTCGTGCGTCAGCTGTGCGTCAGCAAAATCGGCTTTGGATTCTGTCCCCCGTGAACCGTATTTAGGAATTTTCTTTCACATGTAAACAGTTGCAACATCGGTTCCTACCGACGTGCTACCTTCGTATTTGCTAAACCATCGCATTACATGGTATGAAAATCAGTCAGATCCCAGCAGAGTTGGGCAACATCCGAACTGGCGCGAAATTCACTGACAGTATCCGTTGGTTAGTGCTATCGGCTTAGACGACGGTTGGTCCACGCAGAGGCCTTCAACCTGGTTCACAGGAGGATCGCGCGGCGCAAGCAGGGCCCGCCGACCAACCAGAGTCCGGGAACCTCGCGGGAGCGTTTCTGCTGCGCACCGAAGCTTTCCATCGGATACCCCGCGCCACCCGCGTTCGGCAACGCCCGGTGCTCAGACATGGTGCTCGGGCTCGGGCTGAACTTCGACCTGCTGGACCAGCTGAGCTTCTATGGCGCCTACCACAGGCATCCCGTGAACAAGGCCATCCACCTGGTCTTCGTCCCGTGCATCATCTGGAGCGCCCTGGTGTGGATGGCGGGGTACGTGCCGGAAGCGGCGGAGGGTGTGTCGCTCGCGGGCGCGTTTAAAGCCATCGGGGTGCCGCGATTCCTCGCGTCCGCCGCGGTCCCGAACCTCGGCGCGCTCGCGCTCATCGCGTACTCCGCGTACTACGTCGCCCTGGAGCCGATCGCGGGCACCTCGTGGTTCGTGATGTGCGGCCTGCCGATGTGGCTGAGCGCGTCGTGGTTCGAGAGCGCGGTGGGGTGGGACGCGGCGTGGCGTTGGGCGCTTGCGTTGCACGTGCTCGCGTGGTACGCGCAGATCCACCCGGGGCACGTCGTGTTCGAGAAGAGGCGGCCCGCGCTGCTGGACAGTTTGGCGCAGAGCCTGGTGCTCGCGCCGCTGTTCGTGTGGATGGAGGTGTTGTTCGCGTGCGGATACCGGCCGGGTCTGCGTAGCGACGTCGACCGAAGGGTCAAGCGCGCGGTGGAGGAGTGGGAACGGGGAGGAGCCAAGGACGATTGACGCCGGACGCGGACCGAGTTTCGGGTCCGGGCGCGACGATGGATTGATTGAATTGCAGCGTGCGATGACGACGATGTTGGAGACGTAATATAAAAATTAGAAGGAGAGACGGCCGCCGCCGGAGCTCAGTCGGCCGAGTTCACCAATCCTATTCGTACTCATTCGTCGTCTCCGCGTTCAAAGCCCGTCGTCCTCGGTCATCGCGGCGGAGTCCACCAGCGCTCCCGCCATCGCCAGGAACGACTCCTTACCCACCGCTCGCAGCGGCTCCGGCTGCTTAAAATCGGCGCAAAACTGATCGTGCACGTTCCGCACCGGTTTCAGCCTGCCGCTCAGTAGGACATCCGCCGGGATCAGCTCGCGGCATCCCTGCGGGTGGCACTCGCTGCACCACTCCGGCGCCGACTTCATCGCGACGTTCGTGACGCGTTTATTGAACTCCCTCGCCGCGCTCTGCGTGGTGAATCCCGCGAACCGCGGCATCTCGCCGGTGAGTTTCAGCAGAGGAACGGCGCGAAGATTACCGAGCGTTTTCACGACCACGGCGGAATCGGCACCCACGGGTAGCGTCACAGCTGGCGACGCGTCGTTCGCGACCGACCCTCCCCCGCCGCCCGCGTCCTTCTTAAACTCCACGCGCACCGCGCCGAAGTCGTCGCCGCCGAACTCGTACGGCGCCCTCCTCAGCTCCTCGAGGGCGACGAAGGCCACTCCGCTCTCGCGCAGCTTGGCGGGAGACACGAAATGGTCCATCGGGCAAGGACCCGGGATGTGGCGACTGTCCTTGCTGCCCGGGTAGTGGCAGTCGAAGTTGAAGATGTTGTCGTGCCCGCCCCACACCTTGTCGCAGAAACACGTGAACCGAGGGATCGCGAGCGTGCGGTTGGCGAGCTGCGCCATCGCAATCGCGTCGCGCAGGAGCTCGAGCTGCCGACCGCCGGCTTCGAGGTGCGACCCGATGCCCGGGACCGACTCGTCGAGCCCTCTCGTCGCCATCGCGGGGTCCCAGGTCAAGACTCGCGGCACGCCCCCCGCGTGAAACGTCGCGTCGTCCGCCTCGACGCCCCCCAGGCCCACCTGCGCGTCGTCCGCCGCGGGATCCCAATAACCCGCCTCGGCGAAACGAAGCCTCTTCGCCGACGACGTGGAGCCGTCGAACGTGTACGTGGCGTGCACGCCGTACGGGCCGTTAAAGTCGGGCAAAACCTCTTTTACCCTCTGCAGAAATGCCACGTGGCCGGGCTGGAACAGCGCCACCGGCAAAACCCCAAGCGCGAACGCCTCGCCGTTCAGCAGACCGTTTCCTACGAGCACCCTAGTTGTGGGAAACCCATCGGGGAGCGACTTAAGTTCCAGGCCCGGCCAGTGGCCCTCGCGACGAACCATCGCGTTGAACACCTGCTGATCGGACGTCAGGGGCGCGAACCTGCCTTCGTCCTGGTTCAGATTATGTGCCCAAGCCTCCGCGAAAGCCTTGGCGTTTTTAGTGTGCTTGAGGAACACGATGCCGGTGTTGAATATCCCGCCCCTGGCGTACGCGGCGCCTTCGTTTCTGTCCGACAGCGGCGAAAGGTTATCGCTGGATACCATGACGTCCGCGGCGCTCACGCCCATGCAGTCGTCAACGCCCCGGCCGTGCTTCCTCAGGAACATGGCCTGCTCGTCGGGGGACTCGCCGCCCTCCATCTCCACCGCGTCCCTCTCCCATTTCTCCAACGCGTCCTCTCCCGTCTCTCTCCTAATTTCCCCTAATTTCCCCATAGGCTCTTTTCCCGCCCGACCCGCCCACGGATGGTCGTAGCCGCACTGCAAGAACGGCCGAGGGTCCTTGGCCCAGACCACGTCCACGTCGCTCATCAAGACGTCGAACCCCATTCGGAGCAGCGCGCTGATCTGCGATATGCGCAGTCGCGCGAAAGCCTTCCACGATTTGGACGCGTGAGAACTAGACCCGTCCAGGTCGGCGTAGGGTAGGTCGTACACCGCCGTGGGCTCCCCTAGGCGTTTTAAGAGCTGGAGCATGTTCTTGTCCAGGGCACCCACGACGTGGGGCACCGCGGCGTCGCGCAGGTGCGTCGCCCAGTTGACCGTGAGCGCCGCGAATTTGCTATCCGCGAAGGTGACGGCGACGAGTTCGCCCCTCGGCAGTCTCAGATCGTGCATGAGCGTCGCGAGTGCTCGAGCGTCGGGGTAGGCCGCCGGGTCGATGTCGTTCGCGGGCCCCCGGCGCAGGTTGACGGCGGGCGCGCCCCGCGCCTTGGCCTCGGCGACTTTCGCCTTGAGCTTGTCACCGCCCGGCGTGAACGTGCCGCCAAGCTCGAACAACGCGTGCCGATCGTCGCCCGCGTGTTTGGCGATTGCGTCGCTCGCCGCCTCGCGCGCGGCAGCCTCGCGATGGTGCGGACGGGAGAGGTCCAGTTCGCGCGTGGGTCGGGTTCCGTCGCGGGCGGCGCCGGCGAAGGAGCTCGGGGTCGGATCGGCGACGGCAACGGTGGGGACGCGCGTCGGGACGGCGCCATCGAGTCGAATGCCCGTCGTCGTCGTCGGACCTTCGTCGCGCGCGCTCCCGTCACCGGAGAGGTAGATCCAGCCGAAGAGGAGGCAGAGCGCGGCGCCGGCGAGCGATGCGCCGAGCTTCCCCCGCACGGGGCGTCTGCCTCGTCGCATGTCGTCGAACAGCGGCCGCGGTCCCCCTCTCATAGTGGCACCCCTCGATGCGGAATCCGCGAGTTATGATATCGGCTCGAACAACAAGTTGCGTCGTGCCGGCCACACGGGCACAAGGGGTGGGCGACTGCACGTGTGAGAGGAACGACGACGCCGGGAGTCACGACGATGACCGCGGCGGGGGCGACCTTGGGCATCGCGGGTGGGCTGGTGAGGACCGGCGCTCGGGCCATCGTCCCTCCGCGCCCCAATCTACCCGGCGGCGGCCTCGGACGGAGGCTTCGCGCCGGCGCGTCGACCTCGTCGGCGACGAACGAGGCCCGCGCGGGCGAGGACGACGGCGACGCCCCGCACGTGCCCGTGCTGATGCGCCAGGTCCTCGACGCCTTCGACGGCCGGTCCTTGCGATGCTACGTGGACGGCACGATGGGCGCGGGCGGTCACGCGTCCGCCATCATCCGCGCGCATCCCGAGCTTCGCACGTTCGTCGGCTTCGACGTCGACCCGCTCGCGCACTCCATCGCCCGGCCCCGTTTGGAGGCCGCCGCGACCGAGTCGCGCGCCTCCACCTCCGGCCGCGACGGCGAATCCCCCACCACGGCGCCGCCGCCGCCGACGCCGCCGCCGCCGACGCCGCCGCTGCGCATCCACACGGTGCAGTCCAACTTTAGGCACATGCGCGAGCGACTGGCGGAGCTCGACCTCGCCGAAGGGGGCGTCGACGCGATACTGATGGACCTCGGCGTGAGCTCGATGCACCTGGACACTCCGGAGAGGGGATTCTCGTTCATGAACGACGGTCCCCTGGACATGCGCATGGGCCCGTCCGCCAAGATGTCCGCCGCGAATCTCGTCAACGAGTGGCCCGAGGAGGAGATCGCTCGCGTCATTCGCGACTACGGCGAGGAGAAGCACTGGCGGCTGTTGGCGCGAAGGATCTGCTCCGCGCGAGGCGTCGCGCCCATCGAGACCACGCGACAGCTGGTCGACGCCCTCGGCAGGATCCCGGGCGTCAAGAAGGGCAGGAGCGGGGGTATTCACCCGGCGACGCGAACGTTCCAGGGGATTCGCATCGCGGTGAACGAGGAGTTGGCGGCGGTGGAGGAGGCCATCCCGGCGGCGGTGGACGCCCTCGCGCCGGGCGGGCGTCTGGCGATCATCACCTTCCACTCGCTCGAGGATAAACTCGTGAAGCGGGCGTTCAGAACCTTCGCCGGGATCGCGCCCGCGAGCGACAGGCCGCTGTCCGCGTGGGAGCCGCAGCCCGAGCTCCCGCCGAAAATCGTCAAGCTGGTCACGCGAAAACCAATCGTCGCCGATGAGGACGAGGTGGGGGGCAACGCGCGGAGCAGGAGCGCCAAACTCAGGGTGTGCGAGAAGCTATGAAAGCTCTGAATCGAATCGATCGTTACATAAAGGTTCGTGCGGCGACTCTCGTTACGCGGCGTCGTCGGTGCCGCCCGCCGCCGCCGCCGCCGCCGCCTCTGCTTCCTTCCTCGCGGCTTCCTCCCTCTGCCACTGCTCCTCCTCCAACCTCTCCCGTTCCTCCTCCTCCGCCTGCAGCCGCGCCGCCTCCTCCGCCTCCGCGATCTCCTTGAGCACCTGCGCCACGTCCTCGATGGCGAGAAGATCCTCGAGCTCCTTGCTCTTGCCCTCGTACAGCGCTCGCTGTTCCTCTCGCTCCTTCTCCACCCCCTCCCTGAACGCAATCTCCTTCGCCAACTCTCCCTCCAGCTGCGCGACCCTGTCGCGCAGGTCCGATTCCCTCTGCGCGCCCTCCGCCGCCTCCTTGATGTACCTGGCGAGCTCGCCGTCGATCGCCGCCTTCATCGCCTGCCCGCTTCCCGGCGACTCGAGCTCCCGGATGAGATGCGCGATGGCGCCGCCCTGGAGTTTCGCGAGCATCATCCTGTCGGCGGCGCCCCTCGGCCTGAGGTGGGAGATCTGCGAGAACCACTGCTTCAGGCCGGGATGCAGGACCATCTTGGGCGGACCTCCGCTGGGGTCGACGTCGAATCGCATGGTGTTCGTGCCGGGATGCGCTGCGTCCAGCGCCGTCCACGTGTACGCGCCAAACGCCTCGGGAGCGGATGGGTCCTTCTCCAGTCCGTGCGCCATCGGCGAATCGATCCTGAACGGCGACTTCTCCGAGTGGTACGGGTCGATGATCTCGTCGTAGACGACGGATTTGTACTTCGCGTGGTCGACGTGGGTGTACGGCGCCGACTGCGCGTCCTGCTCGGCGACGACGTCGAAGGTTGCGCGCGCGAACGGGGCGGGCCCCATGCCCTCGCGGCCCTGCTCGTCGACGGGGAAGCGCTCGAGGTGGAACCTGGTGGCGAGCTCGGGCGCCGCCTGCGTCGCGGTGGACTCGTACGCGCGGTCCTCGGAGACGTAGTACTCCCCGGTGGCCTCGTCGCGCTCGAGCACGGGCTTGGCGAACGGGGGCAGCGCCGCGGAGCCCTTGGTTTTGTTTATCGGATCCACGTAATCGAGCCCCTGGCGGTTGAGACCGGTGTTCTCGTCGACGTGGAGACGCGGGGGGGGCGCGTAGGACTCCTTGGCCTTCGCCGCGGCGGCCTGCTTGGCCGCGGTGAGCTTCTCGAAGTAGGTCGGCATGGCGTCTGGGTCGACGGGCCGCGCTCCCGAGGCTATGACGGAGGAAACCCCGACCTTAATTTGGCAACGCCCGGCGACCGACCGCTGGCGGCCAGTCTGCCAGTTTTGTCGTTGTTATGAGTACATCTAAGCTAGGAGTCTATGACCTACCTCCCATCGCACCCGCCGCCGCGCGCTCCTCCCTCTTGCGCCTCAGCTCCAGCGCGCGCAACTCCCCTCTGCACTTCGAGAGCAGCTCCTTGCGAACGCGCATCGCCGTCTCCACGAGCTCCGCCTTGGCGAGACCTCCCAGCCGCTCCGCCATCGCCTCTCGCACGGCGGCGTCGGCGGCGGCGATGAGTTCGGGGTTGGGTTCGAAATCGCGCGGGTCCTCGGGAGGCGTCCCCGGGTCTCGCGGTCCCCGACGATTCTCCACGTCACCGCGAGGCGACGCGTCACCGCCCGTCTCGCCCGCGGACGCGATCGCCGCCGCAGCCTTGATCCTCGTCGCGCGGCTCGGAACATTCATCCGCTCGAAAAACGCATCCGTCTCGGAATCATCCTCCGATTCCTCCTCCTTTTTCGTCGGCGTCTTATTCCGCAGAAACACCGCGCCTTTGACCGCCTGGAACACCCTCGCGGCGCCCTTCTTGCCGTCCGCATCGCCGCCCGAAGGGACGACGCCCTTCTCGCCGTCCGCATCGCCGCCCGAAGGGACGACGATCCCGAGGGTTCGGTTCAGGAGCGCCTGCATCGGCGTCACCGCCGGCGCCGAGTCGAGAGCGTCGCGACGCCCAGTCGTCGGCCTCGACCTCGCCCTTTTGGCCTCGTCCGGGAGCTTCGGCTTCGGGGGCGCGGCGCGCAGGCCGGACACCGCCGCCGTCGCCGTCGCGGGTCGAGGCTTACCGCCGCCCGTCGCCGTCGTCTTCTTCTTCGACGCGGACGGCGCCGCCGCGGAGGACGACGCCGGCCGCGCCGTTTTGGTTTTGGCAATTTTGGTTTTGGCAATTTTGGTTTCGGCGACGACGTTGGCGGCCTCGTCTCTGTTCTCGTCGTCCGACGACGAAGACGAATCGTCGGAATCGTCCGAACCGTCGGTATCGTTCGATTCCGAGTCCTCGACTTCAGGCGCCGGCGACGGCGCCGGCTTCGCCCTCTTCTCCTCCGCCTTTTTCGGGGCCAAAGCGGGGCCAAAGCCGAAATCCGTCAGCGGGTTCGCGCCCTTCGGCACCGTCACCCGACCAACCTCCCCGGGTGCCGACTTTTCGTCCCCGTCCCCGTGCCCCGGATCCGGCTTCTGCGGCTTCTGCGGCGGCGCCGTCTTAACGGCGCGGTCGATCCGCGCGCGCAAGGCTCTCGGGTTGGCACCCGGACGCAGTTTCCACCGCGTCACCAACAAAGTCGGCGGCCGCTCGCCGACGGCTTCGTTCAGCCTTTGCGCCTCGTAATCGCTCTCGCCCCGGTGCAGGTCGCACTCGAACACCGCCGGGGTGTTCACGGTCGCGACGTCCCCGGCGTCGTTCAGCTCCGCGGGGGTGGTGTCGACCCAACCGAGGAGTAAGTCGTGGCCCGTTCGCATGCGAGCGACAAGTTCCATTCGCCACGACACGCCTCCGTCGGGAAGGACGTCGCCGAGACCAAACCCGCCTTCGTCGTCCTCGTCGGTGGCGCCCCCGGACTTGACGCACGCGACCGGGACATGCAGGGTCGGGATCGTGACCTGGTAACGCCCGCGGGGACCCAAACCGGCACCATCGGGGGCGAGTTTGGGAGGCGTCGGGATGTCGGCGCACGTGACCAGGCTTCCGTACACCGGTTGGTACCCGTCGCCCGCCCACCGCAGTAACCGGAGAAAGACGAGCTCCAAGTCCCCGGCCGTCGGGTGAGCGATGGGCTCGAAACGCACGGTAAAGTCCGCCACGTAACGGCCGGCGTCCGCGGGCGACGGGCGAGGCCAGTGCACGGGCGTGCACGCCAGCACCTCGATCGCGGCGCCGTCGAAGGAGTCGTTGTCGGGGTTTTTGGCGCGAACGGAAATCGTACCCGGGATCGGAGGGTTCGCCGTCGGGTCCCTCTGCGCCGACTTTACCAACGCGTACTGCGCCCGCGCGTTGCCCACGGGGGATCGCGCGACGCCGTCGTCCCTCACCAACGCGCGGGGCTTCACGTTCCTCAGATCGCCTCGCGCCGGGAAGTCCGGGTCGGATGCGGCGTTGTTCAACGTCGGCGGCGACGTTTTCTTGCGAGCCGCTAAAGCGTCCTCGGCGCACCGCTTCTGCGCGTCGTGCACCGCGCGAACCAGCTCGTGGCACCGCAACTTGGCCTCGCCGAGGTACTCGAACTCGTCGAGTCTCTCGGGGGTGAGTTTTGGGCGTTGATCGAGCGGTAAGTTCTCGTCCGCGGCGATGTGCGCGTCGTCGGCTCGGTCCTCCTCCGGGATGCGGTACACGGCGATGACGGCTTTTTTGTTTTCCAAAGTGCGCTGGCCGCCGATGAGCTTGTCTACGACCACGGGAACGGCGAAGCGGACGCACGACGCGTTGCACGCGGCGCGGGTGGGTTCGGTGCTGCCCGCGACGCGCCACGACCGGTGCCTCTCCGGCGCGCGCTTCCACGCGGCCGGCATCTTGTACGGAAGCGTCGGTGGCGGCACCTCGACGAGCAGGGCGCACATCAGCAACGGCGCCCTGGCGGTGAAGTCGCGGTGGAGGTTGTAGACGTTGACGCAGAGCTCGAGGGTCGTGGGTTGCGTCGGCGCGAACGCGTTCTTAAGCGCGTCGCGCGGGTCCGGCTCGCGCGTCGGGGCGAGACCCCCGCCTCGAGCCCCGTCCGTCCCGTCGAGTCGATGTTGACCGATGCCCGCGACCGAGGCGGACGGCGGGCGTTCGCGAGCGGCGAGCGGGGACGCCGCGGTCTTGAGGGCATCCCGCCAGGACATCGCGGCTCCGTGCGCGAGGGACGCGAAGCGCCGCGCCGATACGCCGCGCCCTCCCCTCGGACCCCCGGCGCGCGCCGATGTGTGCGTGTAAGAGGCGGTGTCGTCTCGGAAAAGCCGTTGCAACGGCCCGCAGATTGGATCGATCGGACTTCGAGTTCGGGGATGATGATTATGCCTCTGTGCGTTGGTGCGCGGGCCTCTCTTCACACCGAGACTTCGCAGGAGCCGGAGACCGAACATGTGCTACAGGACCGAGTGCGGCAAGTGCGGCAAGCCCACCTGGGTGAGCGAGACCCGCCGTCAACCCTCCCGACGCCCCCGTCCTGACCCGCGCGCTACTGGACTCGACCACGTTTTTCCCCGTCGTCTGCGCGTACAAAGCAAGTAGCACTATTTGTCACCGCGTGACTCACCCCTCTCCCCTCGTCTTCGTTCCCCATCAGGCTGGCTGAGGCATGCACATCGAGCAGGCGCTCCGCGGCGTGCCCAAAGAGGACCGCTGCGCCTGCCCGCGAGGTTCGTCGTCTTCCTGCACCGTGAACTAACACGCGAAGGTGCGCGACTCTCGCGCGCCCCACCGCCTCCCATCTGGACTCACGAGACACGTTTTTTCGCCTCGCGCAGGTTAACCGACGAACGCGTGCCTTCCCAAAGCGCGCGTCGGTGCACATCACGCACCGAGCACCCGGGCGCCTCGACTCGAGGGGCGGAAGACGTCGCGCGAGTGAAGCCCGCCCCCAAAACCCGTCACCGAGCGGCGGGGGTCACGGCCGATGACAGCGACGCGAACCGCCCATCACACCCGAGGACGCCGACACCAGCAGTACAAGTAGCACTACTTGTACCTTTTAGAACAGAGGCAACCTTTTTTAGACTTTGTGTAATCTGCGCAAGTGCACTAGTGCTCCATCGTACTCATCCCAGGACGCTCGCCGCGTCTCGCGCTATCCTCTCGCTGAGCGCCGCGGCGTCGTCGAGCGCGCGCGACATCGGATCCCGCCGTTGCCGCCGCGACGCGTCCCACGGCGCCGCCGCCGTCTGCCGAGTCACCACCTCCTCGCTCATCATCCTGTAGTCCACCCGAGTGATGCAACGAGCCGTCCGCCCTGGCTCCGGCAGCGGCAGCGCCTCGTTCCCGTCCGGGAGCACGTACTCCGGGTGCGCCCTTCGAACGTCGACGACTGCCTTTAACGACTTTCGCCTGGCGTCCTCCAGGTCGGAGACGATTCGTTTGGGATAGTTCCTTCCGAGCGCGACGTTCGCCGCCGCCAGCGTCGTCGCGGGTGCTTCCCACGGGCAGTGAACGAACTCCCTCGGCAAACCCGCCAGCTCGGGGCACCACCTCCGGACGTACGCGCCGTCCGGGTCCGCGGACTTGGCGGCGTACACCGGGTGCATGACGAAGTTCCACTGGTCCATGCCGCTGTGGCCGCCGTTCTGCCACATGAAGCCCTGGATGGCGACATCCGCGTCGACGAGAACGTCGTGGAACCAGAGCTGACCGTGACGCCAGTCCACGTTGAGGTACTCGATCAAAAAGCCGGCGACGACGTGGCGCACGTAGTTGGGCACGTACCCCGTGGCCCAAAGCTCCCGCATCCCCGCGTCGACGAGCGGGTAACCCGTCTGTCCAAACTGCCAGGCTCGCAGGGCGTCATCCGACGAGGCGACCATCCCCGCGTGCCACCGCTTTTTATTCACCGCCACGGCTCTCGAGACGGAGTCGCCGCGACCGACAGGATCCCACGGCAGCGCCCACCACTGCGTCGCGTACTGCGGCCGAAGCGGCTCGTCGCACATGTGCGGGAAACGCCACAGCGACCAGTACGCGAGATCGCGCCACGCCAACCTCCGCAGAAAAACGGCGGCTGACCTCGCGCGTGATTTCCGACTCCCGACCTGTATCGCCTTCGCCGAGTGGTACACCTCCCGTGGGCTCAGCTCGCCGTGTCGCACGTACGGGGATATGCGCGCGGTGGTCCGCACGTCCGCGCGGAACCGCTCGGTGCTCGCCTTGGGAGCGTTACTCTGACCGTTACCGTTCGAAGGTCCCGGGATCGATACCCCGCCGTGCTCCGAGTATTCCCGCGCCGACTTGGCGTCGAATCGCTCGAGGCTTCCGTCGTTTAAAAACTCGCGAAGGCTCGCCGCGGCGCCGTCCTCGCCGAACGTCCACGCGTCGCGAATCCCCGCCGCCCAGTCGACGGTCCCGCCGGTCCCCCGTCTCGGCATCCGCGCGAGGCGCAACGCGTCGACGCCGACGGATTGAATTCGCGGATTCGACCCCCGCCGCGGTAACCGGACCCGCATCGTCGGCGGGGGTGGCAACGGCGGCGGCGGCTCGCCCAGCCTCGCGCACCCGCGGAGGAAGAAGCGCACGCTCCCGTAGCCGCTGTTCCAGCACGCGTCGTCCGTGGCGTCCGGGCGCGCGTCCCACGGTTCGTACAGGACTCCGGCGTTGAACGAACGGAACCCGACGCCGAGCTCGGCCAATAACCTTCGTTGGCATTCGCGATCCCTCGCGATTTTCCACGGCTCGTACACCCGGTTGCAGTAGACGTCCTTCGCGCCGCACTCGCGGACCACGGCGGCGAGCTCGTCGAAAGAAGAAGAAGAAGACGACGATGAAGGTGACGACGTCCCACAGCCGTTTCCAGTAACGCTTAAGTCGGACACGTCACCGGTCACGCCGCCGTTTCCGGTGGCGTCCCTGACGACGAGGTCTCCGCCGTACCGGGCTCGAAGCGACGCCTGGAGCGAACGAAGCGCGTGGTGAAGCCAGTACCGCGTCGCGCCACCCATGGGCCACCCGCCCTCCTCCCCGGGGCACCACACGAAGCACGCGACGACGGGACGCCCGGTTCTCGCCGCCGCGTGAAGCGCGGGGTTGTCGCGCACCCTCAGGTCCTGCCTGAACCAAACGACAATCGGCGAATCGTCGGACACCTTCTGGAAGCCTCTGGAAGGAGTCATGTCACCAGACTGTTCTCGTCGTTCGGACGCCCACGAGTCGCCGTACGCGCGGTAATCCGCCGGTCCGAACCCGTCGTCGCCGCCGGCGTCGGACCCGCCGGCGTCGGACGCGGCTCTCTCCCGCGCCTTGCGACGAGCTCGAGCTCCCCGGGACTCCTTCCTCTTCGCGACCTCTACGGCGCCAACCCCTACGACGGCGCCAACCCCGACGGCATCCCCCTCGGCACCCCCCTCGACACCCCCCGCGCCCCCCTTCCTCCTTTCCGTCGCGGTGAACCCCGCGATCGGCGCCCGGCACATCGGACACGTCGTCGCCGTCGCCGAGGCTCCGTTTTTAGCGACGGCGTAGAAGGACGCGTTCG
>Ga0181573_10000622_pt1 | contig 36804 bp, 35 predicted proteins | sample 101ome_25_FD_148643 | JGI IMG/M metagenome (GOLD analysis project Ga0181573, IMG submission 148643) | Coastal salt marsh microbial communities from the Groves Creek Marsh, Skidaway Island, Georgia - 101409BT metaG (spades assembly) | ecosystem: Environmental > Aquatic > Marine > Intertidal zone...
TGGGCAAGGGCGTCGTACCACCAACGGGGCAAGCCGCTTTGGTCCTCCGGGCTTTGGCCCGCCAGCGTGGCGGAAAGGGCCTCCGCGGGAAACTTTCGGAGCACGGCGTTCACCAGCTTACTGGCCCAGGGCTTTTTCAGCGCCCGCGTCGCCTCCACAGCGCCATTGACGCACAGGGGCGGGGCCGCCCCCAGCCAATGCATTTGGTAGAGCGCCCCCACCATCAGTGCCCGGACATCCTGGTCCCTGTCCTTCAGGGGGTGCTTAAGGGCCCCATCAATCAGGGGCAGAAGGCGAAGGCTAACCCGGGCGCCCCCAAAGGCCAGCTGGGTAGCGAAGCGCCGGTCCACGGGGGACAAGCTGGGGGTTCGCTGAAACTGTGCCTCAAGCTGCCCCTTCAGGTTGCCCTGGCCCTGAAGCACGGTGCCGAGGGCTCGGGCCGCGCAGGCCCGGCTGGCACCGCCTTTACTGGGCGGAGGCAAAGCGCGACCCTACCGGTAAGTGGCGGCCATAGCCGTTAAAGAAGGCCGGGGCATCAAGTACCGCAGCCTTGCCCTTCAGCACCTGCAGCTGGTGAAGGCGCAGGGCGCCGGATCCGGTCGCCAGGAAGAGCCCCTCCTTATTGCAGCAAAGGACGGTCCCTGGCTTGGCGCCCGCGACAGGGGTCTCGGGCGCTGCCGCTGCGCCGAGGCAGCGGATTCGGAGCGAGTCTTCGCTTTCGATGGAGCACGCAAGGCGAGGGCTTAAGGCGTTGATCTTCCGAGCGATGGCGAGGGCCGACTCGGCAAAATTGAGAACGCGATCCTCGGCGCTGAGCTTATCGGCGTAGGTGACGCCGGCGCTGCTTTGGGGTTCGGGCGCATGAGCGGGAAGGCTCAGATCGCTTAACACGGTGAGCAGCGCCTTGGCCCCAAGGGTGGCCAGCGATGCTTCTAGGGCCCCTCCCGTGGTGGTGTCCTCGATGGGCACGGTAAGGCGATAGCGAACGGGCCCCGTATCGAGCCCTTCATCCATCTGCATGATGCACACCCCCGTTGCCTCGTCCCCGGCCATGAGGGCCCGCTCTACGGGCGCAGCCCCGCGCCAACGGGGCAGGAGGGAGGCGTGAACGTTGAGACAGCCATGGCGGGGTAGGGACAGCACCGTCGGGGGCAGGATAAGGCCATAGGCGGCCACGATCATGAGATCGGGGGCCCAGGCTTCGAGCGTCTCCCGGTGTTCGGGCTTGCGCAGTGACGGGGGCGTGGCCACCGCAAGGCCGGCCTCCAGGGCCAGGCTTTTAACCGGGCTGGCGGTGAGCTTCCGGCCTCGTCCGGCAGGACGGTCCGGTTGGCTGAGCACGCCGACCAGGGGCACTTCGGCCTCGAGGAGGGCAGAGAGCAGGGTTGCGGCGAAGGCCGGCGTACCGGCAAAGACCACGCGCTTGGGGCGAAGGCTCACCTAGGCAGACTGCTTTTTGCTTTTCTCTAGCCGCTTCCGGACCCGGGTGCGCTTGAGGGGTGAGAGATAATCGACGAAGACCTTCCCGGCGAGGTGATCGCACTCGTGTTGAATGCACACGGCGAGCAGACCCTCGGCGTCGATCTCGAAGGGGTTTCCTTCCCGATCTAAGGCCTTAATTCGGACCCGCTCGGCTCGGATGACGGCGTCGTAATAGCCGGGCACGGACAGGCATCCTTCCTCGCCCTCGACGAATTCACCGTAGGGCTCGATTTCCGGATTGATAAAGAACTGGGGGGTGTCTCGCGTTTCGCTCAAATCCATGACGACGACTCGCTCATGGACATTCACCTGCGTGGCCGCGAGGCCGATGCCCTTGGCGTCGTACATGGTTTCGAGCATGTCATCGCAGAGCGTTCGAATGCGGTCGTCGACGACGGCCACGGGCTTAGCCACGGTGCGCAGTCGCGGATCGGGGAATTCTAAAATCTCCAGGCGAGCCATGGGTCAACCTTTGAAAAACCAGATGGCGTCAGTTTACCGCGCTCCGCCAGGCGCCGCGAATGCCTACGCCCTTTTAGGAAAGGGCGAAGCTCAGCAGCGGTGAGCTCAGCGTTCCCCTAGGGGTAAACGCTGACCCTGGGCGCCCTGGCCCCGGCCATACTCGTCTCATGAATCGAGTGAACCTCAAGCCCTTTACGGAAGACTGCTGGCTGGCCGCTGCGCTCCAAGGCCAGTACACCCTTGCTCCCGGTCACGTGGGCACCCTTCCCCGGCCAGCCCGGGCGAGCCTCGCCGCGCGGCTCCTGGAAACGGTCTCCGAGGCCCGCCTTCAGCAAGCGCGAGAAGAGGCGGAGGCGCACGGGATCACCCTGCTCACGCCGGCCCATCCCGCCTACCCCTTGACGCTGCTGACCAGCGCCGACGGGCCCCCCGTGCTTTATGTGGAAGGGGATGTCTCGGCCTTGGCTAAGCCGCAGCTGGCCATCATCGGCCCCCGGCGCATGACCGCCCTCGGGGAGGGAGACGCCCGGCGCCTCTCTGGCGATCTTGCCCGCAGCGGCTGGGTGATCACGAGCGGCCTGGCGTTGGGTATTGATGGGGTTGCCCATCGCGCAGCGCTCGCGGCGGGGGGGCTTACGCTGGCGGTGCTCGGAAGTGGCCATCGGCGCCTCTATCCGGCGGCCCACCGTCCCCTGGCCCAAGCGATTCTGGAGCGGGGCGCCGTGGTCAGCGAGTTCCCTCCCACCATGAGTGCCCGTCCGCACCATTTTCCCGCGCGAAACCGGATTGTGAGCGGGCTCAGCCAGGGGGTCGTGGTCATTGAAGCGGGGCATCGCTCCGGGGCGCTGATTACGGCGCGCCTGGCCGTCGCCCAGGGGCGAGAGGTTTTTGTGGTGCCGCGCCATGCGCTTGATCCCGCGGGCGCCGGGGGGCACCGCCTCCTTCGTGAGGGGGCGACGCTTATTCGAGATGCGCGGGATATCGAGGAGAGCCTGACGCCCAATGGCCAGCAGCCGACCCTCTTCCCCGGGCTTGGGCCAGAGCCAAAAGCGCCGGACGCCTCGGAAGAAGAACACATAGGTGAAGCAGACGCTTCAATCTCTGGGGGCGAAGGCGTCGACCTAAAAATTATGCGATTGCTACATAAAAGCTCGCCGCAAGCGCTGGAGGCGCTCCTTGTGGCCTTGCCGACCCTTTCGCCCCCGGAGCTACTCGCTCAGCTTAGTGCCCTTGAGCTTGCTGGGCGTCTCTGGCTGAGGGGTGAGCAGGTGCACTATTTGCGTTAGCGGGCTTCCTTTGCGCGAACGGGCCTGGGCACCGTTGGGGCGGGGCCCCTGGGCGGGCTATGATGAGGGTTCCGGGTTGTCGCGCCCGTAGGCCACTGAGCACAGGAGAGGCAATGGATCGCTACGCCGTTTTTGGCTTCCCCGTTAGCCATAGCCTTTCCCCGAAAATTCATACTCAATTTGCCCTAGAAAATAAGCAAGCGCTCACTTATGAAGCAATCGAGGCGGCTCCTGGGGCCTTTGAGGAAGCCCTCGAAATCTTTGCTGCCTCCGGCGGGCGAGGGGCGAATGTGACCGTTCCTCACAAAGCCGCGGCGGCGGTGCTTGCCCAGCGCTGCAGTCCTGCTGTCTCCCTCGCCGGAGCCGCTAATACCCTGTGCTGGGTCGACGGGGGCTGGGAGGCCCATAATACCGATGGTCTAGGGCTCATTAATGATCTGAAGGCCTTGGGCTGGTCGCTGGAGGGCCGGCGCCTGGCCCTGGTGGGGGCCGGGGGCGCTGCGGCGGGGGTGATCGCGCCGCTCCTCGCGGAGGGGCCCGAACAGCTCGTGATCCTCAACCGGACCGAGGCCCGCGCCGAAGAATTATGCGATCGCTTCAAAAATGTTCCCGGAGCTAGCAGGCTGGTCTCTGGGGGGCTCAATACCCGTTTTGCCTTTGACGGGGTCATCAACGCCACGGCCGCAAGTCTCACCGGCGAGCGTCCTCCTCTTCCCCGGTCCCTTTGGGCCCCCGGGGCCTTTGCCTACGACATGATGTACGGCGCGACGGAGACCCCCTTTCTCCAGTGGGCAGAAAGCTGCGGTATTGGCGCCCGGGCGGACGGCTTCGGTATGCTCGTGGAGCAGGCCGCGGAAGCCTTCACCCTGTGGCGCGGCGTTCGCCCAAGCACGGAAGGCGTTCGGCTTAGCCTAAACCCCGCGGCCTCTGCCCCTCACGACAACACGCCCTAGGAGTCCCCATGGCCGCCGCAGCTGCTGTTGAACTGTTGGATCTCTCGACGCTCGATCCGGAAGCCTTTCCCGCGCGCCTTGAGGCGGTGCTTCAGGCGAACTTGGATAAAATTGATGCGCTGGCGGACGCGCCTCCGACCTGGTCGGGGATTATGGAGCCCTTAGAAGCCTTAGAAGCCGAGCTTGCCGCCCTTTGGGGCCCCCTTCGGCATCTTAATTCGGTGAGCAACAGCGAAGCCCTCCGAGCCTGCCACGACGCTTGCCTTCCGCTACTTACCAATTACTTCAATACCTTAGGGCAGCATCGGGGGCTCTATGGGGCCTACGAAAAGCTGGCGGAGGCGGGGGCGGGGCCGGAACCGGGGGCCAAGCGCGCCCTCACTCAGGCCCTTCGCGGTTTTCGCCTAAGCGGCATTGATTTGCCTCCGGAGCAGCAGGCGGAGTACCGGGAGCTGACCCATCAGCTCTCAGAGTTAAGCAACCGCTTCACAAAAAACCTTCTCGACGCGACCGATGCTTTTTCCCTGGATGTCGCGGCAGCTGCGCTAAGGGGCTTGCCCGAAGACGTGCGCCAACGGGCCTTCGCTGAAGGGAGCGAGGCAGGGGTTGGGCGCCTGTTGCTGAACACCCCCACCTATTTGGCGGTGATGACCTACGCGGAGGATCGATCCCTTCGGGAAACCTTCCATAAAGCGTGGATCACGCGGGCGTCGGAGCTGGGGCAGGGGGACGGCCAGTGGGATAACGCGCCCGTGATGGTCGAAATCCTTCACCTCCGTCAGCGCCTCGCTGAGCTGCTCGGCTTTGAAAACTACGCCGAGCGCCAGCTCGTGGATCGCATGGCCGGGGATGCCAACACCGTGCTTAGCTTCCTGCAGGATCTCGCGCAGCGGGCCAAGCCCCAGGCGGAGCGTGAGTTCGAAGCCCTTGCAGCCTTCGCCCAGGCCGAGCTTGGGCTCGAAAGCTTGGCCCCCTGGGACGTCGCCTATGCCAGCGAACAGCTGCGTAAGGCCACCTTTTCCCTCGATGCAGAGGCGCTTCGACCCTACTTCCCCCTCGATCGAGTGTTGACCGGGCTCTTTCAGATCTTAAGTACCGTCTTTGCCATTGACCTGGCCCGGGAAACCGACCCCACCCCCTATCACCCCGATATCCAACGCTTTTCCGTTCGCCGAGACGGGCAGTTGGTGGGCCGCCTCACCTGCGACCTCTTTGCCCGGAAGGGCAAGCGGGCTGGCGCTTGGATGGACGGGGTCCTCAGTCGCCGACGCCTGGGTAACACGGTGGAGAACCCGCAAGCCTATGTGGTCTCCAACTTTGCGCCTGGGGGCGAGGGCACGCCGCCCCTTCTGACCCATGATGAGGTCCTCACCCTGTTCCATGAATTTGGCCATGCGGTGCATCACCTCACGACCCAGGTCGACATCATGGATCTCGCTGGCATCAACGGGGTGCCCTGGGACGCGGTGGAGCTGCCGAGCCAATTTTTAGAGAACTGGTGCTGGACCGAAACGGGACTGAACGCCATCAGCGGCCACTATGAAACGGACGCGCCCCTGCCCGAGGCCTTCCGGGAAAATCTTCTGGCCGCCCGGAATTTCCAGTCTGCCCTCGGGCTGATGCGCCAACTCGAGCTTTCGCTCTTTGATTTTCGCCTCCATCAAACCCACGTTACGGAGGTCGGTGATCTACGCGCCGTGCTCGAAGCCGTGCGCCGGGACACCACCGTGGTCCCCGTGGCCCCGGAAAATCGCTTCGAAAACAGCTTTGCCCATATTTTCGCCGGCGGCTACGCGGCGGGGTATTACAGCTATAAGTGGGCCGAGGTGCTGGCGGCGGATGCCTTCTCCCGCTTCGAGGAGGAGGGGGTGATGAATCCCGCGGTGGGGGAAGCCTTCCGCCAACACATCCTTGAGCGGGGCGGGAGCGAAGCGCCGGAAATCCTCTTCGAGCGCTTCCGGGGCCGCCCCCCGCAGATCGACGCGCTGCTACGGCACTGCGGCATCGAAGGAACCGCGCCGTGACCCTGCGCAAACGCTTTATTGCCGGCGCGGTGTGCCCTCGGTGCAGCGCCATGGACCGGGTGGTAATCCTTGAAGATCCCGCGGGCGCCGAACCTCCGCGGCGCGCCTGCGTTGCCTGTGATTTTGAAGAAGCCATGGCGCCGGCGGGACCGCTGCCGCAAGCCCCGGCGGGAAAGCACGACCAGCCCCGGCCTGCCCCCCAGACCACGGCCCAGCCTCTGAAGTTCTTCCCACCGCCAAAGCGCTCCTCCTGAGGGTTGGCCCGCGCCTTCCTCAGGGAGCGGGCAGGGCCAGGCCCCCTCGACCATAGACCCAGGCCAAGCTGAGGCTCCGGGCGAGAAAGAACAGAGCCAGGGCCCACCAGAGCCCCGCGTTGCCATCGCCGTTAAGGGCCAGGAGTGCAGGCGCATAGACCAGCAGCGCCGACGCGAGCATGGTGTTGCGCAGCACCACGCTCTGCGTGGAGCCAATGAAGACGCCATCGAAGATGAAGGCGCCGGCGGCCAGCAAGGGGAGGGCGATCAGCCAGGGCAGGGCGGCCTCCGCCGTGGCGGCGACGCCGTCGATGTCCGTGAGCAGGGCAATCAGCTCCGGGCCAAAGGCCCAAAACACGGCGCTGCTGGCCACCGCGCCACCGAAGGCCTGCATCAGCGCCAGCCGGACCCAGGTCCTCGCTTCCCTTAAATCCCGGCGCCCCAGGGCCTGGCCGACCAGGGTCTCGCAACTGTGAGCAATGCCGTCGAGGCCGTAGGAGACGGCCATAAAGAGATTCATCAGGAGCGCATTGGCGGCCACCACGGCGGTGCCCAGGCCCGCCCCTTGGGCGGTAAACACGGACAGGCTGAGCAAAAGGGTCAGGGTTCGAAGAAAAAGATCCCCGTTCACCCGTAGAAAGGCGCCATAGCCTTGGCGCAGGGCCTGCCAGGGGATCCTTCCCGGCCACCGCCGAAGGGCCGGTCGGAGTTGGGCCGCAGCGAAGAGCGCGCCGAGGGTCTCCGCGAGGGCCGTGCCCAGGGCGACGCCGGAACCGGTCATGCCCAGCCCCAGCACAAAAAGTAGGTCAAAGCCGATGTTTAGGATCTGCGTGAGGAGGGTTAGAGCCAGCACCCGGCGCGTCTCCCCGAGCCCGATGAGGGTCCCCACCACGACGTAGGTGGCCAGCACCGCGGGGGCGCTGAAAAGGCGAATCAGCGCATAGCGCTCCCCCTCCTCCGCGACTGCGCCGCGCCCGTTGAGCCAACCCAGGGCCTCGGGAATCAAAAACGGCCCCAGAAGCCAGCATCCCGCCGTGGCCATCCCTGCCACCCCCAAACCCTGTCCCAGAAGCTTGCGAAGCGCTTGCCCCGTAACCTCCGGCGCCTGGACTGAGGCGGCGCCGAGGAGCTGCGCCACCTGCCCCGTGGTCCCCATGCGCAAGAACCCGAAGCCCCAGTAGAAGAAACTAAATAGGGTGCTTCCGAGGACTACGGCGGCTAGATGTTGGGGTTCGGGCAGGTGACCGAGCACGGCCGCATCGACCAAGGTCAGGGCCGGAAGGCTCAAATTGGACAGCATCATGGGCCAGGCCAAGGCCCACAGTGTCCCCTGCCTTGGGGGGTGCATGGGGGGCGTCATGAATCTACAAAAATTCTCCATCGCGCGACCAAGAAATTGATTATCAGAAGCTTTTGGTCGGATTTCGCCCGGGAAAAATCGCAGCCTTTCGTTGTTTTGAGCCGCCTCGCTGCTATAATCCCGCCCCGCGGAAGTCTGCCCCAGAACGGGCGGAAACACCCGCAGGCCCGCTGGGCCGACAACCATCCACGGGCGGTGGACGGTGCCTAGCACCGATGAAGGGGTAGGGGGAACGCCTGGATCTGCAGTCGGACAACCGTCGGCCTGCCGTCATGCCATGACCCTGCCTTACACAGTATTTAAATCCCGAAGTCGAACAGACGGAGTTGTACCGCAATGATGTCGAAAATCAGCTCACTTGCGCGCGCCGTGCTCGCCTCCGCTTTTGCTCTGGCCGGTGCCGCTGCGGTTGCCGCGGAGTACAACATGCCGGTCGGCGTCACGGACGTTAGCCGAGAAATCCAAGAGCTTCACATGACCATCTTCTGGATCTGTGTGGCCATTGGCGTCCTGGTCTTCGGGGCCATGCTGGTCTCCATGATTCTCCACCGCAAGGCGGCGGGGGCGGAGCCGGCCACCTTCCACGAGAGCACCAAGCTCGAGCTTCTCTGGACGATCATCCCTATCGTCATTCTGGTGGTGATGGCCTATCCTGCCACGGATGTGCTCGTAAAGATTTACGACACCGGCGGTGAAGACATGGTCGTGGAAGTCCGCGGGTACCAGTGGAAATGGCAATATAAGTACCTCGATGAAGAGCTCAATGAGCAGGTCTCCTTCTTCTCGAACCTTTCCACGCCTCGGCAGCAGATCCTCGGCGAGTCCCAGAAGGGTGAGAACTACCTTCTTGAGGTAGACAACGAGCTGGTCATCCCCACGGATACGAAGGTTCGCTTCCTGCTCACCTCCAATGACGTCATCCACTCCTGGTGGGTCCCCGATTTCGGCCTAAAGCGCGATGCCATCCCTGGCTTCATCAACGAAGCCTGGGTGAACGTTAAGGAGCCCGGCGTATACCGCGGCCAGTGCACGGAGCTGTGCGGCAAGGATCACGGCTTCATGCCCGTGGTGGTGCGCGCTGTGCCCAAGGCGGAATTCGAGCAGTGGTACGCCGCCCAGCTAGACCCCAGCGCCGCCGCGGCGCTGGCCATGGCCAACTAATTCAAACCTTCGACCAGGAGACTCTGATATGAGCGCGGTTATCGAAGCCCATCACGACGATCATGATCACGGTCCGGCGAAGGGCATTACTCGCTGGCTCTACACCACGAACCACAAGGACATCGGCTCGATGTACCTTTGGTTCAGCTTCATTATGTTCCTTGTGGGCGGGCTCATGGCGCTGGTCATTCGCGCCGAGCTCTTCCAGCCGGGCCTGCAGTTCGTGGAGCCTGCCTTCTTCAACCAGATGACCACGAACCACGGCTTGATCATGGTCTTCGGGGCCATCATGCCGGCCTTCGTGGGTCTGGCGAACTGGATGGTTCCGCTCATGATTGGGGCGCCGGATATGGCCCTGCCCCGCATGAACAACTTGTCCTTCTGGATCCTCCCCTTCGCCTTCACCATGCTGATCTCCACGCTGTTCATGGAGTCCGGTGGGCCGAACTTCGGGTGGACCTTCTACGCGCCCCTCTCCACGACCTATGCGCCCGACTCCGTGACCTACTTCATTTTCGCGGTCCACCTCGCGGGTGCGTCTTCGATCATGGGGGCGATTAACATCATCGCGACCATTCTGAACATGCGGGCGCCGGGCATGACCCTCATGAAGATGCCCATGTTCGTCTGGACCTGGCTCATCACCGCGTACCTGCTCATCGCCGTGATGCCTGTTCTCGCGGGCGCCGTGACCATGATGCTCTTCGACATTCACTTTGGGACGAGCTTCTTTGATGCCTCCGGCGGCGGCGACCCCGTGCTGTTCCAGCACGTGTTCTGGTTCTTCGGGCACCCCGAGGTCTACATCATGATCCTGCCGGCCTTCGGCATTGTGTCCCACATCATTTCCACCTTCGCGCGGAAGCCCCTCTTCGGCTACGACTCCATGGTCTATGCCACGGCCTCCATCGCGTTCCTGTCTTTCATTGTGTGGGCGCACCACATGTTCACCGTCGGCATGCCGCTCGCTGGTGAGCTGTTCTTTATGTACGCCACCATGCTCATCGCCGTGCCGACTGGGGTGAAGGTGTTCAACTGGGTGTCCACCATGTGGCGCGGGTCCATGACCTTCGAAACGCCCATGCTGTTCGCCCTGGCGTTCATCTTCCTCTTCACCATCGGTGGGTTCTCAGGGCTCATGCTGGCCATCGCCCCCGCGGACTTCCAGTACCACGACACCTACTTCGTGGTGGCGCACTTCCACTACGTGCTCGTGTCCGGTGCGCTCTTCTCCATCTTTGGCGCCGTGTACTTCTGGCTGCCTAAGTGGACGGGCTACATGTACGACGAAGGCCTCGGCAAGCTGCACTTCTGGCTGTCTTTCATCGGGGTGAATGTGGCCTTCTTCCCCATGCACTTCTCCGGCCTTGCGGGCATGCCGCGGCGGATTCCGGACTACGCGCTGCAGTTCGCGGACTTCAATGCCTGGTCCACGGTGGGCGCCTTCGTCTTCGGCCTCTCCCAGCTCCTGTTCCTCTGGATCCTGGTGCAGGCCACCCGGGCGGGTAAGAAGGCCACCACGGAGGTGTGGGAAGGCTCCGAAGGCCTTGAGTGGACCGTGCCCTCGCCGGCGCCCTACCACACCTTCGCCGAGCCCCCGAAGGTTTCCTAAGGACCCCGCGCCCCGGCGGTGTGCCGCCGGGGCCTAGGATGACGTCATGGCCGAAAGCGCAGGACAAACCAAAGGCACCGTACTTCGCCTCGCCCTTGGGGGCGTGGGGATGTTTGGCTTCGCCTTTGCGCTGGTTCCGCTCTACGACGTGATCTGTGAAGTGACGGGCCTGAATGGCAAAACCGGAGGCCGCTACGAAGCGGCGCCGGCGGCGCTGAAGCCCGATCTATCCCGGGACGTGCAGGTGCGTTTTGTCACCAACACCAATGCGGCCATGCCCTGGCACTTCGGCGCCAAGCAGGGCGGCATGACGGTGAATCCTGGCGGCGTGAACGTTGCCATGTTTTATGCGGAGAATCCCACCGATCGTCCCATGGTGGCGCAGACCATTCCGTCCATCGCGCCGGGGCGTGCTGCGTCCTATTTCCACAAGACGGAATGCTTTTGCTTTGATCAGCAGGTGCTGATGCCCGGGGAAAAGGTCGAAATGCCCATGCGCTTTATTGTTGATCGGGATTTGCCCGAGGGCGTGGTGACCATTTCCCTGTCGTACACGATGTTTGATATCACGGACCAGGCCTCGGGACGCTATGCCCTCGAAAAGGCCCTGGCCACGAAGCGCGCACCGGTTGCTTCCGCAGCCGGTGACACTGGGGCGGCGGGCGGCTAAGGCTCCCACGTCAGCTTAAACGGAGAGAGAACACGGCATGACCGACCATCACGCGGGCCACGAGACCTACTATGTGCCCCATGACAGCAAGCTGCCTGTCTGGCTTGCTCTGGGCCTCATCATGTTTATGTATGGCTTCGGGTCTTCCCTGAATGCCAGCGCCGACGGCGGCGATGCCAGCAGCCTCCTGACCTGGGCGGGCTTCGGCATCATCGGCGTCGTGCTGTATGTCTGGTTCTCGACGGTCATCAAGGAGAACCACGCCGGTCTCGCCAGCGCTCAGCTGAAGCGGTCCTACGTGTGGGGTATGGGCTGGTTCATCTTCTCCGAGGTCATGTTCTTCGCGGCCTTCTTCGGCGCCCTCTACTACGTGCGCAACTTCGCGGTGCCCTGGCTCGGCGGCGAAGGCGACAAGGGCATGGCGGGGCAGTACCTCTGGCCGTCCTTCAGCCCCGAATGGGCCTCCGGCACCAACCCCAGCGAATATCGCCCGGGCCCCGCAGAAACCATGGCCGCACCGGCCCTGGGCTCCAGCTGGCTGAGCTACCTGCCCTTCTGGAACACGGCGATCCTGCTGTTTTCCTCCTTCACCATTCACTGGGCCCACACGGGTCTGAAGGCTGGCAAGCGCGCCATGCTGACCGGCTGGTTGGCCTTCACCGTGCTACTCGGGATCATCTTCCTGTTCCTCCAGGTGGAGGAATACATCCACGCCTACGAGGCGCTGGGGCTGACCCTTGAGTCCGGCATCTACGGTTCGACCTTCTTTATCCTGACGGGTTTCCACGGCTTCCACGTGACCCTGGGCACCTTCATGCTGCTCATGTGCCTCGTGCGGGTGCTCCGCGGCCACTTCTCGCCGGAAGATCACTTCGGCTTTGAAGCGTGCTCCTGGTACTGGCACTTCGTGGATGTGGTTTGGATGGGGCTCTTTATCTTCGTCTACATTTTCTAAGGCGTGCTGCGGGGGCGGCGTTGCGCCGCCCCCGAATCCTTACTGAGCGACGCCGTGCCACGGCGCGCCCAAGGTTAGTTGCCCCGTCTGCAGTCCGTAGCCCACCAAACTCATCAAGGCGATCGCCAGGGTAATGCGCAAGCCCAGCGCATAGAGCGTCCGCTTGCGACCGGTCTCGTGGTCTTTGAAGAGAAACATCAGCGCACTGGAAAGACTGGCCAGTACCGCGATGAAGAGCACAAGGATCAGAAATTTTAGGAGCGGGGTCGGCATAGGAGATCCTGCGTAAGCGGTGGGGTTGGCCATCGCCAACTCCGCAAAGGCCCGAGGCGCGCAGTATAGCGCAGCCGGGGCGCGGCGCTTGGGAACCAATGCCATGAGATTCCGTCCAAGGCGGGGCCTGACGATCTTCGTCGCGGTGTTCTTGCCGCTGGTGCTGTCCCTAGCGGCGTGGCAGGATCGCCGCGCGGCGGAGAAGGCGGTGCTTGAGGCGCGTTTGGCGGCTCAAGATGCGCAACCGGCGCAGCGCCTAGAGGCCTGGTTGTCCCAGCCGGAGGAGGCCTGGGCGCTTGCCCCGACCTTCACCCAGGGCCGCTGGCAGGCGCACCGCGCCCTTTGGCTGGATAACCAGACCGCCGGGGGCCGAGCAGGCTATGGCCTTTATGTGCCCCTGGCGCTGGAGGATGGCACCTGGGTGCTGGTGGATCTGGGCTTTCGCCCCGCCCCGGCGCGACGGAGTGAATTACCGGCCTTGAGCTTATCTTCCGGGCCCGTGGCGGTGAATGGCCATTTGCGGGCGGCCCCACCGGCCCGCCCGGTGCTGGGGGACGAGGCGCAAAGCGCCCAGTGGCCCCGGCGCGTTCAGGCCCTTCGGTGGCCTGAGCTTAGGGTGGCTTTTGGGCGAGAGGTGACCCTCCGCGAGGCCCTCTTGGTGGCCTCCCCGGAAGTGGAGGGCGTCGAGCGCTACCAGGGCCTAACGCCGCCCATGAGCGCGGCCCAGCACCGGGGCTATCGGTTGCAGTGGCTGGGGCTTGCCCTGGTCCTCATCCTTGGATGGATTTTTGCGTCCTTTGAGCGCACCCCACAGCGAGAGCACGGTTCATGACGGAAAACCCTGACAACGCGGCCCCTTCGGTCATCGACACCAAGCGGCGGAACCGCAATCGAGCCTTCCTCGTCGCCCTTGTGATCCTGGGCATGATGCCGCTCTTCGCGGCCATCGTGATGTATTACGGCGCCGGGGACCGCATCTCCGGCGCACAGACGAACTCCGGGGCGCTGCTGTCCCCGCCCGGAGACTTCACGGACCTTTCCCTGTCCGATGGCGGTGTGCCTGCCTCCGTGGAGGGTCCTCGCCTGTGGCGCCTCGTGCTGGTGATGGATAGCGATTGTGACGACGCCTGCCTTGAACAGGTGACCCTGCTCCGCCAGCTTCATCTCCTTCTGGGGCGGGATAACGACCGCATCGCTCGGGTTGCGGCGCTGCCCCCGGGCTTTAATCGCGCCACCCGCGCAGCCCTCAGCGAAGCCTTCCCCCGCATGGAATTGTTGGATGCCCCCGCCGAGCTGCTGTCCCTGGCGGTGACCGGGCGGCGCCTCGCCGGAGGCAACGATCCTTCCTTTGAAACGGGCTTACCGGAACACGGGCTGTTGGTGATCGATCCGCTGGGCAACGTCGTGATGCTGCATAGCTGGGACCAGATTGGGCCCCCCCTGCTAGGCGATTTGCGCCGTCTGCTCCGCCTTTCGAATATCGGCTAAGAGGCGATTTATGGAACAGCAACGACGTCCGGGCTTCACGCTGGCGGCCTTCGCCGTGGGTTTTGCGGCAGTGGTCGTGATTCTGGGGGCCTGGACCCGCCTTGAGGATGCAGGGCTCGGGTGCCCGGATTGGCCCGGCTGCTACGGCTTTTTGGGCGTGCCCCAGGCGGCGGAGGATATCGCGGAGGCTGAGCGCCTCTATCCCGACGCGCCCTTCGAGGCTGAGAAAGCCTGGCCCGAGATGATCCACCGCTACTTTGCCGGTAGCCTCGGGCTGCTCATTCTGGGCATCGTCGCGCTAGCCCTTAAAAATCGAGGCCCGGGGCAGCCCCTCAAGCTCCCCCTCGCGCTGCTTGGCATGGTGATGCTGCAGGGCGCCTTTGGAGCCTGGACCGTCACCTTGAAGCTCTGGCCGCAGGTGGTGACGGCGCACCTTCTCGGAGGCTTTACCACCTTAACGCTACTTTGGCTCCTTACCCTGCGCTTGGGGTGGCGCTGGTTGCCGGCACCGGTCGCGTTTCAGGGGGCGGCCCAGGCCCTTCGCCCCTGGGCCCTGGCGCTGCTGGTGGTGGTGATCGGCCAAATCGCCCTGGGCGGCTGGGTGAGCTCGAACTACGCGGCCCTCGCCTGTCCCGACTTTCCCACCTGCCAGGGGGCGTGGGTGCCCGAGGCGGACTTCGCCCATGGGTTTGATTTCACCCAGGAGGTTGGGCCGAACTATCTGGGTGGGGCGCTTTACGGGGAAGGGCGGGTGGCCATCCACTTCGTTCATCGCCTTGGCGCGCTCCTTGTGGCGGGCCTCGGGCTTTGGATGATCCTTCGCCTGCTCCGCGCTCCGGAAACCCTTGGCCTACGGCGTTGGGGTCAGGCTTTGGGCGCCGTGTTGGCGCTGCAGATCTCCCTGGGCATTGGCAACGTGGTCCTGGGCTTACCCCTCGTGGTGGCGACGGCCCATAACGCCGTGGGGGCTGCCTTGCTGCTGGTCACCGTCGCTGTAAACTACCGCCTCCACACCGCAACCCGCGCGAGCGCTTCATGAGCCAAAGTACCCTGGCCGGCGCGCCTTTGGCCCTGTCCTGGCGTGATTACTATGAGATGTGCAAGCCCCGGGTGGTGATGCTCATGCTCCTGAGCGCCGCCGTGGGCAGTTTCCTGGCCACGCCGACGCTGCCGCCCCTGGGCTTGCTCCTTTGGTCGCTCCTGGGCATCGCGCTGGTGGCCGGTTCCGCCGCGGCGGTGAACCATCTGGCCGATGCGCAGATCGATGCGCGCATGGCCCGCACCCAGCATCGCCCCGTGGCAACCGGACGCGTGCCCTTCGCCAAGGGCGCGGCCTTCGCCGCGGCCACCGGCGCCCTGGGCATGGTGGTGCTCTTTGCTTTCGTGAATCCGCTCACGGCCTGGCTAAACTTTGCGTCCTGGGTGGGCTACGGCTTCGTCTATACCCTGTGGCTAAAGCGCGCGACGCCGCAAAACATCGTGATCGGGGGCCTCTTTGGCGCTGCGCCCCCGCTCTTTGGCTGGGCGGCCATCACGGGAACGGTGGAACCTGGGGCTCTGCTGCTTGTGCTGATTATCTTTGCCTGGACCCCGCCCCACTTCTGGCCCCTCGCCATTGCGCGAAAGGACGAGTACGAAGATATCGCTATGCCCATGCTTCCCGTGACCCACGGCGAGCAGTACACGAAGTGGCACATTTTCTTCTACACCCTGATCATGATCGCGACCACCCTCCTGCCCTTTGCCATCGGCATGAGCGGCTGGCTCTATCTTGCCGCGGCCATCGCCCTGGGCCTTGGGTTCCTCTACTGGTCCGTGGTGCTGTTGCTCGATCGCCACCCCCGGGCGGCGATGGAAACCTTCCGCTATTCCATCCTCTATTTGATGCTGCTTTTTGTGGCGCTGCTGGTGGACCACTACCTTTTGCCCCAATTCGTGGCCGGGGCCCTGCCGACGCAATGGGGGTTTGGGGCATGAGCTCAGGTATTCGCAATACGCTTCTTGGCTGCTTTGCCTTCATGGCGCTCATGCTGGGGCTGTTTACCAACAACATGTTCCGGGAGCCCGTGCTGTCCGATGCGGAGCTTCGGGAAAAGGGAATCGTGCTGCTTCCCCAGCCCCGGCAGGTCGCACCCTTCGCCCTGGTGGGAGAAAACGGCCAGCCCTTCACGGAAGCGGACCTCGCCGGAGGCTGGACCCTCGCCTACTTCGGTTTCACCTCCTGCCCCGACATCTGTCCCGTGGCCCTTTCCGTGCTGGCGGAGGGACGGCGTCGCCTTGAGGCCGAGGGGGTGCCGGATTTTCGCGGGTTACTGGTCAGCGTCGATCCGGAACGGGACACGCCCGAGCGCCTTCAGGAATACGTCAGTCACTTTGACCCGTCCTTCCGCGGCGTGACCGGGGCGGTCGAACTCATCGAAACCCTGGGCGCCCAGGTCAGTGTGGCCTTTGCGAAGGTTCCGACGGAGGACGGGGATTACACCATCGACCATACGGGGAACGTGGTCATCTTTAATCCCCAGGGGGATTACCTCGGGCTACTGCGTATGCCCCAAAGCCCGGGGCAGGTTGAATTGGCTATCAAAACCCTCGCGCGCCGGGCTGGGGAAGGCTAGCCCTTCCCCGGCCAGGGCGGCGGGGCGTCGGCCCAGCGAGCCAGCCAAGCAATAATCGGCGCCGGATCCTTCTTCGGCGCTGCGATCCGGGATAGGGCAAAGCGCAGGCCCGCAAGCCCCAGAGCGCTCCCCCAGGCCTCCCGCTCCCCTTCCTCAAGGGGCCGCACCGTCGCATAGCCGTTAGCCAGGGCAGCAAGCTCGGCGTCGCCTCCGCCAGCGAGGTAGACCCAGTCCAAGGCCACCACGGCGAGATCAAACAGCAGGGGCCCCCGGGCGGTGTGGTCGAAGTCGATGAGCCCGGTGATCTGCCCGTCCTGAAAAAGCACGTTGTCGCGAAATAGATCCCCGTGCACCAAGCCCTGGGGTAGGGCCTCGCCGAGGGCCCAGGACGCCTGCCGGGAAAGGGCATGATCAAGCACCGACCTCGCTTCCCCTTCGGCGGATTCCACAATGGCGGTCATCCAGGGGAGGTTTCGGGGGTGGGGCCGCCCGGGAAGATCGCGCCCGAGACGGTGGGCCTGGCCCAGGATCTGGCCCAGGGCAAAAAGGGCGTTGGCATCGGGGTGGGACAGGTGCGCCCCGGGGACCACCGGGATGAGCACCGCGAGGTCGTTATGAACGTGCTGAGTCGTTAGCCCGTCCCGGCCGGGTTCGGGTAGGGGTACGGGCAAGCCCCCGTCGGCCAGCGCCGTCATCAAGCCAAGGGCGTCTTCCGTCGGCGGTGCGTCGCGCAGGGTAAGCACCCAGCGCTGCAGGGGCGGCCCGGCGAGGGTAACGAAGGCATTGCGGTTTTCGATGCCCAGGGCGATCGCCTGAGCCTCGAGCAGCGCCCCCCGATCCCAAGCCTCGACCACCTCTGACAATTTTGACAAGTCCATTTAATATTGCCTAAACGTCAATTTATTGACATTAAATTATTGATAAATAAACAGATTTTTTGCATTCCGATGGCGCCGGCAGTAGACTTTTGTCAGGTGAATCGGTGAGTAGAATCTAATGAGCTTCACTAGAACCCTCGTCTTACTGATCGCCCTTGGGGGGACCAGCGCCGTCATTGCTTCCGTTTTCATGCCTGGCGCGACGGACGCCCGGGTACGATACGCCCTGGAAGACCGCTTTGCGGTGGAGGCGCGGGTTGGGGATGCGCCTCGGCTCCGCCTTCGTCCGCCGGTGATCTACCGCCTGATCGACGATCACATTGTTGCTGAGGTCGGCGACCAGCTGGTGCATTTTCCCAAGGAAGCGTGCCAGATCATGGATCTCGATGCTTGGAGCTGCATCCGGGAGGATGACCAGGGCCCGGGGCGCATTGAGTTTGGTTACCGTCGGGGTCGCTACTATGAAGTCCCTATTGATCGGGATGGCCGGCAAGGGACGCCACGCTCCGCGCATAGCGATGTGTCACGGTTCCAGTATCTCTGGGTGGCCTGCCAGTGGCAGTGGCACGAGTCGGGCTCCGACGCCTTACTAAGCTGCCCGCGGACCCTGCTCGCCGGGCCCTAGGGGCAGCGCCTAGAACTCTAGGAGAATCCACTGGGGCAGCCAGCGGTCTGCCCTTTCAAGGTTCCCGTAGCCTTTCGTGGGATCGGCGGGCACGAGGGTGTAGGCCTTTCCTACGGTAGGTACCACCCGAATCGCCCGCAGCTCGCCGTTCTGGCGAAATTCGTAGACCGTCCGGTCCGTCCCCTGAATCACGGTGATATCCTGTCCCCGAAGCTGGGGTGAGGTGGCCTCTTCGCTCCGAAGAAGGGGTGCCTGCAGGATCAACGTAAGGCCCAGGATGCCCTGGAGCCCTCGGCGAATCCGCTTTCCCTGTCTTTGGGCCCGTGGCATGGGGCCTCCCGATTACGCCCGTCTGGGCCATGACGACTATGGTGACACCAATGAGCGACGTACAACATCCATTGGTGTTAGTGGATGGCTCGTCCTATCTCTTTCGAGCCTTCCACGCTTTGCCGCCCCTAACCACCAGCGATGGGCAGCCCACGGGGGCGATCCGCGGCGTGGTGAACATGCTTCGCCGGCTGCGCCAAAGCTACCCCGAAAGCCCCTTCGCGGTGATTTTTGATGCGCCGGGGAAAACCTTTCGCAGTGACCTTTACCCCGAGTACAAGGCCCATCGGCCGCCCATGGATCCCGACCTCCGGGCGCAAATTGCCCCGCTCCATGAGGTGATTCGCGCCTACGGTTTCCCCCTCATCATGGTCCCCGAGGTCGAGGCGGACGACGTGATCGGCACCCTCGCCACCCAGGCCGCTGCCCACCGCCCCGTGGTCATTTCCACCTCCGACAAGGATCTCGCCCAGCTGGTCACCGCCCAGGTGACGCTGGTGAACACCATGACCGATACCACCCTGGATCAAGCCGGGGTGCGGGAAAAATTTGGGGTGGATCCGGAGCGGATCATCGACCTGCTGGCCCTCACCGGGGATAGCGTCGATAACATCCCGGGCATTCCCAAGGTGGGGCCGAAAACCGCGGCCAAGTGGCTGAATCAATTCGGCAGCCTTGATCAGGTCATGGCCCGGGCCGAGGAGGTGACGGGCAAGATTGGCGAGAGCCTTCGTAGCCACCTCGAGCAGCTGCCCCTGTCCCGGACCCTCGCCACCATCAAGTGCGATGTGGCCCTAGACCAGGGCCCGGAGGACCTGTGGCCGACCGCCCCGGACGAGGGGGTGCTGAAGGACTGGTTCCAACGCCTCGAGTTTAAGGCGGAGCTGAGGGCCCTGCAGGGCAAGGGGGACGAGGCCGCCGGCGCGCCGGCGTCAGGCGCCGGGGCAGCCGGCGCGGGCGATCCCCCGGGGACTTTGGAACCCGCTCGGGCTGAGCCCGGGCGCTATGAAATCATCCTCGATGAAGCCGGGCTCCAGCGATGGCTTAAGCGCCTCGAGGATGCGCCCTGCTTTGCCTTTGATACGGAAACCACGAGCCTTGCCTACATGGCAGCGGAGCTGGTGGGGGTGTCCTTTGCGGTCACCGCCGGGGAGGCGGCCTATGTGCCCTTTGGTCATCGCTATCTGGGCGCGCCGGCGCAGCTTGCCCAGGCCCAGGTGCTCGAGGCCCTGCGGCCCCTCTTGGAAGATCCCGAAAAGCCGAAAATTGGACAGAATTTAAAGTACGACGCGAGCGTCCTCGCGCGGGCGGGGATCACGCTGCGGGGCATTGCTTACGACACCATGCTCGAGTCCTATGTGCTCGATGCGGTCGGTGGTCGCCACAACATGGATGACCTGGCCCTGCGGCTTCTGGGTTATCACACCACGGCCTTCGAAGCGGTGGCCGGGAAGGGGAAGGATCAGCTCACCTTCGATCAGGTGAGTCTCGAGCAGGCGGGCCCCTACGCCGCGGAGGACGCGGATATCACCTTCCGCCTTCATGAAGCCCTCTGGCCCCGGCTGGCCCAAGCCCCGAGCCTGCTGTCGGTCTACGAAACCCTCGAGGCGCCGCTCGTTCCCGTGCTGTCTAGGATCGAGCGCAATGGCGCCCTCATCGACACGGCGCGCCTCCGGGCCCAAAGCGCAGAGATCGCGGAGGCCTTAACCGGCCTTGAAGCGCAGGCCCACGAGCTGGCTGGAGGCCCCTTTAACCTCGCCTCTACCAAGCAGCTTCAGGAAGTGCTCTACGACAAGCTCGAGCTGCCGGTGCTGAAGAAGACGCCAAAGGGCGCGCCCTCCACGGCGGAGCCGGTGCTGGCGGAGCTGGCCCACGACTATCCGCTCCCGGCGGTGATCATGCGCTACCGCACCCTGGCGAAGCTCAAGAGCACCTACACGGACACCCTGCCGCAGCAGGTGAACCCGCAGACGGGGCGCATTCACACCTCCTATCACCAAGCGGTGACGGCCACGGGGCGCCTGTCTTCCTCCGACCCTAATCTTCAGAACATTCCCATCCGCACGGAGGAAGGGCGGCGCGTGCGCCAGGCCTTTATCGCGCCCCCCGGGCATCGCCTCCTGGCGGCGGATTACTCGCAAATTGAGCTCCGCATCATGGCGCACCTGTCCGAAGATCCGACCCTGTGCAAGGCCTTCGCTGAGGATCGGGACGTGCACCAGGCGACGGCGGCGGAGGTTTTTGACGTCGCCCTCGAGGACGTCACGGGGGAGCAGCGGCGCCGGGCTAAGGCCATTAATTTCGGGCTGATTTACGGCATGTCCGCCTTTGGCTTGGCTCGCCAGCTGGGCCTGGAGCGGGGGGAGGCCCAGGGCTACATTGATCGCTACTTTGAGCGTTACCCCGGGGTGAAGGCCTACATGGATCGCACCCGAGCCCTGGCCGCAGAGCAGGGGTATGTGGAGACCCTCTTTGGGCGACGCCTTTACCTGCCGGAGATTCGGGTCCAGAACCAGCAGCGCCGCCAGGCGGCGGAACGCACGGCCATTAATGCGCCCATGCAAGGCACGGCGGCGGACATCATCAAGCGGGCCATGATCGCCGTGGATCGCTGGCTCCTCGCGGAGCCGGAGGCGGCGAGCATGATCATGCAGGTTCACGATGAACTCGTCTTTGAGGTGCCCGAGGGCACGGTGGACGCTGTGGCGGCAGAGGTGCGGCGGCAAATGGAAGGCGCGGCGGCGCTTCGCGTACCCCTGAAGGTTGACGTGGGCGTGGGGGCGAACTGGGACGAGGCGCACTAGGCGCACGGGGTCCCTTTTGGGGGGCGGGGGAACTTTTCCCTCGCCCCGGGCTCTAAGGGAGGCTGGTCAGGTCATTGCCCCTCCCTCCCCAAGACCCTAATGACCGCGGCGCCGATCCCCTCGGCGCGACCAGCCTTCGCCCCAGGGCCTCCCCGGCTCTGGGGCTTTTTTATGCCCCGTCTTCCTCCCGGGCCCCGTCCCCGGGTAGCGGCAGATTGAGCCAGCCGCGCAGCTGGCGCAGCACGGTTACCGCCCCCTGGCCCCGAAGGGCGCTAAAGAGTACGGGAGTAACCGTCGGGTAAGCCGCCGTTTCCTCCTCGGCTTGGCGCATGACCTCAAGCTGGGCTTCGTGGCCCAGCTTGTCAGCCTTGTTAAGCAGTACGAGCACGGGGAGGGCAGCCTGCCCGGCCCAGCGCAGTAGCTGGCGGTCGAAGGTTTGGAAGGGATGGCGAACGTCCATGACCAGTACGATGCCCACGAGGGCCTGGCGCTGAGCCAGATAGGCCTCCACGTGGGCCTGCCAATCGGCCTGGAGCTGGCGGTCTGTTTTGGCATAACCGTAGCCCGGGAGATCGACGAGGAAACGGTCGTCTCCGGCGCGGAAGAAGTTCAGCGCCTGCGTTCGTCCCGGCGTGCGTCCGGTGCGGGCGAGGCTTCGCTGCCCCGTAATGCGATTGAGCACACTCGATTTGCCCGCGTTGGAGCGCCCGGCGAAGGCCACTTCCCGCCCCGCGTCCTCGGGGGTTTCCGCAAGGCTAGGGGCGCTGAGCACGAATTCTGCGGTGATGCGCAGCCGGGGATCGAAGGCGTCATCGTCCGCCGCCTTTCGCGCATAGGGATAGGGGGCGTGGGGGTCGCGCTTCGTGCGGTGGCGGGCATTGGGCGTCGGGGGCCGACGGGCCATGGGGGTACTCTCAGAAACCACGGGGGAAAGACACTGGCATGAGGAGGTTCAGTAGGGCAAGCACATTAGCTATACTCCGCGTCCCAAAGCGGACTGCCCGGGCCTCGCGGCAGTTGTCGACCCAACCATGAGCGCTTCTACCCGGGTGAAGGCCTGCGCTCCGTTCAGCGAAGGAACCGAACATGTTGTCCATTCTGTCCCGAACGCTTCTCCCGCTCTCGTTCCTGGCGAGCTCCGTGGCCTTTGCAGCCTCCGCAGCCCCGGGCATGCCTCCGGCCGGGGAAGCCCGTGGCGATGCGGCCGCGGGTCAGGCGGCGGCGCTCGTGTGTTCTGCCTGCCATGGTCAGGAAGGGAAGGCCATTCTGCCGACCTATCCGAACCTCGGCGGCCAGCACTACAGCTACCTGCTTCGGCAGATGCGCGCCTTCAAAGGCGGCGATCGTTACGCCCAGCTCATGATGGGTCAGGTGGACAACCTCCCGGACGATACGCTGAAGAACATTGCGGCTTACTACGCCGACAAGGCGCTGCAGCAGAATGACCCGGGCACGGCCGATCTTGCCCTTGGGGAAACGATCTATCGCGACGGTCTGCTGGATAAGGGTGTGCCGGCGTGCAGCGCATGCCACTCCCCCCGCGGCCTCGGCAACGGTCCTGCAGGCTTCCCCGTGGTCTCCGGCCAAAACGCGGGCTACGTGGATGCGCAGCTCAAGGCCTACCGGGCTGGCGAGCGTGCGACCGATGAGAGCTACGGTCAGATGATGCGCGGCGTGGTCCGAAACCTGAATGACGAAGAAATCGCCGCGGTCAGCGCCTACGTGCAGGGGCTGCGCTAAGCCATGGCGCCCCAGGCCCTCGTAAAAATGGTGCGCCGGGCGCTTCTCGGGGCGGCCCTGGCCGCCGCCGGGAGCCTAGCCTCCGCCGAGGGCCCTTTCGAAGAGGGCACGCATTACCACCGCCTGCCCGTTCCCGTGGCCACGGCCGAAGATACGGTGACGGTCACCGAGTTCTTCTCCTACGCCTGTGGCCACTGCTTCCAGTTTGACCCGGAGCTCGATCACTGGGCCGAAGGCACGGCGGAGGATGTGGTGCTCGAGCGCGTCCCCGCGGCCTTCTCGCCCCTCTACGAGCTTCTCGCTGAGGCCTATTACGTCGCGCGCGCGTGCAAGGTGCTTCCCGCCACCCATACGCCCCTGTTTCGGGCGCTTCACCTTGAGCGCCAACCCCTGCGCAGCCAGGAGGCCATCGCGCGCTTCTTTGCCGATCAGGTTGAGAAAACCCCGGTGTCCGGCGCGACCTGCGCCACGCCCGACGACTTCCTGAAGACCTTCAAGTCCTTTGGGGTCCGCAGTGCCATCAACCAATCGAAGAGCCGCGCCAAGGCCTACCAGGCTCGGGGCGTCCCTGCGCTCATCATCGATGGCGTTTTCCGCACCGATGGGCAAAGCGCGGGCAGCAACGAAGGCATGCTCCAGGTTGCCGATGCCCTCATCGAGAAGCGCCGGACCGAAAAAGCGCCCGCCCCCTAGCTTCCTTCGCCCTTCATCGGCTTAAGGGCCTCCCCTTGATGACAGTAGGCTGTCCCCCGGTTTAGGGTGGATGGGGTTCGCGTTTTGGGGGAGACGCAGTGACGACGCGCTTTGGGATCATCGGCACAGGAATGATGGGCTGCGAGCACATCCGAAACCTGGCCCAAATTGATGGTGTAGATGTGGTCGCCATCGCCGATCCCCACGAGCGTTCCCGTCAGGAAGCCCGGAAGGCCTGTGCGGGCCGTTTCAACCCCGGTTGCTATGATCGCTACGAGGACCTTCTCGCCCGAGACGACGTCGATGCGGTGGTGATCGCCACCCCCAACTACACGCACCATTCCGTGATGGCCGCCGTTTTTCAAACGGATAAGCATGTGCTTTTGGAAAAGCCCTTGGCGACCACCATGGCCGATTGCAATGCGCTGGTGGCCCAGGCGCAGCGCCATCGAGGCTTGGTTTGGGTGGCCCTTGAATATCGCTACATGGCGCCCATTGCCAAGACCTTAGACCTGCTTCCCCAGCTTGGCGCCATTCACATGTGCGCTATCCGGGAACATCGCTTTCCCTTCCTCCATAAGGTGGGGGCCTGGAATCGCTTTAACCGCTATTCCGGGGGAACGCTGGTGGAGAAGTGCTGCCACTTTTTCGATCTGATGAACCTCATGGTGCCTTCGAAGCCCCTGCGGGTGATGGCCTCCGGGGGCCAAAACGTCAACCACTTGCAGGAGCGCTACGACGGCGAAGTCCCGGATATTCTCGATAATGCTTACGTCATCGTGGAATACGAAGGGGGGCAGCGGGCCATGCTCGACTTGTGCATGTTTGCGGAGGGGGCCCGCCAGGAGCAGCACATCGTGGTTACCGGCGATCGGGGTCAGGTTGAGGCCACCGTGCCGGGAGCGGAGGTTTTTCTCAGCGACCGTGCTGCGGGTACCTATCGCGCGATCCCAGCGCCGCTGAGCCGCCAGGTTCGTGAGGTCGGTTTTCATCATGGGGCCAGCTATCTCGAGCACCTGGCGTTTCTTGAGGCGTTGGAGCGGGGCACGCCGGCGCGGGTCACCGTTGAGGACGGCCGCCTGGCCGTCGCCATCGGCCTCGCGGCGCAGCAGTCCATCGCCACCGGTCGTACCGTCTATCTTTCAGAAGTGGAGGGCTTTTCAGCATGACGACGCGAACCCCGGTCCCCCTACCGCCCCTGGGCTTTGGGCTATGGAAACTGGCGCCAGAGGCCTGTGCTGATGCGGTTTATGAAGCCATTAAGGCGGGCTATCGGCACTTTGACGCGGCCTGCGATTATGGCAACGAGGCGGCCGTGGGGGAGGGCTTGGCCCGGGCCCTGGGGGATGGCCTTTGCCGTCGGGAGGACCTCTGGATCACCTCGAAGCTCTGGAATACCTACCACGATCCTGAGCACGTCCCCCTCGCCCTGGAACGAACGCTCGCGGACCTTCGGCTGGAGACGCTCGATCTCTACCTGATCCATTTCCCCATTGCCCTGGCCTATGTGCCCTTTGAAACGCGCTATCCGCCGGAGTGGGTCTTTGATCCCGAGGCGCCGGAGCCGGCCATGGTGCGGGCGCCCGTCAGTCTCCACGCCACCTGGGCGGCGATGGAGACGCTTCAGGCGGCCGGGAAGGTTCGCCACCTTGGGGTGGCCAACTACAATTCGGGCCTGCTGCACGATCTCATGGCCTATGCCCAGCGCCCCCCTTCCGTTCTGCAAATCGAGGCCCACCCCTACCTTACGCAGGATCGCCTGATCCGCTTGGCGAAGGACTATGGCTTGGCCGTGACCGCCTTCTCTCCCCTCGGCGCAGGGTCCTACCTGGAGCTCGGCATGGCCGAGGCGGGGGAGCAGGTGCTTGAAGATCCGGTGGTGTTGGCCATCGCCGAGCGCCATGGCCGCACGCCGGCTCAGGTGGTGCTGCGCTGGGCCCTGCAGCGCGGTACCTCCGTGTTGGTAAAGAGCACTTCGCCGGCGCGCATGGCGGAGAATCTGGCCGCTCGGGACTTCACCTTGGATGAGGCCGCTATGGCAGCCCTCAGCGGCCTGAACCGCAATCGCCGCTTCAATGATCCGGGCGCCTTCTGCGAAGAGGCCTTCGGCACCTTTCATCCTATCTATGACTGAGTCGACCTTTCCTCCGATGGTAGAGGCCCCCGGGGCGCTGGTAACGGTGGACAACGCTTGCCAGTGGTTGGGGCAGCACCGGAGCGCGCTGCTGGGGACCCTAGCGCAGGAGGGCGCGGTGCTGCTGCGGGGCTTTCCCCTGCAAACGGCGGAGGACTTTGACCGCTTCTCCGGGGCTTTTGGGTTCACCCCCTTCACCTACGAGGAGTCCCTTTCCAACGCGGTGCGGATTAACAAGACTCCGCGTGTGTTTACGGCGAATGAAGCGCCGCCCGAGGTGAACATTCTCCTGCACCATGAGATGGCGCAGACGCCCTTTCCGCCGGAGAAGCTTTTTTTCTTTTGCCAGAGCGCGGCCGAGGAAGGGGGAGAGACGCCGCTTTGTCGGTCCGATGTGCTCTATGGCCGCCTGGGTGAAGTCGATGCGCCTGGGGCGGCGGCCTTCGAAGCCAAGGGGGTGCGCTACACCACGCGCATGCCGGGGCAAAACGAAGCGGCGTCGGGGCAAGGTCGGAGCTGGGGGAGCACGCTTCGAGCCGATTCCCGAGCCGAGGCGGAGCAGCGCTTAGAAGCCCTCGGTTATGACTATCAGTGGTTAGGGGACGATGCCCTTCTCGCCACGTCTCCGGTGCTGCCGGCCGTGGACACCCTGCCCGATGGGCGAAAAACCTTCTTTAATCAGGTGATTGCTGCTGGCCGGGGCTGGAAGGCGGTGGGGCCGGGGAAACCGCCGTCGGTGAGCTTTGGGGATGGGGCCTTAATCCCCGAGGCGCTCCTGGAGACGGTGGTCACGCTGGCGGAGGCGCTGACCGTTCCCCTACGCTGGCAGGATGGGGACCTGGCCTTGATCGACAACCGCCAGGTCATGCACGGGCGCTTTCCCTACGCTGGCGGGCGCAAGCGGGAAGTGCTGGTGGCCCTAACGAAGGACTAGCTCCAAAAAAACGCCCGGCGCAAGGCCGGGCGCTTTGACGGTCGAAAGGCCTTAGCCGCCGGCGGGGGCGCTATCGCTTTGGCTTTGCTCCGCCAACAGGCGGCGCTCTTCGATGGCGTCGTGGCCGCGCTTGATGAGATAGGCGTGGATGGCCGCAGCCCCCTCGCTATCGAGCACGTGGGAGAAGCTCACCATGCCCTTCTCCTTGTAGGCGCCGCCAAGAACGATGCCTTGGAAGATCTGGTGCGTTTGCTCATCCATGTAGCGCAGATCCGGGAGGACGCCGGAGGACACCGCCCCCCCGCCGTGGCAGACGCTGCAGTTCTGGTGATAGAGCAGTTCGCCCTGGTCCACCGTATCCGCGGAAGCGGTCATGGGCGGAGGCGTGGGCAGGGCCTCAGGCATGGGCGGCGTGGGCAGGGAGCCGGTAGCGCCCAGCTTGTAGGTCAGGATGCGGCCGCCGCGAATCACGTTGCCGTCCTGGGCCGGAATGCCTGAGGCCACGCCGAAGGCGCCGCCCCAGCCCGCCACAACGGTGACGTATTGCTCGCCGTCCACGGCCCAGGTGACCGGCGCCGCAATGACGCCCGTGTGCACCGGGGTTTCCCAAAGGAGGGCGCCGGTGCTGGCCTGGTAGGCCGCGAACACGCCGTCGGCGCGACCTTGGAAGAGCAGATCGCCGGAGGTGGACAGAAGGCCGCCGTTCCAGGAGCCCGAGTGCTGAACCCTCCACACTTCCCGCTGGGCGACCGGATCCCAGGCGGCGAGGTGCCCCTTCACCATGGCCCGAAGCGCCACCTCTTCCGTGATGGACTCCGGCGGAATGGTCAGGGCGAACTCAACCCCTGTGTTCCAGGTGGCCGGGTTATAGCGGAAGGCGTTGTCCTGGCCATACATGAAGGGCAGGTCGAGGGCCGGGATGTAGACCAGGTTCGTGCTCGGCGAGTAGGTCATGGGGTGCCAGTTATGGCCGCCATAGGGCGCCGGCATGGTCAGTGCAGGCTTCTCGGCGTAGGCCGCGCCGGGGTTCTCCACCGGCCGTCCCGTTTCCGGGTCCACGTGGCTGGCCCAGGTGATGGGCACGTAGGCTTCGGCGGAGAGGAACTCCCCCGTCTCCCGGTCGAGCACGTAGAAGAAGCCATTCTTCGGCGCCTGCATGATGACCTTGCGGCGCTCGCCCTTCACCTCAAGCTCCGTGAGGATCATGTGCTGGGTGGCGGTGTAGTCCCAGGAATCGCCGGGGGTGGTTTGGTAGTGCCAAACCATGCTGCCGTCATCGGGGTTAATGGCCACGATGGAGGACAGATAGAGGTTATCGCCGCCGCCGGGGCTGCGGATGTGTCGGTTCCAGGGGGCACCGTTACCCACGCCGATGTAGAGCAGGTTGAGCTCCGGGTCATAGGCCATGGAGTCCCAGACCGTGCCGCCGCCCCCAACCTTCCACCATTCGCCCCCGCGCCAGGAGCTCATGGCGGCCTGGAGGTGCTCGCCTTCGATGGGATCGTCGGGGTTGCCCGGAACCGTATAGAAGCGCCAGGCCTGATCGCCCGTTTCCGCGTCGTAGGCGGTGATGAAGCCGCGGACACCGTATTCGCTGCCCCCGTTACCGATGATCACCTTGCCATCGACTACCCGGGGTGCGCCGGTGATGGTGTAGGGGCGATCCTTCGGGGTGGTTTGCACGGACCAATCGGGCTGTCCCGTGCCGGCGTCGAGGGCCACAAGGCGGCCGTCGAGGGTGCCGACGTAAATGCGGCCCTTCCAAGCGGCCACGCCGCGGTTCACGACGTCGCAGCAGGCGTAAACGCCCCATTCCCGGGGGACCTGGGGATCGTATTTCCAGAGCAGCTCGCCGGTGCGGGCATCGTGGGCGAAGACCGTTGACCAGGTGCCGGTGGTGAACATCACCCCATCCACCACGATGGGGGTGGCTTCCAGGCCCCGGGTGGTTCCCGTATCCCAATACCAGGCAAGGCCCAGTTCGCCCACGTTATCGGCGTTGATTTGCTTAAGCGGGCTGTGGCGCTGTTCGTCGTAGGTGCGACCGTGGGTCAGCCAGTTGTTTGGATCGGCGGCGACGATGGCCGCTTCATCGACCGTGGCCACCTTGGCACGGATGGCGTCGGCGCTGAGCTTGCTGGTGCTGGCGGTAGCTTCCGTCGGTGCGCTGTTGCTGGCTTCCTGGCCGCAGCCGGCCAGGAGGGCCGCGCCAAGCAGCGCAAGGGCCCAGCGCGCGGGTGCGTTCTGTCTTGTTGTCATCCCCAATGCTCCCCTTTGGATACCCGTGTGGACCCCCTGATGGTACCCAGAGCGGCCCCCTCCTGCACCTGGTCTGTTGCGCTGTCCTAAGGCAGAGCGGCCGGCGCCAAACGAACTTACTTCTTGCAACCGGTAAGCCTTCGGCGCATTATATGTAGCGAACGCTACATAAAGTGCCGCGCCCCAGGAAAGTCCAAGAAGGGGGTGGCAAACAGGGAGGAGGGACCATGGGGAAGACCGCACCGGGTGAGGTTGTTGCTGCCTTTATTCAGGCCTTTGAGGCGATGGATTTCGAGGCCGCCCTAAGTTTTATTGCGCCGGAATGTGAGTACACGAACGTTCCCATGGGGTCGGCGAAGGGTCCCGAGGGTGTGCGAAGCGTGCTCGAGCCCTTTTTCGCGCCCATCGATGAAAACGACTTCGTAATCCATCGTAAGGCTGTAGAGGGCAAGGTGGTGTTTTATGAGCGCCTTGATCGTCATCGTTTGGGCGACAGCTGGCGTGAGCTTCCTGTGATCGGGGTTTTTGAGGTCGAAGATGGGCTCATCACCTTATGGCGAGAGTACTTTGACCTCGCAACCGCGCTGAAGATTCATGATCAAGAGGGCGTGGCATGAGGGGGGGCGATCGCCGAGCTCACGGCGCCGACCCGGGTGGGGTAACCAGTGGCCGTGGCATTGTGCTTATTGTTGCGGCCTTGCTCCCCTTCACGGCCCTTACCCTGGCCGCCCTTGGAGAGGGTCCCGGGGCCTTTCCGCAGGCCATTACGCATAGCTGGGCGTCCCTACAGATCTTTCTAGACCTTGTGCTGGCGGTACTTGTGTTCTGCTTCTGGATACATCGGGATGCCACCCTCGCTGGGCGTAACCCCTGGCCCTGGATCCTTGGTGCGCTGGCTGTGGGCATGCTTTCGCCTTTGCTTTATTTGCTCACTCGCCGTAGTCCCCCGGACCCGTCTAACGGTTAGAGGGTGGTGGTCCAGCCTCCGGCGAGGGGGAAGATTTGCCCGGGCATGAACTGGGCTTCCGTCGCCAGAAACAGGGCCAGATCGGCGGTCGCACTCGGGTCGCCGATGTGCTGCGCCGGGACCACCTCCCTCATGCGGGAGAGGAAGCGCTCGTCCTTCAGGAGCTCCGGCGGGTAGTAGGTGTCGTTCTCGATGTAGTTCTGGGCGATGGCCGCCACGGCGATGTGGTCCCGGGCCAGCTCCAGCCCTGCGGCGCGGAGAAAGGCGTTTTGGGCGCCCCGGGCGGCGCAGTAGGCGCCGTTCTTGGGAATGCCGCGGAGCGGTGCGGCGCTGGTCACCGCAATAATCCGGCCCCCACCGGCGACCTTCATGCGCTTGGCGGCCCCCCGGACGAGCCCCATGAGGGGATGCACCAGGTGGTCGAAGAGGGCGTGCCAGTCTGCATCTTCAATGGCATCGACCAGTGCGGGCTGGGGTGGGAAGGCCAGGTTAGCCACCAGCACATCAAGACTTTCGACGTCGCTGAGTAGCGCTTCCCCGGCCTCGGCGCTTTGGGGCCTCTCCGTGCTGAGCTGCACCCGGGCGCCTTCCGCTTCGAAACGCGCCCGGATGGCGGGCCCCATGTAGCGATCGGCGTGGGTAAGGAAGACCGTTTTGCCGGCAAGGCGTTGACTCATCGTTGGGCTCCGAATGGGAAAATTGATGGAGGGTAACCTGCCACGGGGCGTGGCTCCCGTATACTGGGGGCCGAGGCAGGGAGAGGATCATGGGCAAGCAAGAGACGCTGGGTCGGCAGGAAGAGCCTGCTTGGGCGGAGGAAGTACAGGAGTGGCTCGATGCGCTGGCGGCGGTGCTCCGCTTCCAGGGCGATGAACGTGCCGGAGAACTCCTGCGGCGTCTCCAACAGTTTGCGTCCCAGGCCGGGCTGGTCATGCCCGAGGCGGCCCTGAATACGCCCTATCTGAATACCATTCCCCCCCATCTTGAGCCCCGCTATCCCGGGCAGGCTGCTCTAGAGGGGCGCTTGGAAAATCTCCTGCGCTGGAACGCCGCGGCCATGGTGCTCAAGGCCTTCGACACGGGCGAGGGCGTCGGGGGACATATCGCCACCTACCTATCGGCGGCGACGCTCATGGAGGTGGGTTTCAATCACTTCTTCCGCGGCCGCAGCGCTGACTACGGCGGCGATCAGCTCCTCTTTCAGGCCCACGCGGCGCCGGGGGTCTACGCCCGCGCCTTCCTCGAGGGGCGCTTTGAGGAAGGGCGGCTGCGGGCTTTCCGCCGGGAGCTCACCCCCGGCGGTGGCCTGTCGTCCTATCCCCACCCCCGGCGCATGCCCGACTTCTGGACCCTGCCCACGGCCTCCATGGGCCTTTCTACCCCCTCGGCGATTTATCAGGCGCGCTTTGCGAAGTATCTCGAGCACCGGGGGCTGAAGCCCGCAAACGGTGGCAAGGTCTGGTGTTTCCTAGGGGATGGGGAGAGCGACGAGCCGGAGGTGCTGGGCACCATCAACATGGCCAGCCGGGAGGGGCTCGATAACCTCATCTTGGTCATCAACTGCAATTTGCAGCGCTTAGATGGGCCCGTACGCGGCAACGGGAAAATTATTCAGGAACTCGAACGGAGCTTTCGCGGCGCTGATTGGCACGTCATCAAGGTGATCTGGGGTTCGGGATGGGACCCCCTGCTTGCCCGGGATACGGCCGGGCATCTGGCGAAGCGCATGGAAGAGGCCCTCGACGGCGACTATCAGATGTATTCCGTCTCCCCGGGGGCGCTTCAGCGGGAGCACTGGGTGGAGCAGACCCCGGCCCTGAAGGCGTTGATGGATTCTCTGTCCGATGAAGAGATTTCCACCATCAAGCGCGGCGGCCAGGATGTGAAGAAGCTCTACGCCGCCTACGCGGAAGCCGTGGGCTCCGTGGGTAAGCCCGTGGTGATTCTCGCGAAAACCGTGAAGGGCGATGGCATGGGGGCGGGGTCCCAGGGCCGAAATACGGTGCACCAGAAGAAGAATCTGAGTGCCGAGGAACGGGTCGATTTTGCCCGGCGCCTGGGCATTCCCCTGCCCCGGGAAGCCGCAGAGGCGGCGGACTTCTACCGCCCGGAGGAGACGGCGCCGGAACTCACCTATCTACGGGAGCGGCGCGAGGCCCTCGGCGGGTCCCTGCCGCGGCGGGAAGTGAACTGCGAAGCCCTCACCGTGCCACCGCTTAGCGCCTTCGAAACGTTCTTGAAGGGCTCTGGGGAACGGGAACTCTCCACCACCATGGCCGTGGTTCGCCTGCTAGGCACGCTCCTAAAGGATCCGGCCCTCGGGCGTTACGTGGTGCCCATCGTGCCGGACGAGGCCCGCACCTTTGGCATGGATGGGCTCTTCGGGCAGGCGGGAATCTATGCGCCGGCGGGCCAGCACTATAAGCCCGTGGACGCCGATACCCTGGCCCCCTACCGGGAAGCCTCGGACGGGCAGATCCTCCAGGAAGGCATTTGCGAAACCGGCGCCATGGCCAGCTTCCTCGCCGCCGGGACGGCCTACGCCAACTTTGCCGTGCCCACTATCCCCTTCTACATCTTTTATTCCATCTTCGGCTTCCAGCGGGTCGGGGACATGATCTGGGCCGCCGGGGATGCCATGGCCCGGGGCTTCCTCCTGGGGGGTACCTCCGGGCGGACTACGCTGAACGGCGAGGGGCTGCAGCACCAAGATGGCCACTCCCAGCTTCTGGCGCTCACGGTGCCGAACTTGAAAGCTTACGACCCGGCCTTCGCCTTCGAACTCACGGTCATCATTCGCGATGGCATCGAGCGCATGTACGGTCAGGGCGAAGACGTCTTCTACTACCTGACGGTGACCAATCAGAACGAAGTGATGCCTGCGCTGCCGGGGCTGGGCACGGACGAGGAAGGCGCGGTCATCGACGGCATCCTCCGCGGCCTCTATGCCTTCGAGCACCGCACGCCGGACGCGGGGGCGCCGGTCGCGAATCTGCTGGGCAGTGGCGCGATCATGAAGGAGGTGCGGGCGGCGGCGGAGCTGCTACTGGCGGAAGGGATCGCCGTGACGGTCTGGAGCGTCACCAGCTACGGGGAGCTGGCCCGGGATGGGCGGGCCGCGGAGCGGGCCAAGCGCCTCGATCCCCAAACCTCACGCCGCCCTTATGTGGCGGAGGCTTTTGAAAACGCCGAGGGAGTGTTTGTGTCGGCCAGCGATTACATGAGCGCCCTCGGGGAGCTCATCAGCCGCTGGGTACCGGGCCCCTACGCGGTGCTGGGGACGGATGGCTATGGCTTATCCGAGTCCCGCGATGTGCTCCGCGATCACTTCGAGGTCTCTGCGGCTTGGATTGCCCATGCGGCGCTGGGGCTATTGGAGGCTGAAGGGTCCGTGCCATCGGGAAGGGCTCAGAGCTTCGCCCAGGAAAAGGGGCTCCGGCTCGATAAACCTGATGCCGCAACCTATTAATTTGGAGGGCTAGCCGGTTTGGCGCTTCCCAGGTTCAAGGGGGAAGCGCTGACTCTGAAGTTCCTCCAAGCTCACGGGGCCGCGAGTGCGCTCCCGTAGGGCTTCTGAGGCATCTTCAGTCAGAACAACGATGCTGATCCGGCGATTGACGGGAGAATAGGGGTCTTCCTTCACAAATAGCACCGAATCCCCGAAGCCGATAACTTGCTGAACTTTCCCGAGGGACAGCCCGCTATTCATTAATTGGCGCCGTGCCGCATTCGCGCGATCTGATGAGAGCTCCCAATTGCTGTAGTTTTCCCGGCCAACAAATTGATAGGCGTCCGTATGTCCGGTGATGCTAATTCGATTCGGAACGGCATTAATCACGTCGGTGATTTCTCGGAGGATGATAGCCGTATATTCCTGGAGGACCGCTGATCCACTCCCGAACATCGGCCGGTTTTCCTTGTCGATGATTTGGATCCGCAACCCCTGAGGCGTGATATCCAGGAGTAGCTGATCTTTGTAAGGGCTGAGCGCTTGGCTCTTCTCCGTGGCTTCGCGGAGGCTCTCTAGGAGCGATTCGAGCCGTTTACGGTCGAGCTCCGCGTCACCGCCCTCGAGCCCTGCTAGGTTGTCTTCGAAGCGGTTCGCGTCCTCTGGTTGAGGACCCGTCGCTGTGACAGCGGCACCGAGCTCAAGAACGGAAGGAGAGCTGCCGCCTTCTCCGAGGAGAGGATTGGTGCTCGGCGCCGGGTTGGTTCCTACGCTCATACTGGGATTGTCAAAATATTGGCTGATGCCGCCGAGCTGTTCCGGAGTCGCGTTAGTTAAAATCCACAGCAAGAGAAAGAAGGCCATCATTGCGGTGGCAAAGTCCGCGAAAGCCACCTTCCAGCTTCCGCCGTGATGGCCCCCGGTTTTTTTGACAATCCGCTTAATGACAATCGGCGCAGGGGTACTCATCGGTCGCCCCGTAGATACTCTTCAAGCTCACTAAAAGTCGGTCGCACGGAAGAGCGCATGGTCTTTCGTCCAAACTCTACGGCGATCTGCGGGTTATAACCTTGCTGCTGGGCGAGAATGCAGGCTTTGATACATTCAAAGACGCTCCCCTCTTCCTCGGCGCGCAGACCGATGGCGTGGGAGAGGGGTGAGACGAGGCCGTAGGCAAACAATATCCCTAGGAAGGTTCCCACCAGCGCCGCGGCTACGTGGCCGCCGATGGCGGCATTATCTGTGTTCGGATCTCCGAGCATGCCCATGGTGATCACAATGCCGAGCACGGCCGCCACAATACCGAAGCCTGGCAACGCGTCTCCGACTTGCTGAAGCGCGTGGGCGGGCTCGTGGGCCTCCTTTTCGTGGCTGTCGAGCTCGGCGGTCATCAAGTTGTCGAGCTCGAAGGGGCTAATTCCGCCACTGACCACCAGGCGCATGTAGTCACAGATAAACTCCATGATGTGGTGGTCCTTCTGAATCTTTTCGTAGCGGCTGAATAGCTCGCTCTCCCCGGGTGTCTCCACGTCATTCTCGATGGCCATGACCCCTTCCTTCCGTGCCTTTGTGAAGAGCTCGTACATTAGCTTTAGGAGTTCGAGGTAGAAGGCTTTGCTGTAGGCGCTGCCGGAGAAAGCCTTAGGGATTCCAGCCATAGCGCGCTTTAGGGTGGTTGGGGAATTGGCCAGAATGAAGGCGCCGCCCGCGGCGCCGCCGATGATGAGGAGCTCAAAGGGTTGCCAAAGAGCGAGAAGTTGTCCGTGGGAAAGTACGAAGCCCCCGGCAACGGAACCGAAGACGATAAGAATTCCGATAAGCCCTTTCACGGTCTGGCTGCTTCCTTGTCAGCTTAGGGGGCGTTGGGCCCCTTCTGGCAATCGTGCCGAGTTCTCTGGGAAAAGACTGACGAGCTCATCCGAGCCCGCGATGGGCGCCCGTTCCCGACTTAAGAGGACGGCCATCCTGGCCGTAACGAAGATCTCGAGATTTCTGCGTGCCGTGAAGAATGCGCAACGCCTGGTCCGTCGTCTCAAGGCGAGCTTCAACAATCTGCCGGGCGGTTTCATTGATTTGGGCGCATCGTCCCAGAAGCTTCAGCATTTCGTGGAACCGGCCTTTCAGGCGCGGATCCGTTTCCCAATGTTCAAGGGCTAGGGCCATAAACCCGGCTAGGCTACCTTCGAAGCCTTCGGTACCGGCAAGCTCGGAGGCAAAGCTTTGGGCGTTCTCCAATTGGCGCGCCGCGCGCAGTTTGCGCTTCGTTGCGTCGAGCAGTGCTTCAGGGTCTCGGGCGTCTAAGGCTCGGCGTTCGCTACGCAAGGATTCGAAAAAATGTTGGCAGCCGACCTCTAGGAGAGCCAGCGCTTCGTCAAAGGTGCCTTGATGCCTCGTACTCGCGGGGGTTGGCATGGTCATACGCTCTACAGGGCGTCTTCAAAGCTAAGGATTTGCTCCGCAACGCGTGTGGCATCGACGGTGTACTGCCCATCCTCTAGGGCCTTCCGCACGGCATTTACGAGATTTTGATTAACTTCGGGGGTAGCCCGGATGAGCTCGGCTGCGTCATTTAACGCCTGCCCGTCGGCGGTAATGGCGACGGCTTCGCCTTGGGCAGCCACGGTATCGCTGCCGACGGTGGTCTTTCGGCCATCGATGGGAGCGCTGGCTGCTCCGGCAGCTGTGCCGGGGGGACGAGGGTCAATGCCATCAAGTTTCATTTTTCTACCTTCCATGGGTACCGGTTTAAAGGTTGTCGGCCAGGAGACCGGAGACTTAAGTCCTAATTTTTCGTCCTAAGGACCAAGCTGCACGACCCCCGGGGCGATGACTCTTCCCCGAAGGACTGCCCGGCTGGCGCGGTTTCGCACGGAAACCAGCGCGTCTTCCGTTCCGTTGGCCAGAGCGATGCCATCGACGCGAACGGCGAGGGCCCCCTGGCCCGCTTGGAGCACGATGGGCTCCCCCGTTTCAATCCAAAGAGGGGCTTCCGTTGCCCTAGGGGAGATGGGCGTACCCTTTCTCAGGGGCTGCCGAAGGCGACGGTTGATAAGCTCATCATTTTTTAAAGCGTAGCCGGCGGGCAGCGTCGATAGATCCACCGTGCGCAGAATCAAATCATCCTTGGCAAGGCGCGTGCCTCTGGGGAGATCCCTTGCGGCGGCGGAAACGGGCGCTCGCAGCGTCGCTCTCCCGGAAAGATAGAGCGACCAAGGTTCGGGACGCGTGCAAGACACCGCAATGCTGATTACGCCTCCCTGCCTCGGCACGTAGGGCAGGGTCGCCCTCAAGGGCTCTCCGCAGGGTGAAAGCACAAGGCGTGGGTCGGGCGGCGCCAGCGTAATCGACAGAGTACCGCCCTTAGGGACGGGAATCTGGCGAGCAATTTCTGCCTTTG
>Ga0181573_10000623_pt1 | contig 36800 bp, 10 predicted proteins | sample 101ome_25_FD_148643 | JGI IMG/M metagenome (GOLD analysis project Ga0181573, IMG submission 148643) | Coastal salt marsh microbial communities from the Groves Creek Marsh, Skidaway Island, Georgia - 101409BT metaG (spades assembly) | ecosystem: Environmental > Aquatic > Marine > Intertidal zone...
CCCCCTGTCCTCAGCTCGCCCCGCCCCCCCCCCCCCCTCCGCCCCCGTCCCCCACCCCACCCCCCCACCCCCCCACCCCCCACCCCCCCGTGCCCGCGGGTCCGGATCCCCGCGGCGCTTCGTCTCGGAGGAACGGACGCCAGGAGCGACAGGAGGACCACCGGGGGCGCCACGACGAAGCGCCGCCTCGCCGGGACGCAGCTCGACGGAAGCCACCCTCCCAAGCGCTACCCTGTCCAGGGCGAGTACGACTTGGATGCGGACCCTGATGCGCCCCGTCCTCCCTCGGCAGGCACCGACGCCTCGGCGACATCGATCGGCGCGTCGTCGGACGAGGCACCCTCGGTCGTCACCCAGCCGAGCCCGAGCAAGGGGTCCGGCCCTGGCCGCCTCCCCGTCGGGACGGGCCGCAACGTGCCCGCCCTCCCGCCGCCGCGCCTCCACCCCAGCTTTGTCGTCCCGCCCCTCCCACCCCGGCGCTCTCCCCCGCCCGAGGGACCCCCGCCGGGCGTCCCTCCCCAAAACCCATCCGCCTCGGTTTCGGCCGCCGCTTCCGCCGCCCCCGACGCCCTCTCCACCCCACTGGCCTTCGACCCCGCCCGTGCGGCCGGGTTCCCCCGCAAGCCGTGGCTCCTGCGGGGAGAGGACTCCCCGCCAGACCTCGGGCCGTGGCTGTCCGGAGACGCGCTGGGCCCCAGCGTGTACGACGTGTTACCGGAAGCTGACGACCGGTCGTGGTTCGAACCTGGCCCCGACGACGGCCGGCGGTGGTCGAGCGACGCGGACCCCGTGGAGGCGCACGACGTGGGAGACGACAGCGCCGTCGACTGGTCACGTCTACGGGCTGCGGCCGAGGCGGCGGGCCTTCCTGGCCCCGCGGCGCGGGCGCGGCGGTTTGACAACCACGGCCGGTTCCAGTGGGCGCCCTGCTGGATCGTTGAGGGGTCCGTGCCCCCTGCCCGCGGGCCCACCGATCTGCTGACCATCCGGATGGTCGATGCGAATGGCGCCGGCGCCGACGCCAAGCGGCCAGGCCTCGTGCGCCGCGTGAGACGGCTCAATCTTGCCCTCGACGGAATCGACCTCCCTGGCCCCTTCTCCGCGCGCCTCCGCGCCGCCCGCCGGGGGCGCGAGGAGGCCGCCCAACGTGTCGCCCTGGAAAGCTATCTGAACCGGGTGGCGTTCGACCTCCCCGCTTTTCCGGATGCGCGGTGGGAGCGCCGAGTGCTCGCGCGTGCGTGTGGTGGGGCTGGCCCGGCGCTGGCGGAGCGGCACCCCGACACCGTCGACGCCGTTCAGGACGAGGTGCGGGCGTCATTTGAGGAGGCGGCCAAGACGGCGGTGCTGCAGTCCAAGATGGCGACCCAGCACGGAAGCGCCGAGCTCGAAGCCGAGGGCGTGCTAGCGTGCCTGCCTCCCCTCCGTCCCGCCCCGGCTCCGCCGCTGGCTGGCCAAGCCCTCAGGGGCGATCCCGTGGCTGCCGCCGCACCCGAGGGCCGTGCTCTTTGGTCGTATGGTGGCACGCGCCAGGAGCCCTCGCGTCATCACCACTACGTCGATGGCACGTCGCCAGGCGAAGACGAGGACGATAAACTCCTGGGCCCTGACGGCGACGCGTCCCTCGGCCTCGCGGCCCTGCCTGGCGCAAACGCCGGCACCGCCGACGCGTGGGGCGTTGCGTCGGCCCCGCTCCTCGTCCGTGGCTACGGTGACGCCCTCGCGGCCGTGCTAGTGACGTTACCGCACGCGCGTGCCCCTTACCTCGCGTGCCTCCACCTCTTGCACGGCCGCCTCGACGCGTCAACCACGCGCGTTGTTGACATCGACCTTGAAGCGCTGCCGCGCGGCCGGCTCACTGTCGCTGACGTCGCCGCCGATGACGCCGACCTACGGGCAGCGGCGGCGGCCAGGGGCGTGGAAGGCGACGGTGGGCCTGAGGCGAGCGGGTCGCAGGCGGCCCCGTCGCCGGGCGTCAAGGCCCCGGCGGCCTCTACTGCAACGAAGACGGGCAAGATTCGTCAGGGCAAGACGCGCAAAGGCACCCGGCGCCAGACGACGCCCAACCCCCACACCGATAGGCCCCGACTGCCTCTCCCGCTTGACGCCCTGTGCCGGCACCTCGTCGACGGGGCTGCTGTCCGTGCCGCCGCCCTTGCGTCCGAGTGGGCGCCCGGTGTCGTCGCGGCCCTCGTTGAGGCTGCCTCGGCTGCGGGCGTCGTCCCCAATACCGGGCAAACAGCGCGCGCGGGCGGAGCCACGCTTGGCCGCGGCGGGGGTGGCGATACTTCGCTGCGGCAGGAGATGTCCTTCGATGCCGCTGATCCAGGTGGCCCCTCGGGCGAGGCCTCAGGCAACTCGATGTTCGCCCCAGGCCCTGGTCTGACCCAGGTCCACCACCGGTACCCGGCTCACTTTAGGCGATTTGCCCAGTCGGTCAGCCTCACGATGACGGCCGAGCTCGCGCGGTGCCGCGATGCCTCGGCCGCGCAGCTGGCCGCGGTCTTGGCGGCGTACGACTGCTCGCCCGAGACGGCGCTGCAGCGTCCGCGGTTGGGGGGGCGGTGGGGCGCGGGGCTCTACTCGGCGCCGCCTCCGCAGCTCCTCCTCGTCACGCTGCGGTTCGATGACGCTGCTCCCGCCACGTCCCCCGGCGCCGATAACGAGGGCGGCAACTCGACAACTGCAACGCCTGCGCGCGAGGGCCGGGTCTCGCTCGAGCCTTCGCCCGGAGAGGTGCTGGCACGCCTGACTGAGACGTTCGAAAGCGTCGTCTCGTCGTGTGACGGCGTCGAGGATCTCCCCGCCGCCCTCGTGCAGGGGACCCTCGTGGGAGGGCGCATGGTCGCCGGTGGAGGAGGGCGCCCCCTCCTGCCCCCGCCGCGCCCGGACGCGAACCCCGAGGCCGAGCCACGAGGCGCCGCCGTGGCGGCCGCCCGCCGCGCCGTCCTGGCGGCACTTGACTCCGGCTTCGTCGGGCCGCGCGCCCTTGTCGAGAGCCTATCGACAGACCTCTCGGAGCTGATTGCCCTCGAAGAACGCGCATGGCTCCGCACTTGGGCGGAGCAGCCCTCAGAAGCTGAGCGCGAGGCCGAGGACATGCTCCCCCCCGAAGCGGCGCCTGGGACGTCGTCGCGCGACGCCGCCGTATCCCAGACCGAACTCGACCCGGCCGTTGCTGCCGCCATTGCCGCGCGCGCCGCCCGCCGCGATGACCCCATTGGGGATGGCCGGGGTGGTGCCTCTGTGAAGGCCGCCCTTGACGAGGCTGCGCGTTTCCGCGACCTCTCCCGACGCGCCCTCGCGTCGACTGAGGCCGTCGTGACCTTCCCCCTCGTCGCTGTCGAGTGCGCCGGCGCCCGCGACGCCCTCTCGGCCAAGGCCCTGCGCCTCCGGTCGGGCGTCCTCGATGACCTTGCTGCCCGGTGGGCCACCCGCACGGCGAACCTCCAAATCGAGCTCGACGCCAAGGCCGCTCGACTCCGGCGTGAGCCCCAAACTCCAGAGGAGCTTGAAGAGCTCCAAAAGCAACTCGACAACGCCGAGGAGTTGCTGCCCACGTGGATGGAGCGCCTCGAAGAGTCGCGTGAGACGCGCGGCCTGCTCGAGACGGAGCATCACGCCGTTTCTGACCCAGCAGAGGCCGGGTTCTGGCGGCTCCTCGGGGCTCCCTCGCGGTTAGCTGAGGCCCAGGTCGCTGCCCGCCGGACTGTTGCTGCTGCCCGTGGTCGCTTCCTTGAAGAACTCAAGAGCGCCCGGGAGACCCTCGCTGAGGATCTCCTTGTCACCGAGGGCGATGTCGTCGCCTTCTCGCAGCTCGGTGACCTCTCGGCTGTTGAAGAGCGCGCTACATCAGCCCTTGTCCTCCGCGAGCGCCTTGACGCCCTTCGCGCCCGGTGCTCGCTGTGCGCGTCGCGCGAGGGCATCTTCGGCCTCGCTATCACGCCCTGGCCCGTCTTAGACCGCGTCGTCAAACAGTTTGGCCCCTCAGAGCAGCTCTGGCAGCTCGGTCTGTCACTCTCGCAGGAGCTGCCTGAGTGGCGCGATGGCCCCCTCCACGAGCTCGACGCCGAGGCCATCGCTGCCCGCGTCGACGAGAGCCGCCGCGCCGCGGGCAAGCTCACCAAGGCGATGCCTGAGGGATCTGCGGCCCTTGCTGCGGTATTGGAAGCGCGCAAGGCCCTCGAGGACTTTGCCGATCGTCTCCCACTTGCAACCGCCCTTTGCTCGCGGGGCATGCAGCCCCGGCACTGGCAGCAAGTCTCGGCCCTCTGCGGCCACGAGGTCAGGCCTGGCGACGACCTCACCCTTGAGGGCGCCGTCCGCCTCGGCCTCGGTGATCACCTTGCTGCGCTGCAAGACATCGCCGAGCAAGCGACCAAAGAGCACTCGCTCGAGCGCGCACTCCGCAAGATGGAGTCGGAGTGGTCGGGTGTTGCATTGGATTTCGCCCCCTGGCGCGACACGGGCACATTCCGCCTCCGCGGCACTGACGATGTCCAGGCCCTCCTCGACGATCACTCTGTCAAGACCCAGGCCATGCGCGCATCCCCCTACATTGGTGCACTCGAGGGCGCCGTCGCGCTGTGGGAAGCCCAGCTCACGACGGCGCAGGACACGATCGACGCGTGGCTCAAGTGCCAGGAGGGGTGGACTTACCTCGAACCCATCTTTGGCTCGGACGACATAATGCAGCAGATGCCGGCCGAGGGCGCCAAGTTCCGTTCTGTCGATGCCACGTGGCGCGAGGTCATGGCCAAGTCGGTCAAAATCCGCGAGGTGATGCTGCTGACGTCGGACCCGTACGTCGGTGAGGCGCTCGACGGTGCCAATGCCCTGCTCGACGACGTCACCCGGGGGCTGAACGACTACCTCGAGACCAAGCGCGTCGCCTTCCCGCGCTTCTACTTCCTCGCCGATCCGGAACTCCTTGCCATCCTGTCTGAGACCAAGGACCCAACGCGTGTCCAGCCCTACATGGCCAAGTGCTTCGAGGGCATCATGTCACTCGAATTCGACGGCAACCTCATCGTCCGTGCCATGATCTCGGCCGAGGGCGAGCGGGTGCCTGTGCGCCCCTTCGAGCCCGCCCTCGCTGGTGGGGCCGTTGAAAAGTGGCTCATTGAGTGTGAGGCCGCGATGAAGGCTGCGGTCAAGCTCCAGCTCCTCGAGAGCACGGCGGACCGCGCCAGCACCCCGCGCGCGTCTTGGGTGCTCAAGTGGCCCGGTCAAGTCGTGCTAGGCGTTGATCAGGTCTTTTGGACGACTGAGACGTCTCTCGCCATCGATGGCGGAACGCTCCCAGAGCATGAGACTAAGCTCACCGCAGAGCTCATGGAGGTGGTGGAGAAAGTGCGCGGCGACCTCGCGCCCCTCGAGCGGTCGACAATGTCGGCCCTCATCACCCTCTCGGTTCATGGCCGTGATGTCGTCGCTGATCTGGCCGCCAAGGGCGTGTCGTCCGAGACCGAGTTCGAGTGGATCTCGCAGCTCCGGTATGGCTGGGAGGAGGCTGACGGGACAGCCGGCGGTCCCGGGCCCAACCAGGCCAAATCAGACCTCACCGTCCGCATGATCAACGCTCGCCTCACGTATGGATACGAGTACCTCGGTAACTCGGCTCGCCTCGTCATCACGCCCCTGACCGACCGTTGCTACCGCACCCTTATGGGCGCCCTCCACCTCAACTTTGGCGGCGCCCCCGAAGGCCCCGCAGGAACAGGCAAGACCGAGACCACCAAGGACCTCGCGAAGGCCCTCGCTCAGCAGTGTGTTGTCTTCAACTGCTCCGACCAGATGGACTATCTCGCCATGGGCAAGATGTTTAAGGGTCTCGCATCTGCCGGCGCCTGGGCCTGCTTTGACGAGTTCAACCGCATCGACCTCGAGGTCCTCTCGGTCATCGCCCAGCAAATCCTCACAATCCAGCGCGCCAAGGCTCTCGGCCGTCGCCTCTTCGAGTTTGAAGGCTCCCGCATCACCCTCAAACCGAGTTGCAACGTCTTCATCACAATGAACCCGGGCTACGCTGGACGGTCAGAGCTCCCCGACAACCTTAAGGCTTTGTTCCGCACCGTTGCCATGATGGTCCCGGACTACGCTATGATCAGCGAGATCATTCTCTACGGTGCAGGATACGAGGAGGCAAGGGAACTTGCCCGGAAGCTCGTAGCGACCTACCGACTCTGCTCGGAGCAACTGTCAAGCCAAAAGCACTACGACTACGGCATGCGCGCCGTCATCTCGGTTCTCCGTGCTGCCGCGGCCAACAAGCGCAAAGCATCGCTGAACTCGCTCACTGAGTCGGCCTTGATGCTGCGCAGCATTACCGACGTCAACCTGCCAAAGTTCCTTGCCCCGGACGTGCCCCTCTTCCACGGCATCCTTAGCGACCTCTTCCCGGGCACTGAGGTGCCTGAGACGGACACGGGCTCCCTCCAGCGCCGGCTCGAGGAGGAGTGCGCTGCCACCAACCTCCAGCCCGTGCCTATCTTCCTCGAGAAGGTTTTTCAGCTCTACGAGATGATGCTCGTGCGCCATGGGCTCATGATCGTCGGTAAGTCCTTTGGAGGCAAGACAGCGATGCTCAACTCCCTCGCTGGAGCCTTGAAGCGCATGGAGGAGAACAAGGAGGGTACACCGGGCGTGAAGGTCGAACACAAGGCTGTCATCCGCACGATGAACCCGAAGTCCGTCTACATTGACGCCCTCTACGGTGCCGTCGACCGCGCGTCTAAAGAGTGGAAGGACGGCGTCTTAGCTGTCCAGTTCCGCGAAGCCTACAAGGCCGGCGTTGGCGAAGACGCGTCGTCCGACCGGCAGTGGCTTGTCCTTGATGGGCCCGTCGATGCCGTCTGGATTGAGAACATGAACACTGTGCTTGACGACAACAAGAAGCTCTGCCTCAACTCGGGAGAGACCATCTCGATGACAGATCGGATGAACATGGTGTTCGAAGTCCAGGATCTCCTGCAGGCCTCTCCGGCCACCGTGTCACGTTGTGGCATGGTCTTCTGCGAACCGGGCACCCTGACGTGGTCACCCCTCGCCGACTCCTGGCTGGCGGCCCTCGACGGCACGCGCCTTGAGCCCCACCGCGAGCGCCTCCGGACCCTTTTGAGCTGGTTCCTTGGGCCCACCATTGCGTTTGTGCGGCGCAACTGCACGGAAATGGTTGAGACGGCCGATGTGCCTCTCGTGTCGTCCACCCTCCACGTGTTTGACTCGCTCGCATCTGAGTGCGGCCTCCGGCCCATCGCTTTGTCGGGTCACGTCGTCGAGCAAGGAGCGCCTCCCAAAACTTACAAAGTCGACGGACAAGGCGAACGCGAACTCGCCCGCCACGTTGATGGGCTCTTCCTCCTTGCCCTCACCTGGGGCATCGGCGGTGCTGTCACGGGCCCGTCGCGCGCCCCCTTTGGCGACTTCATCCGCGCCCTCTGCGTTGGCGAAGTGGACCCGGCCATTGACCGTCGCGTCGCCAAGGAGGTTGACGACGGCGGCCCCCCCGTCTTCGACCTCGGCCCTGGGGTCCCTGTCCTCTACCCTGAGGACGACCGAACCAAGGCAAAGCTTGCGTGTCCGCCCCTCCCCAGGGATGGCACAGCCCACGACCACGTATACGACGCCGGTCGCGGCGCATGGCGGCCGTGGCTTGACCTCGCACCTCACGCTAACGAGCCCTTGGACGCCAAGGCCGACTTCTCGTCCCTCATCGTCCCCACGCACGACACGGCGCGGTACAGCTTCCTCTTCGACTCTCTGGTGCTCGGCGGCCGGTCAGCCCTCCTGGTGGGACCCACAGGCACGGGCAAGACCGTATACGCGCAGTCGCGCCTTGACGCCCTCGACACATTGCGTTGGGCCAACATCCAGACGGGCTTCAGCGCCCGCACGCGTGCCACGGCTGTCGTCGACACTGTTGGCGGTAAGCTCAAGTCCCGCCGGTCGCGGACGGGCCCAATCCTCTCACCTGGACCTGGCCTTCGGTGCGTTGTCTTTGTGGATGACGTCAACATGCCTGCGCTCGAGACGTACGGCGCTCAGCCCCCCGTCGAGCTACTTCGGCAGATTCTCTGCCAGGGCGGGTGGTGGGGCCGCGAGGACAACCAGTTCAACACGCTCCAAAACGTCCAGATAGCGGCGGCCATGGGCCCGCCGGGCGGCGGCCGCAACGAGGTGTCGCCACGCTTCCTCCGGCACTTCAACGTCATCGCCGTTGCCGAGTTCGACGACGTCACCCTTAGCCGCATCTACGGCGCTGTGACCGACTGGTGGATTCGCCGGTCCCATGCGGCCGAGGGCGTCGCGGCCAAGGCCGGGGCCCTCGTCCGATCTTCGGTCGACCTCTACAAATCGGTTCGGCGAGAGCTGCTCCCGACCCCGGCCAAGTCCCACTACGTCTACAACATGAGGGACCTCTCCAAGATCTTCCAGGGCATGGCCATGCACGGAGGCGGCGGAGCAGCCCCCGACGATGCCCCTGGCGTTGCACGTCTCTGGGCCCACGAGGCCACGCGTGTCTTTGCCGACCGGCTCACGACGGAACGCGACCGCCGGTGGCTCCGGGCTCAAGTCGTTGAGGCCGTGAGGGCAGGCTTCGGCGTCGACCCCTCGGTTGCCTTTGGCGTTCCTGCTGGCTCTACGCCAGCCCGCGCCCCCGAGGCGAAGGCGGGTGTTGACCCTCATGGCGACGAATTCCGTGAGCCCCCCGCGTCTGTAGCCCTTTCGCTGCTCAACTTTGCTCATTTCAGTCACCCTGAGAAAGAAGAGCAAGTCTACGAAGTAGTCGAGGATCTCGCTTCCCTCATCGAGGTGGTCAACACGCACTTGGAAGCGTACAATGCCGAGCACGCCGTGCAGATGAATCTCGTCCTGTTCGGGTACGCCATCGAGCACGTGTGCCGCATCTCGCGCGTCCTGCGGCAGCCCCAGGGCCACTGCCTCCTGGTCGGCGTCGGTGGCTCGGGGCGGCAGTCGCTCACTCGGGTCGCTGCGTGGATGGCTGAAATGAACGTCATGTCAATCGAGCCCAGCAAGAGCTACGGGCAGAATGAGTGGCGTGAGGATCTGATGCGCATCCTTGACCACGCTGGCGGGCAGGGCAAGCAGACTGTATTTGTTCTCGCCGACACCCAGCTAAGCGAGGAGGCCTTCCTTGAGGACATCAACACGCTGCTTAATACCGGCGAGGTGCCCAACCTCTTCCCCCGGGATGAGGCCGCGATCCTATCTGAAAAGGTCGCTAAGCGTCTGAAGAAGGAGGGACGGCCTGCGCCAGATGGTGCCGAGGCCATCTGGGCGGCATTCGTCTCCGAGTGCCGCCGGTGCCTGCACGTGTCGCTGTGCCTCTCGCCGGTGGGCGACGCCTTCCGTGCCCGTCTTCGCGCTTTCCCGTCTCTCGTATCTTGCTGTGCCATCGACTGGTTCTCAGAGTGGCCTCGCGACGGCCTCCAGGCTGTCGCCAAGGCGCAGCTGCTCCCCGTTGACTTCGACACAGACGAAGTCCGCGCTGCCGTCGAGGAGACGTGCTGTGCGATGCACATCAGCGTCCGCGAGATGGCCGAAAAGTTCCGTCGCGACATGGGTCGTCCCTACTACACGACGCCCACGTCCTACCTTGAGCTCATTGGCACATACAAGCGCATCCTGCATGAAAAGCGTGACGTGGTAACGCGGCAGCAGACGCGGTACGAGGGTGGCCTCTCCAAGGTCCGCGCAGCAGAGCGTGATGTCGGCACGATGAAACAGGAGCTCATCGCCCTCGGTCCAAAGCTCGAGGAGACGTCCAAGCAGGTCGCTGAGACGCTTAAGGTAGTCGAGAGCGAAACGGCTGCCGCCCAGACAACAAAGGACCTCGTCGCCCAGGATGAGGCTATCGCGTCACAAAAGGCGGCTGCTGCGTCGGCTATAAAGGCCGACTGTGAGTCCGAGCTCGCCCAGGCGCTGCCCGCCCTCAACAAGGCCCTCCGTGAGGTCGACAAGCTCAAGCCGGCTGACATCCAGTTTGTCAAGGCCATGCGCAACCCCCCCATCCCGGTCAAGACGGTCATGGAGGCCGTGTGCCTCCTCTTTGGCAGCAAGCCCGTCAAGATCCCAGACCCGGACAATGCTGGCAAGAAGATCGACAGCTACTGGCCTGCGTCCATGCAGCTCCTCGGGCAGATGGATTTCGTCCAGCAGCTGAAGGCTTTTGACAAGGATGGACGCCTTAACGAGAAGCTCATCGTGCTCATCGAAACTTACCTTGACCGGCCCGAGTTTGCCGACGAGGCTGTCAAGAAGGCCTCTTCTGCCGCCTATGGCATTGCCCAGTGGGTCCGCGCAATGAAGACATACTTCTACGTGGCCCGCGACGTGGCTCCCAAGCGCGCCAAGCTCGCCGAGGCCGAGACCGAGCTCAAAGAGGTGATGGACTCGCTTGCCGTTAAGAAGGGCGAGCTGCGCCAGGTCGAGAACAAGATCAAGGGCCTCAACGACAAGCTCGATGCGGCACGGGCGCAGCTTAAGGGTCTCGAGGACGAGGCTGCGCTTTGTGAGGTCAAGCTCACGCGCGCGGGTCAACTCATCTCGGGGCTCGGCGGGGAAAAGGTCAGGTGGGGCGAGGTGTGCCAGCAGCTTGGCAGAGACCTCGAGAATCTTGCAGGCGATGCTCTCCTCGGCGCAGGATATGTTGCCTATCTGGGTGCCTTCACCGCTGAGTATCGGAGCGAGGCCTTGGCGCAGTGGGAGACGGGCACGCGCGAGCGCGGCATCCCGTGCTCTGAGAAGTTCTCGTTGCAAAAGACCCTCGGGGACGAGATCGCGATTCGCCAGTGGGTGCTCCAGGGCCTCCCCAATGACGCGCTGTCGATCGAAAACTCCGTCATCATGGCCAACGCCCGGCGGTGGCCCCTCTGCATCGACCCTCAGAATCAGGCGAACTCGTGGATCCGCGCGCGCGAGGCGGCCAACCGCCTGCACGTGGTCAAACTCACCGACAAGTCCTTCATGCGCACGCTGGAGAATTGCTTGCCCCTCGGCTTTCCTGTACTGATCGAAAATGTCGGAGAGGAGCTGGATCCGTCGCTCGAGCCTCTGCTGCTTCGCCAGACAAGGAAGGAGGGTGGGGCTGAGGTCATCCGCCTCGGTGACCGCAACATCGAGTACGCCACGGGCTTCCGTCTTTACATCACGACCAAGCTACGCAATCCTCACTACCTGCCCGAGGTAGCGGTCAAGGTCACCCTGCTCAACTTTATGATCACGCCCGCTGGACTGGAGGACCAGCTGCTGGGGCTGGTGGTGGCCCGCGAGCGGCCAGACCTACAAGAGGCCAAAGAGGTCCTTGTGCGGCAGGGCGCGGCCACCGTCAAGCAGCTGCGCGAGATCGAGGACCGCATCATCGAGGTGCTGTCGAGCTCGGAAGGGAACATTCTGGAAGACGAGGCGGCCATCGACGCCATCAGTGGCGCGAAGATCACGTCAGACGCCGCCGCCAAGGCCGGCGCTGAGGCCCGTAAGACCGAGGCCCGCATCGACCAGTCGCGCAGCGGCTTCGCTCCCGTCGCGCGTCACGCCGCGGCTTGCTTCTTCTGCGTCTCCGACATGTCGTTCGTCGAACCGATGTACCAATACAGCCTCTCGTGGTTCATCGCCATCTTCGAGGGCTCAGTGCGCGATGCGCCGTCCCCTGGAGGTCGGAACGAGGCTGCCGCCCTTGCTGCGCGCCTTGGTGCCCTCGTCGACCACTTTACGTACGCCGTCTACGCGAGCGTTTGCCGGTCCCTGTTCGAAAAGGACAAGCCATTGTTCGGGTTCCTCTTATCGGCCACTCTGGAAATGAAGCTCAAGGGAACGGTCGACCCGGCGCATTTCCGCTTCCTCCTCACTGGAGGGCTCTCGACCGCGGACCCCCCGCCGAACCCCACGTCGGGTTGGCTCCCGTCCCTCCAGTGGGCCGAGACCACGCGCCTAGCGGCCATAGCGGGTGGTGCCTTCGCGGGACTCGAAGATGACGTCGCGGGTCACGAAGACCTTTTCCGTGCGTGGTACGACGCTGAGAAACCCCTTGACGAGGCGCTGCCGTGCGGGTGGGACAACAAGCTTGACGCCTTCCAGCGCCTCCTCGTGGTGCGCGTCTTGCGGCCTGACCTTCTCACGAACGCATCCTTCCGCTACGTCAACGAGCGCATGGGGCAGCGCTTCACGGAACCGCCCCCCGTCGTCCTTGATGACTGCCTCGCCGACTCCACGACAACGACGCCCCTGATCTTCGTCCTCTCGCCCGGCGTCGACCCAATGACTCCTATCCTCAAGCTTGCCGAGCGCCAGGCCACGCGCGTCGAGTCCATCAGTCTCGGCCAGGGTCAGGGCCCCGCCGCTGAGCAGCTTATTGCGGCGGCCCGGGCGGGCGGGTTTTGGGTGGTGCTGCAAAACTGCCACCTGGCCTCGTCGTGGATGCCCACGCTTGAGCGCCTTGTCGAGGGTATCGCGGCGGACGAGGCGGCGGCCAAGGCGGGCGGCAAGGCGCCCTCGGACAAGGGCGATGGTGACGGTGATGATAACGACGAGGACGAGGTGCCCGGTGGCACCGACCCTCGGTTCCGCCTCTGGCTCACATCCTACCCCTCGGAGTCTTTCCCGGTTGCTGTCCTTCAGTCGGGCATTAAGATGACGTCTGACCCGCCCAAGGGCCTCCGTGCCAACCTCCTTGGCTCCCTCGCTGCTGACCCCGTTTCAGACCCCGCCTTCTTCGGCGGGTGCGAGCGGCCCCGCGAGTTCCGCCGGCTCCTCTATTCCCTCTGCTTCTTCCACGCTGTGGTGCAGGAGCGTCTCCAGTTTGGTCCTATTGGGTGGAATGTGCCGTACCAATTCTCCCAGCCGGACTTCGTCATTAGCGCGCGGCAGCTCCGGATGTTCCTCGACGAGTCCGTTGTGGCTGGCGGCGCAGCAGGCGGCGAGGACGAGGTCCTGCCCTTGCCGCTGCCGGCCCTTCTCTACCTCACGGGAGAGTGCAACTATGGAGGCCGCGTCACCGACGCCAAGGACCGGCGCACGCTCGCGTCGCTCCTCTCCGTGTGCTACAACACCGTCGTTGCTGCGGGCACTGCCGAGGGCGCCAAACCTTACCAGTACAGCCCTTCAGGCCTCTACGTTGCCCCGCCTGATGACGCTATCGACTCCCTCAACGCCCTCGAGACCTTCGTGCGGTCTCTACCCACCCACGCGGCTCCCGAGGTCTTTGGTCTACACTCTAACGCTGACATAAGCAAGGATGCCCAGGAGGCATCCGCCTTCACCGACGCCCTACTCAAGACGCAGCGGGGCTCGGGGGGCGGAGGCGGCGGGTCCAGCGGGTCTTCCTCAGCCCAGTCTCGCGAGGAGGTCCTCGACGCTCTGGCAGCCGACATCCTGGCGCGCCTGCCTCCCGACTTCGACCTGTTGGTGGCCCAGCATCGTTACCCAGTCGACTACCACGAGTCTATGAACACGGTCCTAACGCAGGAACTGGTCAGGTTCAACGGCCTCACGAGCACCGTGCGCCGTCAGCTTGGCGATCTCCGTCGAGCTCTCATCGGCGAAGTCGTGATGGATGGCGCCCTGGAGGCCGTGGCCGAGGCCATGTACGACGGAAAGGTGCCCGCTGCGTGGATGGCTGTCTCGTACCCGTCGGTCAAGCCGTTGGCAGGTTACGTTAAGGACCTCGTCAAGAGGCTCCAGGGCCTCGCGGCGTGGGTCGAGGGGGGGCCACCGGACGTTTTTTGGCTCAGTGGATTCTTCTTCACCCACGCCTTCCTCACGGGGGTCAAGCAAAACCACGCGAGGAAGGAAAAGGTGCCCATCGACACGGTCAACTGGTCGTTTGTGTGCCTGCCCGAAGGCGCCGACGCTCCCGGCCGGCCAGAGCCGGGCCAGGGCGCGCACGTCGAGGGCCTCTTCCTTGACGGCGCCCGGTGGGACGCTGACTCCAAGCTCCTCGCCGAGCAACGACCCAAGGAGCTCACAAGCGCTGCACCGCGCCTCTGGCTACGGCCCCGGGCAGGCGAGCCTGACCAGGGACCCTACTACGAGTGCCCCCTCTACGTAGAGCCTCGGAGAAGAGGAGTGCTGCAGACGACGGGTCACTCTAGTAACTACGTGTTGGACATTCAGCTGCCTTCGGACCGGGACCAGGACCACTGGATCCGGCGGGGGGTTTGCTGCCTGCTCTCGCTGGCCGACTGAGGTGGAGGTCAGTGGAGAGGGTGGCGGAGTCGAATGGCGACTCCCGACATCGGATCGTTGCCCCCCCTGCACCCCCCCACCCGCGTCAGACAGGGTCGATGCTGCGCGCCGTTGGGGTCATGGTCCGGCTTCGGGCCCCGCTCGCCGAGCCGCTAGCGGCGGCGGCGACGGCGGTGCAGGCGGGTCGTGGCGGCATGGCAACGGCCTCGCTCTCGGCGCCCTTCTCGCGTCCCTCTGGGACATCTGGCGGGTGTCTCGCTCTCTCTCCAATATGATCCATATTTTTTTCCCCACAGCTGGCGCGCCAGTTCTCAGGAGCGCCGGGGAGCTCGGGCCACGCCGCGCCGGCCGCTGTCGGCGCCACGCCGCCGGCCCCCTCGACCTACAGCTTCGACGCGGAGGCCGTGCTCGCCGCCCGGGCCCGCGCCCTCGATCACTGGGACCCCGAGGGACCGACCGGACCCGGGTGGCGGCGGCGCCTGCTCCGGCCCAACTGGGAAGCCCGCGCCGCCCTCTGGGCCCCCGCTGACCTCTCGGCCGGCAACATCCTCGCCAACCGCGAGGACGACTGGTCTCGGCGCGTCGTTGCCGAGCGCAACCGCCTGGGAAAGCGAAAGCCCGTCAAGGGAGAGGGTAAGCGCACGAAGAAGCGCAAGTAGAGTAGACGTGGCGCAGTGGGTCGGGCGGCGCGACGTCCGCGCGCGGATTGCCTCGCCCTTTTTCTCTTAATTCCTGCCTCCTAAACCCCATCCTATCCCCCCCCCCCCCCCCCCCCCCCCCCACTTCCCCGCTCACCGTCGCGATGCGGAGGCGTCGCCCTCCCGGGGGCGGAGCGACCGAGTCACGCGCTCCAACCCCCCTGGCACTAGAGTACGACGGCGACGTCGGCCCCGCGTGCATCGCTCTGGCGACGACGCCTGGAGGACCGGCTGGGCGACTGTGCCGTATCTCCCCGTCGACATCGCCCTCTGACGCGCATCATCGCAGCGGTGCCGTCCGGGTGTTCGCGGCGTGCTTCCTGCCGGGCGAGTCGAGGGCTCGGAGGACGCGAGGCCCCGCCCGCCGCCTGCTTTGTCACCAGGGTGCCGCGTTTTCCGGTGAACGCGAGCCGTCCGACTGCCATCTATCGCATTTTTGTCCTCAGACGGCGTATCTTCCGATTTCTGGGCCTATTCGCGGTGGAGAGCCGCCCACCGTGCATGCTCCTCGGCCCTCTCGGCCCTCTCGACCCAAGGCCTCCTCGTCGCCCTCGGCGTCGGCGGCCCCCGCGCCGTCCCCGCCACCGCCGCCCTCTCGTGGCTCCTCAAGGACGGTCTCGGTCGCGTCGGCAAGGTCGTCGCCACCGCCGGCGGGGGCCGCAGCTTCGACGCCGACCTAAAGCGATACCGCTTCGCCTCGTCCCTCGGCATGATCACGTGCCAGTTCGCCGAGGCCCTCACCCCGCGCCTGCCCCCCTCGCTCTTTCTGCCCGTCGCGTCCCTCGCGTCCGCGGGCAAAGCCGTGTCTCTGGCCACCGCCATGGCCGTGCAGCCGGCGCTCCACCGCAGCTTCCTCGCGGGGGGGGAGAGGAAGGAGGAGAGCAAGAGGGGGAAAGGGGGCGAGAGGGGGGCGAGGGTCCGTGGACGCGTGGGGCAGGGGCCGGGGCGGGAGTTGGGACCGGGGGTGGGGCCGGGGGCGGAGAACCTCGCCGAGATCACGGCCAAGGCTGGGGCGCAGCTCGTCGTCGCAGACAACGTCGGCCTCGTCTTCGCCCTTCTCCTCGTCCGCGCGGCGTCGGCAACCCCGGCAGCCGCCGCCGCCGGCCTTGTCGTCCCTCCACTGACCACCGTCCCCGCCGCCCCCGCCGTCGCCGCCGTCCCCGCGGCCGTCGCCGCGGCCGGCGCCGCCCGCTCCGTCCCCAGCTCCGCCCTCGCCCGCCGCCTCTCCGTCCTACCCCCCCATGTACGTCGCCGCTTGCCCCTCGTTGTCTTCCCCTTCATCGCTCTGGCCGAGCTCGGTTGCACTTACGCGGAGCTCAAGGCAGTGCATCTGCGACACCTCAACGTGGAGAGAGCGGGGCTGGTGGCGCGGGCGTGGGCAGCGGAGGGGGGCGGCGTGGCGCTGTCGCCCGCCGAGGCGGCGCGACGGGAGGGCATCGTCCTGCCCCCCGGGGGGCTCGGCGCGTGGTTCTCGCCGCCGCGGTGGCTAGGGGGGGGGCAGACTGCGCGAGGCGGGCTAGGAGGGCTGGCACGACGATGGCCGGGCCTCTTTGCGCGGTACCGGGACGACGTACCGCCGGCCGCGGTCCTGCCGCTGTCGGAGGTCTGCCGCACCGAGGACGAGCTGAGGGAGTCGGCGCGCTCGGCGCCCCACGGAGCGCGGTGCTTGGTGCGACGGGTGCGGGGAAGAGGCGGAGAGACATCGGATGTCATCGGGGTGGCGCTTGCGAGGGGAGCGGGGGCGCAGGACGTCCTTGAGGGGCTCCTTGCCGCGGCGTTCCTGCGCAAGGGCGGCGATGACATCGGGGCCTGCGCAGCGCGGGCGCGGCGCGAGGTTCCGGCACTCATGGAGGCTCTCCAAGACCGGGGGTGGCAGACGGAGCGGATCGTATTTTCGGGGCGGGAGAGGAGCCGGTACGAGCTTCAGGGCGATGTCCTGTTGTGACGGATCCTCGCCTGTGCTGGGTGGGTTGTCACGGGGTCCATCGAGGCGGCCGATTCGCATCTTTTTTAAGCTTATCATCGCGTCATGACCAGAATTCTGTCCGTGGAGCTCGTCAAAATGAGCTCGCGACGCAAACGAGCGATGCTCGAGGCGGAGGAAGAGCAGGCGAGACCCGGCCGCCGGCTCCTCCTGCGACGGCAGCGGCGCCCTTCCCCCGCTCCACTCGCCTCGCGTTTTTTCCGTCACCGACCTCACCCGACTACCGACACTCTCGAAGGCCGACCTCGAGGTCCGCATGTTCGGACATGATAACGACGCGGGCGAGCCCTCGCCGTCGGCCTCGCCCGAGCCTGAGCGCCCCGGTCCTAGCGCCAGGCGTTCCGCCGGGGGCGAGAGGGACAAGGACGGGCGCGACCTCCGCCCTGCCCCCGCGTGGATCGACGACAACGATGTCGGCGAGAATGCCAAGGGCGTCGATATCTCGTCCAAGGGCAGCCGGCGCAAGCTGCGCAAAACGGACGATGAGACCATCGTGGCAGTCGACACGTATGAGGGTCGTCTTCGCGACCTGCACGAGAAGCTGCACCGTCGCGGCGGGCAGTGGGCACGCGACGCCCTCCCGCGCGTGGGAGACGCCCCGGGGGCGGCAAATGGCGCCGTCGGCGTCGGCGACGAAGCCCCGCTAACGATGCGCGCTGGCCCAGTCCTCGCACCACGTGGCACCTCGACCGTTCTACCCGCCGGCCAGCTCGACGTCCTCCGCCTCCGTGACGCCAACCACGACGAGCCTTCCCGCGCCGTCGTCCGCGCCGTGTCCTTCCATGCGGGAGGGCAGGTCCTCCTGACAGCAGGTCTTGACAAGCGCCTCCGCCTCTTTGCCATCGACGGGGCCCGAAACCCCAAGCTGTCGTCCGTCTTCTTCGAGGACACCCCTCTCACGTGCGCCGACTGGTGCCTCGAGGGGAACACCGTACTCGCCTCCGGGCGCAGACCTCATTTCTACCTGCACGACGCAGAGACAGGTAAGACGGACCGAATCCTCGGCCTGGTCGGAAGGGAGGAGGAGAGGTCATGGGAGCGGTTCGGCGTGTGCCACCCTGGAGGGGCCGGTTGCGCCACCGGCTCGGCCGATCTCGCAGGGTTCATCGGGGACGGCGGGGCGGTGCCCCTCTTCCACCTGCGCCACCGGTCCATGGCGGGGTGCCTCCGCGTCGCCGGCGCGGCACGGCACGTCGCCTTTTCCGGGTGCGGTCGCGAGGTCCTTGTGGGGGCCGAGGGGGGCCTCGTCCACGTGTTTGACCTGCGGCAGCAGCGTTGCACTCTGCGAATTCAGGATGAGGGCGCCACGCAGCTCACTTCGCTCGCTTGCTCTCAGGATGGTCCGGCACGGCTTTGGGCGGCAGGGAGCGACGCTGGGGTTGTCAACCTCTACCACCGCTCGGACGCCGATTCCAATGTGGGAGACAACGACGACGCTTCCACCGCTATCCCCGGCATGCCACAATCCCCCGCGGCCCCCAAACCCCTCAAGACATTTCTGCAGCTCAAGACGCAGGTCGACACGGCACGGTTTAGCCCGGATGGATCATTGCTGGCCCTCGCGTCCCGCATGGAAAAGGACGCGCTGCGCCTCGTGCACCTGCCCACGCGGACCGTGTTTCAAAACTGGCCCACGTCGAAGAGTCCACTGGGACACGTCCATTGCCTGGACTTCTCGCCGGGCTGCGGGTACCTCGCGATCGGGAACGCACGGGGACGGTGCCTGCTCTACCGGCTGCGCCACTTTCCCGGGGCGTGATGGGGGGCAGGGGCGGGGCGGAGGATGCGATGGATTCAACGCTGGCATCGTTTGTCACCCGTCCCCATAGTTGTCGTCTCCCCCCCGAGCCCCCGAGGACTGCGGCGGGACACGGTAGAGCACCGACGTCTGCCCTCGCGGCTGCCTCAGTGGACCGCCGTTGCCCACGCGGTTGGTGGGAGGAAACCAAAACTCTCGCCACCCGTCCCCGCCCCACGGAAAAAACCCGCCACATTCGGGACATTTGACCAGACGCCCGTCGACGCCGACCTCGGGAGCGGGCACCTCTGCCGCGCCGGCGACGGCCGGCACGAGCCCTGTCCCCGCGCACCTGTTGCACCGCTGTTGGATGAGAATGCGTTTAACGAATTCGGACGCCCCCACGGCAAAGACGGACGCGGGGGCGAGGAAGCCGACGTAGACCTGCCACGGCATCTGGACGGATTGGGGGAAGGGGGGGTCGAGAAGGGCGGGAGGGGCGCTGTGAGTTCCGGGTGACGGATGGGGCCCTTGTCGCTCTCGCCTGCGCCGTCGCTGAGCCCGACACCATCGACGCGCGGAACTCCTCGAGGGAGACGCCTCCTTCGGGAATGGCGGTCGCGGCATCCATGAGAACGGGGATGAGCGCGCGAGAAGGGACGAGGCGACCGCTGAAGGGGCGGCGACGCCGGTTCCGGCCTGTGGCCGGGATGCCACCTGCCACGACGCTGCAACAGACCGAGCAGGGGGCGGACAGGGGCCGACAGGAGCGGAGCACGACGGGTGGCGCGGAGCACATTGTGTTTCGTATGTTGATGTGGTCGAGACGGGGCTCCGCGGCTCGCTGTGCATGGGACGATTGTCTCTCGCAAGGCCGAAGCGAGGCCGACGACCCAGGCGTCGCCTGACACTATGTTTCGATCGGCTCCCCCAGCCCCGCCAGAAAAGCCCGCACGGCCGCCACCACACCCTCCGTCTCCCCTTCCGCATCTGACTCGACGTTGAGCACGAGTATGGGATCGTGCAACGAAGCTCGCATGAGCAACCACCCCTCCCCCCCCCGCCCGTCGGCCGTCGCCGCCTCAACGTCCCGGCACGTCCACTCGAACCGCCACCCCTCGTGGTTCTCCTCGGCCAGGCGCCACGCCGGCAGGTTCGACGCTGCCGCGCCCCCTTCGGGTCCGTCGTCTTCGCCCCAAGCGCGGAACGCCTCCAGCGTCCGGTCCCCGACGGACTTGAAGTCCACATCGTCGATCCGAAAGCGTGCCTCGACGTCGTCGACTGGATCGGAGTATCCTTCGAGGAGGGCCGCGAGTGTCGCACCCTTATTGCCGGACGCGCCCGTCTGCGACGAGGACGAGGGGCGGAGCGGGCGGGTCGGACGTGGGGAGCGGCGGGGCGCCCACCGCGTGCCCCCATCTCAAGTCTCCTTTCCGTCCCCACACGCAGCCCCCCTCCTCTGCCCCCCCCCTCCCCCACCCCCCCCACCTTGCCTCGCGGGCCGTCCGCGCCATGTGCACCAGCAGCTTGATGGCGAGGTAAGCTCCGTCGTCGAGGTAGTAGTTCTCGTCCATGGCGCCGTGCCCGGAGGTCTCGATCATCAGCGGACAATCGAAGCCGGCCGCCGCCTCGTCGACGCCGCGCTGGATGACGTTCTTGTACCCTCGGCGAAAGCGGACGTGCCGGCCTCCCTTGGCAGCGATGAAGCGCGCGAGCCCTGCCGAGGTGACGGAGTCGGTGACGATGGTGGCACCGGGGCGCTCGGCGAGGACGACGGCGGACAAGGCTGCAATGAGACGGTTGCGGTTGACCTCGCGGCCGTCGGGGCCAACGAGGCCCGACCGGTCGGCATCGGTGTCCAGGACGACACCAAGGTCGGCCGAGGCGGCGGCGACGGCGGCAGCGGCCGAAGCCATCGCCTCGCGGTCCTCGGGGTTGGGGACGTGGTTGGGGAAGGTGCCGTCAGGCTCGAGGCACTGGGACCCTCGCGTGTCGGCGCCGAGGCGCTCGAATGTGGTGGCGAGAAAACCCGCGCTGCCGTTTCCCGGGTCCACGACGACCTTCCATCCCGCCAGCGGTGCGTCTCCCGCGCCGACGCCGTCGACCACGAGGCGCTCGAGGTGGCGTGAGTAGGCCGCGACAGCGGCGCCGGGCGCTCGCTCGACGGCCCCGCCCGCCGACGCGGCCGAGACGGCGCCGACGAGGGCGGCGGCCTGGTGGTCGAGGTCAGGGACGAGGCCCCGGGGATCGGTCGACGCGGCGTGGGCGGCAGCCTCGTTCCGGGCCGACTCGAGCAGCGCACGGATGTCGGACGACGCCAGCCCACCCGTGCGGAGGAAGAACTTAGCTCCGTTGCGGTTGGCCGGGAGGTGCGAGGCCGTGAGCATTACTCCGGCGTGGTAGGGGCGGGACGGGGACCCGGGATTGGCCACCGGGGCGCCGGCCCCGGCACCGCCAGGGGCGTCCGAGGCGGCTCCACCGCGGTAAGCGTCGACGGCGCGGTCGCCGTCGAGGACGGTGGCCATGAACATAGCCGGGGTGGTGGAGAGGCCGACGTCGAGGACGAGGGCACCGACGGATGCGGCGCCGGCGCACAGTGCGGCGCTCAGGGCGGGGCCCGAAACGCGAGGGTCGAGGCCCACGCAGATGCGCAGGCGGTCGGCAGCGGCAGCTTGCGGCGACAGCCGCGCACCTGTCTTCTCGGAGGCCCACCGGGCAAAGGCGCGCCCGATGAAGTAAGCCCGGCCGGGGGTCAGGGTGATGGGCTCGACGTCGGCGTGTCCGAGGTCGGCAGCAACGCCCCGCACGTCCGAGCCATTCTGCAGACGCATAAACCCATCTTTGGACGTCACGGTCGATGAGACGGTTGTAATGCGTCTGAAAGCGCGAAAAACTGGCACCAAAGCTCCTGCTTGGATCTTATGAGAAGCGGGGGAGGGGTGCGACGAGACACCCGAGGTTGGCCACTTTTTCTGGCCGCGCTCCGCGGCGATTCGGCAACCCGACGTAGACGCCAGCATCTCGCTACCCTTATCCACAGAAACTGCCGCAGAGACAGCGATGGCGGCGTCGAGGGGTCGAGCCGATCTCGCTCGAAACTCGCAAGTCAGTCAGTCGCCGCTCCATGGGTTTGGCTGGTGTTCCCAGCCTTTCCTGGCGGCCCGACCCACTCGCGCCTCCACGCGCTTCTCGCAGTTGCTGGAGACGGCAGCGGGCCCAACCGCGTCCCACCCGCTCTCCCTGGCCAGAGCACGGCGGGCGCCGAGAAACGAGCATAGAGAGCCCCGGGGCGCCTCTCGCCCGCCCCGGGGCCGGGGCGCAGAATGTTCATGACCCCTTGCTGTGAGTTGTCGACGCGGTGGAGTATCAGCTGTACGCGGCGGCCCAGAGCAACCCCGCCGCCCGTCGTGGCTTTTTGCGCCCCTCTGACGACGACTCGTGCCACCCGTTGCCCACCCTGCAGACACGGTTTGGTGCTCGATCACCAGCGCAGTCTGCTGCGGGTGGATGATCATGCTCGGGTGGCTCATTCGCGGCGGGTACCCCTACGTCGGAGAGTGGTACGAGGAGCCAGGAGCCGAGACAGGCACAGGTGAACCCCCCCTCACGTTCGCAGAGGCCCGCGCTGGCGCAGCGAGCACGGCCTTTTCCGCCGCGGGAGTCTACGCCTGCCTCCTCGCCGCGTCCCTCGTCGGCGTCGCGCTCAATCGCGTCCGCGGCCGGATGTAGGCGAGAACGGGCGGTGGCCGTGCGGTTGTCGTGGGAGAGGGGCGCAGGCCAGCGGGCACACGATTCAATGCCGCTGTCCCTCGTGTCCCGTGTCTCGATGAGTCCCCCTCTCATCACACCCGTCTCGCCCCTCACCTACCACCCGCCCGCGCCAAAGGTTTGCGCTTGAACGCCTCGACGACGGCCTCGACGCTCGGCTCCCGGCGTCCCCGGAAGACGAAGCCTTCGGGCGTGGCCACAAAATAGTCGCGGACGACGCCGCCGCCGGAATCCGTGCGGCGACCGCGCACCGCTAGAGCGACATAAAAAGCGCCCGTGCGACTCGCTCTTCCAGAGACGGCGGCGGCGCGGGCCGCGCCCGGACGGCCCTCCAAGGCCGCGACCTCGGCGGCGTCTGGGAGGTGAACGCCCAGGGCGTAGACAGCCCTGGCTGAGGGCTCGGTCCGGAGGCGGTTCTCCAGCTCCTCCTCTACGCGGGTCCGGCCCCCGCCAACGAAGCGCCGGTGCGCCGCGACCTCAGCGGCCCGGTCCACCAGCGGCTCAGCGAACTCGGCGAGGCACTGGTCGAGGTCCTCGTAGGTCGCAACGGTGGCCACGCCCACGGGCTCTCCAGGAGGGTAGTGCACCCGTAGCTCGGGACCCAGCGAAACTAGCTGATCGCGCTGCAGGACGTCCTTCCCGCTCTCTTTGATCTCGATGTGGACGAGCGAGTCTCTCGTCATTCCATCGTCGTCCTCGGCCGCCAGCTGCTTGATCGAGAGGCGCAGCGAGCTGGGGCCGCGTGAGCTGGGCGTGAAGATATGATCGCCAGCGGGGCGGTTGCGGAGGTGGGCGCACGCCTCGGCCAACGTGGCGTTGAGGAAGAGCTGATGCTGAATGCGACGGGGCACATACGACAGCTTGGCCTTAGGTGGCGGGGGCAGGGCGGCCGCGACGTCGTGGGCCTCCGGAGGATCCCCGACGCCGACAAGGGGGAGGCCGGCGTGGACACGGCGGTCGCGGTCGGCGGCGGCGGCGCCGTCGAACTCGTCCGAGCGGTAGATGGCCTCGTGCCGGTAGAGCGCCATTTCCCAACGCCCGTCATAGCGCAGCTCGTCGCTCAAGGTGGTAAGGAAGACGGCATAGGGCTGGCCGAGGACGCGGGGCTCGTCGCCCGGCTGGCACGTCTCGGCGAAGCCATGGGGGCTCGAGGGGTCGAGGCGGAGCCGGTCCCCGCCGCGGCGGGGCTCCCCGAAGCTGGGGGCGAGGGGCCGGCGGAAGCGGTCAAGACGCCCGAGGACAGAGGGGTCGCTCTGGTGGTTGGGCGAGTAGGGGTCATCCCGGAGCATGGTGCGGCGGGCGAGGGTCCGGACCTCGTCGTCCCACTCGCGGGAGGGGGTGACTGCGGGGTCCCACGACGACCCTGGCCGGGCTGCACCCCGGGCGGCCATCGTGGGCTCGATGGCCAGCACTCGTGCCGTGATGGCGACGCCACGCGGCACCTCGCTCCCGGCGTCGATGTCGGCCTGGCGGGTGAAGGCGAGGTCCCGGGGCAACCAGGCCTCGATGCCCGACTCAAGCTGAACGACGACAGCGCCGTCCCCCGACCGCGGCGCCGAACGCACCATGCCGCGGACGATTAGGCCCTGCCGGCACAGGCCCGCTGGGTCGAGCGCGGCGCCTCCGCCCGGCCCCGCCGCAACACTCAGATGAAAGAGCATCAGCGGCGACTCGCGTCCTACAGGTTTGCCTCCGCGTAATGAGAGGAGCGGGCGGGCAATCTCATCCACGACGGCTGCAACAGACGCGATGCAGACGGCCGCCAGGTCGTCGTCAGGGCCGACAAGGCCCTCGGGGGCACATCCGCAGAGGGTGGCAAGGCCCAGCTGACTCGACTGACCGCCCCCCCCACCTTGGGCGACAGCCGTCTGGAGATCGGCCCAGAGGCGGTCGGGGTTGACGATGACGGCGAGGCCTTGGGCAGCAGACCGGGGGTCTGTGTCGGACCCGGCGGGTATCGCGGCGTCGTCGGCCATGACGCCGCCGCCGCCAAGGGGCGCGGCAGCGGCGGCAGGGGGGATCACGGCGCTCAGAAGGGCCCCCGCGCGCGCGGCCGGGTCGAGGTCCTCCCACCTGACCCCGTCGACCCCGCTGCGCTTGAGTCCGTCGACGACGGCAGCCAGCGCGCGCGTCGGGGCGGGCGAGCGCGAAGCCGTCGCGCCATCCCCGAGGCGTTCCAGAGCAGCCAGGGCGCGGGCCGCGACGAGCCGGGCAAGCCACCCGAGGCGGGGGTGCACGCGCGTCTGGTCAAGGGGGTCGGTCCGCCTGGCGCCCACTGATCCGAACCCTCTGCGGCCCGCCGGTGCACCGCCCTCGTCCTCAAGGGGGCTGCCCGCCTCATCGTCGTCGTCGTCGCTGTCTTCCGCGCGCCGTTTGGACTTTGCGGCCGTACGCAACGGCCGAACGACGAGGCAGGCCGCGGCGTTCTCCATCACCCCCGGGGAGAGCTTGAGGTCGGCCAGCCCGTCGACCCCTGAGGGCCTCCGGCGCACTTCCTTCAGAAGCGCGTCGGCCTTGCGTCGGCCAAGGCCGGGGCAAAACTCCACTGTTGACGCACGCCAAGGCTGCAGGTGCGCAACGGCGTTGAGGTCGACTCCCTCTTGCGCCACGGCAGCGACGACAACGCGCGACAGGACGTCGATGCGCTCCCCAACCGACAGGCAGGCCTCGCAGGCAGGGTCCGCACCCGAGACGAGGCCTGCGGCGGCGGCGCCCGCTTTGTCGTCGCCACCTGAGCCCGCGCCCGCATCGGCCGCCACAGCGGCGAGGACGGCAAGCTGGTCCTTCGCGCACCGGGCCAAGGCCAGGGCCGCCCGCGCCGGGGCTGGCTGGCCCGGGAGCTCCCTCTCCGCCGCGCGCGTCACCGACCAGGCCGACGCCACACGGCCGTCGACGCGGATGGCATCCACTCGATCCACTTCGTCACACATGGCGCGCGCGTTGTCGACAGCAATGCGGTTCAGCACCGATTCGACGTCCGCGGCGAGGGCGGCCGAGCAGGGGGCGTCCGAGGAGACAAGGATGGCGTGGGGTGAATGGCGCGCGATGAGCTCGACGAGGCGGCGGAGGTCCTTGGCCTTGCGCTCATCCCGGAAGGGAGCAAGGTGGTCGCGGGCCAAGTCTCCTCCAGAGGGGCCGCCGCCGCGCGCAGCAGGTGTGGCCGGATAATCGCCCGACAGCTGAGGCAGGAGGAGCAGGTCAAGGACGTTGCCCCGAGGATCCACTGCGACGGCGCTCGTGACCTGCCCACTCGCCCCGGCGCCCCAAACGACACAGACGAGGAGCAGCGACCGCGGGTCGAGCGGCCGACCGGGAACGCCCGTGTCGTCAGGTGCGGGGCCGGCCAGCTCCAAGGGTGAGCGGGTCGCCAGCGTCCACAGGGCCGCGCCCAGGTCGGCCCGCAGGTGCAACCGCGCCTGCTGGTCCAGATCCTCACGGACCTCTTTCCGGAGCAGCGGGAACACCCCCTCCTTCAGCGCCCGCTCCACCACCGTCCTCCGAAGGGCATCGTACTCTTGCCCTGTCCGCGTCCCCGCCGCCGCCGTCCCCGGCTGCGCGCAGTAGACCCCGCAGATATCCTCCTCCAAGCGCCGTCTGGCGTCGTCGGGGACGTCGAGCTCAAGTCGGGCTAGGCCCAATCGCTCAGCGCAGCTCACGAGAGCCCAGTCGCGCGGCCGGAGCCGGCCCGGGCTCGCCCGGAGCCGCTTGACGCCCCCCAGCAGCGAGTGGGCCAGAACGTTCTGCTCTCCCTCGGTGGTGGGGAGGCAGGCGACGCGGACGTGTCGGTAAAAGACGCGGCGGGCGCGGGAGACGAAGGCGGGGAGAGCGGCAAGTTCGAGGCTGGCAGCATGGGCCGAGGCGCGGACGAGGGCGTCGCCGGCGAGGGCGCCAGTGCCGGCGGCCACAGCGCCGGCGAGGGTGCGGGCAAAATCGTCGGCCAGGTCCGCGGGGAGGTCGGCGGGCTCAGGGGGCGCGGCGGCGGAGCCGTGAGCGGCGTCGAGATTGCGGGCGAGGTCGGCGGGGGAAAGGGCCCACTCGCGGGCAAAGTCGACCGCGCCGCGGCGCCGCAGTGCGCCGAGCGCACCGGCCTTGCCGGCCCGACGGAGCGCCCCCTCGGCGCCCCCCAGGCCCAGGGCTGCCATCGCCGTCGAGGCGCGGTCGCCCCCCTCGGCGCCCGAGGACGGTTCCCCGAGTCCCGCCAAAGCCGACTCGAGCGCCCGCGTCGCGTCCGACACCGACACGTAGTCGTCCGCCGACCGCAATGCGGCGCACGCCACCCGCGCTGTGTCGGCGTCGGCAGCGGCGGTGGCGGCGTTGGGCCCGTCCAGAAGGGCCTCGGCGCGGCGGAGGATGCTGCGGCGGGCGCGGTCGACCCGGGCCCACCGGAGGGCCAGGTCGCTGCATGCGTGGAGGAGGTCCAGCCGCCTGCCGCGCCGCGCTTCCACCCTGATCCGCCGTGGCGTCTGGTGCCCCCCGTTGGCAACCCAACGCGACCCGTCATCGTCGGCGTCGTCATCGTAGCCCCAGTCGCGGCCGTCGACGAGCAAAAGGTCGGCGAGAGGCCCGGGCAGCAAGGCAGCCAGTGCCGCCGGCTCAAGCGGCGCTCCCGAAGGCGGAAAGCGTGGGAGGGCCGTCGCGACGGGGTCGTCCTCCCGCGGCATAAGCAGGCGACCAAGGCCGTGCAGCCCGGCCACGGCGACGCGCACGGCCCTCTCTAGCAGCGCGCCCGGATCCTCGGGTCCCTCGGCCCGCCTCAGAGCCTGGCGGCGCCGTGCGGCCCCCTCGCCTGCCGCGCGGCCAGCCCCGCCCCCGGCGTCGCCTCCGACAGAGAGAGGAGACGCAAGGGGCGGCACAATCCAACCGGCTCCCTCGGCTCGGCAGCCCTTGTCCAGAACCCTACCCAACGCGTGGCTGGGAGGTAGCGCCCGCAGCTCGTCGACGACAAAGCGGGCGCAGGCGTCGAGGTCGTCGGGGCCAAAGGCGGGGTCAAAGGCGGAGGTGTGGACGCCTCCAGCAGGGTTGGACGCGTCAGGGAGCCATCCCCGGAGGGACCGTTCGGGGGCGTCGGCGCGGCGAGCCGCCTCATCCTCGACCGTGAGCATCATACGACGCGCGACGGCGGGGTCCACGTTGGCGACAGCGGCACGGACGCGCGCCGCCTCGGCGGCCGCCGCACGGGCGGCGCGCCTGCGGCGCTCGCCGCCGCCGCCGCGGCGGCTGCCGCCAAAGACGCCGTCGTCGTCGTTGTCCCCTCCATCGTCGACACCATCGTCGTCGCCCCATTCGCGACCGCGACCACCCCCCCCGGCCCCGGCATCCCCCACCCCCCCGCGGCTCCTCCGCCTCCTCCACGCGTCCAGGTCTGCCTCGACGTCGTCGTCCCCGAGCGCCGCGGCAGCGGCAGCCTCGGCGTCGGCCTGGGCCGCCGTCAGCCGCGGATTGCGCCGCCGAGCAGCCTTGGCGGCCTCGATGGCGTCCTTGTACACGTCGGTGTCGTGAACCATGAAGTCATCGAGCTCGTCTTCGCTTTCGCGCGGTTCGGCCCCGTCGCCGTCCGTCGCTCCTGATCTGCCGCGGTCGCCGTCTCTGCCTCGCCCTCTTCCCCCACGGTCTCCGGGGGCAGGGATGAGGCCGCCGTCGGGATCGTTGCCGCCTAGGGGGCCGAGGGCGTCGGCGAGGTCGTCGTCAGCAAAGACACGGCGCTCAGCGTCGCCGGGGGCGGCGTTGGGGTTGGCGGCGTCATCAGCATCGTCGTCGTCCCCGCCGCCACGGATGAGACGTCGCCCGCGTCCCGCCCCAAGGCGACGGCCGGCAATCTCGAGATCCTCCTCGTCGAACTCGGGGGCCCTGTCCTCGGCGCGACGCTTCTTGCGGCGGCGGCGCTCCTCTCGGCGGGCGGCCTTGGCGATGGCCGAGTTGTCTTCGCCGGGGGCGTCGGCGTCGGCGTCAGCGTCCACAACAGCGTCAGCGCGGGGAACAGGGGTGGGGTCGGCGTCGGCGTCGTCGTCCTCAAGGGCGTCGGCGGCGTCGGCACCGCCGGGCGAGGCAACAGCCTCGTCGGCGGGGGCGGCAGGCGCAGCGGCCTCGGCTTCGGGGGCCTCGGCCGGCGCCAGCGCCGCAGGCAGGGGGGCTCCCGCCCTATCCTCGCCCTCTTGTTGGCTCATAACGGGGCGCGCCTAACCTTTATCGTCCCTCGGCGGCGCCGCCTACGGTCGTGGGAGGGGCGAGGCGGTCGTGGGGGGGCTCATCGCGACGGCGAAGAGAGGGGGCGCTCGGTGGCACGATGAAAGGATCGGAGAGACCAACCGCTCTCCCGCCCTTCCTTCCGGCGGAACCGCCCTCGAGATCGACGGGAGGACGGGACGGGACGCCGAGCCGAAGGACCAGCGCGGAGTAAGGGCGTTTCACGGCGGTGGCGTGGCCGCAATGGCGGCTGCACGGCAAACGGTGGCGCCGAGAGCTCGCCTGTTGTGCCGAGCCGCGCGGCGTCCAATGCTCTACTCGAAGTCAGGGGCGACGACCCCTGCTTAGCTGCGAACTGCTCTCCCGCCCTCCGCGAAGCGACGCGGAACCGGCTGCAACCTAAATGAGGCCGCCTCCGCCGTTGTCGGGCTGTCCCAAGACACCCTAACCTCATACCGTGTCGCCCCGAGAAGGACATTGTTAGGCCCGTCTGACCGTTGGCCTTTTCGCCGCCGCCACCGCGCCGCCCGGCCAAGCCCTCTCCTCAAGCTCCAGCCTTCGCGGAGCCTCTCGTCGTCGCGTAGCTAGTCCCATCTCATCCTTTCACTGTCCGAGCTTGCAACGCTCTAGGACTGAGCCGTCCGAGACCTTACCCCAAGATGTCCGGCTTGTCCTTCCAGCCTGTCAACCCTCGTCCCCTCCTTGATAGCCTCGCGGGTAGGCAGATCGTTGTCCGGCTCAAGTGGGGCACCGAGTACCGGGGATTTCTCGTCTCGGCGGACTCCTACATGAATCTGCAGGCGGGTCCATGGTCGGGATGGGGTGGCGGGAGGGGGGGCATCCCCGGTCGTCCCTCCGCCTCGGGCGCTGCAGCTGCCGGGGCGGGGGTCGCTGTCGGTGCCGGTGACAACGTCAGTGCCCGTACCTGTGCCGGCACCGAGGTCGCTGCCGCCGCCGCCGCCGCCTCTGCCTCTCCCCTCCCCCTCTCTTTCCGCCCCGTTCCGCCACGCCCATGACCCACCCCCCCCCCTCACCGTCGCTCTCCCAGCTGCACCAGTGTGAGGAGTTCGTCGATGGGGAGAGCGCGGGCGTCCTCGGAGAGGTGCTCATTCGATGCAACAACGTGCTGTGGGTGAGGGGCGCCGATGCCGATGCCGACGCCGGGGCGGGTGCGGGGGGTGGCGTGGAGGCGGCGATGGCGACCTAGCTGCGGAGGGTGCAAGCGGCCCCGGCGTCGTCCTCCGTCGGTCCACGTCGTCCCGCAAAGACGGCTGCCCCTGCCAGTCCCGCTGCCGCTGCCGCTTCCGCCTCCGCTGCCAGTCCCGCTTCCGCCTCCGCTGCCAGTCCCGCTTCCGCCTCCGCTGCCAGTCCCGCTTCCGCCTCCGCTGCCAGTCCCGCTGCCGCTGCCACTGCCAGTGCCGCCGCCCGTGCGAGTGCGTCGTCATCTCGTCGGTGGGTGGGGGGGGGGGGGGGGGGGGGGGGACGGGTCGGTGTGGGTGTCGTTGTAGGTCGGTGTCACCGGCCACGAGGAGGTCAGACGAGGAGGCCGCCCCGAGAAGGAGTGACGACGGCTTGGCGATAGCGACGGCGCGCCCCGCCTCATTCGCCCACCCCTACCCCGACAGCGGCATACCCTTTATACGGGCACGCAGCCCCTTCCGAACCAAGACCGCGAGGCGAGTCCGTTGGCCGCCCATTCGTCAGCGTTTATGGGGAGTGCACCCGTTGAGCCTCGTCCGCGGCATCCGCGATCTCCGACTCGACCCGAACCACTACCCCCGACCACGTTCAACGCCCACCCCCTCGAATCGCCGGCACCTCAGGAGAGAGACCAATTAAAGTCGCTGCGTATCAGTGTCCACGCCCTCCCGCCCGGATCGGGCTCGCCGAACGACCCCTGTCGGGGAGCGGCATAAGTGGGAGACGCGACGTCCACCGTGCCAGATAGGCGGTCCGGCCCGGGGGGCTGGACTATGTCGCGTCCGGAGCCCGCCGCTGCCGACGGACTGGGCTTTCCTAGTGCCCGCCGTCCCTCCTCGCCCTCTCAAGACGCCGGCACGTCCACCAGCCCGCCTTCCGGAAGATCTCTTCCCTCTCTGCCCCCTACACGCGTCGTCACCGTGAACGTCGGCAACGGGGACATCCAGCCCAAGACGGTCAAGCTCCGCGCCGGTGAGGCCCTGCGCTTCGCCCCCTGCCCGGGCTGCGTAAGGCAAACGCTCGAGCTCCGCGACGCCCACGCCCCTGTCACCGCCGCGCCCTACGCGCGATTCGCCGTCGGTGGCGACCGTCGCGTCTCGCACACGACGACCCCGCTACTCCTCGCCGCGGGCACGTTTCTTGTCACGAGCAGCGACGTCTTCCCCACGGCGGCGTGCGATGTCCAGGTGCACCGAGCTGACTGGAGCGGCGCCGGTTCGGCGTCGTCGACTCCGCGGACTCCGCTGCCGCCGGGGGGTGCGGGATCGGCCACGGCCTCGGGGGGCTTGCAGGGAGGGAAAGGGTCGTTGGGGCTCCCGCCGACGCCCCCTCTGTCGGCCGAGCGGCTGGGCGGTGGTGACGGAGGCGGCGCCAACGGTTGGCGCGGGCGCCTGTCTCCTCCCCGGCCCTCGCGATCCTCGTCCCCGGCGTCGCGGCTCGGATCTCCGCCCCTCGACGGCCACGATGGGCCCTCCCTCGGCCTCGGATCTGAGCACGCGTCGGCGCGGCTCGCCGACCCCGCCACGTTTGCTCGCCCCGCTCCCCCCGCGACTGCACCCACCGACGTCCTCAAGAGCCCCGGTCAGGCCAAGCGGGACCGGGCCCGGTCGCGCGCGCTGATGAACCAGGTGAGCGCGGCGGTGGGCTCGGGGTCAGACGACGACGACAACTCTTCATCGGACAACGACGGCGTCGACGACTGCGACGGGCCGGCCGGCGCCCCGGCGGCAGCGGCGGCGGCTTCGGCTGCGCGCCCCGCGACGGCTCCGGCTCCGCCGCGTGTGACGTCGCCCCTGTGCCCATTCGTCTACCGCCCCGAGGTCCGGCCGCCCGACGGGCCCGAAAGGGCCCCCACCGTCCTCACGTGGGGGGGACGACGTGCCGGCTCTGCCGCGTCGACGACCGGCGCCCCCGCTCCGCCCCCTCGCTCCTCGGACCCCTGGTGGGACATCGTCCCCGTCGCCGTCGCCCGCGCCACCCGCGCGGCCGCCGACGCCATCTTCGCCGGGCGAACGGAGGACCGACTGGGCCGCGCTTACGTCGGCCACCCCGCCGCCCTCGCCCGCGGCCTCGGTGCCGCCGTCCACCTCGCGACGCGCGCCCTGGGCCCCGCGGGCCACCCCCCCGCCGACCCCTCCGACCCTCCGCCCCCGCCCGACCCCGCCCGCCCAACCACCTGGGGGGGACCCGGCGTCCTCTCCGCGGTCCTCGAGGACGAGACCCTCCTGGGAGAGGCTCCACCCCACCCCCCTTTGCCCGAAGAGTATCGGGCGACGGCTGTGACGCTGCTGTGCAGCGCGGCGCCGGCCCTGGCCGCCGCCCTGGGCCCCGGCTGGAGTGCCGACCCTCCGGCACCCGAGGGGTCGTTCGAGACCTTGCCGGCGGCCCTGGCGGGGGCGCACGATGCGCTGGCCCGGTGCCTCGAACCGGGCCGTCTGGCCGCGGCGTCGCGGGCTGAGCCCGCCTCGGCGCCCGAGCGGGCCCCGGCTGGCACGCTCGCCGATCAGACGACCCGCCGCCGCGTCGTTGCCTCGGGCCGGGACGCTATCGAGGACCTCGAGGCGGCCTTCTGCGAGTGCTGGGCGATGCAGGCGGGCAGAATCGTCGGGGACGTCACGGACGCCGGGAGCCTCGATGCCGTCGGACGGCGCGCCGAGGACGCCAAGTGGCGACGCTTCGCGGAGGGCGGCGCCGCCCTCCACGGCGGCCGCGCCGCCCGTGGACGCTCCTCGGGTCGCGGCGGTGGCAACCGCACTGGCCAGGCCCGCGTGCCTGAGCGCGCTAAGCTGAACCTCGAGCGAGCGGCCGCCGCCACCCGCACGGGCCTTGCCCGCCAGGCCGCCCTACTTCAAAAGACACAGCACTGGTCGGCACCCGAGGGCGAGCGCCGCCGCGTCTTCGAGTCTACGATGGGTGCGTGGCTCCGGGCCGACGGCGGGCTCTCCCTCGCCCAGTGGATGGCCGCTTTTTACGGCAGTGACACCCGCGCCTTCGTCCCGTGTGCCCCGACACCTGAGCTGGCGACACCGCTCGGTGGTCAGGCCGCGCCGGTGGCGACCGAGGGCCGCGCCTTTGTCGACGCGTCCAACCCCCTCGCCCTCATGGGCCTCGTGCGCCTCGGCGTCGCTCTTCTGGAGTTGCGCGACGTCTTTGGCGGGCACGGAGAGGGTTCCAGCGAGCCTGCCAAAGGAGCCGCCGGGGCCACCGGGGCCGCCCCGGGGTCGGCGGCTCTCCGCGACTTTGGCGAGACCACGGCCCTCCGGCTCGGCGTCGAGTCCATCTCTTTGTCAGGCCGGCGCAGGGGCAACACGGACCCCAAGGACTGGTGGAATCCGAGCCCGCACATCGCATCCGACGCCAGCACCCGCACCCAGTCGTGCATGCACGCAATCGCGTTGGTCACTTGCGGCGCCTTCGCCTCCCTCTCTTCTGTCGCGCTGCGTACGCCGGGCTTCTTCGCTCGATGGGGGGACGCTATGGACACGGTGCTGCGGCCGGCGCTGGGGGGGCTACCTCTGGTGTTATGGCACGCGTCTGGATGCATCTTTGGCGCGGGCCCCTGCCCCAAGCCCGAGGACCTTGCCCGCGAGCTTCGTGAGCTCCTCACCACGCCCGCCCCGCGGCCGGACGCTGCCGTCGCGGACCCTCGGCGCCGTCGCCTCGCCGGTGTTGCCGACCCCCCGCCCCTCGGCGCCGAGCTTCTCTCCCTCCTCGTCCAGGCTATTGAGATGCGGCTCATGTCCCTCCACCGGGATGGCCGCCATGCCTCTGCTGTCATCGACTCGGAGGGCGCCGAGGAGCTCGCTTTGCACGGGGTCCCCGCGCACGAGCTGGGCCCGAGTGGGTCACCCCGCCTCGGTCCTATTGGCGTAGGTGACGACGACGCCGAGCGCCGCGCCGCCCTGCTGAGCCTCGGCATCGACCCGGACGAGGTCGAGGGGGGGGGTAAGGGAGGGCCAGGCGCCCCCGGAGGGGGGCGCTTGGCCCGCCGGGTCAAGAGCAAGGCTCAGCTCAAGGAGGCCGAGACGGCCCTGGCCCAGACAGCCGCCGAGCGCAAGGAGGCGGCCGAGGTGGAGGCGGCCAAGGCGGCCGAGGCGGCCCGGGAGGCGGCGCGCGAGGCGAAGCAGGCGGCGACGCGGGCGCGCGAGGCGGCCCGGCGGGAGGCCGCGGCTCCCTCGGCGACCGAGAGGCGGCCGGGCGCCGCGTTGGCCAGAGAGGCAGCCGAGCCCGAGGGGTACGACGGGAGGCGCGTCTCAAGCTCGGGGCACCTGGGGCCGCGGGCGACGCCGGGCGTCTCCGCCACGGCGCGCGCCTCCGCCACGGCCGCAGCGCCTGGCGGCGGCCCTCACACGCCGGCTCAGGTGCGCAGCCTCGGCGCCAGCGCGGCCGAGCCCGGAACCAGCGGGGCCGAGTCGTTCAAGGACGGGTTCGAGTCGGCCGTGTCACACCCGACGGGGGGCGCCCCGACGGAGTCAGGGATCGGGGCCGGGAGCCGCGGTCCGGAGTCCCCTCCCCGGCCTGGGGGGAGCAGGCCCTTGCGCAAGGGTCGAAGCGACGCCCGCGACGGTGGCGACAGCGGCGGTGGCGACGCCTGGGCCGCCGGGATGACCGGGGCCCCCGCGACGGTGCCGCCGCCGACGCGGCAGCGCAGCGCTCTGCCGGCGCCGCTGCCCGTCCCCGGGTCGGTCGACCGGCCGGCGCCGGGGGACGGCCGCCGCGTCACCTCCGAGCCTCGTTCCACCCACAAAGGGATGGTGTCTCCGCCCCCCCCGGCCGCCCTTGTCCCGACGCGAGACCTGTCGGCCGTCGACGAGTCGTCGGAGAGGGGGGAGCCGACGTCGCCCCCCGGCACGGGCGCACCGCGCGCCGAGTCGGGGCCCGTCCCGGCCGCCCGACCAGCCCCGACCGGGGCGGCCAAGGACGCGGCGCCGGCCGCGGCGCCGCGGGTATCGACGCCGCCGGCGTCGGCGCCGGTGCCTCCCGCCGCGGTGCCGCAGGCCGAGCCCGAGCAGCGACCCTCCGCCAGGCCCGCCGCCCCGTCGCGCGCCCCCCAGGCCGTCACCGTCGCGACGGTCGTCACGCCCGGGCCGCGGAGGGAAAACGCCGCGCCCTCCCCTCCCCCGCTCCACCTCGGCTCCGGCCCCCATCCACACGGGGGACCGCCTCCTCCGGGCGGGCCTCCTCCGCCCCACGGCGGGCCGGCCGCCGGACTGGGCGGGCCCGGGTGGGGCGGCGACCCGAGCGGCGCCCCCCCCCCCGGGTGGGTCGGCCCCCGGGGCACCCCACCCCCCCCGGGGGGGCCGCCCGGCGCCCCGCACCATCCCGGCCACGCCCACGTCCACGCCCACCTCGCTCACGGCCTCGGCCCCGCGCCCCTCGGCGGCCCCCCCGGGCACCACCCCCACCGCCTCGGCGACCCCGGCGGCCCCCCTGGCGGCGGCCCCCCCGGCGGCCCCGGCGGCCCCCCCGGCGGCGGCCCCCCCGGCGGCCCCGGCCGCGGCGGTCCAGGCGGCGGGGACGGCCCCGGCGACTTCGACGGCGGCTACGACGGCAGCTTCGACGGTCCCGACTTCACCGCCCCCCAGAGCATCATCCTCATCGACCCCCGGGACGGATCCCAGCACATCGCGACGGGGAGGATGGTCACGCCGCGGAGGCCCGATCCGACGGCCGCGACCGGGTGGACGGACGGTCCCCCCCTGCTGGAGTTGTTTGGCGGGCTGCCCCCCTGGGCGGCGCCCATGGGGCCGACGAGGGCGGCCGCGGGGCCGCCGGGGCAGGGGCCGCCTCCGCCGCTGGGGGCGGGGGCGCCGCCGCCGCGGGGGCCGCCGCCGCGGGGACCGTCGCCCGGGCAGGGGCCGCCGCTGGGGCCGCCGCCCGGGGCGTCGGTCTCGGCGCCGCCTCCGCCGCGCTCGGGCCCGGCCGGTCAGGGCGGCGCCCCCCCGCTCGCCCCACCCCCTCCTCCCTCGGCGGGGCAGGAGCAGGGGGGGGTTCGCCAGTCCTCGACGGGGGGACCGCCGCCGACGGGCGACGGCCTGGGGGGGGCGGACGCCGCCGCCGCCCCCCCCCGCCCGGCCGCCGACAGGCGTCCCGGTGGAACCCCGCCTCCGCCGCTGGGCCCGTGGGCCGCCCGCGACGGCGGCGCTCGCCCCCCCCAGGCGCCCTCGGCTCCGCCCCCAGCGCGGCCCCCGGCGGCGGCCCTGGCGACGACGACCCTGACGACGCCGGCCGCTGCTGCGCCCGCGCCGCCGGCCGCTGCGGCGGGCCCGGCGACGGCGGCCCTGGCAGCGGCCCCGGCGGCGGCCCCGGCGGCGGCGGCCCCGGCGGCGGCGGCCCCGGCGGCGGCAGCCACCGCCGCGGCCACGTCGGCGGCCTCCTCGGCCTCGTCCGCAGCGCCGCCCGCGCCTGCGCCCGCGCCTCGTCAGGGCTCGAGCTCTGGTGCTGCCCGCCCGCAGCCCGTCGTGGCGGTTCCCGTCTCCGTCCCCGTCCCGCTGGCGGGCGTGGCGGCGGCGGCGCCGCGTGGCCGGCCGTCCGTGGACAGCAGGGCGCCGGCTGCGTCGCCGACCTCCTCCTCGCCCCGCGCCCCCCCCGCGCGCTTTGCGGCCCCACCCCCGCCCCCCGCGGTGCCCATCCCCGGGGGAGGGCGCCAGCGGGAGCGGGGCGGCAAGGGCGACGGGAGGGGCGACGGAAAGGGCGACGGAAAGGGCGACGGAAAGGGCGACCGGAGCCGCGGCGGCAATGGCAGGGCCGGCGACGGGCACCCCTCTGCCGCGTCGCCGGGGGCTGGGTCTGGGGCCGGGGGCGGGGCTGGGTCGGCGCCCCGGGAATCGCCGGGGGCTGCGTCGCGGATCCCGCGGAACAGCGGACGCGGCAAGGCGGCCGAGGGAGCGGCGACGCCGGCGTCGCCCCCCCCGGGGGGAGCAGCCGTTGGCCCCGGCGCGGCCAACGGGCGCGGTGCCGCCCCCGCCGCTGCCGCCGTCGGGAGGACGGCCGCCGCGCCCGCAGGCCGCGGGGGCGCCGTCGCCGC
>Ga0181573_10000628_pt1 | contig 36711 bp, 29 predicted proteins | sample 101ome_25_FD_148643 | JGI IMG/M metagenome (GOLD analysis project Ga0181573, IMG submission 148643) | Coastal salt marsh microbial communities from the Groves Creek Marsh, Skidaway Island, Georgia - 101409BT metaG (spades assembly) | ecosystem: Environmental > Aquatic > Marine > Intertidal zone...
TACTGCTCCAGCCTCATGGCGGGTGGGCACAGCACGCGTCTCCGAGTGATGCGTATCGACAGCGCTCAATGTCGTTCTCCCCTGAGCTTGAACGCGCATTTCCAGAGCAGTTGCTGTTTGGAGATACGCATCTTCATACCGCCTATTCTTATGATGCGGGCATGATTGGCAACGTGCTTGACGCGCCGCGAGCCTACCAGTTTGCCCGCGGGGATACGGTGGTGGCATCACTGGGTGTGCCTGCGAGGCTGCGTACACCGCTCGATTTCTTGGCGGTCACCGACCATGCGGAATCGTTGGGACTAGCACCTGCATTGGTAGAGCAACACCCGTTGATTCTTGAAGATGCAAATGCGGTCGCGATGCGCGACTTGATTGCCGAGGGCAATATTGTCGACGCCTTCAAGACCTTTGCGCAGTTGCGTGCTCGCGGCGTCTATGTGCTGCATCGAGAGGACATGATTCAGCCGATGTGGCAGCGACTCACAGCTGCGGCTGAAGCGTACAACGATCCGGGGCGGTTCACGACGTTGATCGGTTACGAATACACGTCCGGGCCTCAGCAAAACAATTTGCATCGCGTGGTGCTGTTTCGTGATGACGCCGAACAGGCGAATCGAGTACTACCATTTTCCTCGGTAGAGTCTACCGACCCCGAGGATCTCTGGCGTTGGATGGCGGATTACGAGTCCGCTACCGGGGGGGGAATTCTAGCGATCCCACACAATGGCAATTTATCAAATGGACTGATGTTCGGAGACTACCGCTTAAATGGCGAGGCTCCTGACGCTGATTACGCGCGCCGCAGAGCCCACTGGGAGCCGCTGTATGAAATGACGCAAATCAAGGGCGATAGCGAGACCCACCCGTTCCTCTCTCCGGAAGATGAATTTGCTGATTTTTGGCGCTGGGACCGCGGTAATTTTGGTTTTGCAGCAAAGACCCCTGAGATGTTGGCATCAGAGTATGCGCGTTCAGCGCTGCTGCAGGGCCTTGAATATGAGGCGACACTCGGTGTTAACCCGTACCAATTTGGATTGATCGGTTCGACCGACTCGCACACGGGTTTGGCCACGGCGGAAGAAAATAATTTTTTCTCCAAGGCGACCCCAGGCGAGCCCGGCGTCGGCGTGGGCCGTTATCTGCAAGATATAGTGCAAAAATTTAGGGGCAAGGACGATGTCTCCATCCCCAGCTACCGATCTGCAGCGGGGGGGTTGGTGGCGGTATGGGCGCATGAGAACACGCGTGAGTCGATCTTTGACGCTTTGCGACGCCGTGAAGTCTATGCAACTACAGGGCCGCACATTGGGCTGAGAGTCTTCGCAGGATTTTCCTTCCCGGAAAACAGTCATCAGCATCCCGATCTTGCCGCGATTGGCTATCGTCATGGGCTACCAATGGGTAGTGTGCTGGGCCCGGCAGATGGCGCGCCACTACAGTTGCTGATTAGCGCGGAAAGGGATCCGTTGGGGGCCGCACTCGATCGGGTGCAGGTGGTAAAGGGTTGGCAGGACAGTGCCGGGAAAACTCATGAAAAGGTGTTTGACGTGGCATTCGCAGGATCTCGGGCGCTTGATGAGCGCGGACATGTGGCGGCAATCGCGTCGACGGTAAATGGCGCACACTACAACAACAGCGTCGGCGCTGCAGTGTTATCCACGCTGTGGCAGGATCCTCACTTTGATGCAGGCGAGCGCGCCTTTTATTACGTGAGGGTTTTGGAAGTTCCAACGCCCACCTGGTTAGCCTACGATCGTGCCTTCTATGGCGATCTCGTCGACCTTCCAGACGATGCACAATGGGTTCATCAAGAACGCGCTTACTCATCGCCGATTTGGTACAGCCCTTAATCACTTGCTGTCTAGTTTGCGCCGCGGCTTCGATGCCACCCAGGGCTCTTCAGTGCTGCGTGGTATCTGATCATCGTGAGCGGCGCGCGGACCGCAACCTTGTTGAGGCACCTCAAGACCCAAGGTCACCCGATAAAGGCGATCTTTGCGCTCTCGCGCAGCGCTAGTTTATTGTTTGTCGAGTTGGTTGAGAGATTGTCAGCTTAGGGCCCAATGCTCTCACGCAACTCTGCGTTTACCATGCCGCCATCGACAAACAAAGTTTCTCCTACTACGTAGTCACCTGAGCGTGCCGCGAGGAAAATAGCGGCGGCGGCCATATCTTCATCCCGGCCAATACGCCGCGCTGGGATGCCCTGCGCTACGGCGTCTTCGAAATCTCGAGCTGCACGGTTCATTTCAGAGGCAAAGGCACCCGGGCCGATTCCAGTCGTGACAATGTTATCGCGAATCAGTCGTGCGGCCAGTCGCTTGGTGAGCTGAATGACAGCGGCTTTGGAGGCCTGATAGCTATAGGTTTCCCAAGTGTTGAGTCGCACTCCATCAATGGATGCGATGTTGATCACTTTGGCGGGCTGATCAGGACTTGCAGCGGCGCACAGTTGCGGGTGTAGGGCTTGGGTCAAGAAAAACAGAGACTTGACGTTGAGATCCATGACCTTATCCCAGCCCGCTTCTGGAAACTCGTTGAAGTCGGCACCCCAGGCGGCGCCCGCGTTATTGACCAGAATATCGAGCTTGGGTTCGAGCTCAGCCATAGCCGCGGCCAGAGCCTGACAGCCCGCCACGGAGGAGACATCCATGGGGATGGCATGACACTGAGGTCCGAGCGATTCGGCAACCGCTTCGCAAACATCGGCTTTGCGAGAGGAAATATAGACCTTGGCGCCTTGAGCGATGAATCCCTCGGCGATCATTTTACCGATGCCGCGGGAGCCCCCTGTGATCAATGCGACGCGGCCTTCGAGAGAAAATAGTGCTTGGGTATCCATCGGGTTGTCTCCTGATGATCAATATGACGGCGCTCTGGCCTGAGTAGGCGTCACCTTAGCCGGAAACAACCGCTCAGGAAAGTTGTTGTCAACCGGGTTTCGCTGAATGCCTCGGTGATGTCGCGATGCGATTGCGTATTGTTTCCGCAGTATCTGTGTACCTCGCAGGTCGCTCAGCCGTGCTCTGCAGTCACGCACATTGAATGCGCAGAGTGGGGATTGGCGCGCGGTGGTATGAAAACGGGAGCAACTACGCCGAGCAGTGTACGCACCGTCGTACGGCCGGATTAATATCGAGTCGACCGGGGGCGATCGCTTGCTCGCAGTCCTCGCAGAGTCCGAAGTCACCGGCTTCGATACGCCGGAGTGCGGCGTCGATATCGACAAGGTGCTGGCGGTGACGTTGGGCGATGGCGACGGCCATGGCCTGGCCTTGCAATGCGTCCATTCGTGATAGTCGACCGACGCTGGTCTGATCTAAGTCAACGGTTGCGGAAATCTCACGGTCATGGTCTTGAGAATCTAGAAGTTGCTGGCGCTCATCAAGCAAACGATCTCGGTAAACTGCGATCGCAGAGGCGGATAGCGGTGTGTGTTCCTGAGCCATGTTCAACACTCTAGGCCGATATGATCTAAGGGTCAAAGTGCCTGCTGGTACTTACAGTGTGGGGCTGAGCGAGGCGAATTGCTGCGATGCGCTTGATCTAAAGATCACCGCTACACAGCTTGTTGCGAAGACTTGCACTGGGACGTGCCAGCTCGAACTCTTGAGTCCTCGCGGGCATGGTCAGAGACGCAAAGCAGCATGATTTTCGCTTGATCTTTTTTAGCCGACTATGGTTGGATCGGACTCCGTTTTTGTTGCAGTGCCGTAGGAGATCATGATGTCGTTGACACGCTACATTGCTTGGCTTGCGCTTTGGTTTTGCACGGCTGCGAGTGCACAGGACAATTCCGTCGAGCAACGCTTGGACGCGATTCGTGCAAGGCTGACAACTGGGGACGCCAACGCCTCGCCACTGTTTTTATCGACAGAAGATCGAAGACTGGTGTTCTCTCGAAATCAAGCGTTTCTCCCCACTCGCGACATCATTGCCGGGGATACCGTGTGGTCACTTGAACCACAAACGATTGATTTGTCAGATCTGACCTACACGGTTGACGACCAGACCTACACGCTTGCTACTTTCTTGATGCAGGAACCGCTCATGGGTCTGGTCGTGGCGCGAGATCATGCGCTTTTATACGAGCACTACGCGGATGACCACGGGCCAGAAGCACTGTGGGTGAGTTTCTCGGTCACCAAGTCTGTGACCTCTATGCTCGTGGGTGCAGCCATTGCCGATGGCTTTATAGACAGCATTGATGATCAGGTGGAGGCTTATTTGCCACGGCTGCGCGGCACGCCCTACGGCGCCGTGAAACTCAAACACATCTTACAGATGGCCTCGGGAATTGCATGGAACGAGGACTATGCGAACCCGGAGTCAGATGTGGCCAAAGCGGGCGCCTTTCAAGGGGTTGCGCTCACCGAGTATCTCGCCAAGTTGTCGGTCGCCCATGAGCCGGGCGAGGTTTTTAACTACAACACTGGCGAGACCAACCTTGTGGGTGAAGTGTTGCGAGCGGCCATTGGCAACAACGCCTCGACCTACCTATCGACGAAAATTTGGCAGGCTTTTGGTATGGAATCTAATGCGGTGTGGTTGATCGATCAGCCGGGTGGCGGTGAGGCCGGCGGTTGCTGTATTAGTGCCACGGTACGAGATTACGCCCGTCTTGGGCTCTTTGCGTACCGCGGTGGCGAGCTCGATGATGGTACGCAGGTGCTCCCACCAGGCTGGATGGATGCCTCCACGACGCCCTCATCGGGTAACCCGGGGTATGGGTTTTTATGGTGGATGCGTGGACTCGGCACCTTCTCTGCCAGCGGCATCTTTGGCCAGCTTATCCACGTTGATCCAGAGACCGGCGTTGTTGTTGCCACGCATAGTAATGCGCCCGCTGCGGTTGATACTGAATATCAGCGACACCTCGCCGCAGTCGCGCAGGCGATTGTCCAGCATTTTCGGCATAATGATGCTATACAGTAGACATCATTGAGCACGCGCGAGTCAGACAGGCGATGAGCAAGGAGGACACCATGAACGAAGCGGTCTCAGAAATAGCGACCTTTCGTCACATGAAAGACGGTACGGTTGAGGATTGGGCGATTATTCGTAAGGAATTCGAGCCATTCAGAGACTCGGTCTACCAACGATTGATCGACCACCTTAGTCTGCTCGCCGGTGATTGTGGTGGCTTTCCGGTCGATCGATTGACGCACTGCCTACAGACTGCCACCTTGGCGCACCAGGATGGCCAAGATGAGGAATATGTTGTCTGCGCCTTGCTTCATGACATTGGAGACACCTTGGGCCCCGCGAACCATGCCGACGTGGCCGCTGTTTTGGTAGAGCCCTACGTCAGTGAGGCGAACCACTGGATGGTGAAGCACCACGGTATTTTTCAGGGCTATTATTTTTTCCACTACCTCGGTTTGGATCGCAACTTGCGCGACCAATTTGTGGATCATCCACACTATGCGCGGACGATAGAGTTCATCGAAAAATATGATGCGCCGGCCTTTGACCCCGAGGGCGAAACTTATCCACTGAGTTTCTTTGAGCCCATGTTGCAGCGGGTTTTTGCCAAGCCGCGTCAGTCACTTTACGTGCTCGATGAGAATTAGCGATTCGCTCAAGCCAATTTTCGGTGTCCACCGGGAGACTGCGATCGCAGTCAACTCCTAGCACCAAAAGCTTGGGTCGTTATGCCCCGTCTGCGCACCGCAGAGCGCCGATCAGGTCAGTGATAAAGTCTGGTGGGTCGTTGGATGTTGATGGGTTAGCCTCTGCCCTGTTTGTCAGCGATGACGCCGAGTAGCCGCTCGTCGTCAACATCCTTTTGCCATTAGAACCACGGCACCACAGCGATCAGTAGCGGCGCAAATAATGTCGTTGTTAAGGCAGTGACCCCCATTGCAAAACCGGCATAGGCGCCCATCGTCAAGTCGCGCTGCAAAACACTCGCTGTGCCAATCCCACTTGCTGCGGTACCGATACTGATCGCCACGGCCTGATCGCCGCGAACACCAGCGCGTCGTATCACAGCCGGCCCAATCATGGCTCCGATGATACCGGTGAGAATGACCACGACCGCGGTAAGCGGAGGTAGACCACCGAGTAGTCGGCTGATCTCCATCGCCACCGGTGAGGTCGCCGTTTTCGGCGCCAGTGACAGCGTAATGATTTGGGGGGCGTCGAGCCACAGGCAGAAGGCGAGGGTGCTTGTCGTAGCGCACAGTGACCCGATGGTGATACTAAAGAGGATGGGTCCTAGTGAGTGTCGAAATTGTCTCAGCTGACGGTGTAGCGGGATCGCGAGCGCGACGGTCGCAGTACCGAGAAGCCCGTGAAGGATCTCAGTGCTCTCTAGGTAGTTAGCGTAGTTGCCATCGCTTACCTCGATGACTGCGATGACGCCGGCCATACTGAGTAACACCGGATTAGCGATTGGGCTGGAGCCCAGCTTCCGCTGCAGCCACAGGGCGCCGCGATACAGGGCAATCGTCATGAGGATCCAGAACAACGCGGTCATATGACGCTCAGTCACTCTCATCCACCTCAGGAGATTGGCGCGGTAACCAGCGTTCAGCGAGTACGGCGGTGAGCCATAAGGTGAGTGCGGTACTGCCCACAAGACTTGTGAGAATCGGTAGCCATGCTGAGCCAACCTGCTCGAGGTGCATCATGACGGCCACGCCTACAGGTACAAAAAAGAGGGAAAGATGCCGTAGCAGCCATGCTGCGAGCTGACTTTGCTGTGCACTAGGGCCCTTTGCGACGTGCAGATAGACCAACAGTAAAACCAAGCCAACGACTGGCCCCGGGATGGGTAGCCCGAGCAGAGAGCTGATCTGCACACCGAGCCACTGGCAGATTAACAACGAAAGCAGGGCGTTGAGCATCGACCGCCTCTCAAATCATAAAGACCCGGAGTCTAGCTCGACAGCCAGACAGCGCAAGTCTTTTGACGCCGCCTTTGATACCATTGCCACTCGATGGAAATGGGCCTTTGCAGGCAGTGTCGCTGTTCGCACGCTCACGCGCATTTCGCACAAATGAATTTTGGAGTCTTTTGATGAACCGACGTCAGCTTGTCAGCCTACACTTGTACTGTTCTTCATTTTTCGCCGCCATGCTGATCATGGCCGCCGTCTCGGGAGGCGGGTATTTACTGGGCTACAAGGGTGAGTTCCCTGAGACGGAGATCGGGACCCTGTCCACTGAGGACTATGCGGTGACAGAGGGTATGGCCGTGGATGACGTGTTGGCCATTCTCGCCGCCGCGGGCGTGACTGACTATGATTTTGAATATTCGGTACAGCGAGGAGACACGCTGGTCACCCGGCCCACCTCTCGCCGACACTTTCGCTTGGCGCAACGCGGCGGCGCATTACAGATCACTGAGGTACAGCCAAATCTGCAGGCGAGCTTGGTCGAGCTGCACAAGGGGCATGGGCCGCAAAACTTTAAGACGCTGTCGAAGTTTCTGGCGGCAGGACTTCTCTTCATCATGATCACCGGAGTTTGGCTGGGTCTATCATCACCAGCACTGCGACGATCGACAGCGCTCAGTGTGGGCTTGGGCGTCGCGGTTTTCATCGCCTTGGCGATAGGCTAATACGCGACAACCCCCCAGCGCATCAAGCTCAGCGCTCTTCAGAGGCCTCGGCGGCTTCTAACATCTCAAGTGCCTCGAGCCACTCCGCTTCAGCCGTCTCAAGCGACTGTTTCAGTCGCCCTTCTTCCTGCAACAGTCCAGTGAGCTTCGGCTGTTGAGCGGTCTCATACAGCGCGCCGTCGGCGAGTTGCGCCTGCAGTGCCGCCAGTGCGGTCTCTAACTCGGCAACGCGCGCCGCCGCTTTGTCTTGCGCTCGCTGCAGAGGTCGTAACGCCTCGCGGCGCATTGCAGCTGACTGGCGTTGAAGTTTTTTGTCGCCGGACTGATGATCGTGATGTTGTGCTCCGGCTGCTTCCGCAGGCATCGACTCTGCGCTCAATACAAGTTGTTCATAGGCGCTGAGGTCATCATCAAACTGGCGCAGCCGACCTGCCGCCACCAGCCATAATTGTTCTGCTGTATTTCGGAGCAAATGGCGATCGTGGCTGACTAAAACAACCGCGCCCTCAAAGCCGCCAAGTGCGACCTCAAGGGCGTGCCGCATATCGAGATCGAGGTGGTTGGTGGGCTCGTCAAGAACCAAGACATTGGGGCGTTGCCAAACCACCATAGCCAGCGCAAGACGCGCTTTTTCGCCACCTGAGAAGGGTTTGATCGCGCTCGTCGCCTGCTCACCGCGAAAGTTAAAGCCACCGAGAAAGTTGAGGATATCCTGCTCTCGAGCTGTCGGCGTGAGTCGTTGCAGGTGTAAAAATGGGCTGGCCTCTAGATCAAGCACCTCAAGTTGTTGCTGATCGAAATAGCCAATTCGCAGAGCTGAGCCTGCAACGCGCTCGCCGTCGAGGATCGGTAGCGCACCCACAAGCGATTTGAGAAATGTAGATTTTCCTGCGCCGTTTTTACCCAACAGTGCAATGCGATCGCTGGGGCGCAAGGCAAAGTCGACCTGAGTTAATACGCGCTTTTGTGTATAGCCGAGTTCGCATTGGCGTAAATCAAGCAGTGGGTCGCTGGGCGCGGGTGCTTCGAAAAACTGGAACTGAAAAGGCGAGTCGACATGGGCTGGAGCTGCACGCTCCATGCGTTCAAGTGCCTTCAATCGACTCTGCGCCTGTTTGGCTTTTGTGGCCTTGGCGCGGAATCGGCGCACGAACTGCTCGATATCCGCGATCTGTCGTTGCTGTTTGTCGTGAAGTGCCTGTTGTTGGGTGAGCTGCATCGCGCGTTGGCTTTCGTAGTCGCTGTAGCCGCCTTTGTAGCTCTTGAGCTGCTCACCTTCGATCTTCATCACGCGCTCGCAAACGGCGTCAATGAAATCCCTATCGTGCGAGATGATGACGAGGGTGCCGGCGTAGCTTTTTAACCACTGTTGAAGCCACAGCGTTGCATCGAGATCGAGGTGGTTGGTGGGCTCGTCAAGCAGCATTAAATCAGAGGGTGTCATCAAGGCGCGCGCGAGATTAATACGAATGCGCCAGCCACCCGAAAATTGACTGACTGCTTGGTCAACCTCTGCAGGCGCGAATCCCAATCCGAGTAACAAGCGCTCAGCACGTCGCGGCGCGTCATAGGCATGCGCGGCTTCTAGGTCGAGATGAAGGCGCGCGGCGCGGTCAAAATCACCCGCTGCTTCTGCCGCTGCTGTCTCCGACAGCAGCGCGTAGGCGTGCGCATCACCGCTGAGTACATAGTCTTGCGCCGATAGCGTGCCTGCGGCGGATTCTTGCGCCATGTGTGAAATTCTCAGCTTGTCCATTCCGCGGATCGCGCCCTGATCGGCATCAAGCTGGCCAAGTAGTAATGAAAAAAAACTCGATTTCCCGCAGCCGTTGGCGCCAATGAGCGCAACGCATTGGCCGTTGGGTATGGTCACAGACGCCTGAGAAAACAGCGGCTTTGAACCGCGTCGTAGGGAAACTGATTCAAGAATGATCATTTGCTACTGGAAGAGCCCCTGTCTGACGGCAGCCAGCCTGCCAGAAAGTGTTGCAACACCGCGGTTAATAGCGCCGTCAGCGGGATGGCTATTAGGGCCCAGGCGAGGGTCGCGGCGGCAATGGCCTGGCCGAATTCGGCCATTGTAGTGCTGAAGTCGGTCATGATGCGCTGAGCCAGCTCTGAGGCACTGATCACCACAGGCGTCAGGCCGAGAAGCATTTCTCCGGCGCGCACAAATGGGATAAACAGAACAAACTGCAACGGGTAGATCAAATAGTTGGTCAGCTGAATCGCGACATGGTTCAAGCGAAACATTGCTGCGACCAAAAATGCGACAAAGGTTGCGATACCAAATATCGGAATCACTGCGATCACGGCGCCGGCAGCCAGTGAAAGCGCAAGAGCTCTTGGTGTCACGCCCTGTTGTAAGAGCGACCGTACGGGTGTGACCACGCGTCGCTGGAGAAAAGAGGGTGTGCTCATAGGTGCTCACTGCGCTCGTGCTAAGCAAGGCGGAAGTATACGCATCTCGCTCGATGACTGCGACGGATCGCGTTTAGTCACCGTGCGCAGAGATGTGGCGGGCGCCCCATATCATGACGATTGCAGCGGGTATGGCGCCGATAGAAAGAATGGTCAAGGCATAGCGAATGGAATCCGCGCCATAATCGATGACGAGTGCATCGCTCAGACCGCCAGCAATCAGCGGGCCGAGCCCCATGCCCACTAAATTGGCCACCATAGTCCACACCGCATGGGAGGTCGCTCGCACATCGGCGCTAGCGAGAGCCTGGCCCGCGGCGATCATCCCAGGGCCCGCAGCGCCGGCGATGGTAGAGCCAATGACAGAAAACAAGAGTCCCACGGGGAGGCCGGTATCGCCGATCATCCAAGACGCAGGGGCTAACAGAAAGGCCAAGATTCCCGGGAGACCCAGCAACATCGCCAGACCCGGTAGCCAGAGATACCAGCGCCTGTCCTTCGGCAGGAGTCGATCGAGTAACACACCGCCAAAGAAGGCGCCGACCATGGAGGGTAAAGGCGAGGTCAGGAAGTAAATGAGACCGGTCTCAGCTTGCTCAAGACCATACACACGAATCAAAAAGACAGGCTCCCAAGCGCCACGTCCCAAACCGACGAGGAGCGAGGCGCTGGCGCCGACGACGAGCCAGACATAGGCGTTAGAGCGAAACAAAGACCGCACAACCGACCACGTTGAGGGACCCTTAGCCACTTTTACCACAGGGGCCTGGCGCGGTTCTTTGACTGTGAGCAAGACCAACAACGCCAGCAGAATCCCGGGAATTCCCGCGACGATCATGGCCACTCGCCAGCCATAAGCGGCGCCGACTTCCCCGCCGAGTATCATGCCGGCGCCTATACCGGCGGTACCACCCACTGACATCATCGCCAGTGCCTTACCGCGCTTGGACTCGCTGAAATAGTCGGAGATCAATGAAGCCAAAGTTGGTGAACAAGCGGCTTCTGTGATGCCGACGCCCATTCTGGTGATAAACAGCTGTGGAAAGTTCTTAGCGAATCCGGCAGCAATTGTACAAAGGCTCCAGAGTAAGGTGGCGGCAGCAATCAACCTCGGTCTAACCGTACGATCGGCGAGGCGCGCGAGCGGCAGTTGGCTGAGAATATGCACGACCACAAAGGCCGGGCCTACGAGAAGGCCGAGCTGTGTATCGCTGAGTAACAAATCCTCCTTGATCTGCTGCAACAGAATGGATACCACATAGCGATCCATGAGACTCACCATGGTGACCAAAACAGCGATGACCGAGATGTAGCGGAGATAGCGTGATGAGTGAGGGGTTGGGTCATTCACGGCGTTGGGTACCTCGTGTTCTGTGAATATCGGGTCTCTTTAGGGTGAAAGATCGCGCTGACTGTACCATAATAGGCACCGCACACTCGGCGTTTTTGCGCCTGCTAAAATAAACAACATTGTTGATGAGGAATTTATTTTGGAACAGCTAGCGTTTGCACACCTTGTAATCGATGGTGAAGTGAAGCCCGCGGCATCTGGTCAGGTATTTGATAACCGTACTCCGTGGACGGGCGAGGTAGTCGGGCAGGCTGCCGACGGCGGTGCGGAGGATGTCGATGCAGCGATTCAGGCAGCACGGCGGGCTTTTGACGATACCGATTGGTCAGTCAACCGCGACAAGCGATTTGAAGTATTGACGCGATTGCAAGAGATCATGATGGCCAATCGTGATCGATTCATGACGGTGGCACGTGTTGAGGCCGGTGCAACCGTTGGTGCTGCGTGTATGGCCCACGTTGATGGCGCCCTGAATGCGATGAATGATCTCATGGGGTGTTTTGACGACGTGCAGTGGGAGGAAGATGCCGGCTCGAAAGAGACCTATGGCTTCACCACACACCGCAAGATTTATCATGAGGCGGTCGGCGTTGTCGGCGCGATTACGCCATGGAATGTCCCGCTTTATGTGAACTTGGAGAAAGTATTCTGTGCGCTGATGGCGGGTTGCACGATGATTCTAAAACCCGCCCCCGATACGCCCTACAGCGCATCGCTGTTGGGCGAATTGGCGCTGGAGGCCGGTGTGCCTCCGGGTGTATTGAATGTGGTGACCTCACAGGACCCAGCACTCGCAGGTCAGATGCTGGTCGATGACGCGCGTGTTGATGCGATCTCGTTTACAGGATCTACAGCCATCGGGCGTTTGATTATGGAACGCGGCGCGGCAACGATGAAACGCGTCTTTCTGGAGCTGGGCGGCAAGTCGGCGAATATCATCTTGGAGGACGCGCCAAATTTTGCCGAGAGCGTTGCGCGAGGCATGGCCGTCATGCACGCAGGCCAGGGCTGCGCCATGGCGACGCGGATGTTGGTACACCGCAGTCGCTACGAGGAGGCTTGCCATATTTTGAAGGCCGCCTATGAAAACTTCAGTCAAAACTGGGGTGAGTTCGACGCGCCAAGCCAAGTCATGGGCCCCGTCATCTCTAAAAAGCAATTAGATCGCGTGAAGTCCTATATTGATATCGGTGTCGAGGAGGGCGCTCGGCTGCTTCATGGCGGTAATTTGGCGCCATACAAGGGCGATGGCTACTTTGTCGAGCCAACCTGCTTTGTCGACGTGACCAATGATATGCGAATCGCTCGGGAAGAGATTTTTGGACCTGTGCTGTGTGTGATCCCGTTTGACGATGACGAAGATGCGATCCGCATTGCCAATGACAGCGAATACGGATTGGCGGGCGCGGTCACCACCGCAGATCTCGATCGCGGTATCCGTATTGCCAAACGGATCCGCGCCGGCAACATCAGCGTCAACGGCGGCATGATGATCACCGGTGATCTGCCATTTGGTGGCTATAAAGCCAGTGGCATTGGCCGAGCTTGGGGACGCGAGGGCGTTGAAGATTTCCTAGAGACCAAGGTGATTGCACATACCTAAGCGGGGAAAAAGCTGCGCTCCTAGAACAAAAAGCCCCTCTTGAGGGGCTTTTTTATGGGGTCACTGCGCAGCGTCAGATCGTTACCTCACACAGGATCATCGGACATGTTGGAAGAACTCTGGTTAGCTCATTGCAAACATCCCGGCTGATCGATCACAGTCGGTCTGACGTCGCCGCTGCTGAAATATCAGTGACCCTAAGACTTTGACATCATTTTCGAGATGTCGACTTGGCCGGTGACGACGCCACCCATGAAGCCGCCGTCTACGGGCAGCACGACGCCGTTAACAACACTCGCCGCATCGGAACACATCAGTACAAGCGGCGACGCTTGCTCTTCCGGTGTCGTGTATCGGCCCAATGGTTCAGCTGCGGCATCGACCACCTCTTTGCCGGAGGCCGCATGGAACGCCGCCATCATCGGTGTCTGGGTTGGAGAGGGCAGTGAACAGTTGATCCGAATGCCACGCTTGATCAGTTGCGCCCCCATAAACTGTGTCCAGACAATGACCGCCTCCTTAGAGAAGGCGTAGCCTTCGGAGACGTGCTCCATATTGCTTTCACACCAAGCCAACGCGCCGTCAAAGCCCTGCGTTGCGAGCAGCTCCATATGGACCGGAACTCGCCGGCTCCAACCCAACCCACCGGTGGATGCGATCGAGATGATCGCCGCACCCTCGCCCATCAGAGGCAACACCGTTTCGGTCATGTGACGCGTACCAATGAAGTTGACTTTCATCGTATCCATCGGTGAGAACGCGCCGCCGCCAGGAAGACCGGCGCAATTAAACAGCGCGTCGATTTTACCACCGACGCCAGCGACAGCAGCTTCAATGGTCGCGGGGTCACGCAGATCAATTTGGGTGAAAGACGCCATCGGCACACTGGATTCTTTGAAGTCAAAGCCATGGACCTCTGCGCCTAACTCGACCAGCAGCCGTGCGGTCGCCTCGCCCATGCCGGAAAAGCAGCCACTCACGATGACGCGTTTGCCTGAATAATTAAGAATGTCTTTCATGAGTCTTTGCTCCGTAGTGTTGGCCGAGTCATCGATTAAGGCCAGGTGAATTAATTTGGTCTTTAGAGCGCCATTGTCACACGGACTGTGCGCAAACTGAAACTGCGCAGGGCGCGCTCCCAGTCATCGCGCCTCGCGCAATATGAAGTCGAGAACGATCTGTTACCGCAACCGCGCCGACACGGCCTAACAGGGTTTGGTCAATATTCGATCACAGCGCGAATGCTCTCGCCTCTGTGCATCAGCTCGAAGGCATCGTTAATCTCCTCCAGTTTGAGCTTGTGCGTGATCATGGGGTCGATTTCTATCTTGCCGTCCATATACCAGTCGACAAACTGAGGCACATCGGTCCGTCCTTTGGCACCGCCAAAGGCCGTTCCTTTCCACACCCGGCCGGTGACTAGTTGGAAAGGACGCGTGCTGATTTCAGCGCCCGCTGGTGCGACTCCGATAATGACTGATACCCCCCACCCACGGTGAGAACATTCTAATGCCTCGCGCATAACGTTGACATTGCCCGTCGCGTCGAAGGAATAATCGACGCCACCGAAACTGTCTTGTTCTGTGCGGGTGAGCGCCAGAATCGCATCAGTCACGCCGCCGTCGAGTTGAGACGGATTCAAAAAATGGGTCATGCCGAACCGCCGACCCATATCAGCTTTGGCATCGTTCGTGTCGATACCGATAATCATGTCACAGCCAGCCAACCTGAGGCCCTGTATCACGTTGAGGCCAATACCGCCGAGACCGAACACGGCGGCGGTGGCACCTTTTTCGACGCCGGCTGTATTGATCACGGCGCCGATCCCTGTGGTGACGCCACAGCCGATGTAGCAGATCTTATCGAAAGGCGCGTCCTCTCGGACTTTGGCTACTGCGATCTCCGGCAGCACAGTGTGATTGGCAAAGGTTGAGCAGCCCATGTAGTGATAGATCGGTGTGCCGTCCAGCATGGAGAATCGCGTCGTGCCATCGGGCATGAGGCCCTGACCTTGGGTACCGCGAATCGCTGTGCACAGATTCGTTTTCCCACTGAGACACGCGTGACACTGCCGGCACTCAGGCGTATAGAGCGGGATGACATGGTCACCGGGGGCCACGGTGGTGACCCCTTCGCCAACTGCTAAAACAATACCGGCACCCTCATGCCCGAGGATCGCGGGGAAAATACCTTCGGGGTCATCTCCCGAACGGGTGAATTCATCGGTGTGGCACACACCGGTTGCCTTGACTTCGATAAGCACTTCACCGGCTTTGGGTCCGTCGAGATTGACCTCCATGATCTCAAGAGGCTGTCCGGGTGCAAGGGCAACGGCTGCACGTGTTTTCATCGATTACTTCCTTCTTTATAACGAGTATATTTTACGGCGAGTGCGCGGGCTTACACCATGACATGATGTGCTTGTTTAGCAAATCGGTGTCTCCCAACCCCACTTGGGCTTGTGCGGGGTAAACCTGAATAGGTCGGCCCCTTGCCTCGGTTACGTGCCTTCTGCGGCCTTTGTCAGGCTGTACGACTGAGGCAGATCACGGGGAATTGATCACCCATTGGGTAGTCCGGTACGCGAGTCCCCTCGTGCCGCAAGGGATTACCGAGGCGATTTAGCATGGTGAGAACTTGCTCAACAGATACGAAGGAATACCTCGCTTCTTGCCCGCGATAAAAACCTAGTGCCTCGATCTCATCTCGACTCCAACCTGGAGACCCTTCGAGCCGGCTGATAACGGAGACACATTCTTGAATGGTTGCCCAGACATCATGTAGTCGCGCTCCCGATTCTGATGTTTGCTGGATTGCACTGACCAATCGAACTTTGAGGTGATTGACGCTGGGAATCTCTCTGCGAGCGAGGGCATCGAGTACACTCTCCACACTCTCGCGATCTAGAGGCTGGCAGAAGAGGCGAGCAATCAGCCGCCCACCCGGTTTTAGCCGAGCCGCAATATGGGTTAAAAGCTGCTCTTGTTCACTTGGAAAGCCGACAAGGTGTAGGCCGCCGTCGATCACAATGATGTCAAATTGCTGATCGATTTCCGACAATCTGAGCCATTCTTTGTGATAGACATCTGATCTTTCTCCAGGCCAAACGAGGTTGATCATCGCCTCATTCCGATCGATCGCCTGGGTGTCGCAAAGCGGGCTTAACAGGTGGTAGAGCTCGGGTGTCACTCCCATGATCAGCGCACTCGGCCGATCAATTGCGGCGATCGTTGGTTGGCAGAAGGCTCTAAAAAATTCGATGTCTTGGTCACCGGGTCTTAGCGGATGACCGATGGCGGTAAACCAACATTCTGCGACACTAGACCACTGCCCGGACGGGCCCTTCGAAGCTGTCATTCGCTATTCTCTTTGAGTCGCTTTTTATCCTCGAATGCGCGAACAAAAAGCTGAGCCAACAACTTTTTATTCTCGCCAAACACGCTTTGTTGTAAAGGTGCTACTTTTTTGACCATCGCATGACTTTGAGCAAGTTGCGCTGCGCCAAGCTGCTTATGTTCCTCAAATAGCACGGCCAAGTGGTAGGCCTCTACCCGATTGAGCGAAGGATAAACCGTCGATATGAAACGTGCTCTGGACACTGTTTTTAATGTGGCTAGGCGTCCAGCTTCGTTGGTGCGCCGGGCTACATTGGTCTTATGTCGCCGTTTGTAAAGGAGTAGATCAGGCAGCGCGGCAAATCGTACGCCATAAGGAATCATCGAAATCCATAGATCATGGTCCTCGCCAATAACACCTCGAACCGGCGGCGGGTAGGCCAGATGATTTCGCTGGAGAAAGCGCGTTCTCACTAGTGTCGTTGGATGAACCAGCGCGGTGCCATTAATCAGAACGAGGCGCGCTTTAATCACATCATCAGTCAACGGATGTTTTGGTCGACCAATACTGTTCGAAAGACTGTCTTGGAAGAATTCTATCTGTCCTCCTACGATATGGATCGCTGGGTTTGTCTCCAGAAAGCGCACTTGTCGCTCAATTCGATCAGCCACTGAAATATCGTCACCATCCATAACCGCAATGAATTCACTGTCAGCGGCAAGCTGGGCGCCGATATTCCGCGCTGTCGAAATACCACAGTGCACAGGTAAGCGGTGTGTGATCAGTCGTTCATCTTGGATGGTTTGCAGACGAACCCACGTCTGATCGGTTGAGGCATCATCCACGACAATCACGTTCAGGTCGCCGAAGGATTGTTGCAGCATGGACTCTACCGCGCTCACGATAAAATCCTCAATATTGTAAGAGGCGATAACGACGGATACGCGCATTTGACGAGTGTGATCCTGAGCGGTGTCAACAGTGCGCCTACCATACTGCAGGTTCGCTGATGTGGCTATGTTTGCGTCCACCGCCCCTCGAATGCAGTGAAGCTTTGGGCCCAGTAGGGTGAGCCGGGGTTTCGAGACGCGCAGCGTCGAGCGGCGAACGCCCGTCCAGCTGTGCTGGCGGGCTGGAATAGTCCTACGGGTGCGGCAAGAGCGCAGCGCAGTGGTGGGCCCAGTAGGGTGAGCCGGGGTTTCGAGACGCGCAGCGTCGAGCGGTGAACGCCCGTCCAGCTGTGCTGGCGGGCTGGAATAGTCCTACGGGTGCGGCAAGAGCGCAGCGAAGTGGTGGGCCCAGTAGGACTTGAACCTACGACCAATCGATTATGAGTCGACTGCTCTAACCAACTGAGCTATGGGCCCGAGACGGCGCAGTCTACCAGAACTTCAGTGACGTCGCGCCTATCTCCGGGTTGCGCTTTACAAAACCGATGCTCACGGTCGCCCCGTATTTCTCTTGGCGACGCGTCCAAGTTACGAGATTATTTGCGCGGTGGCATAGGGCATCGCAGCGTTCGCGAATCGCATGGAAAGAGGGATCGAATAATGGAATTAAGTGGGTGGCAACGATTGGAACAACAGTTTCTGGTCCTGCGTTCTAACAAGGTCTTTGAGCTCACGGTTATCGGCATTATCGTGTTGTCGGCACTGCTGATTGGCGCCAAAACCTACCCGCTACCTGCCGTATTCGGCCGCGTTATTACGCTGCTCGACTGGGCGATTACCGTTTTTTTCTTGCTCGAAATAACGATCCGTTTTTTGGGCGAGCCACAAAAGCGCGATTTTTTCCGCCAGGGGTGGAATATTTTCGACACCCTCATCGTAGTGGTCAGCCTGATACCTATTGAGGACTCAGAGCTTGCTTTGATTGGACGGTTAGTGCGTATATTCCGTGTTTTGCGCATGGTGTCGATTATTCCGGAGTTGCGCCAGCTCATTAACGCGCTGCTCGCAGCCCTGCCTCAATTCGGCTACATCGCGCTGATGATGTTTATTATTTTTTACATCTACGGTGCGATCGGATCGACCTTTTTCGCTGAGATAAATCCTGCGCTGTGGGGTGACATCTCCCACGCCATGCTGACCTTGTTCCGGGTGATGACCTTTGAAGATTGGACGGACGTCATGTATGAGACGATGGAGGTATACCCATTGTCATGGGCGTTTTATTTGAGCTTTATTTTTCTCACTGCGTTCGCATTTTTGAATATGATTATCGGTATTGTTGTCGGTGTCATGGAGCAGGAGCACCAGAGCGAACGGGCGGCCCTTGCTGCTCAGTCGGGCGAGCCGACCTTGGCCGATTTACAGCAACAAATTGCGTCATTGCAAGCCTTGGTACAGGCTCGGTTACCGGAGCGGTAGGCGGATGGCGGGCAATGATACGCGCAGGAGCGCAGCTGTGACGCCGAGCGCTTGTTCAGCGCATCGCGTGCCCTAGGATGTCCGACGTATTCAGTGAGCAAAAGTGACTGCAGCATCGCCGCGTTATTCCATTGTGAATCTCAACACCTGCGCCACGACTTGGTGTAGCCTTATACGAGGCCAATCGCACCGAAACCACACGTAAATCAAAATTCTTAAGATTTGTGGTGGGATTGTGCTGTTCATCTCGCGCTTGCCGTTCAAGCACGAATGAGAGACTGGCCCTGGAGGAGCGTGATTTGAGCGTGCAGAGGACCATCAACCCTTGGCTATCCGCCCTGATACTGGGCGTGTTGGCCTTCCTGTTGGATCTGCCGCGTCAGCCGCCTACCTTCGGCGTCGGCATTACGCTGTGGCCTGTATTCCCCTTGTTGGCCACCACCTTTCTCGGGGTGCGTTGCGGTGTTGTCAGCGTCTTGGTCGCTGTTGGACTCCTTTATGGATTCACGGATCACCTAGCCTACCTCAGTGATACCCGCGGCGTGATGCTGCAGGTCGTTTTTATTGGCGCTTATCTGAATTTCACCAAAAGTTTGAGAATCCTCGAGGCGACGCTGTGGTTTTGGTTGGTATCGATGCCGTTTATGATTTTCTGGCATCAATCGCTTTTCGCATTGGATTTCAACGCGGGCGTTTTAGTCATCGTGACCAAGCTCAATGCTGACCTTTTCATCGCTCTCGTCATCCAGTGGCTGACCTTTAAGCCCAACTGGTTTAGTCGTTTTATGCCGCCACACCGTATTAGCACTCGACAGATGCGCTACGACATTCATCAAGCGGCGCGCGCGATGCTGACGCCGGTGGGTATGCTGGTGGGTTTGATGGTCGCCCAATTTTTGGCGACCGAGTCCCTTTATGTCAGAACTCAAGATATCGAGAAGCAAGCCAATAAGCTGTATGAGTCGCATTTGCTCCGCTCTGAGCTGATCCTGTTTCAGTTGCGGCGGGCTGCAACAGAAGATGTGTTTCAGCAGGCCGCGTTGGCTGAGCCCCTGGCATCGCGTTATATCTTTGTCTGCGACGTCACGGATCTGAACGCAACTTCTCGCCTGGAGCAGGGATGCGCCGCAGAACACACTGTGCGCAATGTGATGCCACTAGTGTCGGACTTCGGATCAGTTTGGATTGACCTTGACGTCTTTGCTGACATCCCCTTTCTTCACGATGAGCAGGATTATCTAGCACATAGTCTTGTGTTCGAGCCCATCGACTCGGCATCAGCTGAAGATCTCCGGTCCGAGATTCAACCCGCATCGCCGAATCCGTCTCACCACAGCCGACTCGAAGCGATGTTTTACCGGACGTTTGTGGGACAGGGCGCCCTGTCCGGATTGCAACCGAATCAACCTGTCATGGCAATGAAAATGGGCATCCTTTTACAGGATCCTGTGGAGCTCAATCTCAGCTCGAGTATTTGGGGTCTACTGGCTGCGTTTAGCTTTTTTACCATTGCGATGTCAGTGTATCGACGGGTGATACGCCGGGCGACAGACGGCGTGACTGATTTTTCACGCAGACTCAGTGCCTGGCGACCGGGCACGGAGCTTAGGGTGTCGGCCTCACCAGAGCCATTCGCCGTGCTGGAGTTGGAGGCATTCCGTACCGCCTTTGAGCGACTGGTCAATGACTTTAATGATAACTGGCGCGAGTTGCAGATGTCGGCCCAGCGCCGTGCTTCGTTACTCGCGCGCATGCAAGGATTGTTCAAGGCCATCTCGGCGCCGATGTCGATCATCGACGGCAGCTGGGCCATTCGCGCCGATGAATACAACGTCGCCGCCGCACCTTTGCAGCCGTGGTTCAGCCAATGGGCCGATGCGGCCAGGCGCCTTGTCGAGATTGGCGAGACGCCATCAATTGATACCTTTGCTCCGAGCGAAGTTAGAATGATCGAGGCAATCGCCAAAGCGCATGAAGACGGAGAGAGCACCGCCGACATTGAGCTGACACTTAAACATTATTTTGATGATGGCGGAGAGCATTATTATCTCGCTACCGTGACACCCGTGCAGGGTCTTTCAAGTGATGACAGTGATGCGGACACTGAAATCGTGATTGTCATGATCGATACCAGCGCCTTGGTCGAAGCGCGACGCAAATTAACCCATTCAGCAAAAATGGCCTCGATTGGCGAGGTGGCGAGTGGTGCGGCCCACGAATTGAATCAGCCCCTGAACGTGATCCGTATGGCAACACACAATGTGCTTCGCGCCGTGGCCAAGGGAACGCTTGATAACGACAGCCTTGTCGCTAAATTGGAGCGCGTGGATCAGCAGGTCGATCGGGCTGCACGACTCGTGACCGGAATGAAAGCCTTTTCGAAAACGAGCAACGAAACGATCACAATGGTTGATCCCTCGGTTGCTGTGGCCGTGGCTTTGGAGCTGATGCACAAACGCATCACCGGCGACAATGTTGAAGTGACCCATCACCGCATTGAAAAGCCTGTCACCGTCAACGCTGACAACACCGCATTACAACAGGTGGTCATTAATGTCGTGATGAATGCACTTGAGGCTTTTGAAGTGGGCAAGGTCGAAGAGAAGCAACTGTTCGTTGAAGAGTCAGTCACCGAGGATCAGTTTGTGCTCGCTATTGCTGATAACGCTGGGGGGGTCGACCCGCTTGTTTTGGATCGTATCTTCGAGCCGTTTTTTACCACCCGCGGCGATGACTATCATCCGGGTTTGGGCCTGTCGACCTGTTACGGTATTGTCGAAGGGCTCGGTGGCTCTATCGTTTGCGAACCTATCGCAAACGGAGCCCGGTTTGTTGTGCGCTTACCGATTAATGTCGATTTGTTTGAGGTCTCCGAGGACAACCCGCTGCTGATTGACGCCTAGGCGCAACAACGCGTTTTCATTTGCTTCTTACATTTTTGATGCCGTACACTGCCACCGGTAGCAAGTGCGATGTGGGTCATATCATATTCCCTTGAGCTGTATAACTAGAGCTGTATAAAAAGCTCCGATTTCCTAGAGATCGAGCGTTGTGACGATGCAGACCCTCCGATGCTGCGGTAGCTGATACCGACGCCAACACGCGAGAAGAGAGTAGAGAGATAATGAAACGATTCGTGAATGATCTAGCGAAGAGCGTGCGCATCGCTACGGCATGTTGCCTCAGTTTGTGGTTGTTCGGCTGCGCCCAGCAGGAAGAAGCGCGAGTTTTACACATGGGCCATACCCTTGAAACGGGGCATCCGGTCCACCAAGCTATGCTACATATTCGTGACCGACTCGCCGAGTATAGCGCCGGGCAGATGCGGCTGGAGGTCTATCCAAGTGGCCAACTCGGTAATGAGCGCGAGCTAATCGAGCTGTTGCAAATCGGGTCATTGGCGATGACCAAGGTTTCGGCCAGTCCGCTAGAGGGCTTCGTGCCGATCATGCAACTCTTCAATATTCCGTATGTATTTCGCGATCAAGCCCACTACCAGGCTGTGCTCGATGGCGAGATCGGTCGACAAATTCTCGATGCCCCTCGATCTGTTCGACTCAAGGGGCTCGGTTATTACGATGCGGGTAGTCGAAGCTTTTACACAGTCGATCGACCCGTGTTAGAGCCAGCTGACCTGTCGGGCCTCAAAATTCGAGTCCAAGAGAGCGCGACAGCGCTTGATATGGTAAGTAGCCTCGGAGGGTCCCCCACGCCCATCGCCTGGGGCGAGTTATACACGGCGCTGCAGCAGGGCGTGGTCGACGGTGCGGAGAACAATCCACCGAGTTTTTATCTGTCAAAGCACTATGAAGTCTGTCGCTACTACACCCTCGATGAACACACGGCCGTACCGGATATCTTGTTGGTCAGCACTTTTGTCTGGGATTCCTTGTCGGATCAAGAGCAGCGCTGGTTGCAGCAAGCGGTCGATGATTCCGTTGTCTTTCAGCGTGAGCTCTGGGCCCGTGACAGTGATGCCGCCCTTGCGGCGGTAGAGGCTGCGGGCGTGGAGATCATTCGGCCAGATAAATCTCTTTTCCAATCGAAAGTGAGTGAGATGCAAGCGTCTTACGCGGGGACTGCCGTCGGCGCATTGCTTGATCAGATTCAAGATGTAGAGGTGCCGTAGTTATGATGCATTTCATCGCAAAAATTCTGCGCCTCGCTTTGGTGATCTTAATGGGTGCATTGGTGCTCTCGGTGACCTGGCAGGTGCTATCGCGCTATGTACTCGACCAACCCGCCTCTTGGACGGAGGAGGCCGCCCGCTTTTTGCTGGTGTGGGTGGGCGTTTTGGGGGCTGCTGCGGTGTCCTATTCGCGCGAGCATTTGGCGATTGATCTGCTGCCGCGACGTCTGCAGGGTCGGCGGGCGTTGGCGCTGCGTGTATTCATCGAATGCATGGTGCTCGCTTTTGCTCTCGTGGCGATGGTGATTGGCGGCTCGCGCCTTGTCCTGATTACTTGGGAGCTGAACCAGCTCACGCCGGCCTTGGGTTTACCCACGGCGGTTCTTTACCTCGTCGTCCCGCTGAGTGGCGCCTTGATGGTGTTGTTCAGTTGCTTACAGATCGTCACTTTGCTGAGTCAGTCAGAGCCTCATCTGTCAGATTCCAATACGGCTATGAAGGAGTCCTGATATGGTGGAACTGGCGCTCATCGGTGTTTTCTTCGTCTTGCTCTTTCTCGGCGTGCCGGTCGCCTTCTGTATTGGCCTCGCGACGGCCGTGGCCATGTCGTTATCCATCGACTGGCTAGCTGCAGTGACAACAATTGCCCAGCGCATGGCTGGTGGGATCAATAGTTTTGCGTTGCTCGCGGTGCCTTTGTTCATTTTATCGGGCCAGTTAATGAGCTCTGGCGGTATTGCGCAGCGGCTGGTGACCTTTGCCCGCAGCCTGGTTGGGCAGTTGCCCGGCGGGCTCGCGTTTGTGAACGTTATTTCCTGCACATTGTTCGGTGCCATATCCGGCTCTGCCGTGGCGGCGACATCGGCCGTGGGCGGGGTGATGGTTCCAGCCATGGAAGAGGATCACTATGATCGCGATTTCAGTGCGGCGTTGACCGCTACCGCTGCGACCACGGGCTTGTTGATTCCACCGAGCAATATTCTCATTGTCTATGCGGTGGCGAGCGGCGGTGTTTCCATCGCTGCGCTGTTTCTAGGCGGCTATCTGCCAGGGCTTATCGTTGCGTTGTGCTTGATGGTGGTGTGTGCCGTTTATGCGCGCGGCCGGGATTTGGCCGGTGTAAACATTGCATCAGCACCACCTATTGCCCGCAGCTTTCTCCAAGCCGGACCGAGCTTGTTCCTGATTGTGCTGGTCATTGGCGGTATCATCGGCGGTGTTTTCACTGCAACCGAGGCCGGCGCGATCGCGGTCATCTACGCCTTGGTATTGTCTTTGATCTATCGCGAAATGACGCTGAAAGACTTGCCCGAGATTTTGCTGCGCGCGGCGCAGACGACCGCGGTGGTCATGGTGTTGGTGGGCACATCGATTGCCATGTCGTGGTTATTGGCGTTCCAAAACGTGCCAACTGTGGTCGCCGACGCTTTGCTGTCGATCAGCGATAACCCACTGCTGCTTCTATTGCTGATCAACATCGTTTTGTTGGTCGTGGGTTCGTTCATGGATATGACGCCGGCGGTGCTGATTTTTACGCCAATCTTTTTGCCTATCGCAACACAGCTCGGCATGTCGCCACTCCATTTTGGCATCATGATGGTGCTCAACCTCTGTATCGGACTGTGCACGCCGCCCGTGGGAAGTGTGTTGTTCGTCAGTTGCGCAGTGGCCAAGACGACGATTGAGCGCATGATCAGGCCGCTGATGCCGATGTACTTGGCGATGATTGCAGCGCTGTTGTTGGTCACCTATGTACCCGAGGTGAGCGAGGCTTTACCACGCGCGTTTGGTTTTTATCAGTGAGTGATCTAGCCGTCGGTGGGGTACTCGCCATCGGCGAGTGCATGTTGGAGCTGAGCGAATCGCCATCGAGGGATGCGGGGCAGCTGCAGCTGGGTTTTGGTGGCGACACTTTGAACACGGCGATCTATTTGTCGCGACTCGGTGTTCCGACAGGGTATGTCACGGCATTGGGCGACGATCGGCACAGTGATTGGCTGATTGATTGTTGGCATCGAGAGCATCTTGATACGCAAGGGGTCGAGCGTATAGCCGGCACTCGGCCCGGCTTGTACTGGATTAAAACCGATGAGCACGGAGAGCGAGAATTCTCTTATTGGCGAAAAGAAGCGCCTGTGCGCCAACTGCTCGATGATCACGAGCGAGTAGCACGCCTGAGGACGCTGTTATCGAAGGCTCAGTATATCTACTTATCGGGGATCACCCTCTCGCTGTTTTCGGCAGCTTCATGGAACACGCTGTTGGAGTTGCTAGATGGCGCTCGCGCGGAGGGTGCAAAGATCGTATTCGACGGTAACTACAGGCCAGCAGGTTGGGACAGCAAAGATGAAGCGCAGGAGCGCTTCGAATCGCTATGTCGCAAGGTCTACATGGCGCTGCCCACCTTTGAAGATGAGCAGCAGTTATTTGGTGATGGGTCACCCGAGGAGACGCAGGCACGCCTTGCCGCCCTGGGAGTGGCTGAGGTGGTCGTCAAGCAGGGGCCTAGTGGCTGTCATATTTGGACTGATCGTGGCCCGTTAAGCGTGCCCGTGCCGCGGGTTGTGAAGCCTATTGATACCACCTCGGCGGGTGATTCCTTTAATGCAGGCTATCTTGCCGCTCGATTCGAGGGTCAAGATCCTGAACAAGCAGCTCGTTTAGCGCATCGGCTCGCGAGCATCGTCATTCAGCACCGGGGTGCGATCGTGCCCGCTGAGGCGATGGCAACCGTACGAGGAACAGACTGATGTCTCAAAGTTCGAAGCCCACCCGGCGGCATTTTCTGCGCAGCGCAGTAATGACCGCATCGGGTCTCATACTACTCAATGGTTGTGCCAAAGCACCATCAGATCGCACAGCGAGCGAACCGGTCACTGATAGCCGCGCTCTATCGGATCGCGATACGCAGTGGGCAGCGCAGGCTGTGGTTGACGCCTTGGAATCCCCGACAATACCCGACGCAGAATACCGCCTGTCGTTGTTCAATCTACACGAGCACGAAGATTGTGCGACATTGATTAACGCGCAGATTCAAGCGTGTCATGACCAGGGTGGTGGTCGAGTCACGATTCCGGCAGGACTTTATCGGACCAGCGCGATCCACATGCGCTCGCGGGTCGAACTCCATTTGGAGTCGGGCGCGGAGCTGTCCTTTATCGCAGATCCGCAACGCTATTTGCCCGCTGTGTTATCGCGCTGGGAGGGTATGGCACTGTGGAATTACTCGCCGCTGATCTACGCCGTCGACTGTGAGGATATTGCCATCACCGGTACCGGAGTGATTAACGGCAATGCCGACGACCAAACGTGGTGGCCATGGAAGGGCGCGCACTCTTCAGCCCACTGGGATGTGATGCCCGGCATCAGCCAAAAGCCGGCACGGGACCGACTTCAGCTCCAAGTGGAGGGCGATGTCCCCGTCGCTGAGCGCCGCTACGGCGAAGGTGATTATCTCCGCCCACCGATGATTCAGTTGATGCGTTGTCGAAGAATTCTGATCGAGGGTGTCACGCTGAAAGATGCGCCTTTTTGGCTGATTCACCCGGTGTTGTGTACCGATGTGACAGTCCGTGGCGTCACTTGCCAAAGCCATGGTCCCAATTCGGATGGCTGTGATCCTGAGTCTTGCAACCGTGTTTTGATCGAGCAGTGCGTTTTTGATACTGGCGATGATTGTATTGCTATTAAATCAGGTCGCAATGACGATGGCCGCCGTTTCGCGACACCCAGCGAGAATATCGTGATTCGAGATTGCGTGATGCGAGCGGGTCATGGTGGCGTGGTCATCGGTAGCGAGATCTCGGGTGGCGTTCGAAACGTATTTGTTGAACGGTGTGAAATGAGTAGCCCTGATCTCGAGCGCGCGGTGCGCATAAAAACCAATTCGGTTCGTGGCGGTTTGCTGGAAAACCTTCATTATCGTGACATCAACGTGGGTGTGGTTCGCGATTTTTTGGTGATCAATTTTTACTATGAAGAGGGCGATCAAGGATCCCATGATCCGCTGGTCCGCGATATCTTTCTTTCCAATTTTCGAGTGGGCAAAGCCCAGCGCGTTTTCCAAGTACGGGGTTTTCAGCGGGCACCGATTGTGAATCTGAATCTCGACAATATCCTCATCCAAGACTCAGCCGCGCTGGGCGTTATCGAGCATGTCGATGGTTTGTCGATGCACGCGGTGCGAATGGCCGACCGAGAAATTCTCGTGGGGGACTTTTCAAACCCGGGCTCCCAGTCGACGGGTGATACCTAATGGCGACCATTAACGATGTAGCGAGGATCGCTGGCGTATCAAAGAGAACCGTCTCTCGGGTGATCAACAACTCACCGATGGTGAATCAGGCCACGCGAGACAAAATTAACGCCGTGATCAAGGAGCTTGATTACGCGCCGAGCCCCCAAGCACGAGGGTTGGCCTTTAGTCGTTCTTATTTGATGGGTTTGATTTATGACGACCCGAATGCACTGTCTATTCATGCGATTCAGCGGGGCATTCTCAATATTTGTCTCGATAAGGGCTATGAACTGATTGTTCGACCCTTTGACCATCAATCAGCAACACTGGCTGAGCGAGTGATTCACTTTATCCAGCGTTCGAAATTGGATGGCGTGATCTTGCTGCCGCCGCTTTCGGCCGATGAGGGCCTTGTGGCGGCGCTCAGGGCTGGTGGCTACAACTACGTTCGCATCGGTAACGTGGCTTTTGATGCGCTGCCTCACCTCGTTTACGCCGCGGATCGAGAGTCGATGGCTGACCTCAGCGACTATTTAGTGTCTTTAGGACACCGCAATATCGCCGTGATTGCGGGTCCACCCTCACGACTCGCAACCACCGAGCGACTAGAGGGTTTCCAGCAAGGGCTGATGGCTCGCGGCGTGACCCTCCGTGACGATGATATTCTGATCGGTGATTTTACTTACGATGCGGGCGTTCGCTTGGGCACCAAGCTCCTGAGTCGGGAGAGCCCGCCGACAGCAATTTTTGCGCTCAATGACGAAATGGCTGCGGGCGTACTGCAGGCTGCGCGCAAGCTTGGGCTCGATGTGCCGGGTGACGTGTCTGTGGCGGGGTATGACGACAGTCCGTTGGCGACCAAAATTTATCCTGCATTAACCACCTTCCATCGCCCGAATGCGCGACTCGCGGAGCAGGCGGTACAGAAACTACTGCAACAGATTGGCTTGACCGATGACGAGGTGGAAATCGAAGGCTGTTTTCGCCCTGAGTTGATTTTACGTCAGTCAACCGGCCCCGTTCGCCAATAACAACACGCCCGCTCGACTCCTGTTCAATCCGGTGTCGACCACCAGCGCCCCATGACGTCTTTTTGTCGCTCTCCTTTGGGGCGTGGGCTGCTGAGAGTTGAGAGTTGTCAGCGAACACAATACACTTTGCTACCGGTGGCAATGGCACCGAAGTTGAACCACGTGCCGTCCCGACATGAATGAAAAGGATAAACAATCATGCGCCGAGTATTCAACAGCGCCTGGCTTTTGGTTTGTGCGGCCCTCGTCGCGTGCCAGAGTTCGGATGACAGCGCCGAAAGCCAATCGGAACAGCTAGAGGCCTTGGCTGTGATCGAGGTGGCCAATCCGTCCGCCTTCGAGCGCCAAGATGAGACGATTGCCATACCGCTCCTCTCGCTCGGCCTTTTGGGGGAGGATAGGACGCTTGCGCTCCGCGCTGCGGATCAGCTGCTGCCACATCAGTGGGTCGACCGCAATGGCGATGGTGATGTCGATCATGTGGTGACCCAAGTCACAGTGGCCCCAGGGGCCAAGTTGGCGATTTCAGTCAATCAAGATGCCGAGGCAATGCCTTCCTGGCCGAGTCGGGCGCATGCGGAAATTTCCCACAAGGTCGGTGGGCAGTGGAATGGGCGTCACTACGAGGGCGGTGAGTGGCAGTCGGTTGCGACGCTAACACCGCCCGACCAGCACACCGACCACTCGGAATTTATTCGCTACGAGGGGCCTGGTATCGAGAGCGATCGGGTGGGTTATCGCGTCTATCTCGATGAGCGCAACGGATTTGATATCTTCGGGAAGCGAACTGCCGACCTCGTGTTGGCGCAGGTCGGTCTTGAGGACTTTGAGGCTTACCACAATCCTGCCGACTGGGGGATGGATGTTCTGAAAGTTGGTAACTCGCTGGGAATGGGCGGGTTCGGCGCTTGGGTTGGCGAGGATTGGTTGCCGGTCTCTTCGGTCTCGGGCTGGACCACGACAATCGATGCTGATGGCCCTATCGAGGCCAGCTTTACCACGCGCTATCACGATTGGCAGGTATCTGATCAGACGACACAGTTGCAAGCGCGACTGACGATGCACGGTGGTAGTCGCCTCGTGCACGTTGAGCTCGAGGCAGATCACATGCCTGAGCGAATGGTCACTGGTTTGGTGAAACATGCGGAGACCACACTGCTGCAAGGGAGTCTCGATATTACAGGTCAGGCGTGGACCTACCTCGCGACCTGGGGTGCGCAGAGCCTCGACGGCGGTAACCTTGGCATGGCCGTCTTCGTGCGACGAAAAGATGTTGAGCGCGTGACGCAAGACGCTGAAAACCAGATGGTCATCCTCAAACCCCACGGCGACGCCCTTGATTATTACTTCGCGGCTGCATGGGATAAAGAACCCGATGGGATCACCACTGAGACGGCTTTTCGTTCGTGGCTTGAGGCGACAGCTGAGCGACTGACTATCCGATCTCGAGTGCGGGTAGACGGCGCTTTCAGTCGCGATTCAAAGCCCGCTGAGATCAATCGCGAGACCGTTTTAGATTTGGCGACTCGCCTGGCGCAATCAGAGCGTGCGCGACAGGGCGATCAGTTGAAGTGGGGTGAGTATGATCAACTGCGACAGCGCGCAGCGAACTGGGAATACACCACGGGTCTGTTGATGCAAAGTTTTGACCAACTTGCGGCAACAACCGGTGATCAGGCATTAAAGACCCATGCTGTAGCGGTCATCGATTCCTACCTGTCTGCCGAGGGGGAGATCGCGAGTTATCGTCTGGCCAACCACAACATCGATAGCATCAACAGTGGCAAGATGCTGTTGCGGCTGTATCGGGAAACTCAGGCACGTCGATATCGCGACGCAGCCGATATTCTTCGCAATCAACTGCACACCCATCCGCGACTGGATGCGGGCGCTTTTTGGCATAAGCAGCGCTACCCCGGACAGCTGTGGCTCGATGGCGTCTACATGGGTATGCCCTTTCTTGTCGAGTATGGCCAGCTGTTCCAAGATTCCGAGGCGCTACCGATGGCGCTCGAAGAGTTCCATGTGGTGTACGAACGGCTTAAAGACCCCGCGACTGGGTTGTATTGGCACGCGTGGGATGAGCGACGCGAGCAGGGCTGGGCGGACCCTGAGACTGGGCTATCAAGACATTTTTGGGGTCGCGGCATGGGATGGCTTGCCATGGCTATCGTCGACACCTGGGGGTTGATCCCTGAGAGTGAGTCGGAGGCACGTCTTTTTCTCGCTCAGATGGGCACGGAACTCGCCGAGGATCTCTTACGCTATCAGGATGTGGACACGCAGACGTGGTATCAGGTGATTGATCGCCCTGACGCGATCGGAAATTATCGAGAGGCCTCTGTCAGCGCGATGGTGACTTACATGCTCACCAAAGGCGTGAACGAGGGGATGCTCGATGCAGATCGATTCGCGAGCGCCGCCTTAGCGGCCTACCAAGGACTGGTTAATTCCTTTGTGGAGTTGCGCCCTGATGGGTCGGCAATCTATCGCGGCACCGTGGAGGTGGGCGGATTGGGCTATGGGCGTGATGGTAGTTATCGTTACTACATGAGTGAGCCGATTGTCGACAACGACCCCAAGGGACTTGGTCCGTTTTTACTGGCAAGCGTTGAAATCGCGCGATTATTAAACAACGAAGGAGATCAATGATGACGACGCACTACAGTATCCGACACGCAACGCATCCCGATGACTATAAGCACTATGATACTGAGAAGTTACGACAGCATTATTTGATTGAGTCACTGTTTGTCGCCGATGAAATTCATCTGACGTATACGCATTACGAGCGCCTGATTGTCGGTGGCGTGCTTCCGGTCTCTGGTGCACAGACCCTAGGCCCGATTGATCCAATCAAAGCGCCTTTCTTTCTTCACAGGCGCGAACTCGGCACGATTAATATTGGCGGTGCCGGTCGGGTGCGATGTGGGGATCAAACGTTTGACTTGGGTTATCGCGAGGCGCTCTATTTAGGGGCCGGCGATAGAGATATTCATTTTGAGAGTGTCGACCCGGACGCCCCCGCAAAATTCTATGTCCTGTCCACGCCGGCGCATCAGAGCTTTCCAGACAAAAAGGTCGGGATGGCCGACGCTGACGCTGTTCACCTGGGCTCGTCTGAAACCTGCAACGAGCGGACGATCAACAAGCTGCTGGTGAACAGCGTTGTCGAGACTTGCCAGCTGCAGATGGGCCTCACGGAATTTCACCCGGGGAGTGTGTGGAATACCATGCCCGCGCACATCCATGATCGTCGCATGGAAGCCTATTTTTACTTTGAAGTGCCTGAGGATCAGGCCGTGTGTCATTTTATGGGGCCGCGGGAAGAAACACGGCACCTGTGGATGGCGAATGAGCAAGCCGTGGTGTCGCCCCCATGGTCAATGCACTGCGGTGTCGGTACGTCGAGTTACGTCTTTATATGGGGCATGGGCGGCGAAAATCTCGACTACGATGATATGGACAAAATTCAGCCATTTGAGCTGCGGTAGTACGTCATGTCGACTGGACTATTTGATCTCACGGGCAAAGTGGCCCTCATCACTGGCGCAACGCACGGTCTTGGCTTGGCGATGGCCGAGGGTTTGGCCGAGGCGGGCGCGACAGTGGTCATCACCGGACATTCCTCGCAGGAGCGAGTTGATCAGGCTGTGGATGCTTTGCAGCGGCAGGGCCTCAAGGCGCACGGCTATCTTTTTGATGTCACCGACGAGAACGCTGTGGGTGACGCCGTCGCACGTATTGAATCCGAAGTCGGCGCTATTGACGTATTAGTCAATAACGCGGGACTGATCAAGCGGATTCCTATGCTGGAGATGTCGCTCGCGGAGTGGGAGTCGGTGATTCGCACCGACCTCACTGGCGTATTTGTGATGTCCAAACCCGTGCTCAAATCAATGATCGCTCGCGGTGGTGGGAAAGTGATCAATATCTGCTCCATGATGAGTGAGCTCGGACGCAATACCGTCAGCGCTTATGCTGCGGCAAAGGGCGGGCTGAAGATGCTGACGCGCAATATGGCCACCGAGTTTGCGCGCCACAACATTCAGGTCAATGGCATCGGCCCTGGATATTTTGCGACCGAGCAAACGGCGCCGATCAGAACAGAAGGGCATCCGTTTAACGAGTTTATTCTCCATCGCACCCCCGCCAATCGTTGGGGTGAGGCCGGCGATCTTAAGGGCACTGCTGTATTTCTGAGCTCCGCGGCGAGTCAGTTTGTCAACGGGCAAATCATTTACGTTGACGGCGGTATTCTCGCGACGATTGGACGGCCATCGGGTGAAGACTGAAGCTACAGTTCACGATGGCGTTTCGGCGTATACAGCCCCGACGGTTTACCAATTCGGTACCGGCGTCTTTTTGCTGGGATTTGTCGATTGGATCTTTGAACAACTCAATCAGCGCGCTGGACTGGATGCTCGGGTGATTGCCCTGAAGGCACGACCAGGCGACAGCGCCCTGATCGATGCAATCAATGCTCATGGCGGTCGATACGATGTGCATTTGCGCGGCGTGCTCGGTGGTGAGACGGTCGATCGTAAAGATCCCGTGGCGTGTTTGACCCAAGCGATCAACCCGTTCTCCGATCAGGATGCGAGCGCAAGACTCGCTGTGGAGCCTTCTTGGCAGTGGGTGGTATCCAATACCACCGAGGCTGGCATCCAATATGCTGCGCATGATCTCAATGACGCCATAGTGCCGCAAACTTTTCCCGCGCTACTCGCATGGATGCTCTGGCAGCGGTTCAGTCACTGCGGCGAACAAGACGCGCTGGGTGTGCACGTGCTGTGCTGTGAACTCATTGAGGGCAACGCCACCCGCTTAAAAGCTATTATCAAGCAGCATGCAGAGGATTGGTTGCTTGGGTCTGCATTCCACGAGTGGCTCGATAGCCAGTGTGGGTTTTACAACACGCTGGTTGATCGTATTGTGACCGGCGGTGATGGCGTTTGGCAGTCGCAAGCGGACTCCGTCAGTATCATGGCAGAGCCCTTTTACGATTGGGTGATTGAGGCGCCGATCTTTGTGGCTGAGCAGCTGCGTGTTCCTGCCGACTTGTCGATCACCTTCACTCAAGAACTGACTCCTTATCGGGATCGGAAGGTGCGCGTTTTGAATGGGGTCCATACCGGCACTTTCGCTCTCGCGCTGCTCTCCGGGGTTACGTTGGTCTCTGAAGCGGAGGCTGATCCGCGACTTGGGGCCTTTATGCGGTGCTTGGCACGCGCAGAGATCGCACCGACGTTGCGCGCGCAGCATGCGGATATCGATCACTACGTTGACAGTATTCTTGAGCGGTTTGCGAATACGTCGATTGCACACCGATGGCAGAATATCGCTTTGAACGCAGTGTCTAAATGGCGATCGCGACTGTTACCGACTGTGCAAGATGCCCTTGCCATGCAGTCTGAAACGCGCCTGATGGCGTTATCGCTTGCTGCACTATTGGTCCTCTACCGTCAGGGTCAGCAGGCGCAAAACAGCTGGGTCAATGACGATGCCGATGTCGTCGCGATCATCAGTGAGATTTGGGACAGCGAGGCGTCGATTCCTGATCAGGTCAAACGTGTGTTGCAAGCGGAGGCGCTGTGGGGGCAGGATCTAAACCAACTGCAGTCCTTTTCACAGCAGGTTGTTGAATGGGCGGTCGCGCTTGACACAGAGGGTGTGACGGCGACGCTTGAGCGATGTCTCGCTGAGTCGGGTGCTCATCGCGCAGTGGCCTGATCGAGCAATTTTTGCGCCTCTACCGGAGATAATTGACGAGACCACGCGGCACGTGACGCGATGTTGGCGCCTGGCCCCAGATTATTAAATTCCCAGAATCGCGCGGTGGCGTGTGTCGCCGCGCGATCCCAGTCGTTCCAGCCCGCTGCATTGATATGCACGCCAAGTTGCGATGAGATCACCGCAACGTGGGCGTCATCACGCCATGGGCGACCGAGGAAGACATCAGTCACGTCGGGTTCGGCGCTGAAGACGCTGTCAATAAACACGAAGCCAAAGTCGGCCTCTTTGGGTGTCGATGCCGCCGTCACGTAGCCACGAGCACGCGAGTGTATGTGACACTGCTCAAAAATGGCGGAAGCCGAGCCAAAAATAAAATCGACACTGCCGCTGATGTAGCTGTCACGAAATCGCACCCGATGGTGATCGCCGGCGACGTAGAGCGTGTCTTGAAAGCCCTCGATACGCACACGCGAAAATGCCGCGCGATCACCCATCACGCCCAGCGCGATAGCTTGCCCGACAGGCCCGGCGGTGTTTTCAATCGTCAGATCGTGTGCCGCAAAATCATCTGCCTCGACGGATACAGTGGCGGTGTAGAAAGTCGAATTGCGACCGCGATCAATCGCTTCAAAGTGATCATCCCAGCGAATGACCGTGCGGCCCACTCCGGCGCCGCGCAGTGTTAAACGCGTATTCCAGTGCGGCACGCGCACCTTTTCTGTGTAGACCCCCGGCCCGATGGTGATGGTGATCGGGCGGTCTGGGAATGCTTTGGTCGCCTCGATGGCTTGTTGGATAGAGCTGAAGTCACCGGTCCCATCTTGAGCGACGGTAATTGCCGTCGGGTATGCTTGACTCTGAACGCAACCGATCAACCCCGCTAGCGCGAGACAGTAAACGGCAACGTAACGTACGTTCATTCGATACGGTACGCTGCTTTCGCAAGATTGTAGGTGAGGTCTTGGGCGAGTTCATGCGCTTCATCGATGGCCAAGCGATGATCGGCAACTAAATCAGCTAAAAACACACAGTCCATTCTTCGCGCCACGTCGTGCCGCGCGGGAATGGATAAAAACGCGCGCGTATCGTCGTTGAAACCTGCCGTATTGTAAAACCCAGCCGTTTCCGTGGCTTGATTGCGGAACCGCCGCATGCCCTCGGGACTGTCATGGAACCACCAAGGCGGTCCGAGCTTCAGTGCAGGGTAATGTCCTGCCAATGGGGCAAGCTCGCGACTGTAGGTGGTCTCATCCAAAGTGAACAAGATGATCTGCAGGTTCGGTTCGCCGCCCACGGCGTCGAGCATGGGCTTGAGTCCGTTGACATAGTCAGTTTGCGACGGAATATCTGCGCCCTTATCACGTCCGAAGCGGTTGAAGACCGTCTGGTTGTGATTGCGGTAGCTGCCCGGATGGATCTGCATGACCAGACCATCATCGACACTCATTCTCGCCATCTCGGTCAGCATCTGACCGCGGAACAGCTCTGCATCCTGAGCGCTACATTGACCCGATGTCACTCGTGCAAAGAGCGCCTCGGCATCCTGAGGGTTGAGATTTGCGGTCGTCGCCGTTGCGTGACCGTGATCGGTCGCGGTGGTACCCAAGGTTTTGAAAAAGGCGCGACGGGCGCGGTGCGCGTTCAAATAGCCTGACCAATTGAATGTATCTTCCCCAGTGAGCTCTGCCAGTGCCTTGAGGTTGTCGATAAAACCCTCGAATTCAGGATCGATCACCGCATCCGGGCGGTAGGTGCTCACCACGCGGCCAGCCCAGCCACTCGCGCGAATGCGTTGATGCGCGTTCAGTGGGTCGAGTGCGCCTTCTGTGGTGGCCAGAAAGTCGATCTTGAAACGATCAAACAATGCGCGGGGTCGGAAAGCATCGGTGGCCAGCTGTTCATTAATCGTGTCGAAGTAGTGATCAGCGGTGCTGGGGTCAAGTTGCACATCGATTCCGAACACTTCTGAAAACACGGTATCGAGCCAAAGCCGACTCGGTGTACCGCGGAAAAGTCGGTAGTGGTTCGCAAGGTGATGCCAGATTTTTCGGGCGTCAGTTTCCACGGCCGCACCGTCGATGGTTGGCACCCCGAGTGCTTCCATAGAAACACCTTGGCTGTAGAGCATTCTAAAGACATAGTGATCGGGGATGATCAGCAGTTCGCTGGCATTGGAAAAGTTCTCATTGTCTGCAAACCAGACTGGATCGGTATGGCCATGCGGGCTGATAATGGGCAGGCCAGCAATTTCAGAGTAGAGTTCACGCGCAATGGCTCGCTGTGTCGGGTCAGCTGGGAACAGCCGATCGGGGTGGAGTTCTAGCGCTTTTGCCATGACCAACATTTCTCGAGGGGGAAATTGCTACCGGTGGCATACTAAGTTAATGTCCGCGTCGTGACAAGCGGATGTCATCCGCGGATGATGGACTTCTGCAAACAACAGAGTGAACACCATGCTTCAGGCTTTACACATTCATGCCGACGACCAAGTGGCGATTGCTATTGTCGATATCCCTGCGGGCGCCTTGGTCTCAGTGGGTGGGACGATCATTGAAGCGCGCCAGGTCATTCCCCGGTTGCACAAAATAGCGATTTGCGACCTGGCCGTGAATGACACCGTACGCAAGTATGGTCACGCGATTGGACGCGCCACGCAGCCGATTCTTACGGGTGATCATGTGCACAGTCACAACCTGGCGGTGAGTGATTTTGAAAAAGACTATGGCTTTTGTCGCGAGGCGCGCCCAACCGATTGGATTCCCGCTGAGTCGCAGCGCTACTTCCGCGGTTATGACCGCGGGTCACTGGGAGTCGGAACGCGCAACTATGTGGGTGTACTGACCTCGGTCAATTGTTCTGCAACGGTAGCGAGCGCGATCGCAGCGGAAGGTAACGCGTTCCTCAGTACAGCGAATATCGCAGGTGTCG
>Ga0181573_10000629_pt1 | contig 36693 bp, 30 predicted proteins | sample 101ome_25_FD_148643 | JGI IMG/M metagenome (GOLD analysis project Ga0181573, IMG submission 148643) | Coastal salt marsh microbial communities from the Groves Creek Marsh, Skidaway Island, Georgia - 101409BT metaG (spades assembly) | ecosystem: Environmental > Aquatic > Marine > Intertidal zone...
CCGCACAATCAAATCAATCGAATCGAATCGAATCGAATCAATCAAATCAGTCGCGCGCAACTGGAGAGCGCGATCGAGCGCACCGACCGACCGACGAAGTCTCGGTACCAGACGAACGATTATTACTGTTTACCCATATGATTAGGTGACCAGCCAGACATTCGAATGTCGTACGAGTTCGGTGTACGTAGATCGCTGTATGTGTCAGCGCCCCACGTGTTTGTGCGTTTGTTCGTTCGCGCGCGTCACCGAGAAACGGTCACCGAAGAGAGAGACCGCACATAAACACACAAACACGTGGGGCGTTGACACATACATAAGGATACGGTGACCCATGAGAGAGACGGACGGACGAAAAAGAAAAAGGCATCGATCGATGACGTCACGACTCGCGTTTCGGTTCGCGTCGCGAGTAATCCGAAACGGCGGCGACAGTGTGACGCGCGAAAGCATTAACCACCGACGACGACGATGATGATGCGTGCGATGACGACCAAGGCGGCGACGACGCGCGCGGTGATGACGACGACCAAGGCGGGAACGAAACGCGCGGTGTCGATCGCCCGCAGAGCCACCGAAGAAGAGACGGGCGAACAGATGAACCAGCAGATGGAGGGTGGGGAGATCGGCCTCGGCGGTTTGGAAGACATGATGGACAAGGCGGACGGCGGCGCGACGCCGGATTTCGTGAAATCTCTCGGGGTTAAGGAGCTCGACGACGTGTTCGCGATCTTGGGGTCGCAAACCAAGGGTGCGGAACTCGGACAGTTGGTTTTGAGCGAAAAGTTTGGCGAGGTGTTGTTTCGCGAGAGCGGATTCACGTCCACGGCGGAAACGATCAACGGTCGATGCGCGGTGCGTGTTGTCTCTCGACGATTGGTCGATTGTTTTGTGTTTTTTTTGTTTTCATCGGTTTTTTTTCTTGTTGGCGTCCGCGCGCATCCTCCGATGGCGTGGGTATCGACGCGCGGAAACGAGGTTTAGGGGATAAGAGGCGAGCCAGGCTGTACGAAGGGCGTCGGGAACGCGCGAACGAAAGGCTCTATGAAAGCGTGTGTGCGCGCACGCGCGGTTTGACTGACGCGGGATGGATGATTTTTCACGCACGTTTTAGATGATTGGTTTCGTCTTGGCTGTCATGAACACGTTTAACGGCGATTTGCTCGAAATGATGGCCAAGGTTCCCCTCGCCGTCGTCTTTGTGCTCGCCTCTGTGAGCGCGGCGTCCGTCATCCAAAAGGTTAACCCGTCTGGATATTTCCCGGATAAGGTTAACTCTGCCGCCATGAACGCGTACTCTGGTGCCAAGCTCGACGAAGTCTTCACCTTCAAGGCTGAATTGGTCAACGGCCGCATGGCTATGCTCGCGATGCTCTTCTTCGTGTGCACCGCGTCCATCTTCTAAAAACGCCACGCGGCGGGAGGTAGAAGCGGCAATCTGCGGCGCGCAGCGTTGCGAGGATGTAGATTGAACGTTCTTTGGTTTCAACGCACGACTGCTGATTGTGTTTAAGTACGGGCGCGATCGAAATTACCAGCGCTTGTAACGATCGAGATGAAAATTCCTTTCCAACTAAAGTTTGAGGAGCGCTTTTTCTTTTCGCCCCTCCTCGCGGCGCGTCCGTTTACAAAACGCAAAGATGTTCAACATTCTTCTTCTCATAACGCAACAAAAAGACGAGGGATACTACTGCATATTAACTAACTAATCCTTTCTCAATTCCATCTCATCCTTGCGCACGCCCTCGGCATTCATGATGTACAGTTCCACCTTGTCGCCCGTGTAAATGTCGCGCTCGGCCGCCGTCGCGAAACACTCCTTGATGAGATAGATGGCTTCTTCTTCGCTCAGCGGTGTGGCGCTCGAAACCGCTGGTAAAACTAAGGGAGACACCGTCTTCAACTGGTTGTCCAACACCGGCATGATCAACGCTTGACCGGATCCTTGGCACGAGTAGTTTGTCCTCTCGTAGGAACCGACGGCGTCGTACGTAAACACCGCCCCTTTACCCTCCGCATCTAAACCAGCGACAATGTTAAAGGCGTAATACGGAAAGAAGCGTCGGTAGTAGAGCGTATTACTCAACATTTGCGCGAAAGACACGCACCCGATCGGCTTTTTATTCTGAAACTCGTACTGTCTGCACCGCGCCAACAACGTCTTCTTCAACGTCGTCGCGTCCGCCATGAAACCCGCGCTCGCCATGAGCACCTTTGGGCTCATCTGATCAACCTTTGAGTAATCACGCGTGAGAATGTTATACCCAGAGCTCATCCGCGTATCGCCCGCGCAAATGACGTAATTTTCCCCCGCTACGGCGAGCACCGTGCCCCCGTTGTTGTCCTATCGCGCGCAAACCAAAACCAGTCAGTCTCACCACACGGTAATCATCCCACGACGAGCGACGAGCGCTTCTCATCGTCGAGACGGCGTCCACCGCGGAAACCACACATCGTTCCGACGCGCTCTGTCTGTGTGAATAAACCGCACGCCACGCGAATAGAATAGAATCAATCACTCCTCTGATCGATCAAACGCCTCGCGCGAAACCACCCCCAACGAACGCGCGCGAGCGTCGTCGTCGCGCGAAAACCGTAAACGTACGTATGGCGACCAATTCGCGTGTTGACGCGCACCCTCCATCTCGTCCTCGGAAGACTATGAATCAAACGAACGAGCGCAAAGTCGCGAGGCTCGATCTGAGGTCAAACCGTTGGTTTTTTTCGATGTGTCACACGCGTGCGCTGTTGACGACAAAACGCGAGTGCGCGACGCGCCGGGACGACGAAGACGACGCGATGGAACTCTTCCGAAGCGAACCGATGACGCAGGCGCGCGTCATCGTTCCCGAGGAAGCGGCGAGGGATACGATAGAACGGTTGGGTGCGGTGGCAAAGTGTCAGTTTCTAGATCTCAACCCAAAGCTCGCGTCGTTTTCGCGAGCGTACGCGCGACACGTGCGACGGGCGGATGAGTTGTTGTCGAGGTTGAAGTATTTTCAAGAGGAGTGTCGACGAGCGGACGTGCGCGTGGCGCCGGGAAGGGGGATAGCGGCGACGGCGACGATGGAGTTGGACGCGTCTGCCTCGGCGCCCACGCCGAGGGGAAACTGGAGCTCGAGCAGAAACGGTGTCGACGCGCTCGATCACGAGTCGGAAGAGCTGGAGAGAGATTTAGGGCAAGCTCTGAAGAATTACGATCGGTTGGCGCGGACTCACAGCGAGCTCTTGGAGCTGCAGTTGGTGTTGGAGAAGGCGGGGGGGATTTTCGAGGAGAGCCACGCGGGCGGTCGACGAAGCGTGGATCGAACCGAGTTTCGGGACGTGAGATCGTACGATGACGTCGAGGGTGGAAGCGAAGAGACGCTTTTGCCGTTGTCGGCGCCTGCTGATCGCGGGTTGGAGCGATCGGGATCGAGATCGGGATCGTATTTGGAGATGGCTGAGATGGACGCGGGCGGAGCGAGCCGAGGCGCCGCAAGTACGGCGACGTCTTCTTCCAGTGGTGGTGGAAACGCCGCCGTTCGCCTGGGCTTCATCACAGGGGTCATCATGACGAGTAAATTGATCGCGTTTGAGCGCATCTTGTTCCGCGCGACGCGCGGTAACATGTTTCTCAAGCAGTCACAAATTCTCGGAACGCTCACGGATCCATCCACTGGGGAAAAGTGTGAAAAGACAGTCGTCGTGGTTTTCTTCGCCGGCGAGCGCGCGAGAGAGAAGATCATCAAAATTTGCGAAGCCTTCCACGTGAACAGATATCCGTTTCCGGATGATTACACGCGACAACGTCAGATGTACGCAGAGTGCACTTCTCGCATGGTGGAGCTTCAATCGACGCTCGACGCATCCATTCAGCATCGCAACTCGGTTTTGCAGAAAATCGCAAACGATTTGGAGGACTGGTTTCAGCTCGTTCTTCGAGAGAAGGCGATTTATCACACGATGAACATGTGCTCCGAAGACGTGACGCGCAAGGTTCTCGTCGCGCAGTTTTGGATTCCAGACTACGCGGTGACAGAGGTTCGCAACGCGCTAACAGACGCCAGCGAGTCCTCGCTCGCATCGGTCGGCACCATTTTCCAGCAGATTGAAACCAGAGAGATGCCTCCGACTCACTTTAGAACGAACAAGATTACCTCGGTTTTCCAAGGAATCGTAGACGCATACGGCGTCGCGAGCTATAGAGAGGTGAATCCGACAGTCTTTACGATTGTCACGTTCCCGTTCCTGTTCGCCGTCATGTTTGGTGATTTCGGTCACGGTATTTTGATGCTCATGGCTGCCCTCTATCTCGTTTTGAACGAAAAGAAGCTTGAAAAGGCTGGTTTGAATGAGATTGTTCAAATGGCGTTTGACGGACGGTATGCAATTTTGCTCATGTCCATCTTTAGCATTTACACTGGCTTGCTGTACAACGAGTGCTTTTCGGTGCCGATGAATTGGTTCGGAGAGAGCAAGTACGTGTGTGACCCGAACGACTCATCAGCCGATTGCGATTCAAAGTACAAAACGGGATTGGTGAACAACGGCGACGGTGCATACGCGTTTGGTGTTGATCCCATTTGGCACGGCTCGAAGTCTGAGCTGCCATTCTTGAACTCTCTCAAGATGAAAATGTCCATTTTGATGGGTGTCACGCAAATGATGCTCGGTATTTTCATGTCGTACTTGAACCAGCGACACACGAACGATAAGCTGTCCATGTACTGCGAGTTTTTTCCGCAAGTCATCTTCCTCGGATCTCTGTTTGGCTACCTCTCGTTGTTGATTCTCATCAAGTGGTGCACCCCGGGATCGACCGCGGACTTGTATCACGTCATGATCTACATGTTCCTTGCGCCAGGCAACGTTGACTGCGCTGGGGAAGGAGAAAACGGAGGACCCGGATGTCCCGAGAATGTCTTGTTCCCGGGCCAAGGCGCATTCCAAAACTTTCTGTTGTTTTTAGCTTTCGTCGCCGTTCCAGTGATGCTCTTCCCGAAGCCTTACTACTTGAAGAAGCAACACGAGGCGTCGATGGGTCGCTCGCGCCGACGTGGGGCTGTTCGCTACCAACGCTTGGACGGCGGCGACGATGACGACACTGAGTTCCTTCAAGCTTCCGATCAAGAGAATAGCGTCGCGGACGAAGAGGAAGAATTCGACTTTGGTGAAATCATGGTTCACCAAGCCATTCACACGATTGAATTCGTTCTCGGTGCTGTGTCCAACACTGCGTCTTACCTCCGTCTCTGGGCGCTTTCCCTCGCGCATGCGCAGCTCTCCGCCGTGTTCTGGGACAGAGTCTTCATGGGCGCCGTGGCGTCTGGAAACCCAATCTCCATCATGATTGGCTTTGCTGTCTGGGCGTTCGCCACCATCGGCGTGCTCATGCTCATGGAATCCTTGTCTGCGTTTTTACACGCGCTCAGATTGCACTGGGTCGAGTTTAACAACAAATTCTTCAAGGGTGCTGGATACAAATTTGAGCCATTCACCTTTGAAGGTCTCACCGCCGACAAGAAGGAAGATTAAAAACTACGCTCGTCGATAACAGCGACGGGCGCTCTCACAAAAGTAGCGACGTATTCATTCTTACACTAGTAGCTCTCTTCTAATAACGTCATCTTAACTGGTCGTAGCATCGAAAATCCATTGAACTTCCAACTGTTTTCCAACCGTCCTCACTCGCTCCCACGCGTCCACCCAGTCACTCATAGGAACGGACGAATGCCGCGACGACCCGGCGCCTTTGCGTCCGTCCCGAAACACGTCACGCTATCCCTCAACCTTCCTCCCGAGCAGCGCCTCGTCGTCATCGTCGCCTTTATCGCGACGTGCGTCGTCCAGCAACTTTCAAAGCGCATCTTCCGACGAAAGTGTCCCAAGTTTTGGGCGTCGCTCGATGCGAACGAGCGTCAAGACCTCGGCGTTCGGTGCGCCACCGGGGCGTGGGGTCTTTTGAGTAGCCTCTGGGCGCTCGGTTTACTCGTCGTCGAGGCGAGACGCGGACCGATGGGGGTCGAGGAGAGGATGTATGCGCCAGCGGGTTCGTACGCGGCGGGCGGCGAGACGCTGTTTAGCGCGGCGGTGGGTTATTTCGCGTGGGACGTGTGGTACAGCGTCGCGCTCTATCACCTATATGGACTGGCGTTTTTGTTGCACGCCGTGGCGAGTTTCGTCGCGTTCGGTGTTCCAAAGCTCATGCCACGTGGATTTTTGTTTTACTACGGTTCGGTGTTTCTCGTTTGGGAAATGACGGCGCCGTTTTTGGGCGCGCGGACGTTGCTCATCAAGGCGAAGAGAACCGATGGGTTGGCGTTTAAATGTGTGGAAACGATTGGGTTTGTTTTGTTCATGGTCATTCGTTTCATTTTTGGCGTTCCGGCGATGGTTAGATACGTTGCAGACGCGCGGGAGATGTACGCTCGTGGCTTAGCCGAACCGGCGATAGTGTACGCCACATTTACACTTGCTGCGGTTCTATTTCCATTGATGAATTGCATGTGGGTGTCGAAAATGTTGAAAATACTCTTCAAATCGAAGAAGAAATCCGTCTGAGCTTGCGCGGTGGGTTTCGATCGGTGAAGCGCGTTTGCGTTCCGATAGCCTTGAACGTCGAGGCGGCTCGAATGTCGACGCTTCGATCGAGACCGACAAAGGCGTCGAACGCGTACGCCGTCCAAATCAACGCGATAGATCCACGTCTGGTAGTTTCGCTCTCGTCTATCGCTCGCAGAACGGACACGACGAACGCAATGATGCAGACGTACACGCACGAGTCTCTGGCGACTCGAAGCTTTCGACTTCTCTTCAAAGCGGCGTCAAGCCTCTTTTGCAAATTTGTAAATATTTCTTCGTACATTCCTTCACAACGCGCCACGGATATCTGCGCCCATCCTCGACGAAGGTGCGTCGTAAAGTTTGTTATGTGCGTGCGCGCGCGCTCCTCCTCACGCGACGCTCGGTCAGTCTCGCTTTGGAGACTAAAATGAGACGCGCACACGATGAAGCAAGGAACGGCCAACGCGAGCGTCGCCATCCACGCATTCGGTGCAACCAATGATGATCCGATGGCTACAAAGAGCGTGGGACTCATGGCGCTGTGATTCGGATTGTACCATCGTTCGCTGATTCTTTCGATAACCTTGAACATGACGAAAAGCGCGATGGATATTGCCAAGAGCGCGTTCCCACCCGAATCCCATTGACGCTTGCCATCCAGCCATCTCTCAAAGGCGTACAACGAAATGGACGACGACGAGACGAGACAAAACGTCACGCCAATGTCCGTCTTCGTCCATGAAGGAACGCGCTCGACGATGGGACGTTCATCGACAAGAACCCGGTGTGTCGTCGTCGTCTTGAACGAGCGCGTCGTCAGGAATGCTCGATGAACGGCGCGTCGGTCGCATTCGAGCGCTACGGTTTGCCAATTCCCAATGAATACCACTTCATCACCCTCAGTGACTACGATTTGATCGCACCATGGAAGCACGGCAAAATCCGTCGTCGTAAATATCACACTCAATTCTCTGTCTCTGCAGAGAGCGCGTTTGATGGCGTGGATTCTCGAGATTGGATCCGCAGACGTTTCGTGACACGGTTCGGCGATGAGCGCGCATTTCACTCGAGCTCTACGTGCGCGTTCAACGCCGACGTCACACGCGTGAATCACCAACGATTCGACGTCCAAATCATCCTTGATTCGTTGTGGTTGCACGGCATACTCGCTCGATCTCGAAGACGAGCACATGGCGTGTTCGAGACGTTCAATTAAACGCGCGCGATCCAAAGCGTTCACTCGAGTCGCCGCCGTGCCGTACACGAGCCTATTGACTCTACAACAAACTTCGAACGGTTCGGGAATGGTCCACTCCGTCTCGAGCACCGAAACGACGGATTGCTCGCGCGCTTGAGTGATTCTATCGAGCAAATGCCCTCTACCGTCTCCCACTATCGCGATGACGACGTTTCCGGAATCGCACGACAACGCGCTTCGAGAAACGGCTGGCTCGCTCGGCGGCGTCCCAGTCTTTGTGCACCTTGGCACACTTTCATCCAACGCCGCGCGACGCGGTGTCTGCTGCAAACACCTCACGCACTCTGCGAGAAGAATGATTCCCGCAAACGCATCCGCTTCTTCGACGTAACCGAGGTACCCGGAATGCGCGACGCACGCAATCGCTATAGCGACGAGCGCGCCCGCGGCGATGCGTTTGTCGCGCGCGCGAGGTTCAATATCGTATCTCTCGATGCGTCTATTCGAATCGTAGTCATCGAACGCGCGCGCCCTGCACGATTCCTTCAACGCGTAACCTCTCGCCGAGTCTACGCACGCCCTTCCGACGACGTCGATGACGGCGCGGGCGGCCACGGCGCCGGTGAGCCAGCCATATTCGCCTCGATCGAGTAGCCTGCGAATACCGAACGCGACGAAGATCGTCGACGCCGCTCGCAACCAGACGACGTAGACGCGCGCGATGAATACGTCTACGCGCGATACGTGCGCGATTCGTTTCATCGCGCGTCTCTCGCGGCGCGCGCGCGTCGCGTCGACACCGCGTCGACGCCGCGATGGCGCCGTGTGACGCTCGAATGCATCACTCGTTACGTGCGTCACGTGTGACGGTTCAAATCTCTTTGACAATTTACAACGGTTGCTAATGATCTAAAGGCCGGTCCGGCAACGGCTCTGGCGCGTATTCGCAATGGAAGCCGTAGGGAATTCGCACAGGAGTTTCGACGCTAATAATCTAAAGGCCAGTCCGGCAACGGCTCTGGCACGTATTCGCAATGGAAGCCGTAGGGAATTCGCACAGGAATTTCGACGGCGCATTGCGTCGTTAACTCGCCCGACGTCGAGAGCACCAAAAGTTCGGCGCTTCCGTCGTCGTCGTTTTTGCCTTGAATGTGCGTCAACACGAGGAGATATCCGTCGTCCTCGGCCACGTCGTCTCCGTCTTCAGGGACGAAGATGATGTCGCCGCACGTGACGCCCGGCGGTAAATCGTATCTAAACGTCTCTCCCGTCTCCATGTCGTGCTTCAAAACGGCGTCAAAGGATGGAATATCCATTCGATCGCGCGGTTCCGTGCCAGATTTGTACGCCACAGAGTAGGCGAAACGGTACTTCAATCCCACGTACCGCCTGTTGATGCACGGGAAATCCGAAGTCGTATCGCACATGCGTCGACTGGAGATGATCTCATCCTTCTTCGTGTCGATTTCCCAGCGCCAGAGCGCGGCGACGTCTCTTCCAGCGCCGACGCACGCATTTGGCTCGTCCTCGCGCCTGGGCGCATCAGACTCTTCACACATCCCCAACGCGTTGGTTTCGTCTGATTTACACACATCGAGCGTCAACGTGTCTCCATCCTCGTATGCGTTGACGACGTGGTACGCGAAACACGTCTCGCCCGTGTCGATCCATCGCACCTCGTCGTTCATTGGATCGAGTCTCGAGAGATAGCCGATGCGCATGGTGAGTCGCTTTTCAAAACTAAACGGCATTCCGCCTTGAATGACGCGAGGGAGATCGAAGACTAGCGGTCCGTCGACGAGCACCGCCTTGGTTGGCGTGATTGCTAAATCGTGTTGCATCGACGGACGCTTCACCTTGATGTCTCTCCGATAGCTCCGTTTACCAGTCTTTGCGTCGATCGCCCCAATCGTCACCGTCGTCTCTCCCTCTTGATTCGGCCCGAGCGCTACGAGATTGTATCCCATGTAGACGAGCTCGCCCGTCTGCGGACACGTCTTGGCGTGGGCGGTGAAATTACACCCCCAAAAATCAGCCGTCGTGAACGATCCCCCGAAATCGCACACCCCCTTCGTCGTCAACATTGGATCGAGCCCGAGTTCGTACGCCGACCCGGACTCAAAAGTGCTCAATAACCGCCCCGCGTGCGCCACGAGCGAGTTTGAGCTCGTATTCTTGGATTGAATGACGAAAAACGCCGAATCCGGCTGTCGCCAATCCTTGGTCACCTTTTCAAACAACCTCGGCAATAAATACTTCCAAATCGGGTTGATGTCTCGCAATCCCGTGTATAACGCCTCGCCCGCGTCTCGCTCTCGCTCGAATCCTCTCGTTCGCACGTACCTTCGCGTGTACTCTGCCGAACCGTCGTCGTCGTCGTCGTCGCCTCCACGCAAACGCACGGCGTGCACGAGCCCATCGCCGTCGAACCAGTGATACCTCTCGCACCCTAACGCCGGTTCCCTCGCCGCGTTCGGGCCGTTTCGCAGGTACACACCGGCGACGCTATTCGGGACGCGTCCACGAATCGCCAGTCTCTTTAACGGCGCGTCGAGTTCGGTGGACACGGGCGCGAAATTGCCCCGCAGCGCCGGGTTCGTCGGTGGATGCGCGCGTCCGCGAAGCCATTCGGGTCGAGACGAGAGCGACGACGACGTGGACGACGACGACGTGGACGACGTGGACGGGCCGGTCGCGGCGGCGTTGCGAATCAGCATCGTCAGCGCCATCTTGTGCGGTTTCGCTCCACTGCGTGACGCGCACGAATGACGTCCGCGCACCGCCCGACGTGGGCGCCCGCCAAGGGGAAAGAGCACCAAGGCGGCGCGAGACTCTTTGGACCGTCGGCGAAGCGAAGCAAACTCGACGCCGCGGGGTTTTTAACGCTCAAAACGCGGGCGAGCGGACAGAGCGCGGCGGATGAACTGCTCGAGAGAGACTTGCGAAGAGAGTTGGAGGAAAAGGAACGACGGGCGCGGGCGGAGAAGAGCGGACGACCAGCGGCGGCGCTCGGTGCGGATGAGACGGCGACGGCGACTTTAGCGCTCGGGGACGCGTCGGAGGTGGGGGATAGGTTCGTGCCGAGGGCGGAGGACGCGGACGACGACGCGAGCGAGGACGACGCGAGCGGAAGCGGAAGCGATTCGGAGAGCGACTCTGAGAGCGACGACGACGGTGCGTGCGCATTCATCCCGACGGCGGCGGGGCGACGACTTTTCCTCGTCATTTTGTCTTCCTCAGAGCGCCATGCGAGCGATACCCGTGCGCGCGACGACGACGACGACGCGGTTCCGACGCGACAATTTTGACTAACCCTACCAAACCGACGACGACTGGCTCCGTCGCTCGATACTTTTACGACAGACGACACCGCCGCCCTCTTAGCCGAACTGGAACGAATCAAAGCCGAGCGCGCCGAGGAGGCTAAGATTAAGGCTGAGAAGGACGCCCTCGCCCGTCGCGAGGCGCAGGAGGAGGAAATGGCATCCGGCAACCCGCTGTTAGACTTGGCTTCGGGCGGCGCCGGCGACTTCAAGACGAAACGCCGATGGGACGACGACGTCGTCTTCCGCAACCAATCTCGCGACGAACCCGTCGTCGGCAAGAGGTTCATCAACGACACCATTCGCAGCGATTTCCACAAGAGGTTTCTCAACAAGTACATCAAGTAAACGCGCCGCGGGCATTTCCGCGTTGTACCATAGAGAGTGTGAAACGTCATCAAAAAAGCTTTCGACACGATTACGTTTAATCCGATGATGGATTCATCGCCCTCGACGCCCGCCGCCGCACACGACGACGCGAGTCTTCGAGTAAAAACCAGAGGCGACGCACCTCGCCCTCGGACTCCCATCCGCCAGACCGATCCATCGCACGATGCGCGCCGTCGCGCTCTCAGCCATGCGCGCCGTCGCGTCGCCGACATCGACCCTGTTGGCTCGCAAACCCATCAACGGTGGTCGCGCGCGCAGCGCGCACCGCGCGTTTTCGTCCACGACGGCGAGCGGTGATAAACGCGTTGAAAAGGGTGATCAAGTCTCCATTCACTACGTCGGTACGCTCGAGGATGGTGAAAAGTTTGACAGCTCGAGAGACCGGGGCGAACCGATCGCGTTCACCGTGGGCTCGGGGATGATGATCCCTGGTTTTGATAACGGCGTCCTCGGTTTGGCCGTCGGTGAGTCTAAGACGATCAAGTGCGCGCCGGCGGATGCGTACGGTGAAGTTCGACCGGAAAATATCCTTCGCGTACCGAAGAAGGATGTCATCGATGCGGTCGGTGAAGAGTTTGTCAAGGTTGGCGAAAAGTTGATGGTGGGCCAAGGCATGCCGGCGGAAATTATCGAAGTGACTGATTCTGAAGTTGCGTTGGATGCCAACCACCCGTTGGCTGGTAAGACGTTGAACTTTGACATTGAACTCATGAGCTTGGATCGCTTGGATGTCAAGCACCGCACGCCGTTCAACTGCTTCTTTGATATTACCATTGGCGGCGAAGCGGCGGGTCGCATCGTCATGGAAATTCGAGGCGACGTCACCCCGAAGACTGGTGAAAACTTCCGCCAGTTGTGCACCGGTGAGGCTGGCTTTGGCTACAAGGGCTCTCCGTTCCACCGCGTCATTCCGGGTTTCATGTGCCAAGGCGGTGATTTCACCAACCGCAACGGTACCGGCGGCAAGTCCATCTTTGGCAACAAGTTTGAAGACGAAAACTTCATCCTCAAGCACACCGGTCCGGGCATCCTCTCCATGGCGAACGCTGGTCCGGGCACGAACGGTTCCCAGTTCTTCTTGTGCACGGCTGAAACCGCCTGGTTGGACGGCAAGCACGTCGTCTTCGGCAGCGTTTCCGACGGTATGGACGTTGTCAAGAAGGTTGAAGCCGTCGGTTCCCAATCTGGCGCCACTTCGGCTGAAGTTCTCATCGCCGACTGCGGTGAGCTTTAAATCCGCGTCGACGCGCGTGTTGCACTCCCTACCCTCACTAATTAACGACTTAACTCAATCAACAAACGCACACTTAGTTGGCTTTTAGTTGCTCTTCTTTTTGACGAAATACATATTATCACAAAAGACTAAAAGTCTCTCAACAACTCGCATCAACAACCCGCGCCGTCGCTCGTGGGACCAGTTCTCAGATTTTCCACATCTTTTTGGTCGTCACTCATCGGCGTCAACTCCACTTCGCTATATTCATCCCGATTACCACTCCCCCCGCCGTTTTGTTGCGCGCCCACGTCCGAATCGGGAACGCGCGCCCACTGTACGTCGGCGCCCGCCGTCGGCTCTCCGCCAAACGTCGGCTTCATCACGTTGTTCTCCCAATCTTCCCACCACTCGAACAATCTTGCCTTGAATCGCAACATTAACGATATGTACCAGATCGGATGACCATCGGCGAGCGCCCTCGCGCGCACCGCCCGCGCTCTCGGCGACGGATTCATAAATCCCAATCCGTCGTGCGCCGTGGAACCCGCCGAAGTCACCGCACCTTCAGCGTCGTTGGGATCGTGCAATCCGAGGTGTTTCATCAGCGGCAGCGTCGCTCCCCCGAAGAAGAGGGTCGAGACGAGACAAATCACCAAGGTTCCCGTCTCCACCGCTCGAGATCCCTGCTCTCCGGGTCGAGTCGACGGCATATTCACGGCCAAGGCGTACGCGACTGCTCCTCTCAAACCGCACGCCGCTTGCATCACCGACACGCTCGGCGGAATCGGTGTCTCTCGCAATAGATTTGCGAGCCTGCTAAGTGGGAAAATATTCAGTGCCCTAGCCGCCATGGCGAGCGGAAGACCGGTGAGAACGATCCCAAAGTCCCACAGATGGTCAAACGTAGCCACTTGCAAACCGAGGTAGGCAAAGACAAACGTCTCGGACAAGAACGCTGCCGCCTCGAAGGATTTGAACACAGCAATCTGCGCCTCTTCGCCGACGTTGTGGTACGAGTAGTGCGCGTTGCCAATACCGGTGAAGAAGATGCTCATGATTCCGCTCATGCTCATGTTCTCCGCCAAGACGTACGAAAAGTAACCCGAAATCAGTAGCAGCGCAAACGTGTACGCCGTGCCGTTGTACGACGCCGCCACGTTCGGCGGCGCCTTGGCCAAGCCCAAGTGCTTGAGGAGCAGCGCCGTACCGAGCGCGCAGCAGGTACCGATGACCAACGAACCGAGCGAAACACCAATGAATTGCCCGATGACGCGCCAAAACGTCGATACGGTGAACTCATCCTCGTAGAAACCTTCGAGCGTTCTAAAGAGCACCACCGCCACGGCGTCGTTCAACACGCTCTCACCGAAGACTAGGTTATACAACAGCGGTGGCGCCGACACGTCGGCAAATATCGACAGCGTCGCCACGGGATCGGTAGAAGAAATCAACGTCCCGTACAACAAGCACTCCAAGAGCGGGTTCGAGCCCAAGTGCTTGCGCGAAATCAGCCCCACCTCGACAAACAAAAACGTCACCAGCCCAAACACAAAGCTCGAAATCACCGTTCCAACGAACGCAAACAACGCAATGGTGAAAAAATCCGCAAAGAAATCCCTCCGCTTCAGGTTTAGACCCGCCGAGTAGATTATGATTGGCAGCAAGCCGTAAAAGAACGCCTGCGGGGAAAACTTGAACGCTTCCACCGCCCCATCGTTTCGCGACGTCGCCAGCGTGAGACACCCCGCGATGACACCGATGATGAGCGCCGCACCGCTCGGTTGCACCGCGCGGACGTTATACCGCTGGATGAGATAGCTCACGACGACGCACGCCATGAGCAACACCGTGGGCACCAGAGCGCTGTAGCGGTTCAGCGCCTCTTCTTCCGCGTGATTCGGAAGCGGGGGCGGCGCCGGCATCGGCGGCGGCGGTGACGACATCACCGTCGTCCGCGCTACCGTTCCTCGTCGCCGTCGCCGTCGTCCGTCGTCCGTCGTCCGTCACCACAGAGTGACGACGAAGGAATCGAAGAGCTGCGCGTGGAGTGGATTGATTGCCGTTACTCAACTTGACGGTTCATGACTCGACATTTGACCCCCCAGTAGCCTGAGCACAGATTTCAAAAAGTCAAACAGACGCGGACGACAGACGACGACGACGACGCGCGCGCGGACGGACGGACCGGTTTGATCATGACGACGACCAAGGCGACGGTGCGAGACGTGGAGACGTTCCTGGTGGAAACCCTCGGGGGTGGTGGCGGTGCGAGCGGTGGTGACGCCGAAGACGACAAGATGCGAGCTGTGAGCGTGAAGAGCGCGTGTTACGCGCTCGGTTCCGCGGTGGACGGCGCGACGTTTGAGGCGGCGTGCGCGGCGGTGAACGCGGCGGGGAGCGTGGATGTCATCGTGGTGTATCGCGTGATCGATGGGTCGGTGGACGGCGGGGAGGCGGGCGTGCGAGTGCGAACGCGTTTGGGCCGAGCGGACGAAGAGGAGAAAGGAGGACGCGCGAACGCGATCGGCGCGGCGGTTCGAGGGACGGAGAACGCGGTGGAGGTGATGTATGAGGATGAAAGGAGACGTAAGTTTGAGATGCACGACGCAGAGGTGAGCGAATCGAACGCTTTGAGGGAGAATACCTTTGGTGTGGTTGGATGCGACGCGGCGACGCGTAGGAGCGACGGAGGTCGTCGGGCGAGCGCGAGCGCCGCCGTGAGAGTGACGAATGGGACGACGACGAACGGAAAGAGCGCGGTTAAAAAGTCAGAACCCGCGCCGAGCTCTAGGCCGAACAACGCTTCGACGAGCGCCGCGAAGAAGGAAGAGGACGGGGCTAAGCAGAAGCAAACTGCGCCAGCGAAGAAGGCTAACAACCTCATGTCCATGTTTGCCAACGCCAAGCCGAAGAGTAAGCCCGCCGCGGCAAAGGCTCCCGAACCGGCGAAGAAACCAGAACCGGAGCCTGTCAAGGCGCCGACGCCGAAGAAAAAGGTGATCGCGAGCGCTGACGCGGCCATCTTAGCGGCAGAAGAAGAGGAAGGGAGCGATTCGGATTCCGACGACATTGGCGGCGGTCGCAAGACGACTCGACGCAAGCGCGCGATAGCCATCGAATCTGAAGACGAGGAAGAAGAGGAGGAGCAACAAGAAGCTGATGATGACGTTATGGAAATGGACGCTCCCGTGGAGACGACGCCGAAGAAGAAGGTTTCGACGCCGAAAAAGTCGCCGAAAAAGACGCCCACGCCGAAAAAGACGCCCACGCCGAAAAAGACGCCCACGCCGAAAAAGACGCCCACGCCGAAAAAGACTCCTCCGTCCTCCAAACGCAAGGCTAAGTCGACGCCCGGAAAGGATGAAAACGACGAAAACACCGCAGACGATGGCCCGAATTCTCAACCGCAATCGGCATCGAAGAAGCAAAAGAAGGATAAGCCTCTCTCCAAAAAAGCGCTTCTCGCTCGCCGCATCAAAAAGACTATCGAAGAGATGGACGAAGAAACGGGCGAGGAAACGGTTCGCACCTTTTGGGTGGATGAGTTCGACAACGAGCTCAACGAGGACGGGACTTACAAGGATCCCGAAAACGTCAAGACGGCTGCGTGAGCGGTCGACCACACATTCCTTCAATTTTAATACACACAGACGCACTCGCTCACGGAAAAGTAAAAGCTCAACTGTTTCGTCCACACCTCGTGAAACGCCTCAGTCGACGTCGCGTCGACTCCACGCGCGCACCTTACCGCAAGGAGACGATGACGTCGCAACCGCGCTTTCATTCCTCGGCGTCGGCGTCGGCGTCGTCTCCGAGTCTGCTCTTCGTCGACGGCGACGCGAAGACGTGGACGAATGAGACGCCGCTCACGCCCAGGAATCTCGTCGCGAGTGAACCGTGCGCCGGTGGGACGTACACGGTCGGGATCGCGAGGCGACGCGAGAGCGAGTCGATTTTCGAGCTCGACGGTTTGGATTTCCACGTCGAGAGGTTGTGTAACGACGCGGCGGTGGCGCATAACTTTGGGCACTCAACGAGAGTGACGGAGAGTTTGGCCGAGCGACGCGAAGCGTTGGAAGAGGCAGTGCGGACAAACCTAGATTGCGCGCTGGCGTCGGCGTCGACGTCGACGTCAGAGCCGTGGAGACGCGCGCGCGAGGCGACGGTGACGCTGACGGTGCGACCGACTGGGGATGGTTCGGATTTGAGCGTCGCCGCGTTGGCGCAACCGAGAGCCGCCGAATCGAGCGAGCAGAGGAAACGCAGAGTGGGAGTGTACGTCAACGTCTCAACGCGGCGACGAGGACGATGCCCGCCGGCCCGGAGTCCAGCGCATGTTAAATACACGGCTTGGGCGCTCGAAAGAAAGGAATTAGAGCTCGAGCTCGCGCGATGGAACGAGCGACGTCCCGACGAAGCGTGCGACGAATTCGTCATGACGGCGCTCGACACTTCCAATTCGAGCGATGACGCCCCATCCTTTGTCTTACTCGAAGGCTTGACGTCCAACTTCTGCGCGCGTTTCCGCAACGAGTCGACCGGGGAGATTGAACTCCGCCGGGCTGCTCCCGGGGACAGAGTTTTGGACGGTTTCGAAGCGAGACGATTCGCCCAACGCGAGCGCCGAGCCGGCGTCTCCGTCGTCGACATCGCCCCGACGCTCGACGACATCACGGGACGCTCGCGTCCGAGCCCATGGACCCTCGACGGATGTTTCATAACCAACGCCCTCAAGGGTACCGTTCCCGTCGATTTCATCGTCATCGCCCCGGACGAAGACGCCGACGACGCTCGCGTCGTCCGCCTCCGCGACGTCCCGACGACGCCCGGATGAAACCTCTCAATCACCCCCAGTCCGCACCGGGTAGTTTTTAGCCATCGCAGCCGTAGCGTAGTCACGAATAAATCACGCGTCCTTTCATCAAAGACCGGGGTACCGAAACCGAACGAGAGAGAGCGCCCGCGGACCCCGTCGTCTTCGCTCGCTCGCTCGTCCAACCTCTCCCATCATCCATCCTCTCCCATCATCGTTCCATCCATCATTCCATCCGCCGTTCACGACTCGAAACCGTATCCACACGCAAAACGCGCATTCTCTTCCGTCCGTCTCCTCGACCGCGCCGTCCTCCCTGGGTTGTTGGGTTGGGTGTCCAAAAGGATGATTTGGAATTTTTGCAACTTTTTTGGAAATTTTTTTGGATCTTTGGATCTTTTTAGGGTTTTCACGCGCACAGTACGCGCACAGTACAGTACGCACGAACCCTCCACATACGGGACACCACACCGCCTACAGTATTATTCCACGAATCACGACCGATCGACGAGTCATGACTCTCGTGGACCCCCCCTCGAACGGACGGAATTCAAACGCGTCGAGGCTGTCGCCCGCGAGAAGGATGACTCGAGGACGATGACGACGGCACAGCGAGCCGGCGCGCGATGGGGTGCTCGAAGTGTAGGTACTCCGAACGCGGGTGCGCGCGATGCGTGAAGAACTTCGTGTCTCACAGCGCGTTGCGCGCGGCGGCGGCGGCGGCGACGGCGACGGGGAAGAAGAAGACGCCCGGGTCCTCCGGTGGGGCTCGACCGTCCTCGGGGCTGAATTTGAAAAACGTGAACGACAAGACGACGACGACGACGACGACGACGACGGGCGGCGGGATCGCGGGCGGTGGTAAGACGACGTCTCGAGGCGGATCGCGATCGTCTCTCGGGGACGGCGCGGGGAGATTGGCGGTGAAAACGCCGAACGCGAGGACGCCAGCGAACGGTGGGACACACGGGGCGCACCGAAGAAGGCGATTGGTAGCGCCAGAGAGCGGGGAACCGACGACTGGGAAGAAGAGACCGAGGGTGGTGAGAGCGACGGAGGAGGAGGAGGAGGAGGAGGAGGAGGATTGTGAAGACGGGAGAGGGGGTGGTGGGCGTGGAGTGGGTGTGGTGTCGCGCGAAGATAAAGAGAACGTGTCGCCGACGAGGCTGTACGCGCCGCCGCGAACCGAAGGCTTGGCGTCGGGCAAATACGGCTCGCCGACGAGCGAACGCCGCGTCGTCGGTGGGGTAAAGAGCGTCGGTCTTCCGAGTTCCTCGGGTGCGCGGGTGTTATTTGAAGATTGTGACGTGCCCTCACCGACGCCGATCGAAGAGATGAGCCCGGGAGCGCTTGAAACTGTCATTTCGGCGTCGCCTTCTTCGATGCGGTTGGGCAACGGGTTTGACAACGCGCCCCCGCAGTCGCCTCTGGCGGCAGCGTTCGAGTTGGTGCACGAACTCCTACACTCGCCGAATAAGCGAGACTCTCAGAGGATGACGGGTGATTTTTGGGGTCTCGGGCAAGTTTCCGCGAGGACGTAAGTAAAGTGATAGAACAACCGTGATTTGTTGAAAATAACAATTTTCGCGCTTTGATCGTTAAATTTCGCTGTGCTTTTTGCTTTTCTGCCATCCTGCTCTTGGCGCTCGCTCGCTCACTACGCCGCATAGTTTTACCTCGTCGCGCGCGCGTCGCGCCGACGAGAAACGAAAAGAAACTTTTCAAACAACTCTGACCTGGATTAAACGAGAGAATCCTTCGCGGCTGCGTCGAGACGCTCCGCAAAGGCGTTCTTCTCAGCCTGCTCCCTGAGCTTTTTGTTGCGCTTCTTCCTCTGGTTTTTTGACATTTTGATTGTCGCTTGCGTCTCCTTTTCGCGTATGATTTGACGCTCGGCGTCTTCGATTCGCTTCTCTTCCAAGCGCTTGCGCTCCTCCTTGAGCTTTTGTTGGATCTCCTCACCCTGCTGTCGAAGGCGGAGCACCTTGAGTTGGTGCGCGTTTTCGTACCACGTGTTGAACGCCGCAGCCATCGAACGCTGCTGCCAGCGAACGAACACCTTTGTCATGATGCTCTTGCGTCGGTAAACCTCGGGGAGAACCTCCACCCAGGCCGCGAGCACCTTACGCTTGAGATTCTCCTTGTACGCGCTATCCGCGGAATGATCCACCCACTGCGATAAGATTCCTCGGGCTTCGGTGAGTCGAGATTTGGTCTCCTCGAGCTTTTCTCTCGCCTTGAGACGTTCTGCGCTGTCTTCAAACTTGTTATCCTTGACGAGTCGCTCGAGCTGCGAGACATTTTCCGTCAGATCGTCGATGCTACGAATCTTCATGCTCTCGAGGAGAGCTTGAAGTCGCGTCTGCGTCTTCTTCACCTGTTTTATTATGACTTTCTCGACCGGTGCCGCGCGCGCGGCAAAGTTTGTCGACGTGATGTAATTCGAGGTTGAACCAACTCTAGTACGTGGCTTGACTGGCGCATCTGGATCGGCGTTTTCATCTCGCAGCGTCAGACACATCCCGCCGCCTTTGCACGGCAGGAACACCAACTTGTCTTTAGCCCACTTCCACAAGGTGGACGGATGCCACTCTTCGCCTTCTTCCGTGTCTTCAGCGATGTGATACTTTTCACCAATCATCTTCAGACCACGTCCGACGAGACCCATACCGACGGTGAATAAGAGCGTCCAGGCGATATCCTTGACAGAGTGATCCGTCTCCCCGGATGGCGTCGTTGCCTTTGACTTTTGTTCCTGTTTCACAGCCTTCTTCGGCTCCGCCTTGGGCTTTGGCGCGACAACCTTTTTCGGCTCCGCCTTGGGCTTTGGCGCGACAACCTTTTTCGACTCCGCCTTGGGCTTTGGCGCGACAGCCTTCTTCGGCTCAGTTTGCTTCTTCTTCGAGGCCTCCTTCTTCTTGGCTTGCTCTTGCTGCTTTGCATCTCCCTCGGACGACTTGGCGACGACGTGCAAAGTCATTTTTCTCCACAGGGCCATGCCACCCTCCTTGGAGCGCTCAAAGATCTCACCGACGAACTTTCCGGCTGGAGTATCATCGCGCACACGATTCATCTCCGATCGCAACTCCTTGCTCCTGCGCTCGAGCACCGGGTACGACGACCGATACATTTCCCCGCTAAACGATCGGTGCGTCTCCGCCTTACCCGACGCACCCGTACCACTGCGTCCACGCGACGACGACTTCTTATCCGCGCCATCATTCACAGCTTTATCATTTTTCTCATCTTTTCCTCCTTTCGAGGCCTTCGAACCCGAAGAACTCGCGCCTTCTGCGCTCGCCTTGCCGTTCGAGGAGTCGGCTGAATTCTCCTTTGAGTGTCCCTTTGAAGCATTCGTCTTCGCCGCTCCCCCGCCTCGTCCACCATCCTCCACGGCTCGCATCGGCACCTCCAACACGCTCCCCGCCGTCAACCCTTTCGCGCTCGCGTGCGGGTTCAGCAACAGAATCACCTCCGCGCGCGTCCTCGTCTCCCTCGCCACATCGCTCAGCGTTTGTCCCTTGCGCACCGTGTACCTCGAGAACGCTTCGAACCGTCCCGACGTTCCCGCGTCCCCGTCCCGTTTACCGGACGACGCGCGCATTCCGTCTGTCCGTCCGTGACAACCTTTGTGAAAGCTTCGCTTCGCTCCCACGCCTCCGTCGAGCGCTGGAGTGTCGTCGGGACGCGCGGTCGGGCGGTCCGATAGATAATCCATTCACGCAAAATTCACATTTTTCGCGATCGCTCCCGACCCGACCCGCTCGCGCGCCTCGCCTCGCCTCCCTCCGATCGGTGTTTTCATCGATGACGCCGCGACTATGGATCGATGGATCGCACCGATTAGATTTTTTGTACCGTTCACGAAACAGCGGGTTCGAGATTGATGGATTCGCTTTGGACGAGTCGTGACTCGTGGTTTTGTTCGATGGGATCGGTCGGGTTTTCGTCCTCGTCGTCCCGTTCGAGGACAAGTTCGAGGTCGCGGTCGCGGTGAGGTCCGCCTTTTACCGACGCACGACGACGAAGATGGCGCCGACGAAGAAGGGTACGCGCGACGACGACGAGGCGAACGACGGTGGAAACAAATGAAGGATAAAACGAACGCGTCGATCCGCCGCGGCGGCGACGTCGCGGCGACGAGGCGTGGGAGGAGGGACGGCGCGCTTCGGGTCTGAGCCTCGCGAGGGCTTTCGGGCGGCGGGTGGTGCGGATGAGAGCGAGACGACTGACGACGACAATGACGTACGCGAGCGCAGACGAAAAGGTGAACAAGGCCAGCAAGGCTGCGAAGTTCGTGAAGAAGGGTGCCAAGGGCAAGCTCTTGAAGAAGCGCTTCTCCCCGACCTTCCACAGGTGCGTAGAGATTTCTGCTCTCAACCTCGCGACCCGTGTGATGTCTGAGCGATCCGCGTTGACGGACGATGACTTGACGACGTGGATGACTGACGACGACGATGCGATTCGATACACAGGCCGCGCACCTTGAAGCATGAACGCAAGCCGGCGTACCCGCGCGTTTCCGTGCCGGGCAAGCAAAAGCTCGACCAGTTCCAGGTGCGTACGACGCGATGCTCGATCGACCGCGAGAGGAGGCTTTAGGGTTTTTCTGAAGAGACGCCGCGCGCGCGACGGAATGGTCGTCTCCTAGGCTGGAGGGCGTCGAAACGATTCGATATCGAAATTAGAGCGAGATGACTGACGATGGATTGCACCTCGTGCGATTTACGACGATTGCGCAGATCCTCAAGCACCCGTTGGCCAACGAAAACGCCTTGGCGAAGATTGAAACCACCAACACGCTCGTCTTCATTGTTGACCCGCGCGCCAACAAGAAGCAAATCAAGGAGGCGGTGAAGCGCATGTACGACATCCAATGCGTTAAGATTAACACCCTCATCCGCCCGGATGGCTTGAAGAAGGCGTTCGTTCGTCTCCACGAGGACTACGACGCCGTCGACGTCGCCAACAAGATTGGCATCATCTAATCGAGCACTTTTGTAGGAGCGGTGATGAGCGCGTGTAGTACGGTGAGTAGTAGTCTTGTCGCGGCCGTATTCGGGTCGTTTCAGTTTAGGAACGTGTAATGGCACGAATGTCGCGCATTTTTCATTCCCATCGTCCCCTGCCTCGGCTTTCTTTCGCGTCTCTCGTTTTCGAGGCGCGTCACTCCACGTCCCATCAGTCTGTATGTGTAAACACTATGGATGAATTAACCAAACCAAACCAATCACGCGCGCGTGGGAACAGTCAACCGAGGAGATAACCGACTCGTGTCGTCAGTACGGTTCGTTCGTTCGTTCGTTCGTTCGTACGTACGTACGACGGAAGACGCCGACGCGTCGGCGTCCAGCCCCGGTGTCGATGAGTTCGGGAGAAGGCGTGGACGTCGATAAGCTTCGACTTCAGTTTGAGGTAGCCATCAAGGACGAGCTCTTGCGCTTTGAGCGCACGCGTGTCGAGCTCTTGGAATGCAAGCTGGAGAAGGCTTCGTTGGAGTACGAAAACTCGCGGTTACGCGATAGAGTGAAGCAACTGGAGCGCGGGATCGGTGGAGAGAGCACTCCGGTGGGTGAATTCCGACGGACGTCGATCGAAGACGAGGACGAAGGTCGAAAGAGAAGTTGCTTGGAAGCTGGGACGAAGACAGTTGTCGAGGCGGTGAAGAAGCGCGCCAAGAGCGACTCGGCTTGGACTCGAGACTCTCCTCGAAGGGATCACGACGCGTCATTCGATGATGAAGAGGGAGAAAAGATGGAAGACGAAGAGTGCATGCTCAGCAACAACGCGATCATCAAGCTTCAGAAGACTTCCCACGCAAAGATGCGCCGAGACGGAACGGTTTACTTTCAGCCCTCTGGGTTGAAATTTTGTCATCGGTGCAAGAGAACGAGCGCGGATGTGGCGTTTGCAGAATCTCGAACGTCCGTATGCAACCCATGTGATGCGCGCATTAAAGAACTTACGGCGCGGAAAACGCCATCTGAAAAGCTCAAAGGTCAGCCAAAGTCTACCACCACCAATCCAGACGAAAAGCTGAAAATGAACGAGATACAGCGACGTATAATGTGGAACAAAATGCTTCATGCGATCGAAGCGGGCGATGTACAAAAGTGTGAAGCGGTGCGCAAGGAATGTGTGCGTCTCGCAGAGAAATACACTCATGCACTCTGTTGGGATCGCGAAGTCTTCGTGATGTGCGCTTGGCGTAGCAAGAATCCAATTGAAGTGGCTAATTGGGCGCTGTCGAGAGAAGCTTCTCGCGAGCGTAATTGCGCAGAGATTGATGCCCTCCGTACGGCGGTTGAGCGCGTGCCAGAATCGTTCAATACAAAAGAGGATGGTACGCACATCTCAGCGCGTGAAGTCTTGGAACATTTCGTTCGATGCGGCTTCAACGTTACGTGTGACATTCTGCACACGGCGTGCGCGTTCGGTAGCTTGGAATGCATCAAGTATCTCAAAAAAGCGGTTCCCTGCTGTGATTTCGAGCGATGGAACGATTTCAAAAGACCGGATGGTGAAGCGAATCAAATCATGCACGTTGCTGCTCAAGAAGGTCATGTAGAAGTGCTCAAATATCTTTACGATAATGATTGCGACTTTTCAGTCGAAGACGCCGAACAATGCTTGGACTTGGCTGAGAATCGCAAACCGAAGCGTGCTGAAAACAGCGCTCTAGTTATAGAATGGATCAAGCAGACGGATGAGTGGCGCGAGTCTCAAGTCCCCAATGTAAATGAATCCGAAGTATAGTACTTAGTAGTGTAATGAAATGAACGACTCAGCGCGAAACCCCGAGGCATTGCATGTTAACTCAATTCTTGTTTGTAGCCTCGAGGCACTCGTGTCTCGGAACCCCGAAACTTCGACGCCTCGACACCATCTTTCTTCGTGCAAATCGCATCGCGACGTCGAAACTCTGTGGCAACGTAGACGCAATCGCACATGGTGCTGTAAAAACTCAGAGCAGAACAGCAACCCGTCTTTGCAATGTCCTCGTCGGATAAATTTGAACACTTTTCTGACGAATTCCTGAACGATTACCAGAATGGATCAAACGTGAAATACGACGCAACTGACGCTATGGATTTCGAATTGAAGGATTACATTGATGAAGAGATGCTTGCCATGTGCGACATGGATGCTGCAGACGTGCTGTTCAGAAGAGTGAACGAATTGAACAACGACTTGGTCCAAGCGGCGACGTATGACACCACGCTCGATGTACAGGGAATCAGTCCAAACCATGTCAACGTCAGCGACTCATCATCATTTGATTTCAATGCGTGGATGCTTGACGCCCCGTCCAACGAGAACGCGTTCTTTGGTACACAAGATGACTTCAGTAAACTATTTGATCTCCCCAAAGTGGTTAGGAGAGAAGACGCGCTGGCGCCCAGCAATACGCCTACGGGGGAATATTTCGAGCGATCAAAGAGAAGATCTGGGTCTGGAACGAAGAGATATCCACGGGCAGGCAAAGTGGTTGCTGTAGAAAAACGATCCGTGCGCTCGACCAGCAAATATCGTGGAGTGTGAGTGACTGTCAAGTGTGACATTCCGAGCACTCTGGACTAACCGCCGTCGTCTTATTGTCACAGGACTCACCATTGTCGGACAGGAAGATACGAAGCACACATTTGGGAATCCGGTAAGCAAGTTTATTTGGGAGGTTTTGACTCTGAGGAACAAGCTGCGCTCGCGTATGACATGTGCGCCGTCAAGTGTCGAGGTCGATGCGCACAGACCAACTTTGACATGCGCAACTATGCGCAAGAGTTGGCCAACCTCGATACAATCACCAAGGATGATCTCGTTTTGTCCTTGCGCCGCCAAAGTAAAGGATTTTGCAAAGGAAGTTCAAAATTTCGAGGTGTTACGCGTCACGCCAAAGGGAAATTCGAGGCTCGCATTGGACAGCTCGTCGGTAAGAAGTACAGATATCTTGGTCTCTACGACAGCGAGCAAGAAGCCGCCATGGCTTACGACGTGGAGGCTGTGAGGCAGAAAGGACTCGAAGCAGTGACAAACTTTGATATTTCAGAGTACTCTGAAATTTTGGCTCAGCATTACAGCCAGCAAAAGGTTACCACGCGTCTGAGCTCCAAGAGAAAGCCCACTTCAAATTCCAGTAACGATAAGATGGCGGAGCGCGAGTTTCGCAGCGAACTTGCGGCGAGCAAGCATGTCGACTTGACGATGAGACAGATGAAACCGGGACCCGCTGTTGAAGCTGAGCCCAGTGAACATGCTATCGACACCGTTCGGGACTTTTTTGACGCCGAAGCTCGCGTGCGTGCGGATGCGAAAGCGAACGCCGACATGTTGTTGAGAAAAACGTCACTGATTACAGAAGCCGAAGAGACGGATGAAGCTATACAGGAACTCCAAACACTCGTGGAACAAGCTCAAACGGCGCTTCGCGACAGCAGAGCGCGTCTTCAACAAGCTCGGGCATCGCGCGTGAAATAACGCCGAGAGGCGGTCGCTTATGAAATTTTGTTTTGTGTAATATTACGAAATCAAAGCTGCCATGATTCGCCCCACTATATGTCAACGCGCTTACTTGTCAGCGCTTTGCTTGGCAAGGCGGGCCATGGTTTGGAAGGAAACAGCTTGGACAGCGATGAGCGGGGAGAAGAGCACGGCCAAAATGAGACCCAAGTTGGAGCCAGAGCCAGATTCCGCCTTCTTTGCTGGGGCGGCGGCAGCCTTGGCCGGGGCAGCCTTCTTCGCGCCACCGAAGGACGGCAAAGAGATGGACGGCGCGCTGAAGGACGGGGCGCTGAAGGACGGGGCGCTGAAGGACGGACCCTTCGCCGCGAGCTTCTTCGTCTTCTTTTCCGTAACCTTAACCTTGGTCTTCTCTTGTTGGGCCGCGAACAACTCGGCAGCGGCAGACTTGGAGTCACCCTTGGCAACCTGCGCGACTTCGACAGCGGCGGTGGCCGAGAGCGGGCTCGCCATGACGCTGAGAGCGACGACGGCGGCGGCCGCTTGGTCACGGGCGTTCGCGCGAACGACAGCAGTGGCGCCGCGCGCGCTCTTTCGCGCGACGGTCGGGGTGGCAACGGAAACTTGCACCTTTTGGACTTGAGCGATCATGTTTCTTCTCGATCAACGGCGTGTGTGGCGTGCTTTACAGCGGATTTACGATTCGGCGAGCAGTCGTCGGATCGGGTGCGTCGAGTTCGTCGAACGGCGTGTACGGCGCGTCGGCGAGCTGAGTTATGACGCGAGCGCAGAGTCTCACGCGAGCGACGACGGCAGATGTTTCGAGGGCAAGAGCGACCTCATCGGCCCAGGCGTCAGCGAGGGTCGCGAAACGCGTTTATACTGTTTACACATATGATTATCGGCAGTTCGACCTCATCCAAAAAGTCGACGGATTACGAACGGCGAACAAGGGAGAGACTCCAGATCGTTGTGTCTCACAAAGGGAGCGTCCTTAACCCTACGGATTTAGGATAAACCCTAGGCTGCTGGTTTGACGCGCGCGCCGCGCAGGCGAAACTCGGACGTCGATGGACGATGTCGACGGGCGTCGAGGGCAGACTCGACGTCGGCGAGGCGATGATGAAGCGCTTTGAACACCACACTCAAGGCTCGGGCTCGGAAGGATGATGGATGATCGAAATGGCGGTTCGCGCGCGCGCGCGATGGCGTCGATCCATCGGTCGAGGCTGACACATCGATGAAATCATCCTCTTCATCGGGATTCTCGCGAGATTTCGGGATTTCGTAATCTGATGACTCGATGTGGCGTGTTCTTGATGCCGAAGAGGATGGAAAATCGCCTCGCCACGCGATGCATTTGCCGTCAGAGCCGCCTGAGACGAAGACGTCGCTCTCGACAGACGAAAACGCGCATCGCAAGACAGCCTCATCCCCGTGTGCTCGAAGCGTGTACACTAATCTACCCGCTCGAAGTTCCCAGATTTTCACGGTGCCGTCGTCCGAGGTTGTCGCCGCGTGATGACCGCCCGGGTGAAAAGAGACGGATCGAATCGTCTGTTTGTGTGCTCTGGCGAGCGCGAGCGCCAGTCGGCCGCATCGAACGTCCCAGATTGAAACACTCTTGGAAGCTCCAGCGCCGGCGACGAGATATCCATTCGGGTGGAAACACGTCGTGTGCATGGGTAATCTTCGCACGTCTTCGTAGGTGTTGATGCACGAACCAACAGCCAGATCCCACAGCTTGACTGTTCTATCGTCTGAAGCACTACATGCGAGAGCATCGTCTTGCGATGCGGATACCTCTCGCACCCAATTTGTGTGTCCGACCAGAGTCGCTTGATGCGTTGCCCTGACGTTCGAAACGGATGAGGCGTCTAGTGGCGTACCTCGCGTCTCGCTTGATTCCGTCTGTACCAAGTTGTGTATTTTGACCGTCTTATCGTCGCACGCGGTCAAAATTGAGTCCCCATCCGAAGCAAACACCACCGAGCGCACCGCCGCGCATTGACGCAACGCGCCGATGCAATTCCTGAGACAAAGATGATACGCGTGAGTAAAAAGACAGAATTTTCAACCCTTACGTACGTACCTACGACAAGTGAACGGGCGAGGCGTATCCATCTTCCAAAATCGCACTCGTCCATCGAGTCCTCCGCTCGCAACGACGCCCCGAGACGCCGAACACGCGACTGCAACCGCTCCGTCGTGACACCCCACGACTGTCAAGTCTCCACTAATCGATCGCCCCGCTGACGCGCGTGATGCATCTTTGTTGACGTTTTTCGATCGCCACGTCGCCACCGTCCCGTCGCTCGCGCACGTGACGACCGTCGTCTCCAATGAATCACCAGACTGGTTTGACAAACATGCGCACGCAGAGACCGAGACGCGTTCGGTATCGCCCGAAGCGTGTGCGGTAAATCTCGCCACGGCTGTGGGTCCGTCGCGTTCCGCTCGCATCAGATCGATAGTCGTCGCGGTCGAGCTCTACGGCGGTCGACGGGCGATCAACGCCCGGTCAACGCGACGTCGAGTGAAGCACAAAAAGGTGACGGTTCAATTTCCTGTACGACGACTCTGTCACGGGCAACAACAGTTTTTGCAAACATTACAACACAACGTTTTAATTCAAGGGGTTTCTTGCTATCAATAATGGAATGCTAATGGGATTGGGAGTATTGGGTATCAGGCGTGGCGACGTAGTGTTGACCTTGCGGATCGATGTGTGCGCGGAGCGGTTGCACCAGTGTGCGATCGTGGTACATCAAAAGCGTCGACACCTTTCGAAACCATTTGGTCCATTCAGTCGCCGCCTTCGAGATGGCGTGCGCCTTATCCGGGTTCTGATCGAGCCAATCTAGACGTTCTTCCAAGTTTTGCAATTCCACATCCACGGGGACGTAGTGCGTCCACGGTTTGAGGAACGAAAAGTAAGAATCAACGGTGGACGAGGTGTGGTGGAGCAACACGCCCGGCATGGAAAGCTTTGAAATCGTTCCAGTGAACGTAGTGCCGCCACCGCCGCCGAGATCGATTTGATATCGGTACTTGGCCGTCGTTTCCTCAGTCGCCCGCTCGTAGGCGTCGATGCCGAGCACGCGCCCGTCTTCTAAGCGGTTTTCCTTGCTACCGGTGAAGTTGCCCCAGTCGAAGAACTTTGCGTCGATGCGATCTGGTTGGAGAAGAGACATGAACACGGCACGCGTGCGTGGACCAATATACTTGCCCGACAAATGGAACTTGATCAACTTTTCGCGTTCACTCTCCGGTGCCGAAGCCACTTGGTGCACGAACCACTCCGAGGAACTCTTGCCTTCTGGATACAAGCTCGACAGGAACCAAAAGTCGTTTCCTCTCCAAAACAACTTTGACTCGAGAGAGTCCCAAGAGTACAGAGAGGGATCATCAACCGAATTGAGCGTGAACAATCCCCTGTCGTACGGTTTACACGCCACATCGTTGGACAAGGCGTGACACTTGTCCATGGCAGTGTACTTTTCCGTTTCATAATTTAAGAAGCCGCAACTCGGCGTCTCGTTGAAAGCTTGACCAGCGGCTCGAGCCGCATCCGGACTATCTCCGATTCTATCGACAAAGCACTCAACCAAAGTCACTAATGGCGCGCGCACCATCGTCGGAAGCGCTGATGCGTTGCGCGGTGTCGATCCGAACGCGTAGATTGGAACCCACGAGTCGAAATCGCAGTTGTCCTTCGCATACGTCGCATTGAGACACGGCGTGAAAGGCGCATCCTGAACCGTGTACAGAATGCTAAACGCCGACTGTGTCTTTTCTATTCTACTCGGAAAGTGTTTTCTAAACGTCTCGACGAACACATCCCTCGCCCAAGTCTCAAAGTTTGCGTTTCCAAACCACGACTTGCAAAAGAAACCGGCGCCGTTGACGAGAAAGAACCCCTGTGTCGGCGTCCATCGCAGCTCGCGAAGCGCCCCTTTCGACGAACGATACTGCGCTTTGGTCAACGCCACCGCCGCATCGCCATCCCCGATGCCGTACACCGCCTTTTCGTACGCTCGACCGCATAAATCAAACGCCGCGAACGCTCCCGCGCACAACACCATCCATCTTCGCACGCTTCTCCTCTGACGTCTGTGACTCGACGTCGACGGGATCGACGCCTTCGTTCCCGCGATCCCGCCGTCGCCGCCGACGTCGCGGGGTAAAAGCCGCGTCGTCTCCGCGTCTGGCATGGATTCCCGCGCGCACCCACGCGGGTCGCAGTCTGGCGCGCATCGAACGACTGATTGATTTAGTATTCTTTTGTTGACGGTCCAACACCCAACAGCTTGAGCGCTTCAGTCGTTGACGCTCTCGGACGATGCGCACCGACGCCACCGTCGACGTCGACGTCGTCGTCCGACGGCGACGACGTAGGATGGATCGACGAGGATCCGTCGTCTCCGCCTGCGTCCTCGCCTCGATCGCCGCGCTCGCGGTGTTACCGACGGCGTGCGAAGGCTTTCGTGGAAACGGAGGTGCAGCGCCACTCTTCGTGTGGACGCCCGCGAGCGAGTCTTTGCGTGACGACGTGCGAGCGCTTCGGTGCTACGCCGCGGTGGCCAAGGCGGCGAATCGAGTCTTGGTGCTCTCTGGCTCTGGTGGAAATCCCGCCCTCGGGTTGTCGTCGTCGCACGTCGAGGACGCGTTGGCGGGTGTCGTTGCGGCGCCGAGCGCCGTGACTAATTTCGTAGTGCCATCCTTCGCCGGAGGAACAGCTTGGAGAGAGTGGCGAAGCGGGGACGACGTGAGGATGAAAAAGAGAGACACGAGGTGGTGTTTGGAACTTCCGGAAGGGACGAACGCGACAGATGCGGTGGAGGCGTTGGGTAAGCGATATAGAAATGACCGTCCGGCGTGCGCGCGCTTGTCAACGCGAGCGAGCGAAACGTGCGGCGACGACGTGGAAATGGTACTCACGAGCAAGGTGGACTCGATGGAAACCTTGCCCGATGGGTTATTAGAAATGCTGCGCGACGGGAGCGTCAAGAGGAGCGTCGTCGCCAGCGCGTTGAGTGAAAACATAGGGAAAAGGTCAAAGGAAAAGGAAGCAGAGGATGCCAGATCTAGCGAGACGATGCGAGACGGCGAGTCGAGAACGGCGCCACAGCCTGACCCTTCGTCGATGTCGAGCGCTTCAAGCGTCGATGCGGAGAGCGCTCCAACGCACGTTTCGCACCGAGCGTATGAGGCGTCGCAGGTGGAAAAGGTGCGCATGAACGAGAGGGTTGCGGACGCTGGTATGCCGAAATTCAAAGACATATCGGCGCCGCCGCGTCTCGTGAGCAAATCGAAATCGGCCGACGCCTCTCGTGCGCTGATTTTCTTTGGTCTCTCGGTCGCCGTGGTAGGGTTTTTCATCAATAGCTTTGGGTTTGCGCATCAAGCGCGTCGACGAGACGAGCTCGCCGCGCTGATTATCGATCCGGCGCGCGTGGGGAAGATTGAGGTGACGAAATCTCGCCAGCAGGATGAACGCGTGTGAAGTGATGTACTTTTTACTGTAGTTTGTATTAGAGATCTCAACAATGACTAGACGGTAAATAGATGTTTACTATGTATCCCCCCGTTGGTGACTCGTTCACCACTGCGCCTTCTTCTTGTTTTCCTGCAACTTGGTTTGAGTCACCTCCTCGAGCATGGCTTTTGTGCACGCCCCATCCGCCGACCCGTGTGCCGACGCTTGAACGCTTGCGAGAAGCTTTGAAATTTCACGGCCGCTCAAGCCCTCAGTCGCGCTCGCCACCTTGTCCAAATCGGCGTCGGTGATATCCTTCACCGGAATCGGGCGATCCGGCACGCTGCGCTTGAACAAACCAGAGAAGAAGGATTTTGCAGGCTTGTCGTCGCCGGCATCGGCGCCTCGAACGATGAGCTTATCAAAATATAACTTGACCATGCGCTTGCGAGCCTCGAGATCGGGGAGACCAATCTCCACGGTTTCGTCCATGCGATCCAAAACAGCCTTATCCAAATCTTCCGGGCGGTTCGTGGCGAGAACCAAGGCAACGTCGCGGTTCATCTCACCAGTACGGTAAAGGAGAGCGTTGAGTGCCGCTCTCGATTCCTTGCCGGCGACGTCGCCGCCGCGCTTGGCCAAAAACGCATCAGCCTCGTCGATGAAGAGCAAGAGACCTTTGCGAGAGGTGGACGCCCAGTCAAAAGTCTCGTGAAGCTTGGTGACGGCGTTCGCACCGAGCGGAGCGACGTCACCCCCAGTCATGACGGCGTAGTCGAGACCGCTAAAGCGAGCCAAGCGCTTCGCCGCCATCGTCTTACCGGTACCGGGCGGTCCGTAGAATAAAATGTTTCTAAAAGGAGCCGAGTGACGCTTGGTGTTCGCGGTGGACACGGCGAGTCGCTGGACGCGCTCTTGCAACTTGTCACCGAGAACGACGTCACCGAGGATACCCTTCGCCTCGCTGCCCTCGCCGGCGGCGTTCGCCGTAGTAGCCGGCTTGGGCTTCCAAAAGGACCCACGTGAGGTCTCGCGAATGAGTGATGGTTGACCAATGTACTTTTCGAGCTGTCTAAAACCAAATCTTGCGCCCTCTCGCGAGGCATAGACGCCAGCGGCGAGCGCCGTGGCGCTACCGACAAACATCATCATTCGGTCGCGGTCCGCCAAGATGGAGTTGACGCCGCCACCAACAAGGGCGAGCGTCTCTTGCACGAGCTTGACAGCCTTTTCCGTCTCGGCGGAAACCTTGGCAATCATTTGACGACGAATGACGTCCTCATTCTTTCTATTCTCCGCGATGCGACCTTCCGCCTCGGCGATCGCCTTGGCTCGCAAGTTTTCTCGTTCCAATTCAGCTCGGTATCGTTCCGTCTCTCTTCGCTCTCGTTGAATCTTTTCCTCAGTCGCTCGTTTGATCGCCTCTTGTCTCTCCACCCCTTCCTCTTGAAGTTTGACCATCTCTGCGTTTCTTTGACGACGCTGTTCGTGCTCAGTCGCCAGGCGTTTCCGTGCCAACTCATCGTCATATTGTTTCAACTGCGCCGCCTGCTGCGACCGCTCCTTTTCCACTCGGCTCTGTTCGCTCCACATAACCTTTTCCCGCTCAGTCGCGTGCGCCGCCGCCGCAGCGTTCGCCTCGGCTTCCCTCGCTCGGAATTCCGACTGTCTCGTCTGTTCCTGCGTTCTCGACAGCTCCAAAACCTTGGTGGCGTACGGAGACGCGTTAATCTCTCTCAAAGCCTTCGCGCCTCGCTCCAGCGCCTCTGGGTCGAACGCCGCGTTGGCGCCCGACTTGTTCGACCGGCTCGGTTTAATCTCGCTCGTCGTCTGGGCAGACGCCGAGGAATCCGCGGTGGGGTTTTTCCCGCTCGACGAACCACCACCAAACCCAAAGGGTGCGCACGCCGCCGTGGACGCGCTCGCGGCGATACCAAAAGCCCCGACGGCGAGGTTACGCAGGAGCGTTTTGGATGACGACGCCGATCCAGCGGCAGCGGCGGCGGCGTCCCCGGTAGCGGTCGCCGCCGCCGCCGACGCGTCGGTTCGATGATGACGCATCCATCCTCGTCTCTTCGCGATCTCACGAAGAGGTTGCGTCGGTGGCGCTCGCATCGCGTGCGTCGCGCGTATCGTCGACCAACTCTGAGGGGGCGTTCCGTTCCATTCATCCATTCATCGATTCCATTCCGTTCCATTCCGTTTCATTCCATCCGTCCGCGCGACACGCGCACTCGGCTCCACTCCGGTCCACTCTCGATTGTTGACATTTTTTCAGCCCCTGACGCGCGCACCGCGCGTCGACTTTCCCCACGCATCACTCGTCGTCGGTAGAGGTTGGACGCGCGCTCCGAGGAACACTCGACCGACCGAGGAGCCGCAGGAGAACGTCGGGACGGGACGTCACACGACGACGACGTGAATCGACGACGTGAATCGACGACGGCCGAGGTATACGTACGTACGTACGTATGGGGTCGACGAAGAGGAGGAAGAAACGAGAGAGAGAGGAAGAAGGCGAAGCGACGACGGCGACGGACGGTGATGATGACGAGGAGCACCGAATGATTCGCAAAAAGACGAAGAAAAGGAGCGAGGAGGGAAAGAACGAGGACGGTGCGACGACGACGAGAAGGGTGAAACGGGCGAAACGACCTCCAACGAGAGAGATAGCGACGACGACGACGACGACGCCGACGAGTCCTGCCGAAGGGGCATCACCGGCGACGAAGAAAAAGTCAAAGAAGAAGGAGTCGAAGAAGAAGGACGCTGGCGCAGCCGCCGAAGACGGGGAGATCGAGGGCGAGGAGGCGCCCGCGGCGCCGGTTGTGGTGGAAACGACAAAGGTATCGAGCGACGACTCTGGTTCCGATGTCGAACCCGTGGTGACGCCCGAACAAGAATTAGAAAACGAGGAGGTTAGAAACATTTTGAGACAACCTCGGTATTTTGACGAGGACTACGAGGCGGCGGCGTTGCGTTGCTTTAGGTGCGGTCAGGGTGGGCACAGGGAGTCCGAGTGCGAATTGCCGGCAAAGAAAAAAGCGTGCCACCTCTGTGGATTCAAGTCGCACGTCGCTCGAGACTGTCCGCACGGCCTATGCTTCAACTGTCTGATTCCGGGTCACCAGTCGCGCGACTGTCCGCACGTGCGCGGCGCCGGCAGAGACGCGCAGGCGCTTTGTTGCCTCAGGTGCGGAAAATCGGGTCACACCGTGGCAGATTGCGCCTATCGTTTCGATACGAGCGATTTGCTTCAGATACACTGCTACGTGTGCGGTTCCAAGGGACACTTGTGTTGCGCCCCGCAAGACTCCATGCCGCCGGGCTTGCCGAGCTGTTGCCGCTGCGGAGGCGAAGGCCACCTCGATTCGTCGTGCGTCCACGCCCGTAGAGGCTTTGGTGGAGGCACGGCGCCAGACTTTTCGTGTTTCCACTGTGGCGAGCGCGGACACATCGCTAGAGAGTGCCCAAAAAACTCCCGGATGAATGTTGATTTTTCGCGAGCTCCGACGACGTTCAACATCGGTTCGAGTGGCGGTCGAGGCGGTTGGCGAGGACCAGGCGGCGGTGGACGCGGTCGAGTCTCGTCGCACCCGCCTTCGAAACATCCGTCGAGAGGATACGCCGCCAAGTACGGCGGCGGTCGAGGTGGTGCGAACCGGCGCCAGACAAACACTGGTGCCTCGTGGAGAGGTCCTAGTTTGGGTGGCCGAGGTCCTCCTCCTCCGCCCCGTTGGACTGGAGGCGCGCAGAATCGATGACTGTATCTCACGTGTACTAGTACTTGTAGTTTTCTATTCATTGTGTACTTATGTGCATTACATTCGTCTTCATGCGCGCTCTCGTGTTGATGTCAGTGGTTGGTACGGCGGGTAAGTTGTACAGAACGAGTCGCGCACACCACGTCTAAAACTCTCGACTAGTCGTCGCTAAACAGTGTGCACATGCGAAAAGATGCATGATGCTATGTAAATATTCTTGGCGTCACGCGCTGGCGCTTCGAGTGAGCTTCCGTTCGGTGCACTCGTTGCTGAGGCGGACGTACTTCTTAAGAAAGACTCGGAGGATATCGAGCCGCTTCTCCAACTCTTCCAATCCATCCGGTCCCTTTGCAATCTTGTCCACTTCCTTGCTCACGCAGAGCTCTCTAAGCGTCTCGCACGTGCGCTGAATACCCTCGGCACCGAGCGTGGAAGAGGAACCTCTCAGTTTGTGCAGCGCCGCTCGCGCGGCGTTGTATCCCTCCTCAGTCGTCTCGTCGTCGCTCAGTAATATCGTCTTGAGTTCGTCTAACATTTCTTGGGAATCCACGCAATACATATCCACAATCTCACCCATGAATTCCGGCTCAGTCTCCGACTGGAGCTCGAGAAGCTCGCTGAACTGCGCCCGGTTCAACAGGTTGTTAGCCGGGTCGAACGCGTGTTGCTCCATCGAGCGCAGCCGCTCGAGCAAGTCGTTGTCGTCTTCCTTTTTTATAGAATCGACGAAATCCTCGACGCTCTCCTCGTCGACGGACACCCGAGCTTCGACGCCCTTCTTTGTATCATCAACCTCCGTGGTTTTCCCCTCGTCCTCGCTCGCGCTCTTCTTCGGCGTCGCCATGACTGACGACTCACCCCTCGGCGCTCGCTCGGCGTATCTCACTGGTCGTGCTCCTTTGCGCCAAAGGAGATTAATTTAATGAATGGATGCGCGTCCTTTCGAGCGCGAAGACCGCGCGTTCGCTCGACGAAAACCGATGCACGCGTCCCTTTCGAGCGCGCGGCGTCGGTTCCTTCCCTCCGTCACCGGCGACCGTCGACGTCGCGCACTGTCGTCGTCGGTTGCGGTCGCGTCGCGCGCAACGAACAGCCGTCCCGAGGAGAGTCTTCAGAAAATATCATATGCGTATACAGTAGGTAGTCATGATAATCTAATCATCTGAAAAAAAGACGCATCGAATCGCATCTCGCATCTCGCATCTCGCAATCGAATCGGTCGGTCCATCCATCATCGCTTTTCCATCTCTGTCTCGATCGATGACGGATTTTGTTTGATTTTCTCCATCTCCATCTCCATCGGTCCATCGGTCGGTCGGTCCCTGCGTGCGTTTTTTTGCGTGCATTCTTCGTAACCGACGACGCGAACGACGACGACGGAGACGACGACGACGACGACGACGACAGAGGCGACGCGCGCGAGAAGAAGAGGAAGAGGAAGAAGAAGAGGTAGAGGAGGAGGAAGAAGAGGAGAGTCTTCGGCGGGAAGAAGAGACGAAACGACGCG
>Ga0181573_10000631_pt1 | contig 36624 bp, 32 predicted proteins | sample 101ome_25_FD_148643 | JGI IMG/M metagenome (GOLD analysis project Ga0181573, IMG submission 148643) | Coastal salt marsh microbial communities from the Groves Creek Marsh, Skidaway Island, Georgia - 101409BT metaG (spades assembly) | ecosystem: Environmental > Aquatic > Marine > Intertidal zone...
TATACACGGTAGGGCCACACACATACATAGTGACGCAGGAGGGGTCGGCGGGAACGAATACTTGCTTGTCTCCCCCTTGAGTATTCGTCAGGCGCAGATCAGTCACTTTGCTGTACCCCAGCTATCACGCAGACCGATGGTCAAATTGAATACGGGCTGTGACGGCGAATGATCATATCGATCGGCCACGAAGTACCCCTCGCGCTCAAACTGATAGACCGACTCGACTGCTGCATGCACCAGGGAGGGCTCAACGACAGCCGCATTCACTTCTCTCAGCGAGTCGGGGTTGACTACGCTTAACACATCGTCACTTTTTGCGGGATTGGGCACGGTGAAGAGGCGGTCATACAGCCTGATGGTGGCCGACACGCCAGTTACCGCGGACACCCAATGAATCACCCCCTTGGGTTTTATACCATCCTCAGGGTCCTCTCCCACCGTGTTCGGGATGACTTTGGCATAAACACAAGTCACCTCTCCCTGCTCGTTATGCTCGCAGCGCTCCGCCTCAATCACATAGGCGCCACGCAAGCGCACCCGCTTACCAAGCACAAGTCGTTTGTATTTTTTATTGGCTTCCTCACGAAAATCGTCCGCATCAATCCACAGCTCGGAAGAGAACGTTACCGATCTGGACCCTTTGGATTCATCAGACGGATGATTCGCAATTATCAGGTCCTGATCAGGTTCCAGATTGGTGAGAATGAGTTTGAGTGGCGCCATCACACACATGGCTCTTGGGGCATGCTGATTGAGGTGATCTCGCACCGCACTTTCGAGCATGGCGACATCGACAACACTGTCCGAGCGCGAGGTGCCAACCTCCTCGCAAAAGTGGCGAATCGCTGCAGCAGGGTATCCCCGACGACGGAGGCCCGCGATCGTCGGCATGCGAGGATCATCCCAACCCGAAACGGTACCCGAATCTACAAGCAACTTAAGAGTGCGCTTGCTGGTCACCGTATAACTGGTATTCAGCCGCGCAAACTCTATCTGGCGTGGAAGATGAGACACGGGTAGATTTGCCAAAAACCACTCGTATAGCGGCCTGTGATCCTCAAATTCCAGGGTACATATTGAGTGGGTGACGCCTTCGATCGCATCCTCTTGACCATGAGCAAAGTCGTAAGTCGGGTATATAGGCCATTCATCACCAGTTTGATGGTGATGGGCACGGCGAATTCTGTACAGGATCGGATCCCGCAGGTTGATATTGGGCGATGACATGTCAATTTTTGCGCGCAACACCCGAGAACCATCCTCAAAAGAGCCGTTGCGCATTTGCTCAAATAGTGCCCGGTTTTCCTCTGGCATACGGTCCCTGAAGGGGCTGTCACGACCAGGCTCGGTTAAGGTCCCTCGATAACTGCGCGCGTCATCTGCCGACAAATCACACACATAGGCCAACCCCTCATCAATGAGGTGAAGCGCCCATTCATAAAACTGCTGGAAGTAGCTGGAGGCATAACGAACCTCGCCGCTCCACTGGAACCCAAGCCACCTGACATCTTCCTGAATCGAATCAATGTATTCCTGACTCTCCTTTTCAGGATTTGTATCGTCAAAACGGAGGTGACAACGACCACCGAATTGTTCAGCGAGGCCAAAATTAACCGTGATTGATTTCGCGTGGCCAATATGAAGGTAACCATTTGGCTCCGGAGGAAATCGGGTAACCAATTCGGCGACGACACCCTTTTCAAGATCTGACTGAATCTGGGTTCGAAGGAAGTTACTGCGCAACTCGCTGGTCATGGGGTGTCCGGGCTGAAAAGGGCCGTATGATACCAAGCGACAGCAGGTCGCACATCTTCACATCGATGTAACTTGTGCCGATAAGTGGCTAATTGCAGGAGGAATTTTTGCGCATACTACGATCCCCTCTCTGGAACATCGCGCAGAGGGCCTAAAAGGTGTAGGATGCGCGCCCTGTAACTATCCCTCAGGAAGCGCATCATGACCATGACCCACGTAGAAATGAATACCACCTTTGGCTCAATAACGCTTGAGCTGGATGGGGAAAAAGCACCAAAGACAGTAGAAAACTTTCTGACCTACGTTAACGACGGCTTTTACGATGGCACCATCTTTCATCGGGTCATCGACAACTTTATGATCCAAGGAGGCGGGTTCGACGCCGACATGGCTCAAAAACCAACCGCCGAACCAATCGAAAATGAGGCGGACAACGGCCTCACAAACGACCGTGGCACTATCGCAATGGCCCGTACAATGGATCCCCACTCTGCGACCGCTCAATTTTTTATTAACGTCAAAAATAATGACTTTCTCAATCACAGCGGCAAGAACATGCAGGGCTGGGGCTACGCGGTGTTCGGTCGCGTCATTAAAGGCGACGACGTCCTTGACAAGATTCGCGGGGTCGCCACCGGCAATCACGCTGGCCACCAGGACGTCCCCACGGACGCGGTCATGATCGAGTCTGTAGCCGTGGTTGACGCCTAGGTATGAGCAAAACGCTGTTCGTTAGCGATCTTCATCTCAGCGACAGCACGCCAGTCATCGAGACTGGCTTCTACCATCTGCTCGACGGCCATGAAGACCTCGACCGATTGTTTATCCTTGGCGATTTTTTTGAATATTGGATAGGCGATGATGACGACACTCCTCTCCATCGCCGAATCATTGATCGCCTGGCGTCGGTGAGTAGTTGCGGCACTGAGGTTTTCATCGTACGTGGGAACCGGGACTTCATGCTAGGTGCCGACTTCGCTGAAGCAGCAGGCGCCACCCTACTGGAAGACACCACTGTCATAGACGTGGCCGGCGTGCCAACACTGATCCTACACGGTGACACCTTGTGCACTGACGACACTGAGTATCAGAACCTTAGAAAAGTGATGCACGATCCAGAGTGGAAAGCAGATATCCTCACCCAATCCTTGGAAGACCGACGAGCATTTGCAGAGAGTCTTCGTGCAGCCAGCCGGGAAAAAGCAGAAAACGACCCAACCAATATTGTCGATGTGAATCCGGCAGCAGTCGAGAACGCCATGGCAGAGGCCTCTGTAAGACGCATGATTCACGGTCACACCCATCGCCCGGATCGACACAAGAGCACCGCGGGAGAACGCATTGTCTTGGGTGATTGGACCAGCCAACAAGGGTGGTACCTCAAGGAAACAAACGACAACCTGAGCCTAGAGTCTTTTGACCTAGCGTAGGCAGGGCTTCACACAAACCCAGAGAGCACCATCGAAAAACCCGTCGCTAGCGATTAGTGACGCGGCACACCGCTGTGAAAGCGCATCTCGGAATCAGTCGATTCAATCAACTCCTGCTCCCTCTTTCGAAACACACCCAATCTAGCCTCCAGCTCTGCCTCGTCAGACAGGTCCGCCGCCAGTCTCAGGTAATCCTGGAAGTGACGGGACTCACTTTTAAGCAAGGACGCGTAAAACTCGGCAAGTTCCCCATCGAGGTAAGGGACGAGAGTCGCGAATCGCTCGCAGGAGCGCGCCTCAATCAGAGCGCCAACTAGTAGCGTATCCACCAACCTACCGGGATCTTTTTTTCTCACTAAGTCCCTTAATCCCGCAGCGTAACGCGAGGCCGTAACAAGGGTATAGTCGATCCCTCGGCGCTGCATTATCTTCATGACCTGCTCAAAATGTCTCAGCTCCTCTCGGGCCAAGCGGGACATCTTGTTGAGCAGAACCGCGTTTTCTGTGTGTCTATGCATCAGACTCATCGCCGTAGCGGCGGCTTTCTTTTCGCAATTGGCGTGGTCAATAAGCAGCGTCGGTAAATCGCTTAGAGCAGCGTCAATCCAAGCCCTTGGAGTCATACAAGGTAGAAACGCGTTCACCGCATCAAGATTAATAGGCTGGGGCACAAGTTCCTCAGGAAGAAAACAGGTCGGCCGTTGCAAGGTAACGCTCATGATGGGCAACCGACAACTCCCAAAATTCACGGTCCACCTGCTCGAGCAGTTCCCGTAATCCGCTCTCACGCCACGGAACCGTGACCAGAAAGCCAAATGTCTCGGGTTCTTGAATCTGACTGGCACCGGCTTTTAGCAGCGCAAATAGCCCACAGTACTCATCATGATCGGCCCGAAACCGAACCTGCTGGGTCTCCAGCTGCCAGCGCAGCAGCCCTGGGTCGGTCACTTCAAACCGATTGCGCATACACAAGCTGAGAAATTCCGCCAAGCGCTGATCAACAATGCGCTTTTCCTCCTCGGAATAGGCGTTCCAGTCGATAATCTCGTGACTGAAACGCTTGCAGCCGCGGCAAACAGCATCCCCAATGCCCGTGGAGCAGACGCCAATGCAAGGGGTCCGGACCCGCGCGGGGGCTGAATTGCGTGACTGAGATGGATGCGACGACATGGACTAAGTCTAGGATATGGATCCCTTGAATGCACACCATTGAGCGAATTTGGCTCCCATTCAACTGGGTCGAAAGGTATACTCCGCGCAGCTGATATTGTCGAAATCACTGGGGGGATTGACACCGTGCTTGAAGCCTACCGCGCTCATGTCGCCGAACGCGCAGAACTAAATATTCCGGCGAAGCCGCTCACTGCGGAACAGGTCGCAGGACTGATCGATTTGATCAAAAATCCACCGGCAGGCGAGGAAGACTTCCTGCTCGACCTGCTGGCAAACCGGGTACCACCCGGGGTCGATGAAGCGGCCTACGTTAAAGCGGGTTTCCTCTCTGCTATCGCCAAAGGCGAGCTTGCCTGCGACCTAATTTCCCGTGAAAACGCAGTGGCACTGCTGGGCATTATGCATGGCGGGTACAACATCGAAACACTGGTCGGCTTGCTGTCAGATGCCACTCTCGCCGTTGCAGCATCGGAACAGCTGAAGCACACACTGCTGATGTTCGAGGCGTTTCATGACGTGGCCGATTTGGCGAAACAAGGCAACGAGCACGCTCAATCTGTAATGGAAAGCTGGGCCGCTGCCGAGTGGTTTACCAGCCGGGACGCTGTCCCCGAATCGATCAAAATGGTGGTATTTAAGGTTACCGGCGAGACAAATACCGATGATCTGTCTCCAGCACCCGATGCCTGGTCACGGCCCGACATTCCTCTTCACGCCAACGCGATGTACAAAATGACTCGTGAAGGTCTGACCCCCGACGAGCCTGGCGTGACCGGGCCAATGGCGCAAATCGCAGACATACAGTCCAAGGGAATGCCCGTCGCTTTTGTTGGTGATGTAGTGGGCACAGGCTCGTCGCGCAAATCCGCCACCAACTCAGTGCTCTGGTTCTTCGGTGACGACATGCCCGGCGTACCCAACAAGCGTTCTGGGGGTGTGTGTATTGGCGGCAAGGTTGCACCAATCTTTTACAACACCATGGAAGACGCGGGGGCATTGGTATTTGAAGCGCCGGTGGATGACCTGACTATGGGGGATGTGATCGATATTCGACCCTACGAAGGAAAAATACTCGGCGAGGACGGCGCCGTCATTTCAGAGTTCTCACTTAAATCAGAAGTCCTTCTTGATGAGGTTCAGGCCGGCGGTCGTATCAACTTGATTATCGGCAGAGGCCTAACCACCAAAGCACGCGAGGCTCTCGGATTGGGTGAGAGCGAGCTCTTCAGAAAGCCCGAGCAGCCCGCAGACAGTGGCAAGGGGTTTACACTCGCACAGAAAATGGTGGGGCGCGCCTGCGGTATGGACGGTATTCGTCCCGGTACCTACTGTGAGCCTCGCATGACCACCGTGGGATCTCAAGACACCACGGGGCCCATGACCCGGGATGAGCTTAAAGACCTGGCCTGCCTCGGTTTCTCGGCCGATCTGACCATGCAATCCTTTTGCCATACAGCGGCTTACCCAAAGCCCGTTGATATTGATACTCAGCATACCCTGCCCGACTTCATCATGACTCGAGGCGGTGTCTCTCTCCGACCCGGTGACGGCATTATCCATAGCTGGCTAAATCGCATGCTACTACCTGATACCGTGGGCACCGGCGGCGACTCGCACACACGCTTCCCCATCGGCATTTCATTCCCCGCGGGATCGGGTCTTGTTGCCTTTGCGGCAGCGACAGGCGTTATGCCGCTGGACATGCCAGAGTCCGTTCTTGTCCGCTTTAAGGGTGAAATGCAACCAGGCATAACGCTCCGGGACCTGGTTCATGCGATCCCCTATTACGCCATTCAACAGGGTTTGCTGACGGTAGAGAAGAAAGGCAAGAAAAATATTTTCTCTGGCCGGATTCTGGAAATTGAGGGATTGGACTCGCTGACCGTCGAACAGGCCTTTGAGCTCTCCGATGCCTCCGCCGAAAGATCAGCTGCGGGCTGCACCATTAAACTGGGCGAAGAAACGATCGCCGAGTATTTGCGCTCTAACATCGTGCTTCTACGCGCAATGATTGCTGAGGGTTACGGAGACCCTCGCACGTTGGAGCGCAGAGCACGCAGCATGGAAAGCTGGCTAGAGAATCCAGCTCTGCTTGCCGCCGACCCCGATGCCGAATACGCCGCCGTGATTGAAATCGACTTGGCCGACGTGGTCGAACCTGTGGTGTGCGCACCCAACGATCCAGACGATGCTAGGCTACTATCGCAAGTCGCCGGTGATAATGTTGATGAAGTGTTTATCGGCAGTTGCATGACCAACATCGGACACTTTCGAGCCGCCGGCAAGTTACTCGAAGCCCATGGCAAGCCCGTCTCTACCCGGATGTGGATCTGTCCGCCCACGCGCATGGATGAACACCAGCTTATGGAAGAGGGATACTTTTCCATTTTTGGAAAAGCCGGGGCACGAACCGAAATGCCCGGATGCTCTCTATGTATGGGCAATCAGGCACGGGTAGAGCCAAATTCAACCGTTCTTTCCACGTCGACGCGGAATTTTCCAAACCGACTGGGCGATGGCGCCAATGTGTATCTCACCTCGGCTGAGCTGGCAGCAGTGGGCGCGCTTCTGGGTAAGCTACCCACGCCTGCCGAGTATCTGGAGTTCGCCAATAAAATCGATTCAATGGCCGACGAGATTTATCGGTACATGAATTTTGATCAGGTGGTTGAGTTTCAGAAGCTGGCTGATGACGGAGCCCGCATTGCGGCGACGATTATTGATCAGGTCGCCTGACAGCTGGGCAGCATAGGGAAAGCCCTCATGGAAGCGCAGGCTTTAGTCCTGCGCTTCGTCCTCTCCTGCTAGATCACCAAAGGCCGGCGTAGGACTGGACAAAGAGGCAACCAAAGACTGCAGCATGTCGTAAAGGGCGGTGAGATTGTCTCGGCCGAACTGCTCTTCAATGTAGGCATATCGTGCTTCTGACTCAGGGGCGATGACGGCGATCAGCTCCAATCCTTCCGGGGTAATGCTCACCAGTGAACGCCTGCTGTCTCTATCGCAGGGTTGCCGCTGGAGAATTCCTCTGCCTTCAAGGTTCTGCACGATCCGACTAACGCTTGGTCGCAGCAGCGAGCAAGCCTCGGCCAACTCACTCACATCATAGGCCTCGACCTCGGCAAGCGCTCGCATCACGCGCCACTGCTGTGTTGACAGGTCATGGGCTCGCAAATGAGGGATAAAGGTCCTCAACACGGACTCGTGTGCGCGCAGCAGGGTCATGGGCAGCGACTTGTCGAAAGTCCTCAGCGCCTGAGCAGAGGGAGTCTCCAGAGGGCCATCTGCCATCGTCGATTTATTCGCCTTCTTCGCTTTACTCATATCTGCCAAACCGCTTTCTGCAGCCACCCCATTGATCTCATCATAGCGCACCCAGTCCTTGCTGGCGGCAGCAATAAACGGACCTTGTTAAGTTTATGGCCGCTTATGTCAACGAACAAAGCCACCCATGAGGTAGGCTCTATCGATGACTCACTGCCGGGTCATTCTAACGAGGACAGCCCTCTGCGGCTCGATTCTTCGATGGAGTGTCGTCACATGATATCAGGTCAAGTCAGGCTCGGAGAGGCATCTCCCTCGTTGCCTCGCGCCATTGATGTGCTGGAAGCGCTGAAGGGCAAGCACATTAGCGCTCGAGAATTGCTAACCGAAACTTATCGGGTAATTGAACAGCGAAACCCCGGCATCAATGCCATCTGCACCCTTGTAGATATCGAGCAAACGTTGCAACTCGCGGATCAAGTTGACACGTCAAGAGCGCAGAACAAGCCGTTGGGGCCGTTAGCCGGACTGCCGGTTGCAGCAAAGGATCTGGCAGCAACCCGCGGAATTCTGACGACTCACGGATCGGCCCTGTTCAAGAATCACATTCCGGAGGCTGACTGCCTGCTTGTGGAGCGACTCAGGCAAGCTGGCGCCATTATCATTGGAAAAACCAACACACCAGAGTTCGGCGCGGGCTCCCACACCTTTAATGAGGTTTTCGGCGCCACGCGAAATCCATACAACCCCTCGCTAACAGCTGGTGGCAGTAGTGGTGGCGCTGCGGCGGCACTAAGCGCTGGTCTAGTTCATCTCGCGGATGGAAGCGACATGGGCGGCTCGCTCAGAAATCCAGCGGCTTATTGCAACGTGGTCGGTATGCGGCCGTCGATGGGTCGAGTACCCACGCACCCTCTGATAACACTGCCCTGTTCTCGCATGTCGGTAGAGGGCCCCATGGCACGCACCGTTGAGGATTGCGCGTTCTTCCTGAGCGTTTTAGGTGGCCCAGATCCTCGCGATCCGCTCTCCCTTGATTGCGCAACACAACGCGGCATGACTGATAGCCTGAGCTCCCTCACCGCACCCAAAACCTCAATGCGGATTGGCTGGGCACCAAACCCAGCTGGACTTCCGATAGCCAATGAAGTCGCAGCGGTGCTCAGCCGCGCCCCGCAGGTACTTAACGGCTTGGGGCATGAGATAGAAGAGCTGGATCTACACGAGTTAGCTGATGCGATGAATGTTTTCAAAGTGTTACGGGCGGCAAGTTATGCCGCCCTTGGCGGTGAGCTGTATCGGGAAAATCCAGATGGTTTCAAGACCACGTTAGCCCAAAATATTTTGGAGGGACTTCAACTGGTTCCCAGTGCCATTGAACAGGCAGAGCAGGACCGACAGCGGATATCAATCCTTCTTGATCAACTGTTTACGATCTACGACTACCTTCTTATGCCCACGACTCAGGTCATGCCATTCAACATCGAGACAGAATATCCCACCGAAATCGACGGGGTGGAAATGCACTCCTACATCGACTGGATGAGCGTCTGCTGCATCTTAAGCCCCTTCGGCCTGCCATGCCTGTCAGTACCCGCTGGCTTTTCGCCCTCGGGCATACCCGTAGGACTTCAGATCGTTGGACGTCCGGGGGATGATGTTGGGGTATTACAGCTTGCCTATGCCTTCCAGGAGCAGACAAACTACTGGAAGCAACAGCCGAAATAAAAGGTCGATATCTCGATGAGTACGGTAACGCGATTTCGTCAGCTAATGGAACGCCGCATTCCCGACCCACTTACCTTCGCCGTGTGGCTCACGCTATGCATGATTGGTTTGGCCCTGATGCTCACGCCGGTGTCCCCCAAGGAGCTGCTTTTACAATGGGGTGATGGCTTGAGCGCACTTCTCGCGTTTACCATGCAAATGGTCCTGATCATCACTACCGCCTACGTGCTCGCCCATACGTCGTTCGTCAGAGGGTGGCTGATAAAGCTCGCGAAAATCCCCCGTTCCCCGACGCAGGCCTATGTTCTGGTCATCCTGACCGGCGCCGTTTTTTCTCTGATTTCCTGGCCCTTGGGCCCTATCGCTGCGGCCCTGGTAGCAAGAGAGATTGCTCGCGGTAGTGTTGCCAACGGTCTAGCCATTCACTACCCCCTACTCGCAGCGGGAGGATTTGGTGGCTTCGTCGTGTGGGAGATGGGCTACTCCTCATCGATCGCCCTGGCCGTGGCTACCGAGGGTAATCCCACCTTTTCGGTAATCAACCGGCTGATACCCATCCAGGACACCCTCCTGACCTGGTGGAATATCCTCACCATCGCGACCACGCTGATCGCCGTCGTTGCCACCGTGCTCTTGTGCCACCGGCGGATCCAACTTACAGCACCCGTGATTCCTGAGGACTTGCTTACACCCCTTGCGACCGGTGACAGCGGAGAGCCTGCCATGGCGATAAAAAGCGCCGAGGAATCCAGCCGATGGTTATCGCTCCTCACCGGCACGCTAGTCTTGTCTTTTGTTGGGTTGTGGTTCTATCGCGAGGGGATATCTCTCCAACTAAATATTGTGAACTGGACCTTTCTGGGCCTTGGCTTGATGCTAGTGAGATCCCTACCCCATTACAGCCAGCTGTTTGCGGATGGGGCTCGAGTCGCATCCCCCACCCTACTGCAATACCCCCTCTATGCTGGGATCATGGGGATTGCGCTACAGAGTGGCCTGGCAGAGCAGTTCACAAGTCTCCTGATATCAGTGGCCAATGAGCAGGTGCTGCCACTCCTCGCATTCTGGAGCGCAGGCTTGATCAATATCTTTATTCCCTCAGGGGGTGCCCAGTGGGCCTTACAAGGCCCCTCTTTTCTTGAGGCCGCCAAATTGATGGAGGTGGATCTTGGTCTGATCACCATGTCGGTAGCCTACGGCGATCAGTGGACCAATCTGATTCAACCCTTTACGGCAATCCCGCTTTTGGCTCTAACAGGACTCAGGTTGAAGCATATCTACGGTTTCATGCTGCTACTGACGCTGACAACAAGTGTCCCACTCATGCTGGGTCTAATTCTTGGAAACGCTTGAAACGAGCTAGTCGTCTGGTTATGTCCAGCCATCCCGCAAGAGATTCTTTTGGACTTTCCCCATCGTGTTTCGCGGAAGCGATTCCACCAACTGAATACGCTTTGGCACCTTAAATTTGGCGATCTGCTCCGCCAGCTCCAATCGAACTCCATCGGGATCCAGTCGAAAGCCCTTCTCCGGGACCACAGCAGCGACGACAGCCTCCCCGAAATCATCATCAGGTACCCCAAATACCGCCGATTCGGCGACACCTTCCATCCCGTTGAGAAGCGACTCAACTTCCTTTGGATACACATTGAGGCCACCGGTAATCACCATATCTTTGGATCGACCCACTATCGCGAGGTAACCCTGCTCATCAATCCGACCCTGGTCCCCGGTCACAAACCAGCCGTCATCGGTGAAATCCTCACGAGTCTTTTCAGGCATACGCCAATACCCTGCGAATACATTGGGGCCGCGAACCTCGATCTCACCGATATCGTGCTCCGCCACCGGCTCATGATTCGCCGAGCAAATACGTATTTCGGTGCCGGGCAAGGGAAAACCAACCGTACCGGCTCTACGTTCACCCTGCATTGGGTTAGCACTATTCATACCTGTTTCACTCATACCATAACGCTCCAAAATGATATGACCTGTTCTTGCACTGAAGGTGTTAAAGGTCTCCTCCAAAAGGGGCGCGCTCCCAGAAATAAAAAGCCGCATTGAGGAACACTCTGCCCTGTCAAAATCTGGATCGGCTAGCAGCCTCGTGTAATAGGTGGGCACACCCATCATGACCGTGCACTTGGGGAGACGTTCACGCACCTTCTCACGGTCAAAGCCCGGCAGCCACTCCATTGAAGCGCCACTCATCAAGACACAGTGAAGAGCAACAAACAAACCATGTACATGAAAGATGGGCAGGCAATGCAGCAGCACGTCCTCAGCTACAAACCCCCACTGCTCTACAAGCACCGCGGCGTTGCTTCGAAGGTTTTCGTGGGTGAGCATGATGCCTTTGGGCCTGCCTGTTGTCCCGGAGGAATAAAGCAACACGGCGAGATCATCGGATTTTCTCGAAACGGTATCGAATTGATTGGCTTGGCCTGCGGCTAGCCCAGCAAATGATCCGCCACCACAACTGTCGAGGGTCAGTAGGTGCGATATGCCCAATTCATTACGGAGCGCACGATAGCCATGCTCTTTGCGCGGATCACATATCACCAGAGCAGGTTCTGCATTCTCAAGAAAATACGCCATTTCCTGCTCGGAATACGCTGTGTTCAGAGGATGAAAAACAAGCCCTGCGCGCAAGGTGGCCAGATAAAGCCAGAGATTCTCCACCGATTTTTCAATCTGTACGCTGACTCGATCACCGGGTTTAAGACCGAGGCCTAGTAGAGCGTTGGCGTATTTTGCCGATTCACAATCAAGATCTGCGTAGGTGTGGAGCCGGCCCTCCTCATCCGTCAACAACCGGCGAGACCCCTCGGGAGCCCGATTCCTCAGGGTACAAAAAAAGTTTCCTTCAACCATCAGTCACCCAGTCAGCAGCACCTAGCTACCCTAACCTCTCAAGTGCTGGCAGCGCCAGATCAATGGCCGCTTGCTGATGAGCCTGCAGATCCTGACCACCAAGACCCGCGTGCAAAGGTAAAAAGGGATCTTCCACGCCCGTACTGACACCGCTCAAAGTCTCCATGACGGCAAGACCGAAAAAGGGCACTGTCCAACTGTTATATCCACCCTCATGGGTTAACAGCATACGACCTTCACAATGCCGATCTGCTGCGGCCAATAGTTTGGCTGTAAGAGACCGATAGCCATCGCTATGCATTTGCATTCGCCCAAGGGGATCATAGGCTCCAGCATCAAACCCGCTTGGCACGACTATCAGTTCTGGGGCAAATCGATCAAGGGCAGGGATCACCACCTGATCAAATACCGCCTCATAGGCACCCACCCCGGATCCTGGTGGGAGGGGAACATTTATGTTGAAGCCCTCACCTGCGCCTGCGCCAATCTCGTGAACATGCCCCGAGTCAGGAGGAAAACAATTATCTTGGTGAACCGAAATAGTCAGGGCACGAGGGTCATCGTAAAACGCCTCTTGAGTGCCGTTCCCGTGATGCACATCCCAATCCACGTAGGCGATTCTGTTCAGGCCGAGTTGCTCGAAGGCGTGCATACCGGCAAGCGCTGCGTTGCCAAAAATACAGAAACCCATTCCTTCACCGGCGATTGCATGGTGTCCAGGCGGCCTGACCAACGCATAGGCATTGTCAACTTGGCCAGACACAATGGCCTCCACAGCGGCCAGTACGCCACCCGCCGACAACATAGCGATTTCGTAACTGCCGCGCCCCGCGGGTGTAAAAAATCCAGCATCCCCACCGGTATCCGCGCTCACTTTTTTGACGTTTTCCAAATGTTCTTTGGTATGAAACCGCAGTATCTCCTCCTCGGTGGCCATCCGCGGCTTGATCAGGTGGAGTTGTTCTGTCAGCCCAGCAACTTCGAGAAGATTTCGGAAGCGTCTTTTAGTCTCAGGATTTTCCGCATGAATATCGGGCTGCACCGGATTGCCATAGGGCATCGGTCCTGCGTAGTTTCCCGTGTCATGCCACATATAAAGCTCATGGCAGACAAATCCGGCTCGTCGCTTGTTACTAGACATTATCTACTCCCGCCATCACCGATTTCGGTGCATTTTAAACGCTTCCCGCGTACACCGCGGGCCTTCTGCTCCGCCAGGGTTTGGCCCTCTCAAGCTGGCCAGCCAGAGACAACAGCAGTCCATCCTGCCCCACTGCGGCTGAGAACATACTTCCAATAGGTAAGCCGCGGCTACTCTCACCCAGTGGTACAGACATGGAGGGCTGACCTGTCATATTGTATAAGTGAGTAAAGGCGGACACCGCCTTGAAGCGGCGGGTATAGGTGAGCAAGTCATCTCCATCTCGATAGGTAATAGCCCCGAGCAAGGGCGCGGGTGTCGCTGTCACTGGCTGCAGAATCACGTCGTACCTTCGATGAAATGCCGCCATCTGAAAGCCAAATCGATGCATGAGTTGAAGCGAGCCGGCGACCTCCGCGCCAGAAAACTTGGCCCCCTCACGCCAAATCATATGGGTCATCGGTTCTAACTCTTCTGAAGAAATCGCTCGCCCTCGCGCCTGCTGCACATAATCAAGCCATGCGGTCATATCGCTGGCGATCAAAGTGTTTTGAACCTGATTGAGCAGGTCATAGTCGATGCCCGGTGCCGCCTCCTCCACCGTGTGCCCGAGCGTCTCAAGCAAAGCAGCCGTCTCCCGAATGCAGCGGACGACTTCTGTATCAATCTCCACATCGGGCTCGGTCAGATTAAGTGCTACCCGCAGCGGGCGCGGATCTTGTTGACTTTGCAACAGAAAGGAATCCTTGCCCAACCCCGCCCCATAAGGAGCACCTGATTGGTAACCCGCTAGCAGCTCCAGCATCAGCGCACTGTCACGAACCGATCGACAGACCACGTGCCCCACGGACATCCCGGCTCCTTGAGTTCCCGGGGTCAGACCCCGCGTGGGCTTCAAGCCAAAAACGCCGCAATGATTCGCTGGCACCCGTATTGAGCCGCCGCCATCGGTGGCGTGAGCCATGGGCAGCACCCCCGCGGCTACCGCCGCTGCTGAACCACCGCTGGATCCACCAGTGCTGTGCCTGATATCCCATGGATTCAAACAATCACCGAGGTGAGCACCCTCTGTAGTAAGCGCCAAGCCAAACTCAGGCGTGTTGGTCTTACCAAAGACAACTAACCCCGCCGCTTTGAAACGTCGAACAATTTCCGAGTCTGTCGACGCCACCTCATTGGCCTGGAGGGCCGAACCCGCGCTCGTCACCGTCCCAGCAAGACTGACCCCCAGATCCTTGAGCAGAAACGGTACTCCTCCAAAGGTGCCTGCCGGGGTGGATGACTCCAAAAATGTCTGGGCCATAGCAATGTGGTTCTGCGCTAACACATTGAGCACGGGATTCACTTTTTCGAGCCTGGCCACAGTCTCTGCAAGGGCTTCCACAGGCGTCACATCCCCCCGGGCAATCCACTGCGCAAGCGTGGTAGCGTCGGCGTTATCCCAGGCCGCATTTAAGTCGAAAGTGGCCTGACTAGCACTGGCCTGCATGGCGCGTAATGTCGGCACCAAGGCGAGCACCGAGGCAAGACCAGCGCCCTGCAAAATCTCCCGGCGGGAAATCGCCACTAGTTACTCACTCCAGACCTTGGTTCCTCTGAACCACGTTTGTTCCGGCGCGGTTTCAGATACTGATTCAATGGGAATCTGATGGGGGTCCTGATTGAGCACTATAAAATCGGCGGACTTGCCCTCTGCAACTTCTCCAGTCAGTTGGCCAAACCCCATGATGTCAGCGGCCTTGGTCGTCCACAGAGGAATTGCCTCGTCGAGGCTGACCGCTTGTTCGGCCCAAAAGGTTTCATCGCTACCATTGGTGGGGTGGCGGCGTGTCACTAATGATTCAATCGCCGGCCATGGATTCATATCCGCAGCTGCCGCGGGCCAATCCGAACCGCCGTTTATGGGCGCACCCGCTGCCAGCAAATCTTTCGTTGGCCAGTATTCGGCGCCTCGGGGCATGCCAACCGCCTGAACCACCGATGCAATAATTGGTCTGGGGTACCAAAGATAAGGCGTAAAATCCGCTACCGCATTTAAGGATTTGAAGCGCGGGATATCTTCCGGCGCAACATACCCTGCGTGGGCGAGTGAAATGGGCAGCGTTGTATTGCCATTCATCTGCCGCGCATACTCGATCGCGTCCAAAGCCACTCTTACTGCTCCATCCCCCGCGGTATGGATCTTGATGATGTACCCCGCGCGATCAAAGTCTGCCACGGCCTCATTCAACTCGTCGGTGGGGATCATCTGCATACCCAGTGTTGTTTCGGGATGCATCTCGTCTGTTGTGTATGGCTCAAGCATCAACGCGGAGCGAGAAGCCGTGGGCACCCCGTCGAGGAAGAACTTTATCGCTTTGATCTGCGTGTTAGGGGACGCATATTTCGCTGTTCGGGCATCGTATGCGGAGACCGGCTCGAGGGGGACCATCTTGGCGCCATGACCATAGCTCTGCTGATAGAGCAGCGCGTGAACAGTCAGATCACCCGCGTTGTCAGCGTCCTGATAGGCAAGTAAAGCACTCTCGGGAACTCTGGCATCGCCAAATGCAGTCACGCCAAAGCTATTGGCTATTTGTGACACCGCTGCGATCGCCGCGGCCTTGTTCTCTCGGGTATGCGGGGGTATCTGGCTACTGACCACCCCCGCAGCTCCCTCCAGCAGTACCCCATTCGGCACTCCGTTGGCATCACGCACGAATACCCCGCCCTCTGGATCAGGGGTGTCCGGACTCAGCGCGATCTCCGCAAGCTCCATGGCTTTGGTATTAGCCCAGCCATGATGGGCGGAATCGTCATCGAGAAAGATGGGATGGCCATTGGCCACGGCATCTAAGAATTCACGAGGGGATTCAATGTCATTGTCTACAAAGAAATTACTATTCCACTGTCCCCCCACAATCCATTCAGGAGCGTCCGGCGACGAGGCACAGGCACCAATCGTCGCAGCCAGCTGCTCTGGCGTCGTGCCAAAGTCGAAGTTGCACATGTACAACACCTTCTCACCCCCCTGCCAGGGATGAACGTGAGCGTCGAGCAGACCCGGCAAGACAGCTTTACCCGTGAGGTCCAGCACTTCCGTGGTATCACCTGCAAACGCCATTGCGCCAGCACTGTCACCCACATAACTATACTTTCCCTCGGTGACGGCAAAGGCGTCAACCCTGCTTGAGGAAGTTCCATCGGCATAAATTGCCGCGTTAATAACCACGGTATCTGCGACAGGTCCCGCTGAGACAGCCGCCGAATCGCCGGATGATGTGGAATCGGATCCCCCACATGAGGTGACCAACAAAGCCGAGACAACCGACAGGGATCCAGCCCATAAAACACTTGCAAGTGCCTGCATTATCAAAATCTCCGATGATGACCGACAAAAAAGGGGCCATGCTGGCCCCTTGGTGGTTATTCGAGCTACTGCCCTATGAAGTAGCTAACCGTTACCCCGTAGGTTCGCGGCATGCCCCATGTCCGCACGTAGGGGCCGTTACCACCACCATATGCCGAGGGGTAGTAATCCTCATCAGAGAGGTTTTTCACCCAGCCCATTACGCGCCATGAACCATCCTGCGAGCCCAGCCCGATGCGCGCATTGGCAACCGTATAATCATCGGTCGCGTCCTCAGGTCTAGGACCCCCTGTCGTCGATCCCGTATGATTCAGGTCTGCCGATACATCCATCATCAACCGGTTACCCAACGAAAATTCATACCGAGCGAACAGCGTGTAAGAAAAATCGGGTGCCATGGCAAGTTCCTGCCCAGAAGCATCGTAGTAGTTTATGTTGTTCGGGTAAGAGCTGTTTGCGGTGTCAACGGCCTGCCACTTCTTAACCTCGGTATCCAGCCAGGCACCATTTGCTGCCACAGTCAAACCGTCTGTCAGCTGCCAGGTAAGCTCCAGTTCGGCCCCTAAGATCTCAGACTCATCCACGTTGGTAAGCCCAGAGATATTCCCCACCAGAGTAACGGCTCTATCCTGCTCTTGCTTGTCCTCGTAGTCGTAGAAGAATACGGCACCATTAAGCTGCATTGCGCCACCCAAGAGTGTCGCCTTGCTACCGATCTCATAAGCGGTCAAAACCTCTTCCTCGTAGGGAATGAGCTGGGTAGTGGTATTCGAGTTAGCGCCATTGAAGCCACCTGACTTAAAGCCGTTGGAAATGGAGCCATACACCAACAGATCGTCACTAGGACGCCAGTCAAGGCCAACCTTCCCCGTCAAACGGCTGGTATCAATGCTGTCATCATAAGGATTGAAAGAAGGATCAAATCCGCCGATGTCATTGATGGTTCCACAATCACCGACACCGAGTTCAAAAGGACTTCCCGCGAGGCCAAATACATTGTTTAAAAACAGCCCCAGCGATCCATCGTCAGCGACGTAGGTACAGCCGGTCCAATCACGTGTCTCGTTGGTGTAGCGAGCACCCAGCACCAGCGACAAGGCATCGGTCAGGCCAAATTCCACATGACCAAAAGCGGCAATGGACTCAGTCTCTTGCTGATACTTGGTATCCAACTCGAGAATCGGATTTGGCGCAAACAGGCCGACGCCGAAGGGGATACTCGCCAGCGCATAAACGGAATCAGACATGAAGTAGTGGTAGTACTCATCCATGTCATCGTAGGAGTAATAAACACCTCCCACCCAGTTCATACGACCAGTCTCGCCCGACAACCGAATTTCTTGACTAAAGACCTGAAGATCCGTCGTGTTGATGTTGCTGGAGTCATTGTAGAAACCACCATCCCAGTCGTTCGACTCCTCTCGCTGGAAGTCGCTGTAACCACTGATAGCGGTCAGCGTCATATCGCCAATTTCCCAATCGAAGCGCAAGGCAATGTTAGTGGTTTGGTTGTCCCGTTGAGGACGCAGGTCAAACGTCCGACCTGTGATGGGACTGGTATAGCTATTGGTCCACCCTGCTGCCTGATTGTCTCCAGTTGAAAACCAGGGAGGTGACTGCCCAAAATTCGCTCCACCCGGGATCAAGTATTGATCCATGGGGAGGTATGGCGCCATGAACGGGCCGATTCCGATATCGGCGCCATCGTAGGGCGTGTTTGCGGTATTTTCGGATTGGTCATCAACATAACTGACAATCAATTTCGCGCTGAAACTGTCGCTGAAATCTGACTCAATCGTGCCGCGAATAGCCATCACGTCATCACGACCCAACTCATCGTCGCTTACCGTGCTCTTCTGCCAGCCCTCATTCGACTTAACGTACCGAGCCGCCAATCGACCTCGGGTAGACTCTCCCAAGCTACCGCTGACAAAGCCTTCCAAATCATACGCAGAAAAGCGGCCGTAACTACCTGTGATACCCGCAGAAAATTCCTCAGTGGGCGCTCGGCTAATAAAGTTAATCTGGCCTGCGGTTGTGTTACGCCCATACAGGTCGCCCTGGGGACCCTTCAGAATCTCCACTCGATCTGTATCGAACAGCAAGCCTCGAGTCATCACCGCATAGGGCATGGCCACTTCATCAAAATATATACCAACGGTTGACGAGGCGGCAGTCGAGTAATCTTGAAAGCCAACACCACGGATGGTGTATAGAGGAACCCCGGTAGCGGCGGTTTCATTGACCGTTAATCCGGGGGTGTACATGGCGATATCATCAGCACTGAGAATGCCTAACTCCCTGATTTGCTCACCGGTGAAGGTATTAATGGCGATGCCAACATCATTCGCACTCTGCTCCCGCTTCTGTGCGGTAACAACAACCTCCTCCAGCTGCATAGCAGCAACCGGCATAGCTACCGATGCGGCGGCGACCGCTGCAGACAGCAAACTAAGTCCTGATCGTTTGAATTCACTTCGATTACGCATAAGGATGGCCCCCTCTTGGCACACTACCGCTCGCAACGATTTGATTATTTTTGGGCTACCGCTGGCGACGCCGGCGGACCCACGTGTTATTTCCCGTGCCTTGCCAATATACCGATGGGCGCGACGGGGATATTGACGAATCCGGCCACCCGTTTGACCCCATGATCAGCCACTCTGGGGCTACCAGCATATTGATTGATTACTGAAGCAAGGATTTGATGCTTTCGCGGTAGGACTGGGGGGTTTCACCAACCCAGCCCCGAAATGCCCGGCTGAATGCGGACAATTCTGAGTAACCCAGTTCGAAGGCAATATCGGTCAGCGATGCCTTTGAATTTGCCAACAAAAACTTGGCTCGTCGCTCCCTCGCCAGATTTTTTGCTTCCTGAAATGTGAAGCCTTCCTCAGCTAGTTTGCGCCGCAATGTCCTTGGGGAGACTCTAAGCCGTTCTGCAATATTCTCGGAGTCCGTGTATTGCATGGATTCTTGGAGCATGATTTGGCGACACACGGTGCCGACAAATCCCTGATGTTCATCTCCAAGGGAAAAGTAAGTTTCCATAGCGCTCGCCAACACCCGAAATAGCAATTTGTTGCTGGTCAAAAAGGGTTGCGTCAGGAATTTGGGGTGGAAACGAATACTGTTGTGCTCGCTGCCAAAGCTTATCTGACATCGAAAAAAATCCTGCAAGCCACTGATATCTTTTGGTTTTTTATGCTGCAGCGTAACCTCCAGCAAGGGGATACGACTACGAGTTGCCACGTTGAGGGTTTGGACCAAAAACCCCATCAGGTAGTCATTGAGCTGCGCCATGTGCGCACCCCCCTCGTGCAGCAAATCAGCACTAAATTCAGCCGGCGTGTACGTTGGGTGATAACTGGTTTTTATCGCGGTATCGATGTAGTGGTCGTAGGCGTTAAGAAAGGATAGCCCCTCACCGACGGAGGGCGCAGCCAACATAGCCACTACTAGAAGACTGCTGGACTCGTAATGGAAATCCTGCCCCATCGACAGCCCCATGAACGGGTTGTCGGTAACCTCGGCTGCACGCTCGAATAACTGCGCTACCCGTTCGACCGGCAGTGGCCGGTCGTATTCCTCACTATTATTAAAATCGATTTGGCAGTCTTCGAATATCGGCCCAGGGTTAACCTCCCTGTCCATCAAATAGTCCCGCACATAAGCCGCAAAGCGCGGTGACAGGCTGGGGGCGAACGCAGGCTCGCTCACCCTGTTAGAGACTGCATTAGTCCTCGCGGACAACCTGGGCATAGTAGGCTCCCAAGGCGGACATCGCCGATGCCTCAAGATCTTTCACTACGTTAGCCATCAGCGGGTGGTAACGTGCGCCCCGCTTGAAACCCATGAGTTGGTTTGCGATATACGGGGCGCTTTGACCCGCAAGAATCGGCCACTCGGTTGCAACCGGGTGTCCCTGCATACCATGGCAAGCGTGGCAGTATCCTGCTCGGTTTCTTCCCTCTTCCATCAGAGCGGGATTTCCGTTAGCCGCTACGACCAAAGGCTGCTCGGAAAACCACAAAGCCAATTCGGTAATGTCCTCGTCGCTAAGTTGGGCTGCAATTGGATTCATTATGGGGTTATTCCGCTCCCCACTCCGAAACGCCTTCAACTGCAAAACCAGATAAGGTGCATTCTGGCCACCCAAGTTGGCATAACTTGGGTCAATGCCCACCCCGCTTTTCCCATGGCAGGCTGCACAGGTCGCCAAGGCGGCAGGCTCCTCTGCCATAGCCAGAGTGGGCCCACCAACCAGCAGTGCAAGTACAAGGCACAAACGACTTAAAGGGCTCGGCTTCACCATGAGATCTCTCCTCATTCGGGTAGACGCGCAATTTCAGCTAATACCGCCGCGCGCGTGTTATCAATTTCCTGAAGCGGCGATTGACGCAATCTGCCAACTTCCTCAGCGGTATAGGGTAGGTACTCTCCGTTAACCAAGCTGTCGCTTGAAAAATTCTCGATGCACCAATTCAATACCTCCGCTAATTGCATGTCATCTAGCTTGGAGGTCGCTGAACCGGGGACCCGTACCATAAATTCCCGACCATCCTGTGAGCGTAGAAAAACACCCATCATTCCCTTCAGCGGCGGTACTGCGTTGACCCCGGAACCGTCGGGAGTGTGGCAGCCTTGACAGAACATTTGATAGTGGTACCGCGCCCGATCCTCATTGATGTCAGCCTGAACGCCCGCCAACACGTTGCCGATAGAGGTAAACGACAGCAACGCGCTGAGAGCGACCACAAAACGATTCACGCCGGGCGCACTATTCCTCAAAGGCAACACCAACAACCACCGCAGTTGAGCAATGATAAGTTGCACTGGACGTGCCCAGACACCAGTTGATGTCATTGGTCTTGTCAGGGCGATAAGGAGGACGGTCGCCTTCGTCGCGCTGACAAAGACAGGCACCGCAGGTGGATTTGCCACAGCAGTCATTATAGGAAATCACATAGTTACGCCCGTCTGCTGGATTGTGGCAGGTGCCTATCCATGTCACGGGAGACATCTCCGTGCCGGGGGGACACGTGTTGGCACTCCCTCCACAGCAACTGCATAAAAAGCCATCGATCGCGCAGTATCGCCAGTAATCACAGTCGGTATCGCTACCTTCCTCGACTGGCCGCGCCACGCCTTCTTCTGCCCGAGCCACCGGTAACAAAGGAACCGCAGTTGCACCCACGAGTACGCCCCCGAGGGTTTTAAGCATCCCTCTCCGCGAGGCGGTTTGGGCTGCTGCGCGCGCCCGGCGCTCCAGCAATTTATCAATCAGTGACATCATGACTTAACCTCCACGAACCGCTCTTCATCACGCTTATTCATATATTCCTGAATCGAGGCTACATTGCGCTCCTTAGCCTCGAACAAAGAATCCAGATGTTCCCGGGAATTAACAATTCCCATTGAGGCTACCCGTTGGTTTTCATCAATTAATACGGCATAGGGTAGCTTCGATACACCATAGCTTTTGCCAACAAGTTCGCTTACGACATATGGCAACCCAATATCTTTGCGACTTACGTACCCCTGATGATCCTGCTCTTCACCGTCACTGACCAGCACGACATCAACCCAAGCAGATTCAGCTTGGGCGGCAGACATCAAGGCGGGGGTCAATTCTCCACAGACCGGACAATCCGGAGATAGGAAAAACAGAAGCTGGGATCGACCCGAGCGCGACGCGATTGATATTCGACTTCCATCCAAGGCGAGCGCTTCAAGCGCAGGCGCCTGCTGCCCTATCTCCAGCGTTCGATTGACCATCAGCGCACCCGCTGGTGCCACCCGCTCATACAGCACACCAATCTGTCGCAGCAGTGCGTAATTCATGACGGCGAGGAGTATGACGACGATCCAAAGAAGAATATTAGAGGCTACCAGCAGGCTCATGCACTCACTCCGCGCAGCCACCGCTGTCGGTTCTGAATCAATTGATCGACGGCCGCGTAGACAAAGCCGAGTACCAGGGAAAGCCCGACGGCAACGGCGATCGCTTCAAGTTGCCCAAGGACCACCCCAGTAGTGGCCCATGAAGCGCAGCCCGCCAGGAGCAAATTACGCCAGATAAGCTCAGAGCTGATGCGGGTATCAGACGACGGCCCACTACAGCCACATCGCAGGTTGGCGTTTCCTTTTTTCAACTGAATGAGCATCACGCCCGCATACGCCGCAAGCAGTGCACCGGCAGCGATCAATCCGAGCCCTCGAGAGATGGGTAGCAAGACAATCACCGAGATCGCAATCTCAACGCCGGCTATCAAACGCACAGCGGGAATCGCCCTGCGCTCTCCAAGTACCGCCGCAACAGTCTCCCTGTAAGCCTCTGGAGAGAGCCACTTCGAGATACCTGCATGGATAAATAGAACCGCGATGAACATGCTGACAGCACTAGCTGCAACTGCTGCCAACATCGCTTCCTGAGGCACGATTACTTGGCCCCCCAAAGAAAGAGCGGGGTTTCCTGTCCAAAGCCCGTGATTTTACGGATGAATTCACCCGTCAATCCGTCATAGAGCTCAACGCTCATATCGACCGGGTTCGTCACTAAAACCTTGGGCTCCTGTCCCCGACCCACCGCAAAACTGAGCCCCCACTCCTGTAAGGGAATCCGCAGAACACGACGTCTTGAGTCGGGGTCATAGACCCAAATTTCTGCACCGCCCGCGTTATGCATACCGTCCACCCCGTTTGCTTCGGGATTCATCAGAAAATAAATACGCCCGAGGTCATCCTCCCCATCAATTTCGATTCCCGATGGGGCCCAGGTAGACTCGTCAGGACCGACCAGCGACCAGGGGGCCATCGGAGTGGCGGTAGAGCCATTCATCGCAACTGGATGGACCGTGCCATCAAACCCCGGGAAGTAGGCGATGCCATCCACGATTGGAGGGCGCTCGAAAACGGGGGAGTCATCAGAGTCGAAGAAGGGGTCGCTGAAATTGCGGTCTTTCTCCGAGCCATCATCGTTAAGGGTTACGGTCAGCATGCGCCCGTCAGCGCAGATAGCACTAAACGCCATGTCTTTGTTGGGGTAGATAAAACTGCACCCTGGCGTTGGTATTTCTCCAATGATCTCTCGTGTATCGAGATCCACCAACGATACCGACGTAGAGGGGCTGAGATTAAAGATCGCCAGCCACCTGTCGTTATTCAGCGTTTGAAGCACTACCCGCTCGGGCATCCCCATAAATCGCTTGCCTGTTGGTAGAACAACCTCGTCGACTGGAGACAGATTAACCGTATCCCAGATCGTGAGGACGTCGATCCGATCACCCCGAGTGCCTCGAGTATGAAAGGTCTCCACCGACATGATCTCACCGCGAGATGGCACCTGCAGAATAGCGCCCATTAAAACGTTATTGAAAAGGCCTTTCACCTGATCACCCAGAGCATCCTGACTGGTGTCGATCACGTAAATCTTGCCATCGGACATATGGAAGAAAGCCGCGTCATGGACCAAAAACCAGTCCGGGGGATACCGCTCCGGCAGGGTTTCAATTATCCCGGTCGGCTCCACCGGCAGCGGCGGTGGTCTATCCTGAGCAAAGGTGCCCAGGGCAGCCAGACATAGCGCCAAGCCGAGTACAAATTTATCGAGCATCATCAACCAACCCCCCGTTTGTTAACCTTTGGCGATCTGCATAGTCTGTATGTTGGTGTACTCCACCAGTCCATAACGACCAAACTCAACGCCAACTCCCGACTGTTTGACCCCGCCAAAGGGCGCATCGGGCTGGATCATCGCGTGATTATTCACCCAGGCGGTGCCGCACTCCATTCTCGCCGCCAATGCTTGCGCCTTCTCAAGATCGCTCGACCATACCGACCCACCAAGGCCGACCGACACTGCATTGGCTCGCTGCAGAGCATCTTCGACATCGCTAAATTTGATGATCGGCAAGATAGGGCCAAAGGGTTCCTCTTGCACCAATCTGCTCTCCTCGGGAATATCCTTAACGATAGTCACCGGGAAAAAATAGCCTGGGCGATCAAGCGGACTGCCGCCGGTCATAAAGGTTGCCCCATCAGCCTTGGCCGCTTCTGCCAAGGCACAAACCTTATCGAACTGCATTTTGTTTTGTATGGGTCCAAAATCCGGGCTCTCTGATGCCGGGCCGGTGCTGACACTGGCTGCGATACCCGCGAGGGCAGCACACATCTCGTCATAAATATCTTCATGAACGTAGAGACGCTTTAACGCTGCGCAGGTCTGGCCATTGTTGATCATGGCGGTAGCAAAAATCTTCCCAGCGGCTTCCTCGATATTGGTATCGGGCAGCACAATGGCAGCGTCATTCCCACCCAGCTCCAGCGTTAGTCGTTTGAGGTTACCTGCAGCAGACTCCATGATCCGTTTGCCGGTGGCCGTAGAGCCCGTAAATACAATCTTATCGATACCCGGATGTGCAGAGATGCCTGCGCCAATGTCGCCGCTACCAGTCACTACATTCAGCACACCGGGCGGCAACAGATCATTGATAAGGTGCATGGCCTTGAGCACGGTCAGCGGCGTGTATTCGCTGGGCTTGGCCACGACCGTACAGCCCGCCAAGAGACCGGGGATAATATGCCAACAAGTGATCAACAGCGGATAATTCCACGGAGTGATCGAACCAACCACGCCGACAGGCTTACGATGCACCTCGATACGAGCTTCGTCATTGTCTTGTATTACTTCAACCGGCAGATCAAGGCTGGCCGTGTAACGGATCCACGCGAGACATCCCCCCATCTCAAACATAGCACCTAGCCCGGCAAAACCCTCCATGGGCTTGCCCTGCTCGCTGCTTAGTAGTGCGCCTAATTCCGGCAGATTCTCCTCGATGCGATCCGCTATCTTCAAAATAATCGCACGACGGTCATCCATGCTGAGAGCTGCCCAGGCCGGCTGAGCAGCTTTGGCCGCAGCTACCGCATCATCCAAATGGCCAGAGGTCGCTTTTGGCACGGATGCGATGACCTCTTCGGTTGCTGGATTGAGCACATCAAAGGACTCGTCAGCTGATACCGGCTGACCGTTAATAAGCATGTGATAGTCAGTCATGTGACCCCCATTTCTCGTTATTCTTGCGTAATTCAGGCCCCGGGCAAACTATTGCCTCAAGACCTTACTCGTTAACCCCTGCTTGCCCCCCGAGCGAAACCTCATACAACCCCGCACGTTGACGTACGCGCTTAGGTAACACGTTACCCAGTCTAGCCGGCCCGCACTCCGCTGAAAACCCCGGCGGATCCCTTTTCAGAGAGGTCAAATCCTCCTTCAAAACGATTCCGACGGTCGGGAGGGCGCCGATTCACCGAATTCCGCCCGCCACAACAAGACCTGATAGTTATCTCGATCGGTGGCTGCCCTCGCGCTGGCATCAAGCTTTGACACCACAATCATGACCGCGAAGGCCAGCGGCATGGTAAAAAGCGCCGGATAGTCATAAGGGAACAGCGCCTCAGGATTTCCAAGTACCGACACCCAAACCTGCGGGCCCAGCGCAATCAAGATAACCGATGTACTGAGCCCCACTAGGGCCCCCCAAATCGCTCCTCGGGTGGTGAAGTCACCCCAAAATAGCGACAGCAGTAACATGGGGAAGGTCACAGATGCGGAGACCACCATGGGAATCGTTGCGATAAAGGCAACGTTTTCTTGCTGGAAGGCGATACCCAGCAGCACAGCAGCAAGGCCGATCAAAAACACACTGATGCGGGTTAGCCGGAGTTCGGTTTTAGGATCGGGCTCGCCCTGCTTCAGTACTTCGGCATAGACATCATGGGATATGGCAGCCGCGCCGGACAAAGTAAGACCTGCGACCACCGCCAAAATGGTGGCAAAGCAGACTGCCGACATGAATCCTGTTAGCACGTCACCGCCGACCGCGGAGGCGATGTGGATGGCGGCCATATTACTTCCGCCAATCAGGCTCCCAGTTTCATCAAAAAATTCTGGGGTGTTGTAAACAAACGCGATCGCGCCGAAACCCAAAACCAACAAAGCGATATAAAAATAGCCGATGAAGAGCGAAGCGTAGTATGCGGACAGCTTGGCCTGTCGCATATCTGGCACCGTGAACAAGCGCATTAATATATGGGGCAGCCCTACCGTCCCAAACAGCATCGACACCTGTATGGTCAGTATCTGAATCGGGTCTTTGAAGATAACCCCCGACGAGAGGATGGCCTCACCCTTCGGGTGGTTTAGGGTTGCCTGCTCCAACAAGCCCGAAAAACTAAAGTCGAGCTTTGCCAATAGTAAGAACGCGATGAGGGTCACGCCGGTTAACAGCAGAATAGCTTTGATAATCTGCACCCATGTCGTCGCAAGCATGCCCCCAAATGCCACGTAGCCCAACACCAAGCCGCTCACAATGATCAACGCGAGCTCGTAGGGAAGGCCAAAAAGCAACTGAATTAATTTGCCCGCGCCAACCATTTGAGCAATCAAATACATGACCACGACAACGATTGTGCTGAAGGCAGTCACCAGCCGGATGGGGTTTCTTTCAAGGCGCTGGGAAATGACGTCAATAAAAGTGAAACTGCCAAGGTTCCTAACTCGCTTGGCGAATAAAAACATGAGCACCGGCCAGGCCCCAAAGGCACCCAGTGACAAAATTAAGCCATCGAAACCACCGATAAACATCAATCCGGTGATGCCCAAAAAAGAGGCGGCAGACATAAAGTCACCCGCAATCGCCATGCCGTTTTGCGCACCCGTTATTTGGCCGCCGGCATTGTAGAAGACCGAACTTGTCGTGGTGGCCCGTGAGGCGCGCCAGGTGATGAACAGGGTTGCCACCACAAAGATTAAAAACATGATGATGGCAGTTTGATTGACTGGCTGGCGAGTGACCTCACCCTCAATCGCCCCTGCAGCCAGCGCTGAGCGTGCCTGCAACGAGCACATCCAAATGAGGAAGCTATTCCGTAGCAGGTGCCTCATGACCGCTCCCCCTGTCTCGAGAGCCACAGGAACACTGATTCAAGCCCGATGAAAACCAGGATCAAACTGATGAACATCAGCAGTGAACCGGTGATATGGCTGGCCCCAAGCCGCTCTGCCAGAAAGCTTCCCCAAGTTGTCCAATTCAGGGAAAAAGAAAAGTAGAGACAGAGATGAAGTCCCGTAAAAAAAAAGCGGCGACGCGTTCGCTCTTTAAGCTCAGCCTCTGTTACGTTCACTGCCTGCCCTCCCCCATTTTTGTTTTTATACCAGCACCGCGCTAGACGCCGTTACGGCTTTTCAGTTTCCAGCCCACCGCTTATCGAAGTCAACTACAACCCTGTCACTCAGCGGATGCGCCTGACAGGTGAGAATCATGCCGCTGCGGATTTCCTCCTCGGTTAGGCCTCGCTGAATATCCATCTCGACCTGACCCTCAACCAGCAGCGCCTTGCAGGTGGAACAGACTCCCCCTTTACAGGCATAGGGCAGGTCGAGTCCTACATTGAGACCGGCATCCAACAAATTTTCCCCCGCCGCGGCCACATTAACCGTATTTGAGCGGCCGTCGCTAATTATCGTGACCTGCGCCAACAGTTCCGCATGGCTCTGAGACCGTGCGTGATGCTTCGCCACCCGGGTCTCCGCGTCTTCCGCCGAGCTGCCAAACAGCTCATAAAGAATCGCCGCCTCATCGATACCCAGCCCGGTCAGGCCACGGGACACCTCAGAAATCATCGACTCCGGCCCGCACAACATGAACCGGTCAAAGCGATTCAGATCCAGGAGACTCTGGTGAAGTTGCGCCCCCTTCTTGTTGTCGATACGTCCATTCAACAGGGGCGATTCCTGTTCCTCTCGGCTGAGTATGTTGATCCACTGGAATCGGGCCATGTACTTGTTTTTCATGAACGCGAGCTTTTGCCTGAACATGATCGTGGCCGTGCGTTGGTTGCCGTAGATGAGCGTCACGGTGCTATCCGGCTCCTCACTCAACACACTCTGCATCAGACCCATCATCGGGGTGATCCCCGAACCGGCCGCTATAAAAAGATAGTTGCGTTTGATTGCAGCATTCAGATCGAGACAGAAATTGCCCTGAGGAGGCATGACCTCAAGCTCAACACCTGCAACCAACTGGTCATTCACATAATTTGAAAAGACGCCACCTTCGACACGCTTCACCGCTACCTCGAGTGCATCACTGCCCGCGGGAACACAAATAGAGTAAGAACGGCTGACCAAATCCCCATCGATCGACGCGCGCAGGGTCAGGTATTGTCCCGAGCTAAACTGAAACAACTCTTTAAGTTCGCTTGGTACCGCTAAACCAACACGCACGGCAGAGTCGGTCTCTTGAGTGACGTGAGATACCCTCAGCGGGCAGAAGGCAGCACTATTCATGGGCTAAATCGCCTTCAACAGATCGAAAGGTTCAAGGCAATTCCCACAACGATAAAGCGCCTTGCAGGCAGTTGAGCCAAACTCGCTGACGACGGAGACGTCGCTGCTACCGCACTGAGGACACATAACCTGATCCGTTAGCTCTCTTGGTGCAGCCACCCCATATCGGGTGAGTTTCTCTCGAGCGGCCGCTGTCAACCACGCGGTCGTCCACGCTGGACTCAAGCTGATGTTGACCTCAACCACCGGATGTCCCGCTGTCGCCAGAACCGCCCTCGCATCTTCCTCCATGATTTGAAGAGCAGGACAGCCGATGTAGGTGGGAGTCATGGTGAGCACCACCACGCCATCCCGTACATCAACATCCTGCAGCACCCCTAGTTCATAGAGAGATATCACGGGAATTTCAGGATCCATGACCGCGTCCAGCAGGCTCCATATCTCAGGCCATTGGCTTTCTGCACGCCGCCGCCGTCGAGCGAGCTCTTCTACGGGAAGCAGTGGGATCAGATTACCCCCAGTCACAGCATCGTCTCCGTGTGTTCACCATTGGAGCCCGGGATAAGCACGCTGCATAAACTGTAGCTCCGCCAACAAGAAACCCAGGTCATCGGTGTGAATACCACGCCGACCTCCCTCGACAGACCATCCTGGACTGGGCTGGCTCAAGTTTGCCTCAGCCATAACCCTCGACACCGCTGCGTGCCAGTCCTCGCGTAAAAGAGTGGGATCAACGCCAACTCCATCCGCAATCAACCCAGCGGTTATCGTGTCCACTTCGAAAATTTCGTCGGTATAACCCCACAAATCATCTACCGCTCGCTGCAGCTTGGCGTGACTTTCCTCAGTGCCGCCGCCCAAACGGAGCATCCACTCTCTGCCACGCCTGACGTGATAGGTCGATTCCTTTTCAGCCTTCGCGCCAATAGCCGCGAGGCGAGCATCCTCACTCGCTTTTAGCTGCTCCATAAACAGCAGGGCATAACTATCGTAGAGAAATTGCCTCGCAATCGTGAACGCAAAGTCACCCCGGGGTAGCTCACAGATAAGTAGATTGGTGAAATCGCGAACATCACGGGTGTACGCGAACGTGTCTTCGGTAGCATCCCTTCCCTGAAGTTCAGCAGCGTACTGATAAAAGAGTCTTGCTCGACCAATAAAATCCAGCGCCACATTAGTAAGCGCGATATCTTCCTCAAGAAAAGGCGCCCGACTTGTCCACTCTGAAAGCCTGTGGCCGAGAATCAGCGCATCATCACCGAGCCGAAGGCAATAGGTGAGAAGGGGATCATTAGCGGTCATAGGCTATCGATACCTTCGGGTAAGTCATACATCGCCGCATGCCGATACGGCTTATCATCGAGGGGATCGTAAAAACTATCGCAATCAGATTCCTGCGATGCCGTAATGTCCCCTGCCGCAACCACCCACAGGCTCACCCCCTCACCGCGGCGCGTATATACATCGCGCGCGTATTCAAGCGCCTGCTCGGGATCGTCGGCATGAAGACTGCCCACATGCTTATGGTCCAGACCCCGGCGGGAGCGAACGAATACTTCGTAAAGCTTTAAGTGATCAGACATGAATGCCTCGCCCAATCTCAGGCGACATCTACTGTCGGCTTGCTACGCTTTGCGTCGTACGCCGCCATCGCTTCACGGACCCACGCTCCCTCCTCGTGCGCCTTTACATGGTGCGCAAGGCGCTGACGGTTGCAGGGTCCGTTACCGTTGATCACGCGCTCAAATTCAGCCCAATCGATTTCGCCAAAGTCATAGTGACCCCGCGACTCATTCCACACCAAATCCGGATCGGGGACCTCAAGGCCGATGGCGAGCGCCTGTTGCACCGCCTGATCCACGTACTGCTGACGCAAATCATCATTGCTGCGGCGCTTTATTTTCCATTTCATGGATTGGGCCGAGTGAGCTGACTCCCCATCGTGAGGACCAAACATCATCAGTGAAGGCCACCACCACCGATTGAGGGCGTCCTGTGCCATTGCCCGCTGCTGTTCGTTGCCTTGCATCAGCGTCATCATGATGTTGTAGCCCTGACGCTGGTGAAAACTCTCTTCCTTACAAATGCGGACCATCGCCCTTGCGTAAGGACCGTATGAAGTATTTTGCAGAGACACTTGATTAACAATAGCCGCGCTATCGACCAACCAACCAATGGCGCCAACGTCCGCCCAGGTCAACGAGGGATAGTTAAAAATAGAGGCGTACTTGCTGGCTCCGGTATGCAGGCGCTCTATAAGCTCCTCGCGGGTAATGCCAAGAGTCTCAGCTGCAGCGTACAGATAGAGTCCGTGACCCGCCTCGTCCTGTACTTTGGCCAAAAGAATGGCTTTGCGCTCAAGGGAGGGAGCTCTGGTGATCCAGACCCCCTCAGGCTGCTCTCCAATCACTTCCGAATGGGCGTGCTGGGAGATCTGCCTGATGAGATTCTGCCTGTATTTTTCCGGCATCCAGTCCTTAGGCTCGATCTTCTCTTCGGCGTCGATCCGCGCCTGAAATCGCTCCTCATTCGGCATGGAAACTACTTTGTCTGACATAACACTCTCCGGTTACCCGTTACTGCTTCTAAAAAAGACCTTGAAGTAAAGCGCTTCTTAAATCCAAGCCCGAGTCCAAACTTCAATTAAAACCTCGGTCACTGTACCGACCTTCTATTCATTCAAAACACCAGCCCGCACTGCGACTGTTTTAACCTAAGTGCTTGGCATCAACTTGCCGACTCATCAACTAGCTGACCACCTATGGTGGTGGAATTCCCCCTGAACTCTGCAATAACCTCCTGCGCCTGATTAACAACCTGTGCGTCATACACGCCGGTTCGCTTGCCCTGATGAACAACCCGGGCGCTGGCGGTCAGGACGTCTCCCTCTTTGGCAGACTTGACAAAATCAATGCGCGCACCCGCAGCAACTGTCATCTGATTCCGACTGTTACAAGCGAAGGCAAAGGCACTGTCCGCGAGGGTGAATATAAAACCTCCATGGCAGATTCCATGTCCATTCACCATATCTTGTCGTACCGGCATAGTGATTTCCGCAAAGCCCTCGGCGACAGAGATCAATTCCATACCAAGGCCTTGTGTCGCGTGATCACCTGACCACATTGCCTCCGCCGCCCGTCGCGCCAGCTCATCGGCAGAGCTACTCATCGCCCCTTGTACTCCGGCTTGCGCTTTTCGAGAAACGCCTTGACGCCCTCGGCGTAGTCTTCCGTGAACCCTGCAGTTCGCATCAGCGACTTCTCAAGTTCCAGCTGTTCATTTAGGGAATTCGTCATGGATGCGGCAAAGGCTTTCTTGGTGAACGCAAAACCCAACGTGGGTTGGGTCACAAGATGGACAGCAAGTGTCATCACCGTATCCATCAGGACCTCATCGTCGACAACCTCCCAAATCAACCCCCATTCCTTAGCTTGCTCCGCCGATATCTTGGGCATCAGCATCGCCATACCCTTGGCTCGCGCCATACCAACGAGTCTCGGCAAATGCCACGTACCCCCCGAATCGGGAATCAAGCCCAACATCGCGAAGGACTCAACGAACTTAGCCGAGCGCGCAGCAAATACTAGGTCACAGGCGAGCGCGATATTAGCGCCCGCGCCGGCAGCAACCCCGTTGACCGCGCAGATCACCGGCTTTTCCATCTCGGTAATCCGCCTAATTAATGGGTTGTAAAACTTTTCAACTGAATCACCAAGATCAATTCGCTCTCCGGGCGCTACATTGCGATCATTCAAATCCTGTCCAGCACAAAAGCCGCGACCTGCACCCGTAATAACAACCGCTCTGATCTCTGCATCTTCGGCTGCCAACGCAAGCACCTCGGCGCCCTCGCCGTGCATCGCGGCCGTGAAGCTATTTAAGCTTTCGGGCCTGTTTAGCGTAAGGCAGGCCACCCCTTGGTCCACTGCATAAAGAATGTGTTGGTAGGACACCCCTAGGCCTCCCGTCGCTCTACAAGCGTCAAAATATCGTAGAGCGCGACAGGGGCTCCCTCTTGATTGGTCACCTCAACGGCCCACACCACAACACCGTTTGGCTTTTCCTCCCCGCGAGGCGCCTTTTTGATTTTTCGCTTCACCGTCAGCTTGCACTGAATCGTTGTCCCCGCTGGCACCGGCTCAACAAAACGCAATCCCTCTAGTCCGTAGTTCGCAATCACTGGTCCCGGAGCAGGATCGACAAACATGCCGGCCGCAGCTGAAATAACAAAGTAACCGTGCGCTACCCGCTGACCAAAAAAAGAATCCTTGGCGGCGAGTTCATCAAAGTGCGCGTAAAAATGATCACCGCTGACACATCCAAAATTGACGATGTCGGCTTCTGTAACCGTACGGCGATGAGTAATCAGCGTCTCGCCGATCTGCAGCTCCTCAAAGTATTTCTTGAAGGGATGGACCAGGTCGGTAATTTCTTTGGCGCCGCGGTGGTGCTCGCGGGTTATGGCGGTCAATGTGGTGGGCGATCCCTGAATGGCTGTTCGCTGCATGTAGTGCTTTATTGCTCTCGCCCCGCCAAGCTCCTCTCCTCCACCGGCTCGACCCGGACCGCCGTGAACCAGATTTGCCAACGGGGAGCCATGCCCTGTGGACTCTTTAGCGCAGTCTCTATTGATCACCAACATCCGCCCATGCCAAGCGGCAGCGCCCAGGATGAGCGCCCTAGCCTCAGCGTCGTCTGCAGTAAACGCCGATGCCACGAGAGAACCTTTCCCCAAGCGCACTATCTCGACCGCCTCACCCAATGAGTGATATGGCATGACTGTTGCCACCGGGCCAAAGGCTTCCACGCTATGAACCTTCACTGCCTCCAGGGGATCATCACAGCGCAGCAATGTCGGCGGGTAAAAACATCCTGCATTGGTATCTAAGCCCACGAGGGACATGTTGCGATCTCCGCCCGCTACCACGGAGGCCTCCTCGCACAACTCCAACACCCGCGCGTGAACATCCTCTGCCTGAGCGGTGCTGACCAATGCACCCAGTCGAACCTCTTCGAGTGCAGGATCTCCCGACTGCACGTTAGCGAGGCGCGCGGCGATAGCATCGACCACGGCGTCAGTTAATTCAGCGGGCACGATGACCCTACGTATGGCGGTACATTTCTGTCCGGCTTTGGAGGTCATCTCGCGAACCACTTCTTTGACGAAAAGATGAAACTCTTCGTCATCGGGATGCACGGACTGACCCAGAATGGCGCTGTTTAATGAATCAGCTTCCATGGTAAACGGAATGCTGTTGGCCAGCAGCGTGGGGTGGTTCTTTAAGCTGCGGCCGGTCTCAGCAGAGCCAGTAAACGTGACCACATCCTGCTCGCTAAGATGGTCAAACATGTCCCCAATGCTGCCGCAAACAAGCTGGATAGACCCCTCAGGGAGAAGCCCGATGCGAACAATTTCTTCCACCACTGCTTTCGTCAGAAAGGCGGTGGGCGTGGCCGGCTTGATGATAACGGGCATGCCCGCCGCCAGGCTGGGCGCCACCTTCTCCAACATCCCCCACACCGGGAAGTTGTAGGCATTGATGTGAAGCGCGACACCGGGCTTTGGCGTCAAAATGTGTCGCCCCACAAAAGTGCCATTCCGGGAAAGCCCTTCCATGTCGCCTTCGACGAGAACGGTGTCGTTAGGGAACTCCCGGGTGACAAGACTTGCGTAGCTAAAGACGGTGCCGATGCCGCCCTCAATGTCGGGCCAGGCATCAGCTCGCGTAGTGCCGGTCTTGAAGGACAGCTCATAAAAGACGTCTTTCATGGCCATCAACTGCTTCGCGGTCTCTTTCAACGCGATAGCACGTTCATGGAAGGTCATGGCACGAAGGGCTATTCCCCCTACCTGCCGGCCGTACTCCACTACTTTGAGCATATCAATACCGGAGGCATCCACAGAACAGACAGGCTCACCCCGCACGGCGTCGACGACCGCCCTACCCTCACCTTCACCTGTGGTCCACTTTCCTAAAACGTAACTCTCAAGCTTGGTCACTGACTGCAGCCTCTGGGCTTTGAATCGCAATTATGATACACAAATCCTTTGTTTACAGAAAGTTCTGTAATATGTTGTTTGGCGGGTATTTGAGGATAAGCTATCAGATAAAAATTAGCCTCCAAAGGCGCTTTCTCGGAGAAGAATATGATTTTAACGACACCGTGCAACAGGCCACGACCACAGCTACAAGTCGGGAATCTTGACCTGTCAGCACCCTTTCTGATGTTGGCGTTGATGCTTGCGGCCGGCTGCGACCAGTCAGACCCCCAGGCACTCAGCAAGGAGAACCCCGTGAAGCAGGTCCCTGTCATCGTGCACCAAACCCCCGGCAACCCGAATAGTAGTATCCACAACGCGTTCATTACCGAAGGAGAAATTCCCGCGCTGGGTACCGGTTCACTCGACGGAATGCGAATCGGCATCAAAGACAACGTCCACGTCGCCGGCCTCCCCAACACGGCCGGGACCACCGCCCTGGATGGATTCACCCCCACCGAGGATGCAACGCTGGTGTCTCGATTGAGGCAAGCAGGCGCCATTGTTGCTGGCAAAAACAATCTCCACGAACTTGCTTACGGGATCACAAGCGCTAACGGTGCCTACGGCATCGTTCAAAATGCCTACGATCCCACGCTAATTGCAGGTGGCAGCTCTGGGGGTACCGCGGTTGCGGTCGCTTTAGGTCTTGTCGACGCCGGAATAGGGACCGACACCGGAGGCTCGGTCCGTATCCCCGCTGCCCTAAACGGCATTGTGGGTTTTCGCCCCACCGTCGGCAGATATCCCAACGACGGGATGACATTAATCTCAACGACCAGAGATACGGCGGGACCCATTACCAATACCGTCGCAGATGCTGGCCTATTGGATAAAGTGCTCTCTGCCTCTGATCCGGGAGAGCTCATTGCCCCCGATCTGGATGGCTTGCGCTTGGGGGTTCCGAAAACTTTTTTCTATGAGGATTTGAGCCCCCGGGTAGCTGCCGCCATGCAACGATCGCTGGACGCTTTGGCCGCCGCCGGTGTCGAGCTGGTCGAAGCTGACATCGAAAATTTAAGTGCCCTCAATGCCGCTGCGGGTTTCCCTATCGTGCTCTATGAAACCAACCTATTACTACGCGACTACATGGCCACCCACCGTCCAGACCTTAGTGTCGAGAGTTTCCTTGAATCCATAGCCAGCCCGGATGTTAGGGCGGTCGTTGGTGATGCGCTTTCCGGTGTCATTGATGAACCGACCTATCAAGCTGCAATCAACGAACATCGACCAGCGCTCCGAGCAGCATATCAATCGTATTTTGAGCTGCACGAGGTATCAGCCGTCATTTTTCCGACTACCCCTATCGAGGCTCAACCCATCGATGGCAATCTCGAGATGGTCAGTCTCAACGGTAAAAAAGCACCTACCTTTCCCACCTACATCCGCAACACGGATCCCGGGTCAAATGCGGGTATACCTGGGATAAGCCTACCCGCGCTGGTGACGGAACCTGGCCCGCCGGTTGGACTGGAACTTGACGGCCCGGTAGACAGTGACCGAGACCTGCTGGCA
>Ga0181573_10000632_pt1 | contig 36619 bp, 23 predicted proteins | sample 101ome_25_FD_148643 | JGI IMG/M metagenome (GOLD analysis project Ga0181573, IMG submission 148643) | Coastal salt marsh microbial communities from the Groves Creek Marsh, Skidaway Island, Georgia - 101409BT metaG (spades assembly) | ecosystem: Environmental > Aquatic > Marine > Intertidal zone...
GTCGTCATCATAGTCGTCATCGCGTGCATGGCGCTCCCCTTTCTTTCCCACTGTGGCGTCTCGACCTCGTTCGTCGACGAAAAAAGCGTTCGTTCAAGGCGGGCGGTGCACACGGACTCGGTGAACACGAACTCGGTGAAGACGTCAAAGTCGTCCGAGACGGACCAACTTTCGGCGAGAAACACGCGTCCGCGACTGTCGACGCGCGCGAACTCGTGACCGGGCGGAAGAGAAGAGAGGTTCACACCAGAGGAGAGGTTCACTCGAGATGTGGTGTGGTGTGGTGTGACACGACGAAGGACGATTCATAAACCATAAAATAAACAAAAAGGAAAGGGGGTCACGACGAAGAAGAAGACGACGAAGTGAAAAATGTACGAGTACTGTTAATATTATCATTTAATAGTACTTTAATAGTTTAGTGTATGATATTTTAAGTCTTATTATAATAAGTACTTGTAGTATATGTGGACGATTTCCTTCCTTCCACGTCCTCGTCGTCGTCGTCGTCGTCGTAACGACCGATGGGCGCGCGATTCGTCGACGAAACGAATCTCTCGAGCGCGGGTGACACCTGCGTCTCCGTCGAAACTCGCGCGTGCTTTCGTACTTTCTTTCGTACTTTCGTTCGTTCGTACTTTCGTTCCGTCGTCGCGAATCATGGCGTCGACGCAACGAAGAGCGCTCGCCATGGATGGGGTGTTCGCCTCGGACGACGCGCGACCGCGTCGAGACGTCGCGTGGTCTCTCGCGTTCGCGGTGACGACGATCGCGGCGGTGGCGATCGGGATCGCGTCGGCGACGACGACGGCGACGGCCACGTCGGCGTCTTGGCGGGCGCTTCGCGAGGGCGGGGCGTGTTTCGAGGGCGTGCCCGAGGACGTCTGGCGGGCGACGCTCGACGCCAACCGGGCGCGCGTCGAAGCGTCGACGACGACGAGGCCGGTGAGCGCCGCCCTCGGGGTTGGGTCCGGGAAAGGGTACGGGCGAAGGAGTACGGTGATGCTGGGCGGCGCGGGAACTTCGGGAGGGGGCGTCGTCGGCGCGGGGGACGACGGCGCGGGAGGAGGGACGGACGCGTCTGCGGTGTTCGAGGCGGCGTGGCCTTGGGTGTTGACCGCGTTGGTCGCCTCCGTCGCCCTGGGCTTCGCGCTCGTGCACGCGCTGCGTAAACACTCTCGAACGGTGGTCTGGGGAGTGATGTACGCGAAAGTGGGCATCATGGGTGCGGTGACGCTCGTGTCGCTGACGTGGGGGCTGATGGGTCCGACGCTCGTGTTGGCTTTTTTCACCGCGCTCGCGGCGTTGGTGTGTTACCTGTGGAGAGACGAGCTGAACCTCATCGCGTCGATGCTTGCGGTGTCGACGCAGAGCATTACGGATAACCCTCACTTGCTGACGATGACGATGCTCCTTCAGCTGACGGTTTTGTTGTATCTCTTCCCGGTGGCGTGGTTGGCCATCAAGGCGTCGCAACACGGTTCGGCGGTGATCAACGAGTACGCCGTCGATAAAACCGCCGACGCGTGCTTGGGGTACTACACCCAAGCCGTGGATTGTTGCGTGTGGCGAGTGGAAAACTGGGTCCCGGCGTACTACGCGCTCGCGACTTTCGCCGCGATCTGGGTCATCGCCGCGGCGCTCGAATTTAGAATGTTTGTCATCGGCGGTTCGGTGACGCAGTGGTACTTTTCTCCCGCGGGTACGAAAGACTTCAAGGGGACGACGATGACGTCTGTCAAACACGCGCTCGGGCCGTCGTTCGGTACGATTTGCTACGGTTCGTTCGTCATTGCCGCGGTCGAGATGCTCAAGCGCGCGGCGGAGAAGTCGCGTCGCGAAAACAGAGGCAACTTGCTCGTCTACTGCGTCGTGTGTTGCCTTGAATGCATCTACGCCTTTGTCGAGTACATTTCTCGATTCGCCATGCTTCAAGCATCCATGACGGGTGAAGCGTTTTGCGACGCCGCGAAGACGGTCTCTGATCTCCTCTCGAGGAACTTTTTGCTCGCCTACGGCACCTACGCCTTTCCGCAATACGTTCTCTCCTTTGTCGTCTTCGTCATGGCCTTGGCCCTCGGTCTCACCCACTACTACCTCGTCTACTTTACCTACGACGTCACCTCTGACGCGTTTACCTCTGGCAGCTACGCACTCGTCGTCGGCGGCATCTCTTTCGTCGTCGCGTACATCGTGCTCGGCTTTTTCATCATGGTGCTCCTCAACGTCGTCGACGCCGTCTTTGTCTGCTACGCCGTGGACAAGGATCGCAACGCCGTCCACCACGCCGATCTTCACGAAGTTTTCGACAAGGTGAACGAGCGTCAAAAACGCGCCAACGAAGACCGGGACGGGGACCAGGAATACGGTGAACCGCTCAACGCTCGAGGCACCAAATACGCCAGCATGTAAAACAAGACAAAAACACACTTTCTCTCTCTCGTTGAAAATTCACATCCTCTTCCTCACACGCCGTCGCTCGTCGTCGTCGTCGTCGTCGTCGTCGTCGTCGTCACCGTCGCGTTGACGGCCGACGATGTGGCGTCGTCGATTCGGCACCGCCGCCAAGGTGGTCTTCGCCGCGTACACCGCCGCAGAGAGCTCCGCATTCGTCGCGCACCAGCGTCGAATCGCGCGAATCGAAAACGCCCCCGTGCGCACGCTCGACCCGAATTTCGACGTCAAGGCGCACGCGTCGTGGTTCGCGCGAGAGCTGCGGAGAGAACCGAACCCGCGGAGGCTGTTTGAGGAAGTGTTCAACGACGCGAGGATCGACGCGATTCCTCGAAACCGGGCGCACGCGATGCTGTGCTTTTACCTGAGCGCGAAAGAGGCGGAGGAGTTTCCAAACGGGCGGTACCCGGTGGAAATCACGAGACAGGCGAGCCGGTTGTTGGTGGAATTGGAGAGAGCGCACGATTTGAAGTTTGCAAAGGCGCGACCGAGCTGGCCGGCGATGCCGGGGGATGAGCGATTGGCGGATTTGGTGGAGGACGAACGGAGGGCGAACGAGTCCGCCGCCGCCGGCGCCGCGGCGGTGGCTCGAGACGTGAATAAATCAATCTTTGGGTGGGTGAGCCGGTCGTTCGGGTACAGAGAATCGCGGATAGAACCACCGGCGGAAGGGGCGCCGGATTTCATTCGGACGAACACGCATAACATTACGGCGTGGTATAAACCGTTGGCGCTGCGGTTTTTAATCTGGAGGTTTCGGTACATCAGCGATCGCAAGTTGAGAGAACACGGTTTTAAGATGTACAGGGACGAGACGACGGACGTCAAGCTGTGGGTTAGGATTCCAGAGAATTGCGTGACGGATACGGTTTTGTATTTTTTGCACGGTTTCGGCATGGGTGTGCCCCCGTACACGTCTTTCATCGAAAAGTTGCCAAAGGACAGAATCGTGGTGTGTCCAGAGTGGCCAAACATTTCGTACGATAGAGACCGTTCGCACGAATACCCCACGCCGCTACAGCTCGCCAACGTGCTCGCCAGAACGGTGGAGAGAGTGCAGGATGAGAAACTCTTGTTGTACCCGAAATTAGAAGAGGTGGACGACAAGAAGTGGTATCGTGAGCGATTCGGAGGTTGGTTCCGTAAAACGCCAACAAAGCGAGAGATTACAAAGTGTGACGTGATTGCGCATTCATACGGAACCGTCGTACTCACTGGGTTTCGAAGGCACTATCCAGAGATGCTGAGACGATGCGTGTACATCGATCCGGTGTGTTTCCTTCCAGCGTTCGGAAGTTATCTCAAGTACGCGTACGACGACCACCTGTTAGAGTGGCGCAACTTGATGCACTACGTTTCGAACAAGCTCGCAAATCCCGACGAGCCTATGGATTTTTTCAACATCATGTTGAGTTCTTGGTTCATCAAGGGAGACGTCTCCACGCAGCAACTCATGAAGCGTCTGCTTTTCCCTCACGAAGCCTGGGAGCGAGGTCCCATGGGGAGCGAAGACATGATTGTTTTGTCCGGCTTGGATGAAATCGTTGCGTCAAAAGAGGTGGACACGCGTCTGAGCATCGCTTGGCCGACGGTGAGAATGATACACGAGAAACAGTGGCAGCACGGAGGGTTCTTGTTGGAGCCAGACCCTCACGATGTCGTCGGTCGCATAATCAAGTTCGTGTCTGGACGGCTCTGACGCGGCCGACATTTTAGAGAATCTACATTTTTTAGCATTCAATTTTTAGTGAGAGACTAGAAGATTATAGCACGCCCATGCGCTTAAGAAACGGATTCAGCGACGCCTCACGCCCTAAAAAGTTTTTGAGCATCGAGTCCCCGTCGACGGTGGCACACGGCGCCAAAATCGTGTCCCTGTATTTGCGACCAAGCGTCGGATCGCAAATTTGCGGCTTCTTCGCCTCAAACTCGCTAAACAGATCAGCCGCGAAAGCTTCAGACCAGAGGTAGCCAAAGTATCCGGCGTCGTAGCCCATCATTGGGTGATACCACGACGCGCACGGGAAAGCTCCGGTGACGCTCGGAATCTTGCTCAACTTTTCAGTGATGACGTTGTAAAAGTCGATGGTGTCGTACTCGATGCCTTCGAATTCGTACGGACCAGGACCTCCGTGCACGGTGAGATCAAACAGAGCCATCGAGATGAATCTCGACCGGGCGTATCCTTCGAGCGCGCCACGACTCGCGCTGAGCGCATCGATGTCCCCGGTCGGTAAACTCTCACTCGTAGAGTAGTGCTTGGACAAGCGCTTGAGCACTTGCGGCTGCCAAACAAAGTTTTCGAGCATCATGGACGGAACTTCGAGGAAATCTTGCTCAACCCCACCGGGCCACGGCACGGCGCTCCAAGCCCATGCGTGGACGCTGTATTTGCTCTTACTGAGCACGCAGTGCATGACGTGGCCGAACTCATGGAAGAACGTCTCGACTTCTCTAAATCGCAAGAGAGCGGGTTTACCATCCGCTCCAGGCTTACTCAAGTTGCCAATGTTCACACACGCAGCCGTCACTGTGTTGTCGCCATCGACGAACGACGGTCGAAGAGGATAGACGCACTGGTGCGCATACTTGCCCGGACGGGGGAACAAATCGAGGTAAAAGAATCCAAGCGTTTTCTTCTCGCCGTCCGCCTCTTGTACTTGGTAGCATTCGACCTCTTCATGCCAGACTTCGGCGTCGACTCGCGTGAAAGTCAACCCCAGAAGCTCCTGGTAGATTTCGAGAATCTGTCCCTTGACGTGCTCGAGCGGGAAATACTCGCGAATCTTACCCTCATCTACGCCCAAGGTTGCCTTGTACGCTCTAGAGTAGTACGCCACGTCCCAGCTCTCAATCGGACCGGCGTCTGGGCCCTCCTCCGCCTCTTTCAACTTTTGCAAGTCAGCCAGGTCGACATCTAGCTTGGACTTTGCCTTTTCAAGAAGGTCTCGGAGGAATTCTTCGGCGCGCGCCGGCGTGCCCGCCATCTTGGGCTTGAGCATGTACTCGGCGTGTGATTTATAACCCAACATTTGTGCGCACTCGTTTCGCAGCTCGACCACCTTGAGAAAACGCTCGGTGTTGATCTCTTGACACTGCCGAGCCTTAGCTTCAGTGATCTTCCTGCGCGTCTCTGGGTTCTTCGCAAACTGTAAGACGGGCATCATATCCGGCGCGATGAGTCCGACTCGTCTCGTACCTGGCGTCGCACCCGCGTCGTACGCCGAGACGTCCACGCCATCTAACTCTTCCTCGGTGTACTCCACGCGCGTGTCGTCCTCGTTCAACGCCGCACAAAAGCTCGAACATAATTCCTCGATTTGTCCGAGCTTGGCCATGTATTCAGCTTGCGCGTCAGCGTCGAGAGCGGCGCCTTTACGCTCGAATTCCCGTAAAAGGTACTCGCTCGCCCGCTTCGCTTCGTCGCTTGGCGCTGCTTCAGACCCCACGTTCCTGAGCGCCTCGTACACCCCACGTCGCGTGAACGTCTCGTCAAACATTGCTTTTAGCACATCCTTCCCAATTGTGCTCCGTTTACGCACGTCTTGATCTCCGTGCGTCATCGCCGGCAGAGTCACCGCAGCGGAAGCCGCGCTGGCGCGTCCAAGCGCCTCGAGCATAGCGCCGAAGGAAGCCTCCCACGACGACCCCTTGGACCGCTCGCACGCGTCCAGAGCCGAGCGATAATCGGCGACGATGCGTTTTGTCAAGCTGTCGACGTCCGATGCGGTTATTTCTTCCGTGAATCGCGGGGTCGACGACGGTGCAGGGGCGATCGAGACCGCCGTGGTGGCGTTCGCACGCATCGAGCTCGACGACGCGCTGAACCGAGCGTAAGCGGACGATGGGACGATCCGGGAGGTGGTGATGAGCCCCGTCGAAGTAGACGCGCGTGCTAAAGGAAGTCGAGCGATGCTTCGCGTGCTCGCGCGCATGACACGACGCGTTGTGGGGCACGGATTGAGACGGCGTCGCAGCTAAAATCTAAAGCTATCCGTCGAATGACAAGGAGAAGGAGCTAATAAACGACGAAGACGACGACGCATAAGATGTCGTCGTGTCGCATTGTGCGAAATTTCTAAATTTCATCTATAGGTAACGCACGAGCGACGTGAAGAAGTTGCGGTCGGTACACATGCGGTGATAGATGTACGACGTCTTTGCGCCGAATCCGGCATCCTTTGGCATATTCGCAATCCAATCGTCGTCGTCGTCCGAAGCCGTAGGATCGATGCCGAGAGATTTGGCCTCGGCGGATTCTAGCATAGCAATCTTGCGTTTGGCCTCGTCATCCTCAACCAGCTCTGAGGACTCGTTATCCGTCGCCTCGTCAGCGCGTTTGGATCGCATGTCATTGTACAAGTTGACAAAGAAAATCGACAACTCCAAGCCGTGTCCGATGAGCGGCGGTCCCCAGGTGGACCAGCTCTCGTCCATGAGCGCTTTTTGAATGGTCGCCCCCAAGCCACCGGCGATAGACAGCAGCAATCTCATGTAACTCATCGCACCCGATACCCCAGAGTGGATGGACTCCCACAATTGCGGCACGTAACGCGTAGTCTCAAACACGGCGTTCATCACTCCGAGCATGAGTGCGTAGTTCTCAAACTCGTAGCACGTCGATCCGAATAACATTCGTATCGCGGGCGCGAGTAACACTAAACACGGGAGCAAGTGCAAAACCATCCCGTACCAGGCCGCCCTTCGCTCCGTCATGACGTGGCCGAAATACGCCACCTTTTTATCGCTCGAAAAGTGCGCCGCAAGCGCGTACATCGGCATCCACAACAACGTGTAAATGAGCGTGTAATACAACGTCAAAAGCGACGCCTGACACCGATCGTACTCGTACCCATCCTCACCTTGCACGCAATACCTAATCTGTTCAAAGTGCAAAATGAATACGTTCAACGAAGCGCACAAATTCGATACGTTTGTCAACGCCAACGACGTCAACGACAACCCCTCCGCGCTTCCCAAGACTATCAATTTCAAATACTGCGGCATCGCTCCCAGCACGCACCCACTAATGAAGACAAACATCACCGCCGTCGCCGCACCGCTCGCCGGAAATGACTCGACAAAGCACGAAGTATCTGTCCGCGGTCTAAAGTCGACGCCGTCCACGACGCGATCAACCACCTTTTTCGTCGCCGCGCTCGACGTCGACGCCGCCGCGGACATCATCGCGCCGACGAAAGATCTTCCACCAGCGATATCTGCGCCCACACCACCACCACCATCACCACCACCGCTCGTCGTCACCGCTCGACCGCCATCACGAACGCTCGCACCAAGCGCTCCAACACCCAGTTTCGCCAACGCGCTCAACCCGGCGCCACCGCGTCGCACCACCTCCCCGAGCGTCGACTCGACGATGGACGCTCGCACCATCGTCCTCTCACCGCGTCGTCGTCGTCCTCTTCCGCGTCGTCGATCTCGCGCGTCGGTCGACGGACCGTCGGTCGCGTCGGTGACTGCGGTTGGGTGTTCGACTTCGTCACTCACCGACGACGACGAACTGGAAAGTCATCGACCGGGCGCGCCCCGAATGCGATCGATCGCGATCGCGATCGCGCGCAGTGGAGCGTCTCGAGCGACGACGACGGCTGCGCGAGCGGTGACGCGCCGCGACGACGTGTCGAGCGTTGAACGCGTCGTCGCGTTCGGTCGTTGGAGCCGTGGTAATCAACACCGACGACGGATAGCGACGACGACGACGCGCGCGATGGTCGATGAATCGACCGCGGATGCAAAACGTGCGATGCGAAAAGAGATTTCCTCGGCGTTGCGATCGATGTCGACGGAGGAATTGCGCTTGGCGAACGATGAGATGGCGAAGAGGTTGGCGGTCGCGACGCGCGAAGCCAAGCGGTGCGGCGCGTACTTAGCAAGCGCGAGGCTTCGAGAGCCGAGCGTCGATGGGTTGATTGAGCGAATCATCGCCGATCCGGATGGGTACGTGTTCTGTCCAGTCGTTGACGTCGATGAGGTAAGTGGCCCGACGATGCGGATGCTTCGCGTGGAGGACGTAGAGAGAGACACGCACGTCGGCGCGTACGATTTGAGAGAGCCAACGGAACGCGCAGAGGACGGATCTCTGAGAGACGACGCGATTCGCGACATCGAGCGAGTGGGTGTGCTTGACGCCATCATCGTTCCCGGCGTCGCGTTCGATGCCCGAGGGCGAAGACTCGGACGCGGTGGTGGGTATTACGACGCGTTTTTGGAAAAGTACGAAGCCGCCGCGGTTGCGATGCGTCGACCGCCGCCGCTCGTCATCGCCTTGGCCTACAATTGTCAATTCATCGGCGATCGAGACGTGCCCGTGGACGCACACGATCGTCTCGTTGATGTCATCGTCACGCCTTTGAAGACGTACGGCGCCACGGAACGCGGGCGTGCGGCCATTCAATAAAGCGAGTGCGCGAGCCTTTGTGTCGCTTTCCCTCAGTCGCCGCCTCTGTTCACGCCGCCGCGACCATGTCCGGGAGCGTCGCCTCTGATTTCTTCCGCGCCAAGTACGAACGCGAGGCGAGGAAGAACTGGGACATCTTTTACAAGAATAACCGGGACAATTTCTTCAAGGATCGTCACTGGCTCGCGCGAGAGTGGCCCGAAGTTTTCCCCGTAGCCGTCCGTGGTTTGGGCGAAGATGCGAACGAAACACCCGACGACGACGGGAACGGCGTCGTCGAGGATGTGCGCGACGGGCCGGGATCGACGTACGAGGTGGACGCGAGTAAACCCCGGGTTTTTCTTGAGCTCGGGTGCGGGGTCGGGAACACGGTGTTTCCTTTGTTGGAACTCGACTCGGAGGCTACGGTTTATTGTTGCGACTTCAGCGCGAGAGCGGTGGATTTAGTCAAGGAACGCGCTTCAAAACTCCCAGAACGGGATAGAGATCGCGTCAAGGCGTTCGTGTGCGATGGAACGTGTGAATCGCTGCTCGATAACGTCCCCATGGGGTCGGTGGATGTGTGCACGATGATTTTCGCGTTGAGCGCAATGTCGCGCGAAAAAATGAGCTTTTGCGTGAGAAACGTCGCCACGGTGATGCGAGGCGGCAAAAAAGGCGTGGTGTGCGTGCGAGACTACGCCGCGGGGGATTTAGCGCAAGAACGCCTGAATGGGAAAGATTCGCAAAAGATTTCGGACAACTTTTACGTGCGAGGCGACGGTACGAGGGCGTATTACTTTTCCCCAGACGATTTAACCGAGTTGTTCGCGGCGGAGGGCATGGAGATGCGCCGGTTGCACGTGCAGTCGCGCACGATTACGAACCGGGCGAAGAGCGTCGACATGAATAGAAGATGGATCCAGGCGAGTTTTGCGAGCCGGGACGAGCCGCTGACGGAGTTTGTGCCTCCGCCGCCTGAAGCAAACCCGCACATCGCCGCTTGGCGCGCGGCGGCGTAGACGTGTTGCTCTCTAGGAATTTAGACTTTGATTAAACAATACGATAGATAGCTGAAGCATTGACAAAGAAGCAAATGGTAACCACCTACACATTACCGCGACAAAAATTGCGCCTCATCCACATTTTGGACTCGCCTTTAGGAGAGGAAACCCTTCTTTTCGAGGTAGTCTGCGATTTGCTCAGCCATTTGTTGCGGCGGTGCGAGAACGCCATCTTCCTTTGCGACTTCCATTTCAATCTCCGCGTTTTGCGGCTCCTCGTAAGGATCGTCAATACCGGTGAAACCCTTGATCTTGCCCGCGCGAGCAGCCTTGTAGAGACCCTTCGGATCGCGGTCTTCGCACACGCTGAGCGGAATTTTCATGTACACCTCGATGAACCGGTCACCAACGCGTTCACGAACGCGTTGACGATCCTTCACGTACGGCGAGATGAAAGAAACGAGAGTAATCATACCGCTGTCGGCAAAAAGCTTGGAAACCTCACCGATGCGGCGAATGTTTTCCTCGCGGTCCTCCGCGGTGAAGCCCAGGTTTGAGTTCAACCCGTGTCTAATGTTATCCCCGTCCAAAACCTGCGCCACCTTGCCTCGCTTAAACAGTTCGTGCTCGAGCGTGTACGCCACGGTGGACTTTCCGCTTCCGCTCAAGCCGGTGAACCACAGCACGCATCCTTTTTGCCCGAGCGTCTTCTCGCGCGTCTCCCGGTCCACGCTGCCCTCGTGCCACTTGATGTTCGTGCTCTCGCCAACCTTGTACGCGTCAACCGTGGACATTCTCGTCAACGCCGGCGCGGCGTAGGTGGACGTGCGCGCGTGGGCGAACGCCGCTTTCGTCGCTCGTCGAAGCATCGATCGAGTCGAGTCGTCGTCTGCCGTCGCGCGGGCTCGACGTCGAGAAGGGTGTCTCGCCGTGTTGTGGTTCGCGCACCGAACAAACCCAACAAACCCCGAAAAGTTCGGACATTTGGAGATTTATATCTTATGAATAACTCCGTCGATTGTACGTATATTGCATCAATCACAAAATCTATTTAAGACACATCGGATGGCCTGCGGGAGAAGAACATCTCCAAAACCGGGAGTCCCTAGTCATTTTCAAGGTTCGTGAACGGTCGAATATGGCTAAAAAACGTAAAGTCTGACGTGGAAAAGCGCACGAAGTTTCAATTCAATTCAATTCTGTTGGAAAATTGCCGTGGGAATCGCGACGGACGACAGAAGACGACGACGACGACGCGGCGACGACGCGGCGAGGAATACGTGCGCGCACGAATACACACACGCACGCGCGAGCGTGACTCTCCGATCCACCGAGACGAATCATGTACTTTGAAGACATCGCGCAACAATTGCGTGACTTGATGAAACCAGCCGACGTCGGGGCCACGAAGGTGACGACCAAGGCGCAGGATGGCGCCGTGGATATCGAAGTCGACGTTAACTCTGCCAACCACACGCTCGCGGGGTCGGTGGCGCGACGAATCGACCTTCTCGATGGTGTCACGCTGACGGCCAAGGGAACGCACTCGGCGGAACTGAGCGCGGACGTTGAGACGAAGGACTTTTTGACGAATGGTCTCGAGCTCAAGCTGACTGGATTGTCCAAGGAGGGCGTCGCGAATGCGAACGCAGAGGCGAAATTCGCGATCGATGCCGTCGCGGTGTCGGTGGAGAGCGCGTTGAGCGGTGGATCTGATATCACCGCGAGCGCGTGCCTCGCTGTTGACGATGCGACGACTGTCGGTACCCAGGCAACCGTGCAAGCGAGCAGCGGCGGACTCGTGGACTGGACCATCGGCGCGCAACGCAAGGATGGACCGACGACGCTCAGCGCGGCGATCGCCAACTCTGGTAACTCGATCGAATGCGGTGTCGTCAGCGAGCTCGACACGAAGACGACGGCCGGTATGCGAGCCACGCTCGCAATGGGTGGCGAACGCAACTCGTTGAGCTTTGCGCTCGCGATGAGCAAACAGCTCTCGTCTGGCGACGTCATGCGCGTCGTTCACGACAGCCACGGCGACACCGATGTCACCTATAGCACCTCGCTTTGCGACGGCGCCACCGCGACTGGGTGCATTCGCTTGGCGAACAAGGGCCATCATTACAAGACTGGTATTTGTGTTTCCATGGGTGACAAGTAAGCGCGCGGCGTTCCAACTCTTCGTCAACTTTTCTGTTTTGCTTTACAACGAAAAAATGCAAGAGCGTTAATAAATAATGTAATGACTCACTCATGCCATGATATCTACGTTACGAGTTTAAATTCTGAATCGGGTTGTACGCCATCGCGTTTCTCGACACCGTCCTCGTGAGAGTCTGCACGTCTTGCGACTTTTCAAGCTCTTGCGCCTTTTCCATGATGCTCTCCACCGTCGTGTCCGCGTCCGGGTACGTGGCGAAACCCAACATTGACAATCGCTCGTTCGCCTCATCGGCGGTGAACGCATCGAGTCCAGCTTGCATGGAGAGATTTTTCAAACTCGCCGTCGTGTCGTGATTGCCTCTCGCAGAGTTATCGCGCACCATGTAACTAAACTTGTTGATGACGTCGAATACGTTTTTCACGCTTTGTCGTCGTGACGGCGTGCTGTCGCTCGGACTGATTGATCCCTCATGAACATCGTCGACTGCGACTTGTGCGGCGTCAGCCTCGCGGAGGAGAGAACTCTCCACGTCTGCGGCAGCCTTTAGGCGGTCTTTCGCGACAGCCAAGTCGGCGACGAGCTCGGCGATTTCGGCATCCAGAGCTGAGGCAAACGTCTCCGCTTCGGCAGCCATGCTCTTTGTAGCGGCGTACGCTTCTTCATAAACCTTACCCGCCGCGTGCGCCATTTTCCACGCAATCGTGGCGCGTTGCGCGGCAATGTAGCTCGTACGCTCACCATCCGCAGCGGCGTAATACTCTTCTATACCATTCTTAATGTCTTCATCGACGCCCACCAATAAGACTCTCGTCGACGATTCCAACGCTCGCATCTCCGCCATGCATTGACTCGTGGCGTCGTTGAGCGAAGCTTCAGCGCGATCACGAGCCGTCAGCGCCGCGGCGGCTTCAATATCAAACGAATCATCTTGCTTTCTCGCCGATTTCGTACCGACGGCATCGATGGCATTCATGAGTGCCTCTTCCAGTCGCGTCGTCATGTGATCGTACGCGTTGAACATTGCCGTCGTGACGTTTGTCGCTCGAAGCGCAAACTCAGTCTGTCTAAACTCCAAAAGTTCAATGCTCGAATCCATCGACCCGCGCACGGCTTGACGGAACGTTTGCAAGATGCCTTTTTTCCTATCGCGAGAGTTTTTAAGCGCCGTGCGAGCCGCGTACATGCGCGCAGACGCTTCCGCCATCTTTACGTCTGCGGCGAGTCGAGCGTCGTCGAGCGCTCTCAAATTTTGAAGCTCTTGCTCACTCTCATCCTTGGCTGATTCATACGTCGCCCTCGCGCGCGCCGCCGCGGCGACCCGACGTCCCTTCTTTTCCTCCATTTTCCTCAAGTGTTCCTGCACGTCGTTGTACGCGCGTTTCGCCGACTTGAGTTCCCAAATCGCGACAGAGTGCGCGAGCTTTTTTACAACCAACGACGCCTTTTTCGCCGCCGCGCGCGCATCGCCCTCCCTCGCGCGCGCGACGGTAACCATGACGTCCCAAGGCATGAGCGTCGACAAACCTTTCGATCCCGTCTCGGCGAGCCCCTCCTTCGGTTCTTCTTCTTCTTCTTCATCCCCGCGTTGTCGTTGCGCATCCTCCTCCGCCTGTTTCGTCGCCTTTTCCGCTTGGACGACGAGCTCCAACAAACGCTGCTCCTCCACTCTCGCCGCCGCGAGTCTGCTCTCCATCACCCTCGCCGCAGCCTTGTGGGTATCGACACCGATGGACAAAAACCAATGCGCCTCGTCTCCGTGTTCAACCACGGGGACCGAACTCGTAAAGCTCTGTCGCCGTTCGTGTTGCGTCGTCGGACTCCCGTCGTCGCTCAAAGCCGCCGCCGCGTTAGACGACGCCCCCGACGACCTCCACCCGAAAAACTTTGACGACGACGATTCCTTCTCCTCCGACCCCGACGACCGCCACGAATCACCCGCGTCCGCGCCGCCACCATCCGCACCGTTTCCCCCTTCGTCCTCGCTCTCGCTCAACCCGGAAAACTTGACAAACGACGCCTTGCGCGCCAACCCCGTCGCCGTCGTCGTCGTCGTCGCCCCACCCCCCATCGCGTGTAACCGCTCCGCGCTCGTCACCGGGGACACCCCAAACCCACCACCACCGCCGCCGCCGTCGCCCCCGGCGTTGCCGCCGTTCCCAACCGTCCCCGTCGGGCTGCTCGGCGCGCTCCCGCCTTCATTCGCGAGACTCGTTCGCGAGCTCGACGTTTTGAGAATGCTTCTCCCGGGCGTCGCGTCTCGCCCCGGGGGCGCGCGTCGGCGCTCCCGACCGTCACCGGCGTCATCACCGGCGTTTCCGATCGCCGGTTTCGCGCACGACGACCCCATATATGGACGTCGGCGTCGGTGTGACGGTGTGACGGCGGGGTCCCGGCGCTCGCTCGCTCGCTCTCTCTCCAGGTGTGGTGACAACTAGACGTGTTTACAACAACAACAACAACAACAACGCTCTGTTTACACATACAAACAACAACAACCAACCCCTCGTCATGACAGACAGTTGTTTTGGTTTTGAATCCATCCAATCAATCAATCCTCAGAGCGATGCGCGGACGATCGATCTCGACGACGATCGCTTCGCACCACCAGACCCATCGACGGAGGGCGACGGGTCGAACCCCCTGCGGCGCGTTCCGATCGTCGTCGTCGGTTTCGTCGACGAGATTCGTCGCGCGCGTCTCTTCGAAGACTCGGAGGGAAGACGGCGACGACGGTCGGTGGTGCGGAGTGAAGATGCGTGGTCGGTGGTGCGGCGCGCGCGGGGTGTCAAAGGCGAAGGATGCGTGGACGACGACGGTGGGATGGCGAAGAGTGAGCGCGCGCGCTGGGGCGAACGGAGACGCCGTGGGTGAGAGCGGCGTCGCGGTGGATGGGGAAAGGATCGTGGTGCGTGCGAAGCGAAGCGAAGCGACGACGAACGGGAACGGGAATCGAATCGACCGGCGACGCGTTTCGATCGAGCGATCTGAGTGACTGACGCGATGGTGTTTCGACTTGCGTTTTGGTTTTCTCGCGCGCTGCAGACGCGATTACGCGCGGGTTTGGAATACGAGATCGCGAACGGGTGCGCCAACGCGAAGGGTAGAGCGTTTAGCGATTTTCAGAGTTTTCTCACGACGTCGTTGAGAGAGTTGGAAACGTCGTACGCGTCGCCGATGTTGGCGCACATGGTGAGGGATTCCACCATGTACGGATCGTTGGATGTTGGGAAGAGACAGAGATTGTTGCAAAACGTGTCGGCGGCGTTACCGGCGGTGATTCAACAGGCGACGAGCGGGGCGCCGATTCCGCCGGGAACTCCGACGCGAGCGAGCGAAGCGCCGAGTCAAACGGCGGTCGCGCCGCGTGGGTGGACGCCTCCGAGCGCGCCGAGTCGATCGAGCAGTGGGTCCTCGTCGGTGTTGTCGACGCGCGGCGCGGGCGCGGCTAAATCCCCGTCGTCCAAGTCGTCGTCGCCGGTGTCGCAGCTGCAGAAGACTCCGGCGAAGAAGGCTCCAGCGGTGTCGAGAGATTCGTCCGAGTTCCCGACAGTCATCGTTTTCGATTTGGAAACCACTGGTTTGAGCAAGGAGAAGAGTCGAATCATCGAACTCGCGGCGCAGTCGCTCTTCGATCCGTCGTCATCCTTCAGCACGCTCGTCAACCCGGGGAGATTTACCATTCCGTCCGCCGTCACGTCGCTCACGGGCATTACGAACAGCATGGTGAGCGCGTCCAACGTGCCATCGTTCGCCATGGCGGCGGAACAATTGGAAGCTTTTATCGATCGAGCACGCGAGTCCCGTCCCGGTGCTCCGATTTTGCTCGTCGCGCACAACGCTCGTCAGTTTGACGCCGCGTTTATTCAGCACGAGTACAGGCGTCTCGGACGAGAGCTTCCCACTAGTTGGCGATTCTGCGATACTTTGCCGCTCGCGCGTGCGCTACTCAGGCCAGAGGGACTTTCAAAGTTCAACTTGGATCTTCTCAGGGAGCACTACAACATCGAGATTCGGGGCGAGGACACGCAAATGCACCGCGCGTTGACAGATGCCAGAGTGTTGGCTGAGATTTTGAACAAGTTGCTCGAGCACCCACAAGCCAAGGATGACGAGTTGGGGTGCTTGGAGAAGTATTCATTTTCACTCGGAGATCCAGGTGCGGGGAGTTTGAAGCGCGTCACCGCTGAAGCGAAAAATACGTCGGAGAGCGAAAAGTACGCCGGCGGCGCCCCGGGATGGGGTGGCGGCGGTACTGTCAGCTTAAGCGACGGCGAAGAAGCAAGCACTGGTGACGGATGGGCCACGGTCGATGGTTTTGAGGATGAAGAAAAACTCGAAGGCGATTCTAGCTACTCTAGCGCGTCGTCATCGAGCGATGTACCGCTTCGAGGAGTTCAAAAACCGTTCTGGGCCGCTGAGGATCCAATCAACGGTATTCTTCCGGAGACTGTTGATTTTCAGAAGCTCGCCGAGATCGCCGCAAAGACGGACGCGTCAGAGCTTCGCTTGGATGTTGAACGTTGGAAAGAGACGCCGATCGATGTGCTCGCCGATAAAGTTCCAAAGTCAACCATGAAGGCTCTCAAAACGGAAGGCATCACGACCATCGAAGCCATCTTGCGCAATTGTCCGCGCAAGTACCAAGAGTACAGCGCATGGAATAAGTCTCACGCGCCAGGCACTCAAGTCACGTTGACGGGTACCGTTCGTGCGATGCAAATCAGAGATTACACGAGAGGTAGAACCATTCCGAACACCGTGTCTGTTGAGGTTGACGTGCACGACGATGAGCTCGTTCCTACGGAAGATCAACCGTGGGGCGCAGATAAACCCCGTTGTAAAGTCAAAGTCTGGGATTACCTCTCGAAGGATGTCCGAGCAGAGTTAGCCATTGGTGCGCGCGTGCGTGTGCGAGGTACTTTGGGTCACGGAGACAGAAACTGCCAGTTTACCGTCGACGGCGGCAGGATCTTTGCGATTCCTCCAGAGTCTCCCGTCATGTCAGCAGACGATTCAGAAATCGTCGCGACGTACGCGAAACGCGGCGCTATGAATAACATCGAGTGGCACCGCGCAATCGATGCGGCGCTCGCCCTATTTTTGGAACAGTTGCCAGCTGATCCGATGGAGATCGCGATGGGACGAGATAACCCTCTCCTCGCGGAGCTCGGGTTGCTCTCTCACGCCGCCGCGGTGCAAAATATTCATCGCCCGGAAAGCGTCGAGGCGGTTGCTCAAGCGCGTGAGCGGCTGGCTTTTGAAGAATTGGTGTTATTACAAGTTGCTTTGCTTCAGGAAAGAAGCAGACTCCAAGCGTTGCCAGTGTCAGAAACTACTGAAGGCGTGTGCATCGTTGGCACGCAGTTAGTTGATGAACTTCGCAGCGAGCTTCCGTTCGCCCTCACGCGATCCCAAGAGTCCTCGCTCGAAGAGATTTTGAGCGATATGGCTGGACCGGCGCCGATGTTGCGTCTCCTTCAAGGCGATGTCGGCTGTGGTAAGACTGTTGTCGCCGCGCTGGCACTTCTTGCCGCTTGCGGCGCAGGACACCAAGGCGCGTTCATGGCACCGACTGAAGTGCTCGCTACGCAACATCATCGAGTGCTGACGGACCTGCTGTCGCAGATGAGAGACCCGCCAAAGGTTGCTCTGCTCACGGGTTCCACGAAGACGGCTGAGAGAGCTCAAATTTTAGAGGAACTCGATTCGGGTGATATTGGTATTATCGTTGGCACGCATGCGCTCATTCATGACAAGGTGGTCTTCAACTCTCTCGGCATCGCTGTCGTCGACGAACAGCACCGATTCGGTGTCGAACAGAGAGCAGCGTTGTTGGCGAAAGGTAGGCTTCCGCCGCACATGTTAACGATGAGCGCGACACCGATTCCTCGAACGCTCGCCATGACAAAGTTTGGAGAGATGGCGCTCAGCGTCATTGACGAAAAGCCCGCGGGTCGATTACCAATCATTACGAAGGTTTGCAGCGTAGAGGAGCACGACAACGCGTACGAGGCGATGCGCGAAGAGATCAAGGGTGGTGGACAGGCGTACGTCATCCTTCGTCTCGTGAACGAGTCTGGATCGTCCAGAATGTCAGAAGTGAAGGGCGCCGAGGAGGAATACGCTCGCCTAGTCAGCAAATATCCAGAGGTCCGCTTCGGCCTTTTACATGGGCAGCTCGGTGCTGATGAGAAGGCTGACGCGCTCAATAAGTTTAGTCAAGGTGAGACTCAAGCTTTGGTGGCCACCTCTGTGGTTGAAGTCGGTGTTGACGTCCCGAACGCAAGTGTCATCATCATCGAGGACGCCGACGGATTCGGCCTCGCCGCGCTTCACCAGCTTCGTGGACGCGTCGGTCGGGGCGAACGCCAATCCAAGTGTTTCTTGCTTCACTCCCCTGGCGTTGGCGACAACGCCGAACTCAAGGAGGATCGCGCCCGCGATCGCCTCGCCGTCCTCGAGCAATCCAACAACGGCTTCCGCATCGCCGAAAGCGATTTGCAACTGCGCGGCGCCGGTGAACTCTTCGGCACCAAGCAAAGCGGCCAACAGGTGAACCTCTTCCACGCATCCATGAGCACAGATCTCTACCTCCTCGAAGCCGCTCGTAAATCAGCCGCAGAGATGATTTCCCGCGCATCGCTTCAACAAGAACCGTTGCCTGCGCCCATCACCATCGCGCTTGAGACGCGTCCCGCGCTCATCCTCGACAACGCCATCGCAACCGGCACGCAAGCCGCGGCGACCAACTGATTGGCATGTAATTATATTTAGACTTCGTTGCTCACACCACCCTCTCCGAACTATCCCCGGGGCACGCTACATGGCATCGGCTCTACATCGCGTTTCCAAAGTCGCGCACTTTTTAACCTCTTGTCCAGAGAGTCGCCCAAACCCTCAGCCACTGGTCGACATATTCACGCTCGTTCGCGCAGACATCATGCTCTCCATGTCCGCCACGCTCTCCACCGCGTCGACTGTCGCCCTTCGCAAAACTTGGTGCGTGCGCTCGCATCGTCGGTATTCGTAGACGGTCGCGTCGCGCGTTCGATCGCGTTCGGAGTGATCCTTATCCGAGTCCTGACTTTTTGACGTGATGAACCGGCACGACGCGCGAGAAGGACGCGCGCGATGCGATGGAAGACTGACTTGAATATATTATCCTTTGTTCTTTCGAAATGCGCAGCGATCGACGCTCGAACGCGCGCGCGACGCGCTCCGTCGCGGTTCGCGCCGCTGCGGATTACTCGCCGAAGAAGGCGTTCTTCTTCCCTGGTCAAGGCGCGCAGACCGTTGGCATGTCCAAGGAGCTCTGCGAGACTTGCCCGGCGGCCAAGGCGATGTTCGATAAGGCGACCGAGGTTCTCGGGTACGATTTGCTCGACGTGTGCGTCAACGGCCCGGCGGAAAGATTGAACTCGACGGCGGTTTCTCAACCGGCGATTTACGTGTCCTCGCTAGCCGCGCTTGAAAAGATGAAGATGACCCCGGAAGGCCAAGCGCTCATCGATTCCATCGATGTCGCTGCTGGTCTTTCTCTTGGCGAGTACACCGCGCTCACTTTCGCCGGCGCGTTAACCTTTGAAGATGGTCTCAAGCTCGTGAAGATTCGCGGCGAGTCCATGCAAGAAGCCGCCGACGCCACTCCGTCTGGCATGGCGTCCGTCATCGGTTTGTCCGCGGATAAGGCTGAAGAGCTCGCCGCTCGCGCCGCGTCCGAATCCGGCGCCCCAGTCTCCGTCGCCAACTACTTGTGCAACGGCAACTACGCCGTGTCTGGCGCCATCCCGGCTATCGACAAGGTTGAGGAAATCGCCAAGCCGGAATTCAAGGCTCGCATGGTTGTCCGCCTCGCAGTCGCCGGTGCTTTCCACACCGACTTCATGGCACCGGCTGCTGACAAGCTCATGGCTGCCCTCGAAGCGACCCCGATCCAAGAGACACGCATCCCGGTCGTCTCCAACGTTGACGTCAACCCGCACTCCGACGCGGCGAGCATTCGCGCCACCTTGGCCAAGCAGCTCACCAACCCGGTTCAATGGGAGAAGACCATGAACACCATGCTCGACAAGGGCTTGGAATCTGCCACTGAAGTCGGTCCGGGCAAGGTTATCTCTGGCATCATGAAGCGTGTCAACAAGACCTTCCCGTGCGACAACTTTGACGGAGCCGCCTAAGTCACTCACGAGCGATGGGCGAAGCAACAACAAATCAATAGGCACACAATTTAAAACCAATAGCAAAGAAACCAAAAGAATGTGAATATATATATAACAATCCGTTCAACCGAACATCGAATGCACTCGCACGCCGCGCCGCGCCGCTACTTGACTTGACGAATTTTACACTCGCGCACGAGTGGAAATTTCGTCTTGATCGCTTGCGCGATTGAAAACGCGAGCGCCTGCGGCCCCTTGAACCGCAGCACGCACACGCCTCTCTCCAGCGATTCCACGCTTACCTCACCCCCATAGCTTGTGATTGATTTACGAAGCTTTTCGAGATGCTGCTCGATCGTTTCGACGCTCATCTCTTCCAAATCTCCGCTCACGTTGACCACCTCTTCCACGGCGTCGCCAAACTTTTGCCGCAAAAGCTTTTCGATGCCCCCCTTCATCGTCGCCGATGACGACGCGCACGTCCCACACGCCCCGTTCAACCGCACGACGATGATACCGTCGTCTATGCTCACCAACTCGACGTTCCCTCCGTCGGCCACCAAGTACGGACGAACCTCATCCAAAGCTTTATCCACGTTTTCCTCTGTGAGCTCGAGCGTCTCGCCTTCGTCGGATGTATCGTTCGACTCCTCCGTCGCCTCCTTCGCAAACGGACTCACCACGGGAGTCGGCGTCGCGGCGCCGTCACCATCCCCCATTTCGTCGTCGTCGCCGCCGTCATCATCATCAATCACCGTCGTCGCCGCTAGCGCTTCGTCCTCGGCGTCCCACTCGGCGTTCAACGCCGGCGTCTCGCCCTCCCCCAGCGCCTCCTTCCACCTCCTCGCCTCCCTCGCCAGCGTCTCCTTCGTCGCCATCGCGGCGTTCCTAAACGCTAAGACCCTCGCCGTGGACGCTCTCTTCGCCCCAGCGCGCGCCCGCGTCGCTCGAAGCGCCGTCGCCGCGTTTCGCGCGTAGTCCACGTACGCGCACGCGCCCGCCTCGTCGTACACCGCGAAGACGCACGCCGGGGGTTCCCGCGCCCCGGGGGCGTCGTAGCTCGCCAACCACGCCTCGATCGGCGCGCGGGAGCTTCCATCCTCGACGAGCGCGGTCGTTTCGCTCGTCGCGCGGACGACGACCGGGTTCGCGCGACGACGGCCGGGTCGCAGCCGCCGCGTCCACGCCGATGATGTCATCGACATCGTCATCGACATCGTCATCGACATCGCCATCGTCATCGCGACCGACGCGTCCGACGAACGCGCGCACGAACGACGAACCCGCGCTCTTCACGCCGCCCCGACGCGTCCGTCCGAGTCGTCTCGATACCCCGCGTGACGCCCCGCTCCGATGTGTCGTCCTCCTCGTCGTCGTCGTCTTCGTCGTTCGTTTTCGACGACTGATGGTGTTCATTACAGTGTAGTATGTGTTTTATTGTCACTGACGAGTCATGACTCGAGTTTTTACCACATCCACATCCACACTCTGGGGGTCACGATGACGACGACGAGTTTGACGAGTTTGACGTTCGCGCGCGAGAGGGAGACGCGCGCGGATTCCCGTCGGTGGTCTCGCGGGACGACCTCGGTCTTTCAGTCTTTCGTTCGGTCCGTCGATCCGTCGATCCGTCGATCCGTCGGTTCTCACTCGTTCGTTCGTTCGTTCATTCGTTCGGTCTGCGCAGCCGTTGAGTGCGATTGTTTTCGGATCGCGCGCTGCGTCGACGACGACGACGACGGATCGATCGGTCGCAGGTTTCGGTGAAAACGAAGCGGGGATTCGTGAGAGGAGGGTCGTTCGTTCTCGCGCGCGGCGACGGCGGCGGGTGAACGGATGTCCGCGATGGATTTGCAAGGCGCGGCGAGCGCGGCGACCGACGCGAAGACCAGCCTGAAGAGCCAAGCGGAGGCGAACGCGTCGGGGAGACGGGCGACGGAACCGGCGGGGGCGGACGCCGGTGGTGGAGGAGACGAGGTCGGGAAGGATGAGAGCGAGATTGATGTGTGGAGAGCGGCGGCGTACGGGAACGTGGAGGCGATGAAACGGATGATGGACGAGGATCCGGGGCGCGTCAACGAACCAGACGGCGCCGGGTATCGTCCGTTGCAGTGGGCGGCGTTGAATAACAGAGTGGCCGGGGCGACGCTATTGTTGGAACGAGGAGCGGCGATAGGGGCGGGGGATAACGATGGACAGACGGCGTTGCACTGGGCGTGCGTGCGGGGATCGTTGCCGTGTGCAGAGCTTTTACTTCGAAAAGGAGCGGCTTTGAACGCGGCGGATTCGCGGGGATACACCCCGATGCACGTGGCGGCGCAATATGGACACACGGGTATGATTTATCACTTTAAGATGCGATGGAACGCGGACGTGGAGATCACCGATCTCGACGGGCGGACTGCGCTCCATTGGGCTGCGTATAAGGGGTTCTCCGATCCTGTCAAGCTTCTAGTGTGCATGGACGCCGACGTGTACCGGGCGGACAAGGAAGGATGTACCGCCTTGCACTGGGCCGCAATTAAGGGTAAGAGTGAAGCGGCACATTGCTTGGTTCGAGCTGGTGGGTTGAACGCGCTCACTGCGGTCGATGTGGACGGGAACACGCCCGGCGCGTTGGCGTCAGAGAAGGGACATCGCCACCTGTCGCAATTCCTGAATAGTCAGCAAACGACTCTGCTCGCGCGAGATCGCTTCTGGAATCAAAAGGGCATGGCGATCGCGTGCGTCGGTGTCATTGTTGGCCTGATGCTTCTCTTCATCAACTGCGTGGTGTTCGCTAGAAGCACCGCGACTATGGATGTGTCTCTCGCATTTTGGTCTCTGGTGGTGTGCGTCTGCGCGAGTATCGGGCTGTTGTACATGAGACGCGTTAGCAATGCTGACCCGGGATTCGTCACGTCTACTTTACTCAAGTCTCTGCGTCGCGGTTCGCGCGCCACCTCCGCCGAGACGGACGTCGAGGAGCGTTTGAACCATCCAGAGCTTTGGTCCGGTAATTGGAGTCAGCTTTGCGTCACGTGCAAATTAGTCAAGCCTTTCGGCACCAAGCACTGCTCGATGCGGGACAAGTGCGTTGCGCGATACGATCACTACTGTCCGTGGATGGGCAACACGATCGGTAAGCGAAATCACAGAGACTTTGTGGTATTTTTGATTCTCGAGTCGTTGGCAATGCTCATTGCGTTCGCCGTCGCCGTAGTGAGACTGAACGAGGAGTCGCCGACCGAGCGCTTTATATCTAGCGCCGGGATCGTGCTCTTCGCGTTTTTCGATGTCGTGACACTGATTCCGGTGCTCATGCTCACCGTTTCACAGCTGGTGCAGGTGGGCCAAAACATCACGACGAATGAGCTCTCCAACACGCATAGATACTCGTACCTCAAGTCAGAATCGGGATTCTTTAACCCGTTCGATCGTGGTTCGTACGTGGCCAACTGGCGCGCCTTCTTCATGCAATCGAGAAACGAGCCTCTAGTCGATTCAGTCGCCGCGCCGGAACTCGCCGTTCCTCGCAGTCTCGTGTCGCACGACGACGACGACGACGAAGCGGGCGACTCAGATGGCGATAGAACTGCTCTTTTGTCGAGAGCTGTGTAAAACTCTTCAATACAATGGCTAAGCGATACTTCCGTCTCTACTAACACTCTAATTAATTCTCTAGCGCTACTTTTCACTCTGAGGCGAATCCTGCGAAAACTTCGACCTGAGATCGAGGTGGTCGTTTGATTTCCAAGCGCTGGCGTACTCCTCGTTGTAATTCCTCTGCCCAGGTTGCAAATGGAAAATCCCGTGATTACCATGCATGATACCGCCCGAGACATCGCCTTCACAAAATGAGTCTGTTCGTCTGTTGTACTTGCAAGGTAAACGGAACCATTTCTCCGGTCGCGTACTGAGATAGTGGTTGATGATGTCTTGGTCGCCGAGGCGGAAAACCGATTTTGGAGACCGAAACGTGTGCGTGACCTTTCGAAAGTCATCCGTGAGAGCCTGCCCACCTCCGTTGACGAACATGATTCCCGCGTTGAGACCATTCGGCGGCGGATAATGAATCCTCTTCGATGCGTGCTCGTTGTACCATCCAACCTCGCCCGACTCGTGTTCCTGCGTGAAACCGACGACTTGCTCGGGCCCAAACGTGTCCAGCAAGCCGTACGCAATCTTCGGATCTTCGCGCCAGAGCGTGTCCGTATCCAAGTAAATATACTTGTGCACCCCAACTTTGGCAAGTTTCGCCGGAATCAAAAGCCTATTCGGCGAACACAGACTAAACAGGTGTTGCAAAGGCTCGCGCGAGTCCACGCGGTAGCTCGCGAACTCGACGTTTGGCAACCCCAATCTATTCTTGATACCGATCACCGCGTTCTTCGACCTGTCGTTATCCGTAAAAACGTGAATCTTATACTTGGTATCGCTCGACATCATCGACACGGCGGACTTGACGCTGAGCAACGCCTCGCGGTTTCTCTCTCTCCCGCACACGCTGTACGCCAGGTGCACGACGCCGTCGCTCGACGATCCGTCACCGAGCGCGCTCGCTCCTCGCGCCCGCACGATCCCATCCTTTACGCGCGCGACGTATCCACACGCCCACGCCGCGAAGACAATCACCGCGACGACGATCGCAGCGCCGACCGCCGACCGACGTCTCGAGCGCGACGAACCCGCAACACCCTCGTTAAGTAAAGACTCCGTCTCCCGTCCCGCGTCTCGCGACGCCGCCGCCGCCGCCGACGACGACGACGACCCGCCATCGACCATCGCGATTGATGACATTCCAGCGCGTGACGACGTCGACGTGACCGCCACGATCCCACGTGTGACGCGCGTCGTCGTCGTCGTCGTCGTCGTCAATCGAAACGCATCAGACGGTCGGAAACACATGCGCACTGTTTACATATACATGAGAAGAAAACACCCGGGAGTTACGGGACCCGTTTGTACTACATACTCATACAAGGGTGCCGACGAAGCGACGCGGACGCCCCCCCATGCGATCGACACTCGTTCGCGCGCGATCGAACGAACGATCGGACGCTAGGAAGCGCGATCGCCTCGACGAGACGACGATAGAGAGCGTCATCGCCTCGTTTCTTCGCGCGTCGTTCCGTGTATCATATTATCACTGAAGCGGGACGCGAACGAACGAAATCCAAATCTGGAAAATCGCAACGGTCGACGACGACGTTTGAATTCACACGCGCGCGATGACGACGCCGACGACTATGTGCTGCGCGACGACGCCGACGGTGACGGCGATGAGTACGAACGCATCGTCGATGCCGACGGTAACGGCGCGAACGTCGGCGCCGCCGCGACCGAGGATCGGTATGCCCCGCGACGTGAAGATCTCGACGCACGCGCCCGCGCGAGTAAGCGGGGCGACGCGTAGAAAACGCGCCTCATCCAAAGGGTCGGGAGATGCGACGCCGTGGGACGAGCTCGCGTTTGAAGGCGGTGGAGGTGACGGCGATGGTGGGGATTGGTTCGATTCGCGCGGTGGTGGCGGCGGCGGTGGCGGCGGCGACGGCGACGACGAGTCGGCGGACGACGACTCGTTTGACTTTGAAGAAGAGTTGTTGGCGTACGAGCGCAGGCTTTGGCGCGAGATGGAATCGATGGATGCGAACGTGTTATACGCTTGGCAGAGCGTGTGCGCGGTGACGCTCGTCGGGTGCGTTCAGCACGTCATCGATACCGCGTGGGCGCACGCGCGAAGGGGGGCGCTCGAGGTTTCGCTTGCGTAGGCGAACGCTTTGGCTTGGGACCGCTCCACGCGTTGGTTTGTATCATTATTACGTAATACCCGCTCGTCCGGTTAGCACGTATGTTGTACTTGGTGGTAATCACGGAATGCGTACACACTGTATGGATGGATCAATGGAATGTATGAAAGTAGTGACGCGCGAAACGATCGAGCGATCGAGAGACGCCGGTTTGCGCACGAATTTGTACCATAAGAAGCTTTCCGCGTTACGTTTTACTCACGACTTCACAACTCGCCATGTCCCTCGCATCGACGCGTGTCCCGATATCGCTCGCATCGCGCCGCAAATCAATCGCGTCGTCGACTGCGTCGTCATCGTCGTCGTCGCCATCGCCATCGTCCGAGAAACCGCGAGAGTTTAGAGCCAACGGGTACCTCGCGTTTGAAGCGCTCGACACCTCTCCAACTTCCGAACGAATCAAAGTAGAATGCGGACCCGTCGACGCGTACACGGGCGGAAAGTACGACGGAGAAAACGTGCGTTGGAACTCGCTCGCGTCGACGCCGCCGAGCGAGCGCAGGGGTGGGTTTGAGCGCGTCTACGTCTTTGACAGAGTTTTACCCAGCGACGGAGAGCGACCGTCCACCATCTTGAGCGTGACACAAGACCGTCCACTCGGAATCGTCTTCGAACCCGATGCCAATGGTTTGGTGCGCGTCGCAGACTTTGTCGAAGGGAGTACAGCGGCCAAGGCGAACGACGTGGCGTCGTTGGCGCCGTTCGGGGCGCAGTGCGCGAAGAGAGGGGACGTCTTGCGAGGCTTCACGGGCGTCCAGGTGAGTTTTAAGACGACAGCTTCGATTACTGGCGATTTATCCGGTGCAAAGCGGGTGCGAACGCTCTATGGGGCGGATCAACAAGGTTGGGGAGAGGTGTGCGCGGCGTTGACAAATGGGAGAAAGGCGGATGGACCCGTGACGTTGGTTCTGGAGCGAGACGGCGACGCGGAGAGACGCGAAAAATGGCCTCGAGTGCAAACCGAGCTCGAGTTTAGAGGACTTGGTGAAGAAACGACCAAGGATAAGCGGGAGCGGGAGCGGCTAGAGCCGACGGAGGATGAAAAGGCGGCAAATCTAAGCATTCTCGTCGGGGTGGCGTCATTCTTGTTGCTCATCGTGAGCGGGTTTCAATGATTGAGTTTTGGATAGCGTAGCGTTTCGTATTTGTACAACAGTTTCTCCATGAGAAGTTAGTTTCACTTTCGCGATTTCAGCCTTTCCCGTAAGCGTTCGTGCGTCGGATTTCGTGCTTCATCTTCGTCCCGCGGCTTCCCTTCTCTATCGATACCAACCACGGTACCACCCGCGATGTTTTCATCCACGCTCAGCTTGTTGGACGCATCTATGAAGAGCATCAAGTCTCTATTCGTCTCCTCTAGCTCGCGAATTCGCGCATCCTTGAGCGAAAGTTCGATTTCTTTGCGCTTCGCTAACTTTTCATTCTCATTCCTGAACGTGTCCACGTTTTCCTCGAGCGTGTCGCTCAAAATTTTCAGGTGAGAAATTTCCTCCTCGAGCTTGCAAATCGTCTTTGACTGTGACGCGTTGAGTTTTTGTATGCGCTTGAGCTCGTGCTTAGCCTCTTGAGCCTCCTTCATCGCGCGCGCAATGACCGCAGCGTTTCTACTTTCCTCATTTTGCTGCGAAATGACGCCGTCCGCGCGCGCGTGCGCCGTCTGTAGCAAATTTTCAAAGTGTTTTCTTTGTGACTCGAGCTGTGACGTGAGCAACACGTCGTATTCGCTCGCGATGGCGTCTAGTTTGGACGCCACCAACGCCTCCTCCAACTCGGAATCCATGTGTTCCAAGTCTGGCGCTCTTCTCGGAGAGCAGTGCTCGCGCTCGCATCCGTTCGACGACGACGACGCGCGTCTTTGGGGAGGCGTGAGCTCAACCAATCCAGACTTTGACTGAATGATTCTGTGCACGAAGCCATCCGAGACGTAGTCCCACACTCGCTGCGTCCCCACCTCCAACGAGTAACAGTGGTTCGTTTCCTTCCAGTGCTCCATCGCGCAAGCCCCGGCGTACCTCCCACACCGCACCTCGCCGCAGATCAGACAAACCCACAAATCGTGCTCCTTGCCACACGCCGCGCACCGAGGCGCCCGATTCGGCTCGTGCGCGTACCGACACACCGGACACGACGCGTCCGCCCACCCACTCAAACACTCGGCGTGGAAAGAATGGTTACAAATCGTCGTCAATATCCCCGACACTTCCTCGTCTAACCGATCCAGACACACCGGACAGGTCGGCACCTCTGTCGTCGTCGCCGGGTCCAACGCGTCCATGTTCGTCTCGACCGAGTCCACGTACAACGCCACGCACGTCTCGGGTCGTCCGTTCGCGTACCTCCGTCCGTGGTAATCATCCACGAACACATCCGCGCTCGAGACGTCGTCAAACGTCAACAAAACGTCGTACGTCGAACGAAACTTCGCGTCGTCGTCGTCGTCGTCATCCGTTGCTCGCGCTCCTTCCTCATCCTTTTCCGTCGCTTCGGACGACGCCACGACGCGCATCGACCGCGTCTTCTCCATCACCCCCGCCGCGAATCGACAAAAATCCGCCACGGAAACCGCGCTCGGCACCCCGAGCACGCACACGTCTCTCCCTCGTCCCACCGGTCGTCGTCGTCGTTTCGCATCGTCGTCGTCGTCGTCGTCGTCGTCGTCGTCGTCGTCGTCGCCGTCACGAGGCGTCGTCAACCGTCGAAAGAGTCTAATCTTCCCACGTCGCACCTTTGCCGCGATTCTCTGACCACCACCGCCACCGCCACCGGCTCCGTCGGACGACGACGTCGCGTACACGATCCTACACGTCGTCTCCCTCTCCGACCCGTCCTCCGTCTCGATCACCGTCGCGTACGTCGCCGACGTCGCCATCGGGAACGGGCGTCGTCGGGTGAATCCGCGAGAAAGGCACTGCGGTATCGACCGATGGTTTTCATCGACCACCTCTCGCGGCTGATGCGTGAAAACACCCGATCGCGCGTGAGGGTGTCGCGGATGGGACCCCAACCTCGTGTAAGTGTTTACACATACGAATAGTTTTCGCAAGAGGCGCCGCCCCGAACGTTTCGTGCGAAAAAGCGTAGACTGAGGCGAAGACGCGAGACCGCGACGCCGACGGACGACGGCGACGATGGCGACGATGGCGACGAGCGGACGAATCGCGTCGCACGCGGCGTTTTTTGAGCGACTCCACGCGCTCGGTCCGCGAAAGACGGCGGACGATGCGGACGGGAGCGGGGAGGATGACGACGCCGATGGACGCATCGGTGGCGGCGGAAGGTTTGGAAGGAAACGACCGAGCGGGGCGTCGGCGGCCGCGGCGGCGCGTAAAGCGAAAAAGCTCGAAGGGTTGAGACCGGAGACAAAGAAGACGTCAGGGGGGAAGCGACGGGGCGATGGGAGCGATGAGGATGACGACGACGGCGATGACGACGGCGATGACGAAGACGCGTCGAGTTCGAGCGAAGACGCCGAAGTCGAAGCGACTGAAAACGGTGGCGACGCGCGTCGGACGACGATGCCGGCGGGGAAACCAAAGTCGTGGAAACTTGAGGCGAACACGGAGGATAAGCTCGAGGCGTTGCGGGAGCGGTTGAGGAAGAAGATCGAGAGCAGCCGAAGCGCGCGAAAGGCGTTGGAGACTGAAAAGACGGCGGCGAGCGCCAAGGAGTGGCGCGAGGCGAGGAACAAGGCGAAGCGGGAGAAGAAACGCAAGGAGCGAGCGAGTGCGACGTTGGCTGAGGCGAAGGGTAAGTCGGCCAAGAAGGCTAAGGGTGCTGGGGATGGCGATGACGCGGAAGGATCCGGAAAACGAGGCGGGGAAGATATGGCGTTTGGACGCGTCGTCGTGGACGATGACCAAATCAACTCTGGAAAGAAGAAGCGCAAGGAGTCCAAAGAGTCCATTCTCCGCAAGGTTCAGGCGCGACAAAGAGCCATCGAGGATGCTGGTGGTGAAGAGGGTGGCGGCAAGGCGGTGGCTGATAAGTTTGCGTGGGAGGCGGCGCTCTCCCGTGCTTCGGGCGAAAAGGTTCTCGACGATCCAAAGCTCTTGCAAAAGAGCATCAAGCGCGCCGAGCGAGCGAAGAAGAAGAGTCGCGAGAAGTGGGAGGAACGTACGTCCAAGGTTCAAGAGCAGATGAACGCCGCGCAGACGAAGAGACGCCAGAACATCAAGGCGAAGAAGGAGACGCGCATGGAACAAAAGCTCGACAAGAAGGCGGGCAAACGCAACAGACCGGGTTTCGAAGGTCGTAGCGACGGCTTCATAAACAAGTAGATTGTGTGTCATATCATTTACACGTGGTACTAGGCTATTCAAATCCCTCTCGTCCAGAAGCCGAAAAAAAGTCGTTGAAATCGAGTCGCGAGCAAAGCGAGTTCAAATTTGTCTCGACGTTGTCCGAATCCTTGAGGGCATTCAACAAATCTCTGAGAAGATGCGCGTACTGCGACTCGATGTCGCTCATCACGTCATAAATTTCTTCGTCAAGCTCCTGGAGTCGAGCAGTATCCATATCCTTTTTGCTTTCCTCCATCGCTCGTAGGGCTCTGGCGGCGAAACGTTGACTGTCGACAGCGAAGCGCGCGCAAGCGGCCCTGATCCGATCCAGTCTCTTTAGAATCTTCGGCCAGAAGAGCATGCTGTCTCTCATGCACGTCTCTAAGAACCCGTCGTGAATTGCGATGAGTTCGTCCACCGTTCGCGCACCATCGAGATGCGCAGACATCTTGTCCCAGTTTGGATCGATCACTTCGCTCGTCACGTAGTACAAATAGCTTTGTAAAAAGTTCAACATTTGCTGCGTCAGACTGTGCGCCTTGGAGAAAATGCGACCGAGGGTATCGCCTCGCATGTACTTCAACGTTTGCCAAGCCTTGCAAAGATCTCGCTCGGAGCATTTGAAACGGAACAAGTGCTTGAACATGATTTGATACTTCGACACCGCCTTGCGGTTGAGCACAATGTTTGCGGGCCACGGGATGTCGCAATCGAGGACGAAAGTCTCAAAGCCAGTCGGTGCGTCGTCAGCATCTGCAGTCCTCATCGGGCTCACGACGTCGCCGCTCGCGTCGAATTGAAGATCACTGTGGTCCTCGACTGAAAATGTCAGCGTATCGCCGAGTTCATCTCTCGCCGAGCTAGACGACTTGATGGCGAGGTCCAACAGAGACTGCATCTTCGAAACCCGAATTTCTTTAGCATCCTTTGCGAGCTCATCCTCGGCCGTATCTAAAAAGTGAACCAAAAAGTCACCGCGAGCGAGGAGAAAATACATCTTTATGCTTGCCAGCCGCGACTTGAGGTCTCCTTCTTCCCACATGACGCGCATAAGTCTGTCCGCCGCGTGCTCAAAGCGTTCGATGATTCTGTCCGCATACTTGCCAGTGCCGATGATGGCGTTTGGTCCGAACTGGATCTTCCCAAGTCCATCACCCGGGCGAGCGGGGAGCTCGTTGAGTGCCGAAATTTTGGTCTCACGCACCGCGTTCAAGTAACGCCCAGTGGTGAGTATTTTCTGCGCCAGCTGTTCGCCGATAAAGTGAGGAATCTCCTCTCGCAACGAATATCGCTTGGCCCAGTAATCCGAGTTATATTCATTTGTTAGCGATTCCTTCTTCATCTCGATTTGCTCGACTATCAAAAACTCATCATAAGGATCTTCAACCTGACCGTCATACACCCACTGCTCGACGGAGAGCACGTACGGAGCAGCGGCCGCCTTGGTCAATCTTTGCACGAGATTCGACACAGCAGCGTCTCCTGCGTGCTCGCACCCTTCGCGATGCAGTAAATTCATGATACTCGCTCCCTTGAGATGGTACGCACGGCTCGCTACGTTGGCCATCAATCGCAGAGCTGGTGCCGCGGGTTGGCAGTAGAACCAAGCTGATTGAAGCGAGAGCGCTCCTACGTTACGCTGATGCTCGAGCTGCACGATGAGCGTGTGCCAGTCATTCAGAAGCTCTCGCATATCAGCAGCCAAAGCGTGTGAAACGTAACCGTGCTTAAATTCGTTCCTCGACTCGACAAAGGCTCGCACAGTGGCGGCATCCGCGCACAACGGGAGGATATTCTTCACTAGGGACGCCAACGGAGCGGACAGTCCGAGTTCTACTTCAAACTTCACCCGCACCAACCTGCTATCTTTGCTGACGACACCCAATGGTTTCTCCTCCTCTGCACCCTTCCACGCGCTGATGTATCGCCCATCGATCCCCATCATCGCGTACAACAAATCGTCCAGCACCAACAATTCTTGCTCCGCCGTGCCGTATTCGCTCAACGCCTTGATGTTTCTCTCCTGCTCGGAACCGCTCCCGAGGTGGGTGCCGGAGAGGAACGGGCGCTTGTAGTTCCAATCCGGTAATCGCGGACCGGCGACATCGAAAGGCTGCGGAACGACGGCTCGTTCAGCTCTGCCAAAGAGTCCAGAGCGTTTCGGCACGCTCGACGAGTCAAACGTCATCCTTCCAAAATCCCCGTCCAAACCTTCGACACTGCGCGAGCTCGAAGGGACTGGCGATCCACGTTCTCTATCGCGAGCCGTGTACCTCTCCGGCGTGCCTAAGCCACCCGGAGAACTCACCGCCTCGACGGACTCGCCGTCCACGCTCGCTCTGTTCCGCGGCGGCGCAGCGACCCTCCTCGCCTCAGCCTCCGCATCCGCAACTCTCGCCCCAGCCTCCGAAACCGCGAATGCCAGCTCTTCATCGTTCGCAATCTTCGCCACCACCGCTAAATACCGATCCAACTCCTCCACGCGCAGTTTCTTCAACGCGTCGTACTCGCGCGCGAACGCCTCTGGATCCTCCGCCCGCTCGCTCAGCGTCCGCCTCGCCTGCGCGATCGCCACCTTGGTCACGTCGTACTTGGACACCATCTTCCCCAACATTGCCGTCGACGCAGACGCGAGCGATTCCGTAAACCTATGCTCGGGATCGAGTCCGAGCGCGCGCGTCAACGCTCGAACCGATGCTCGCAGGCGCTCATCTTCCGTCACACTCACATCCGCACCATCAACTTCACCCATCGTCGACGCCATTCGTCGCTACGACAACCCCTCGACGCACTACAAAAACCTGACCGTCCGCCACCGCGACGTCGCGTCCTTCGTCGAGTCTCTCGCCGTCGGGACGTCCGTCGAGACGCGCGGGCAACTGTCACGCGCGAGTGGCAAAAAAATGCAAATTTAAAACAACGTTCATATTTTACACTGGTGGCGTACCATTTCGACCGCCCGCGCGCTCTGAAAGGGCTTTGCCGCTCGGAAGAGCCATCCGCCTTTCTGCGTCGCGCGACGACACACACAGGATGGTGCGTGCGAAACGAACGCGAAACGAACGCGAAACGAGCGCCGTACCGAGCGATGCGCGATGATCGCGATCGGTCGGCGACGCGGCGTCGATGCGAAGGATGGACCACCCCCGAAACTCGTGGATGCGCGGAGCGCTGCCGGGGGAAACCCCGCGGCGGCTCGATGCGCGGGAAGTGGAGCCATCGCGACGACGCGAGCTACGACGCGCGCGCGGGGGAATGAATGGCAGAAATGCCTTCAGTTCGTCCGCGCGCGATTCGCGGTCGTTGGGCGGAAAGCGCCCGCGCGTTGGTCGGCGCTGAGGGATTTCGGGTGATAGATCGAGACGCGCGAGTGTGGACGAGAGACTGACTGCGACGACGATGACGTTTGACGCGCGTAGGGTATCGATCTCAAGGCCGGTGGCCGCAACAAGAAGACCAACCGCACGGCTCCGAAGTCTGACAATGTCTACTTGAAGCTCTTGGTCAAGGTACGTGTGACGGATGCGCTCGACGACGCGTCACGATGCGTGTCGTGCCTGGCCCTAAAGCCCTAGAAATGGTTGCGCGAGCGCGTCGAGAGAGACGCTCTTACTGACGATGATTCCTTTTACGCCATGCAGTTGTACCGATTCTTGGCTCGTCGTACCGATTCCAAGTTCAACGAAACCGTGCTCAAGCGCATGTTCATGTCCAAGACGAACCGACCGCCGCTTTCCCTTTCCAAGCTCGCGAAGTTCATGAAGGGCAAGGAGGGCAAGGTTGCGGCGATTGTCGGCACCGTCACGGATGACGTTCGTCTCCACGAAGTCCCGGCTTTGAAGGTGTGCGCGCTTCGTTTCACTGAAACCGCGCGTGCGCGCATCGTCAAGGCGGGTGGTGAGTGCATGACCTTTGACCAGCTCGCGCTCGCCGCGCCGACTGGTGAAGGCGTCGTGCTCTTGCGTGGTCCGAAGAACTCTCGCGAGGCTGTCAAGCACTTCGGTGCTCCGGGTATTCCGGGCAGCAACGCCAAGCCGTACGTGCGCGCCAAGGGCCGCAAGTTCGAAAAGGCTCGTGGTCGCCGTGCGTCCCGTGGCTTCAAGGTGTAATCGCCTTCTTTGTGTATTCAAAGGTGCGATAAACGCCTCGGAGCGTTTGTTCAGTGTGTGGAGATATGTTTGGTCTTAGCGAGACGAGACGTTCGAGTAGCCATATAGATTCATTTGGAATGTGACTTCGAACGTAAACTTAAAACTACAACTCTTACAACAGTGCGCGTTTGCTCATTTTCTTTCTTTAGCGAGCCGTCTTGGGCTCAGCTTGGCCGTCTTCGTCTCGCGGTGCGAGCGCCGCCTTGCTTTGGTTTTGCATCGCCGTGAGCTGACCACCGATGACGACGACCGTGTAACCGATAAGTAACATGGTGATGATGATAAAATCAATCTCGCTCAGGTAACGCTCCCCGGAGAGCGGATTGAAGGCGGTATAAAGGGTCGCGAGCACGCCCCAGCCACCAACAAAGGCGGCCCACGCGCTTCCGACGGTCCACACCCAATCGCGCACGAAGATGGCTCGCGAAAGCATCAGAGCGTTCCCACTCGTGATGAAGACGCTCGTCAAAACCGACAAGCCTTGAAGCACGTCTGGATGTGCGATATTCTGCGCAATCTGTGCCACGGGCATGGACATGAAGAGCGCGGTCGCCGTCCATCCACTAAACTCGCTCCACTTTTTTGGCAACGCGTCGGCGCGGTGCGCCAAGACGAGGGCGAAAATCGTGAGCTCGATCGGTAACCACCCCATGAACGGGGTCAACGCGTTGGATATGATTTGCGGTGTCGCTAAAATCCCCACAATCCCGAGCGTGGTTTGATACGCCGACCAAATCTTCGTCCCTTGTTCCCCGTGCGCGTAGTCAAAATATCTCGCCACCGAGAGCGACGTTCCGGCGATGACGAAGGAGCTCGACAGAAACATCGTGATCGGCGCCACGTTGTGCATGTTTCCGCTCCACGCGATTTGCGTCAACAACATCATCGACGTCGTCACCCCGATCGCCTGCGCCGCCGTCGCCGCGGGCTCACGCTTATCCGCAAAGTAACTCAACAACAACAAGTTTCCGAGCATCCCGGCGCCGTATCCCTGCCACGACACGGCGCCGATGACGGCCAAGTCTCCCGCCATGGCGTTGACGTAATTCTTCCAAATCTGCGGGAAAGTCAACAGCGTGAGCGGTACCATGGCAAAGAACGACATCGTCTCCGTCATGACATCCAACTCCGTCTCATCCAGCGTCGACACCGGCTTCTTCGTCGTTCGAAACACCGACTCGAGCGCCGCCCGCGCGCGCGGCGTCTCTCCTCCTCCTCTCCGCCGGCGCCGCTGTCCCGCCTTTTTGCCGTCATCCTCCGCTCGTCGAACCGCGCGCGCCCGCTCGTCGTCATCCGCCGTTCGCGTCTTCCGTCCCCGTCCTCCGCGGTCTTCCTCGCGCGTCGCCGACGACGTCGTCGTCCCGCGAACGACGACGCTCAGACGACGCTTCGGCGCCTCCAGCGCCATCGGCATCGTCTTCACGACTGGTGGCATCACAGTCGTCGTCGTCGTCGACGTCGACCTCGTCGTCGTCGGTCTCACGCATCGCGCGAGCATCGCCGTCGTCATCGGACGCACCCGCGCCCGTCGGTCCGTCCCTCGCTCGTCCCTCGGCGTCTGACGAATCGTTCGGCATCATCGATCAATCCAATGGAAATCAATCAAAATCAACCGAAATCAATCAAACCTTCTTCTTCGCTTTTGCGATTCATCCGTGTATCATCGATATCATCGATCGATATCATCGATCCATCTTCCGACGGGTTTCGAACGCCCGCGCCGACCCGACCGTTCACGAACCGACATCTCGTGTTACGGCAATCCCGTACGGGTCGGCGCGACGCATCGTCGCTTTATGTATGCATTTCAATCATTCATTTTCGCGCGTAAAAACGACCGAACGGTAGATACTTGGGTATGTATGGATTACAATAGTATACAAAAGTGTGTAATTAAAATGATATTAAAACTATCCCGAGGTGGTGACTGCGCGCGCCCCGACCGACCGACCGACCGACCGACCGGCGTGGATGTGCGTGTGGATGTGGATGTGGATGTGGATGCGTGTGACACCGACGTCGACGCCGACATCGGCGCCGGCAGAGCGACGCGCGCGCGCGGACGAGCGGTCGACCGGTCGCGTCGAACGGTGGAAATGGCGATGGGAGGATACGCCGCGGCGAGGCGCGTCGTGTTCGCGGCGTCGACGTCGGCGTCTGGGTCGGCGACGAGGCAGCAGGACGAGATGATGAAAAATCAACCTCGGCATCATCGGCG
>Ga0181573_10000639_pt1 | contig 36433 bp, 26 predicted proteins | sample 101ome_25_FD_148643 | JGI IMG/M metagenome (GOLD analysis project Ga0181573, IMG submission 148643) | Coastal salt marsh microbial communities from the Groves Creek Marsh, Skidaway Island, Georgia - 101409BT metaG (spades assembly) | ecosystem: Environmental > Aquatic > Marine > Intertidal zone...
TCGGAGTCGCTACCGGGGGACGGGAGCCTGCCGTTCTTCACGGCAAACGCGTCGAGCGCGTTGAAGCCCACGTGGAGGACGGCGCTGCGGTCCAGCTTGGCGAAATCGGACAGCAGGAATTCGCCCGGGTCATCCATCGCGGCCGCGAGGGTCTTGAAGGCGAGCCTCTTGGTCTCCTTCACCTGCGTGGCGATACCCCCGCCGGTGTACTGGCCGTACGCGGTGGTATCCTCCTCGAGCTCGAAGGAGTGAGCCTTGACGTTTTTAATCCTCCTCGGGACTCCGTCGTTGAGCTCCGTCATGCCCTTTACCTCGGTGAAGAGAACCCTCTGGCCGTCCTGGAGCTCCACGCGCTCGTCGTCCACGCACGTGACCAGCGGGGTGGCGTCGTTGGAGATGGACGCGACGATGCAGCTGTGGGGCTCCTCGCCATCCACGTCCAGCACGTCAAAGCCGGGGCCGAAGTCGCAGAAGAGCGAGCCAAAGACGCCGCGAACGTCGCCACGGATGAACGCGATGCCGTTTGCGTGGCAGAAGGCGTCGACCTCCTTGGCCTTCGCCAGAGGAGCCTCGGTGCACACGACAACCTGGCGGCGAGGGAAAGAAAGGGGGGATATCGGGTCAGTCGGGGAAAAGACGATGCTTTTTGTTGGTTTGTGGTAGGGATCTCAGATCTCGGTAGGTCTCACCGTGTGCTGCTTGCAGAGGTCGTCGGTGATCTCGCCGGTGTTGACGGTGACGGTGACGGCGGGATTGAGTTCCTGGAGCTTGGCCGCGCACGCCTCGGCGCGGTTCTTGCCGACGTCGGCCTCGGTGAGGTAAAACTGCGCGCCCAGATCGGCGAGCTCGCACGCGGAGGCGTCCTGGATGGTGACACCCTTGACCCCCGCGAGGATGACGTTCTTGGCGATCTCCGCGCCCAAGCCCTTCATGCCGCAGATGAGGACGGTGGCGCCCGCCAGCTTCCTCATGCTCTCGCGGCCGTAAACCGCGAGCTGACGAGAGTGGAGATCCTCATCGATCTCGCCCGCCGCGGCCATCGTGTCGTCCGTTCCGTTTCCCGTACGCTGCTTCTTCGCGCGCGCTTGCTGTGCCTCGGAGTCTCGTTCGGATTCTCTCTTAGCAGCCGCAGGTGACATCAAGAATTTATCGCGCAAAGTAAGAGCCTACCCTGCGTAGCTCAGGGGTTGGCCTCGGTCGTCTCTCGTTCGACGATCGCGCTTCTCGCTTTGGAAGCCCGGTGGCCTTTATTACCAGGTTCGTTGTGCGTGAACGCGTTCGAAACCGAGAATCGATGAACGTACGATCAAAATTTACCGATGAATTTCAAAACTGACCCTGTCTTTGATCGTCAGATGTGGCGTCGCGTCGACGGGTAAAAAAGTGCGCAAGGCAGGAAAAAGCGTGCCGCATTCTCATGACCGCTGCCAGCGCCGCCGCCTCGAGCGTCTTGCGGGTGACCCCCGCACCCGCCTCGAGGCATCGAGCCTCAGTATGTCCCCTTCGCGCGGTCGTCGCTGGTAAGGGATCGTACCCCCTGCCCGTCGAGGACGACGAGCGAACGAAGCGGGGAGGTGCGGTGGAGTCGGCCCCTCCATCTTTCAGCCGGCGCGAGATAGACGACGAGCTTTCCAACCGCTGGATCGACCTGGACCCGGCAGGTTATTACCTGATCAGCGTTGACCACGACCGAGGTGCGATTCGTGCCGCGCACTTCCTGAACGTCATCGACAAGGAGGGCAGGGCGTGCGACCCTATGACGGGGGAAGTGATTCCCTGCGATGGGAGCTACAAGCCGACGGTGCACAAAACCTTCAGCGGGCGGACGGCGAAGGAGCTCTCGGTGAAGATACTGGAAAGCGAGGAGGGCGAAGGGACGGTAACGATGCTGGTGCACGCCAACTATCTCGGGAGGGAGTTTCAGCGGGCAGAGGAGTGCCTCTTTAGCGGGGACAAATACGTCCAGGACTGAGTCACGGCAAATAGGTTTTTTAGCTCGGTAAGTACCGCGTCAAATAGGTAGTGGACATCGTCGTCAACGTGGCCCGTCATATTACATTCACATCTACGTTCCGTTGCTGTTTCGCGTTCGCCCCGCGACAGTCGCGTCTTCGTGACCGCCCGGGGCTCGGAAAACGACGCGTGAGAGTCGCCAGTTCCCAATTTTTAGAGGAAATAATCCGGGCACCTCTTTGCCGCGCTCTGCTCCTCCCCGCGCCTCGGCGCCGGGTCGAACTGCAGAAACTCCGTGTCCATGGTCTCGCTCACTTCCATGATCGCCGCCTGGTTGCCGCACCTGTAGCAATAATTGGGCGCGGAGAAGATGGTCACGAGGCCGTTGTCGTGCGTCGGGAGGTATCCCTCCATCACCAGCTGGTGCGCACGCGCGATCATCTTTAGACCGTTTGCGTGGTTGAATTGCTCGGTGATGTCCTGTCCGAACGTGTAGCCCGCACCGCGCGGCGACATCCCCCACCCCGTCCTGTCGTCGGGGTCCGACCACACCAGGTCGCACACCGGCCCTTCGTGCGGCACCTCCTGGAACCTGTCGATCTTGCGGACATCCTCCAGCGAGTCGATGGACGGGCTCAGACCCCCGTGCGGACAGAAGATCTGGTTCTCGATGACCGCGGTGAGGGGCATGTAATCGAATAGGTCGGTGAACGCCTTCCAGATTCCTGCGTGACCGTACTTCCTCATGCACTCGTCGTAGAAGCCGTACACCTGCGTGATCTGCCGCGACTCGTGGTTGCCGCGGATGATGGTGACGCGATCGGGGTAGCGAACCTTGAGCGCCACCACCAGCGTGACCGTCTCGACCGAATAATAACCTCGGTCTACGTAGTCGCCGAGGAAGAGGTAGTTTGTGTCCGGCGCGTATCCGCCGAGCTTGAACATCTCCAGCAGGTCGTGAAACTGTCCGTGGATGTCGCCGACGACCGTCACGGGCGCCCTCACGCTGTGTACGTTGGACTCCTCGCTGATCAGACTGCGCGCGCGCTCGCAAAGCTGTAGCACCTCCTTCTCCGGTAGGAACTTGTGCTCGAGCAGCGTCGCCACCATGGAATCATACGTGCCGTACTCTTCGACGTCGAGCTTGCCCATCTCGCCCCCTCTTCTCCTCTCCGTCTCACCTACGTAAACCCCTCTCGCGGCGTGGTCGGAACCGAGATCCGAGCCGACGTGCGTGCGGACGCGCGGACGAGCTCGATCGAGCGATGCGGCCACGCGTGTTCCGTCGGTTTGAGCCTCCCGAGGGGAAACTCTCCGTGTTCCGCGCGCGTGAACGTGTGTCCCGGCCGCGCGTAACCCTGAAGGGTCGGGACTACGGCTACCGTTCAAACGAGTGGAAAAAAAATCGCAGCGCCACTGGCCGCAAGTTTCTCGGAGGTAGCAGTGGGTTTACTGATGAGTGTGATTGCCCATAGGTAACTTTTGCGAATGCGACCCGGCCGTTTCCGACTCGAGGAAAGCGGCCCGGAAAATCACAGCAAAAGCGCAGACTGGCAGAGCGAGTTTTCTCACTCATCGTCGGCGAGGACTCCAGCGACGGCTCTAGCGCCAGAAGGGCGAGGAGGTCGATAGGGCAATCGGTCGATATGCCTCCGAAGAAGGCATCGGGGCTGACCGCCTCCAAGAAGCGGCCGCACGAGGCACCGGTCAAGGGTCGCAAGTCGTTCGCGGGAAGCAGGCAGAAGGTCGCGAAGGGCGCCGCCGCCGCCGCCGACAAGGATGACGACGCCGAAGGGGACGACATGCTCGAGGACGCGCTCGACGAGGACGACTTCGGCCGCAAGAAGGGCCGCAAGGGAGTCGACAGCGACGACGACAGCGACGAGGAGGTCAAGGAGACCGCCGACGAGAAGCGTCTGCGCCTGGCCAAATCCTACCTCGAGAAGCTCCGAAGAGAAGAGGCGGAGGACGGGTCGGGGTCTGAGGAGGAGGACGACGAGGACAACATTCGAAACATGGACAGCCACGACAGGCTGACGAACAGGCTCAAGAACGAGGCGATGGCCAAGTCGGGCCGCGTGCGCCGGGAGATTGCGCACCGCGTCGTCGCGCCGACGCTCGACGCCGACTCCGACGTCGAAGAAGACGACACAGCTGGCGACACAGCTGGCGACGCTTGGAGGGACGTACGCCGCGGGCATAAGCTGTCGGTGACGGGCATGGCGCTCACCCAGGACGATTCCACGTGCTACACGGTGTCCAAGGACGGCGGCATCGCCAAATGGGACATCGAGACGGGCGCGAGGACGCGGTTTCCCCGCGCGCCCCCCGCGGTTGTCGACCCGAGCCGAGGCGGCGGCGGACCGATGGCGCCGCCGAAGTGCGGCGCCGCGACGTTGCTGTGCTGCGCGGTGTCCCAGGAGCACAACCTGCTGTGTACCGCGGGTACGGACAAGCGCATCCACGTCTGGGACACGCGAACCGCGAAGAAGGTGCACGAGTTTGCGTCGCACCGAGGCGCGGTGACTGGCCTCGCAATTCGCGACGGCACCGGCCAGATGTTCTCCTCGTCCACGGATAAGACACTCAAGGTGTGGTCCCTCGACGACATGGCGTACGTTGACACCCTTTTCGGACACCAGAGCGACGTCCTGGGCGTCGCGCCGCAGCGCAAGGAGCGCGTGGTGACGGTGGGAAGGGACAGGACGTGTAGGTTTTGGAAAGTCGCCGAGGACTCGCAGCTCATCTTCCGGCCCGGCCCGAGCGGTGGTCAGCTCGAGAGCGTCGCGTTCACCTCGCCGGACACGTGGATCACGGGCGCGGACGACGGGACCGTGGCGCTGTGGTCCACCACCAAGAAGCGCGCGGTGATGGAGTGGAAGAACGCGCACGGCTTTGGCGAGGAGATGACCGGCCCAAAGTTTGCGACGGAGGACGAGGTCGACGCCGCGATCGAGTCCAGACTCGACGCCCAGGCGGCGTGCGGGATGCCGGAGGAACCGGAACCGCCCGAGGGCGTCGGCTTGTGCGGACGTTGGGTCAACGCCGTGGCCGTGTCCAAGGGTGGAGACCTGTGCGCGTCCGGGGCGGGCGACGGGGCGATTCGCATGTGGAGGGTGTGCGACGATCCGGGTCGGCAGCTCATGCCGCTTTTCGCGTTACCGGCGCGGGGTTTCGTCAACTCCCTCGCGGTGGCCAGCAGCGGTAGGTTCGTGCTCGCGGGAATGGGTCAGGAGCCGAGGCAGGGACGCTGGGGCAGGGACGCGCAGGCGAGGAACGGCCTGCTGATGCACAGGCTGACGCTCGAAGATTGAGACGACGCGATCAATTAGGCTCACCGCGTGGAATCGCGGATGCTATCAACGCCGAGTCACTACTCTCCCTTCGCTCACTACCTGGCCACCCTGACCAGCTCGATATCGAATATCACCGTGCTCAGCGTGTCCCCCTCGCCGTTCGCCAACCTTGTCGGGTTGAAGATCGTCGTATACAGCCGCTGACGATTGGAAAAGTCTCTAGGCACCGGCTGCTGATCTTTCGTTTGATAAGAGACATTTGGAGGACACACCACCCTCCTCACGCCACCCTCCTGCATGCCCAGCACGCCAACCTCCAAACCCCTGATGACCTCGCCCGCGCCCACCGTGAACGTGTGCGATTGAGGGAGACCGTCCCTGGTCTCGGCCCAATCGTCGCTGAACACCCAACCCTGCTTCGCAAACAACCTGCCCTTCAGGTTCACCACGACGGCGTCGCCTTCCTTCACCACCGCGCCGCTCACTCTCCCCGGGATGAGATCGACGCCCCGGACTCCCTCGCCGAGATCGCGCGGGGGCTGCCTGGCCTCCTCGGCGGACGCGAGGCCGGTGTGGAGGACCGGTGCGAGGAGAAGGACGTTCCGACGCGAGGGGCGAGAGGGCTCGGCCGATGCCGACGCGGCGGGTCGGACGCACGCGCATCGAGTGGGTCTCGCCGCGGGCGCGAGGGACACCGCGGGCCGATACGACTCGATCATGAGGCGCGGTGCTGGTCTGCGCTCCCAACGAGTCATTCGCGTGGTTGTTATCTATCCGGCGCGGTTAATTTTCCATCATTCCGCAAGGCCCATGGAGGCTCTCGTGGAGTCGATGGACGAGGAGGACCTCCGGGGCCCTCCTCCCGCCAAGGAAGCGTTCTCGCCCATAGATCGACGGGTATCGGCGCCAAGCACCCCCGCGTTCAGCCCGGGAGCTTCGTTCGAGTCTCCCAAGAAGCCCACGCCCTCGGCCAAGCAGGCGCTGCTGGCGAGACTCAACGACGTGTCCATCCCGTCGTCGCCATGGGGCGCGGCGACGACCCCGCCCCACTCGCCCGCGGTACTCACACCCACGAGGCATTTCGAATCCACCGCCGCATCACCCGGTTGGGGACGAACCGGAGGCGGGTTCAGGAAGGTCGGAACCGAAGATTCCAATTCCGGAAAGGACGGCACGCTGAGGCTCAAGGAGACGATGTCGCCAAACGCGACGGTAAAAGTGTACAGCCCGGTGCGGCAGAACCCGATAGTGACGCTGATGCACGATGTGGAGGCGATGGAAAAGAAGCAGGGGGAGATGGCGAGGAGGAGACGGGACAGGGAGGAGACGAAGCGACGGACGACTCTCGGGGAGTTCGAGGAGGAGATCGAAATGCCGGATGGTCCACCGCTCGAGCCCGAAGGCTCGTACGTCCCGAGGCTACGACCCACCAGCTCCCCGTCCATCGTCAGGGTCCGCGGGTCCATACGCAAAGCCGAGGCGACCCCGCGAGTCATCGACGGCAGGACCCCGACCAAGGCATCCACCGAGTCGGCGCTGCGAACCGCGAGGGTGGTCCCCGGCATGCACCCGGTTGGCACCGGGGCGTCGTTCCTGGAGTGGTCCACGCGCGTGCCCGGCAAGCCGACCCCGCCCAAGCCGCGCAACCCGCCGGTGCCGAAGACGAAGGACCTGATGCGGCGACGAAAGCCGAAGAAGGTGCTGAAAAAGTCGCAGAAGATGGCGGTCGCGCGGTGGAAGCTCGCACGGGAGTGGGTGCTCGAGAAGGTGCGAGCGGACAAGAGGAGACAAATCAGGCGAAACCTCGACGCCGTGCGGCAGAGGCGGGAGGACGAGAGGGCTGCCGAGGAGGCTGCCAGGGCCGCGGCGATCAGGGCTGAGGAGGATGAACTGGACGACGAGCTCATGAGGCTGGAGATGGCGACGGATGCTTTCCAGCAGCTTTGGCTAGCCACGGCGGCGTAGAATTATGCGAATAGAATTATGCGAGCGACGGATCTAATTTCAGACCCTGGACCTCAGCGCCTGGTCCTCCTTCTCCGCGTCGGCGACCCGCTCCGCAGCCTGATCCAGCATCACCGACCCGAACCTCAGCGCAGCCGCCTGAGCCCCCGGCGCCAGCTCCGGCGCCAGCTCGAGAAGCTCCTTCAGCATCCGCTCGTCCATTGGCAACGACGGCACGGACGGCACGGGAACCTCGCCGAGCACCGGGACGTCCACCCACGAGCTGGACGGCTCGGAAGACGTGGACGACTTGGGCGCGAGGCTGCTCACGAGTTCCTGGAGCTCGGCGGCCACGCGAAGGGTCTCGCGGTCCGCCTCCGTCTGTCTCGCCGCCGCGGTCAAGGGAGCGAGGAGCTCGATGGCCGTCGGCAGCGGCGGCCTCGCGGGGCCCAACGCCTCCGCCGCCCTCTGCTGCGCCTCCGCCAGGCCCACGAGGAACCCGAGAGCGGGCGCGGATGCCGCGGAGTTGACCGCGCTCGACGCCGCCGCTCCCGTGAACCTGGCCAACTCGCGGAGAAGGATATCCTGCGCGGGGCTGCCCTCCGGCGCAAACGCCAGCCGAAGCGCCTCCTTGGTCCCCTGCGACAGACCCGCGGACGCCGGCTTACCATCCACGGCCTCCTTCGGAGACTCCCTGACGTTGGTGATGGAGGAGTAGTTCCCAAACGCGTTGGCGAGCTGCTTGACGCGCTTCACGGAGAGCTGAGCCTTGGGACCGTTTTTGCCGTAAAGGAGCTGCTCGAGCGCCCTGCGCGTCTCCGGGGTGTCGTCGGTGAGGAGCCTTCTGGCGACGTACGGGTAGCACTCGTTGGCGATGGAGTAGTTCTTGTCCGACGCCAGCCCGATCCCCTCGAGCACCGAGAACGAGCGGAGGATGTAGCCGAAGTAGGAGGGAATCTGAAAGATGTTGCCGTACTTCTCCTGGATACCCTCCAGGTCGCGGGTGAGCTGCGCAACCTTCGAGTCGGCGCCGCCCGAAGCCTCGAGGAACTTATCCCGCCTCAACTTCATGTCCTTCACGCCCTTGAGCTCCTTGCGAATCTCCTTGATCTTGTCGGCGTCAGGAAGCCCGAGCTCCGCGCGGAACCCCTCGGCGCCTCCGCCCTTGGCCAGCGCGGAGAACAGCAGCCCGATGGCGCTCGCGACGCCGGCGTCCTCCATGGCCTCCCGCTTACCCGCGGGAATGAAACCCATGGCGTCCAGGTCACCGGGCACAGCCTCGAAGTCCTTGCTGACGAGGTGCGCGATGAAGCTCAGGATGGCGGTGCGCAGGTCCTTGCTCACGGGCGTGACCAGGCCCCAGTCCAGGATGCAGAGCTTACCGTCGTCGGTGCGGAAGAGGTTACCCGGGTGGGGATCCGCGTGGAGCGTCCCGATGTCGAGCAACATCGCCAGGTAACTCGCGAGCGCCACCGCGCACAGCCTGGGCACGTCGCCCTCCTCTGACGTGTCCAGTCTCTGTCCGTTGATCCACCCGGTGGTGAGAACCCTTCGGGTGGACGCGGAGGGCATGACGGGCGCCGCGGTGACCACGCCCGCGAGGTCGGGTCGAGATTCCATCGCCAGCCTGAACCGTTCACCGTTGGCCGCCTCCTGCCCGTAGTCGAGCTCGTCCACGAACCTCCTGCCCCACTCGTCCACCAGCCCCTCCAGGTCGGTGTTCAGACCCTTGAACCTCCTCCACGGCTCCGCGAACGAGCGGATGATGCCGACGTCAAGCGAGATGGCGACGAGCGCACCCGGCCGTTGCACCTTCACCGCCACCTCCTCCACGGTCCCGTCCGGTTTCTTGAGCGTCCCGCGGTACACCTGACCCAGCGACGCGGACGCGATGGGCGCGGAACCCAGGGTTAGGTTCCTCGCGCCGGCGGGTCCGAGCTCCGCGGCGAGGATCCGCTTGGCGAGGTCGTCGTCAAACGGGGGCACGGAATCCTGCAGCGTCCGCAGCTCCTTGATGTAAGGAGCCGGTAGGAGGTCCTGACGGCTGCTCAGCACCTGCCCGAGCTTGACGTACGTGGGACCGAGGGAGATGAGGAGGTCCCTGAGCTGGATCGCGCGTTTCGCGTCCACCTCAGCCTTCTTCGCCTCGGGCGGGTCCTCGCCCAGGATCTTGCGGTCGAGCCAAAGCCTGAATCCGTACCCGCCGAGCAGAGACCCGGACCTGAGACCGCGCCGAAGCAGCACCAGCGGGCGCCGCTTGAAGTGCGCGTAGATGGCGTCCGGGTCGTAGTTCTGGAGCTCGATGGGCTCCTCGTCGCCCTCGGCCGCGGCGAGCGCGGCCCACTCGTCCATGCCCGCGGTGGCGGAGGATCCGCCGCCCAGCGCCTTGGAACCGACGGTGGCCACGAGCACGAGCACCCACGCGACGTCCGGCACGGAGCTTATCGCGCGCACCAGCTCCTCGTTGGCTAACACCGCGTCCACGAGAGCGGCGACGCGCTCGCGAACGGGCTCCGGGACGGCTTGGATCGCGCCGTCGAAGGCTGCGCGAAGCCCCGTCGAGAGGTCCAACCCGGCGAGGGGCGCCACCGCGTCCGTCGCGGCTGCCGTCGCGGCGTCGACCGCGCGCCAGATTCCGCGTGAGAGCTCCAGCTCCGTCTCCTTGATCTCGGCCACCTTCGCGGCGATCTCCTGGGTGTTCAACGCGGGGGCGGCGCTGAACAGGCCGCCGCCCGCCGCGCGCACGCGGACGGCCCGCGATGAGCGCCGACGGCCTCGGAAGGCCGACCCCGCCTCGGCTCCCGCTGGAACCTTCCTTCCGGCGACGCGGCCGCGCGCCGCGGGCAGGGGAGACCCAACCGTGCCGATCGTCGCGCACGGAGCGCACGTCACGCCCGTCATCGTCTTTGCGCCGCGTCAAGTGACCCCGGCGCTGGTGGACGCGAAACCATCGTCGTCGACGTCACCAAAACTCTTGGCTGAGGTTCGCCCCGGCAAAACGTGACTGATGGCCATACAGATGAAATACGAAATACCGTAGTCTTATGGTGAAATACTGGACGCTTGATGACTACGACGCTGTGCAGAAAGGTCCAGCTGTCCAGAAATCTTCAGATTGCCCGCAAGGTGCCGAACACATTTCCAAGACCCACCACCACCATGGCGGACAGCCTGGTGGACCTGGGCATCCAGGATGCGCTCCGATACGTCAATGTGGACATCATCCCCAGCATAGTGACCGTGGCTCGGGACGTGATGATGATCTTGGTGACGAGCCTGACCTGTGTGAGTGGACCGCCCCCCGAATTCTCAAGCACCTCCACGATTCGCCCCGGGACCACCTACCTCTGACTCGCTCGCAACTCCCCGTCGTTCTCAGATATTCTTCGCGTACACACTCGCAAAGACGGAGACACTCGTGGCGGCCGTGTGGACCCTCGCCAAGTGCGGCACCGCGCTGGGTGCGTTCCAGCTGGTTTGGTCGCACTTCGTCGATCCGTTCATCCTCTCCAAGACCGGCAAGCTGGCCGAATCGGGACGAGGCTCCAGCGTCTTCGACCGCTCGCGGCGAAGGGAGGACCCGCTCGCGCACAAACGCGCGGCGAGGAGGGCGAGCACCAAGGCCGGGGGGCTCGCCGCGGTCGGGTCCCCCGTCGGCGGCGACCCACGCGCGCGATCCGACTCGCCATTGCGAGAAAACGTCCCGATCGTGCCGTACGTCGCCTCCGGTCTCGCCGCGGCGTCGTCGCCCGTGGCGCGCAGGGGCCTCTCCCTGGACGAGCTCAGGGACGGCACGACGGTGTGCATCGAGCTGAGGGGCGCGGGGAGCGGGACGTCCGACGGTTGGTCCGAGGGTTTCCTGTGCGTGCACCCATACCGCACGTACGAGACTGCGGGGATGATGGGAGCGCTGAACTGGGGCGGGCACCAGATGACGGTGACGCCGCGGGCGCAGGTGGAGGCCATGTGCGCGGACGCCTCTGACTTGGCGGATCACGAGAAAGAGACCGCGAGGTTCCTGTTCCGCGTGCATCTCTTCGGGACCGGGTGCGACGTGACGCTGCGGAGCGAGAGCACGGGAACTCTGGTGACGACTTTCCTGCAGGGGGTCAGGTTCGACAGGCGGAGGGTGGTGGCGTGGCACAAGCAGCGGTCGTCGAAGCTGCTCACCGCGGCGTCGGCGATGTTCACGCCGCCGGAGGGTGGCGCGCTGGAGGAGTGGGCGCTTCACCCGGTCAGGCGCACCCCGGACGGACTGGTGTCAGACGAATTTAGCGTCGGAGAGGAAAACGAGTCGCCAAACGGGCAAACGACGGCGACGCCGGAGTTTGCGCTGTGCAGGCCGAGGGACGGGACGTTCTGGGCGTACAACGCGCACGGCGACGAGATGATGGCGTTCACCCGGGACCTGGCGGAGGCGTCGCTGTTCAGGGTGCACCGTGCCTTCACCGATAAGAAGTGGGACTAGCTAGTAGGGCGAGACGAGTTGCCAAAATTAGAATCTCGAGTCGAATAAACGACGAGCTCGCTGACTAGTTGAGCTTGATGCCCCTCGCCTTCGCGACGGCGCGGATGACGTCCTCGTCCATTCCCTCGACGTCCCTGACGGATATCGCGTACGAATCCCTCGCCGCTGCAGCGCAAACCGCGTACGTCCTCAGCGCCGACGGCGGCTCGCTGAACAAAGCGGAGATGATGTTGTTGAAGTACTCGAGATCCGCCGCCAGCTGAGCGGCTCCCGGCTCACCGAGAGTTGTGATTCCCCGCACCTCCGCCAGTAGCAGACCCGCGGCAGCCTCCGCAACCCTCGTCATCCACTCCCCGGAGTCGAAGTGTTCCGCCGCGGCGGCAGCCTCGGCGTCGGCGGCGGTGGGTGACTTTGCCGGTTCGCCCTCCTCCAGCCCCACCCTCCCCATCTCGCCCGCCGCCGCCGCCGCCGCCCGCTCCTCCTCGGCGGCGTCGGCGATGGACTCCAGGTGCTGCGGCAGGGACAGCAGGTACTCGCCCGCGGTGGTGACGTACCCTTGGGGATACGCGCTGAACGTCGGAAGGTCAAAATCGGAGGATTCCGCGCTCGTCGACCACTCGGCCCGGCGCGACAACCCCCGAAACTCCGCCCTCACCTTGGACAGCAGCACGTCCAGCACAAAGTCGCGCGCGCAATCCTCGAAATCCGCGCACCGCGGCACCCCACGCGCGAGGGGCCCGAACCGAACGTCCTGGTGCACCCGGTCCAAGAGCGCGCGGAGTCGACGCGCGCCGTCGGGGTTCGCGTGCACCGCGGCGAGAGCCGGGGTCAGGGCCTCGGCGGCGGCGGGCTGGGGCATCTCCGAAGCCGGCCCGGGCTCGGGCAGCGCGGGGAGGAGCGCGCCTCTCAGTTCCTTGAGCGACGCGATGAGCGATTGCTCGAGATCCTTGACGCGCGCGGTGAGCGCGTGGGCCACGGCGGTGAGCTGAAGCGCGGACTGGATGCTCTCCTCGCCGGCGACTCTCCCGTCGGAACCCTCGCCCCCGACCTTTTTTGCGTCGCCGCCGGGCAGCCCCTGGGACTTCCTCAGCCTCCTCACCGCGGCGGTCAACGAGTCGACGTACCGCACGATCCCGTCGTCCACCGCCTTGAGCATCGCCGACGCCTGGGTCCCCGCGGTGAGAGCCACGCACCGCTCCATCGCGCGGCCCAGCGACTCGATCGCGACGGGGAAAGCCGCCGACATCTCCCCAGCCGCCGCCTCCACGTCGTCGCAACGTCGCACCTCCAACTTGGCGAGGTCCTCCGCCAGCGCCCTCCCCTCGAGCTCGCCGTACCGATCGCGGACGGCGTCGAAGGGAGCGAGCGCGGCGCGCAGCGCGTGGGCGGCGCGTTCCGGGCCCGTCGCCTCCGCCACCGACTTGGCCGCGGTCGAAAATCCGTCACCCGCCGCGCGGTGCGCCGCGATGAACCAATCGAGACGTTGCGACGCCATGCGTTCGGAGAACTCCTTCCTCGTCGCCTCGCTGAGCTTAACCCACGCGGTGGCGATCAGCTCCTCGCACTCGCGCGGGAACGCGCTCCGGCAGAAGGAAACCTCGCGCCGCAGCCGGGTCGCGACCTTTTCGCAGTATCCCGGGAGCCACTCCGCGAACCTTTGCGCCTCGCTCGTCGTCGTGTGAGTCGTCGTCGTCGAACTCGTACCTTTGTTGAACGCGTCCCACTCCCTTCTCAGCGGGTCCACGACGCGTACATCCGCGTACGCGTGTATGAGCGCCGTGATCCTCCCAGCGGCGTCGAGCACGTTCCGCAGCTCCGACGCTCGAAACGAGTTTTCGGCGGCGAGCGCCTTTGCCAGCTCGGGCACGACCGTTTGTTCCAGCCTGTGCTCCAACGCCTCCACCCGCTCCGGCGCGTCCTCGAACTCGGGCACGGACCCGACCACCTTGAGCGACCTTCGCATGGACGCGACGATGTCCGCCATGGATCGAACGTTGCCCCCGGCGAAGACGTCATCCGCCGATCGCATGAGCTCGGCGAGACCCGCGGCTTCGGCCAGCGTGTCCCTGGTGAGATCCATGCGCCCTTTGACGGCGTCGATGTCTCTCAGGAGGTTGACGCTCGCGCGAGATCCGGTCTCGGCCTCGTCGAGTCGCTTGAGGATGCCGGCGATGCGCGTCTGGAGGTTCTTGGACTCGAGCTCGACGCGATCGATCTCGGCGACGGCTCGGGGGATGCGCTGCAGGCCCGCGACGGACTGCTCCTCGAGCGCGAGGGAGATGTCCTCGGCGACGAGCTGTAGCTTCATCTCCACCTCGCTCAGGTACTTTTCCATGCTCTCCCCGCGCGGGCACCTGACGGAAATGGGAGAGGGTACGGCAGGGAAGGTGAGGATCGGTCTTTGGGCGGGTTTCGGATCTGCGCGCGGCGACGAAGTGGGCGGGGTTGGGACGATCGCGCACCCCGCGCACGCGCTGTTCACCCAGGCCTTGACGTCGAAGTTCGCATCGGAGAACTCTGCGGGGTTAAACGACATCGCGCCCGCGAAACACGGGCCAGAGGTTCCGCGCTCGGGTGTGAGCCAGGGTTGCGCGCAGTCGTCCCCGTGCTTCGAATTTTTGGCCAGTCCGACTGCGAGCGAGGCGGGTCCCCTCGCTCGCAGAGTTCGTCCGATGATGAAGAGTTCGGAGTTATCCGGTGGCAGTCTGACGCGCGCGGGTGAGATGAGCGCCCTCACACCGTATCGCGTCGCGATCCTTACCGCGTCAACCGCCGAGGGACGATTCCGCGGACGCCCGAGACTCTCAAGGTCGCCGACGTCCGGGAACGACGCCGTCGTCTCCCGAGTCGTATCATCTTGTCGATCGGGAACATTCACCAACCGTTGCCGAGCGTCCAGGAGCTCCCGACAGGCTCCCTGGAATGATGCGCGCGTCGAATCCGGTTTCGCGTTCCGGCGTCGCGTCGTAGCTCACACCACCGCGGACAGGACCGAGGGCGAGGCGTCGGCGACCCCAGCCGCCGATGCCGTCCCGGTGGATCGCTCGGGGAGGCTGAGGGACGTCATCGTCGACGAAGTCTTGGACGCCATCGAGGGCACCGACAGCGGACGCAAGATGTCCCCGGAGCAGAGGGACGCGACGGACGCGAACCTCGCGGAATTAGAGTCCATCGGCAAGACCCAGGCTCCGAACTCGCTCGCCGACCCTCTCATCTTCGGCGACTACGACGTCACGTACGTGAGCACGGGCAGGAGACAGATCGGCAACCCCGCCGGCGGCCGGTTCAGGGGCGGGCTCGGCGCGATGCTCTTCCGCACGATCGGCCTGGAGCAGAACCTGTACGAGCCCAACGTCGTCGTTAACCGCGTGGCGTTCCTCGTGTTAGGCCTCATCCCCGGCGAGGTGGTCTTGAACGGGACGTTCGCCGCGCTCACCGCCGAGCTCGCGGAGAAAAACGAAAAGGGTGAGTTTATTTTTTTTTATTTTCGTATGGGCAATTAGTATGACATCGTGTTTTGTTCACAGGCGAGGTGAACCCGTTCGGCGTCGACGACGGACAGACGGTGCGCGCGTTCTTCGACCCGCCGCGGATAACCCTGGGCGGGTTACCGTCCTTTGGAATCGGCCCCAAGTCGTCGGTGGTGCTGTCGACCACCTACCTCGACGAGCGAGTGCGTCTCGGCCGCGGGTCTCGCGGGTCGCTGTTCGTGTTTACGAGAAAATCCGAGGAACAAGCCGCGAGGGACAGGCGGCGGTGGAGCGTGGGCGGCCTCGGCGTGACGATGATGCTGGCGTGCACCGCCGCGCTGTTTGTGTTCGCGGTGAGGCGGTTCCGGAGCGGTGGGGTCACGGAGCTCAGCGTGGCGACGGCGGTGGCTGTCGTGGTGTCGTTCGCGATGGCGCTCGTGATGCGACAGGGCGGGATCATCGCCGAGGATGCAGACTACGACGAGGCGTACGAGAAGACGGTGGAGGCGAACAAGGCGGTGGCCAAGGCTGCGCAGGAGACGAAGGAGAACAAGTGACCGCTCGTATTAATTCGGACCGTATTACCGCCGCTATGTCTCGCCTCATCGCGCTTACTTCTCGCTGCAGTTGGCACCCCAAAGCGTGGTTTGTCAAATCCGAGATATTTTTGCAACTCATTTTTGGCGCGAAACATCCTTCTGTTTGTCCGTCGACTCCTCAGACCTTCACGCACCCTCACGCTCGAAATGTCGGATCCTCCCCGTCCCGTCAACCTGTTTGACCATGATCAGACCGAAATGCGTGAAATGTTGAAGCGCGCCGGCTTAATGCCCGGCGTAGAGGGCGCTCTGGACGAGGAAACGAGGGAGCACTATCGGCGCCTGGAGGAATACGCATACCGTATGCGTCAGCAACACCATCCAGGGGCCGCTCCCGGCGAGTTCGTTGGAACCCCGGAGGACCTGGAGGCCATTATGAAGTTGGTGAAAGACTTTGGGAAGATTCAAGCCCATGTCCTGGAGCGCGAGAGGCATGAGTCCGCCAGGTTCACAGGCTGTCACGTGACGCTGAAGAACCTGGAAGGGGCTAAAGAGCTCAATGGCCGGGTAGGCAAGTGCGTGCGCTGGATCGAAGACCGATCCAGGATGGAGGTCAAGCTGCTGGACGACGACGGGGCCGTCACACAAACGGTGTGCGTCAAGATGGAGAAGATGGAGCTGATCATCGACGAGGCTTCCCTCTCCGGGTGCGCCGCGTGCGGGGCGAAGACGTCAGCCACCGGTGGCAAACTCGATTTTGTCCGTGTTACGCGGTCAGATACTGCAACAAGGACTGTTCGAAAAAGCACTGGAAAGCGCACAAGCCCGAACACGAGAAGCACATGGAACTCATGTGCGTCCTGGACATACCCGCGACGATTGAAAAGGCAAAGGAGCTCGGAGCATTCGCGGCCACCATGAGCACCAACCCGGCGCACGGGAGAAATTATCGCGCGACCGAGGCCAACCTCATGCCGGGAAGGCGACCGAATAAACCGTTCTTGATCAAGGTTCAAATCCCGATGACAAGCAACAAACGCGACGAGGACCTCGGGGTGAATGGTGCGATCTCCATATACAACAAGAAACGCTCCCTGAACGTGATGTTCCTCCCCGGTAACCAATACGATACGACTTTTCGAACGAAAATGTCCTGGCCCAAGGTGTGGGACGCGGTTGAGCGGCTGGGCACGAACCCCTTGGTCCCCAGGGCGGCGGGTGGTAAGGCGTGAAGGCGTTACTTCAGCGCGAGGATCGCCAAGGGGGATAAGCTGGTCATCGACGTGTCCAAGGCGATGCCGGACCCGGGATGGTGAGATGGTGATGACCGAGTCCTATTTATTGTCATTTCCACGTCAGCTCGAGATAACATCAGTTGACGTTTCGCCCGCCGAGTCTAATTGAGGTCCACCATGTCCTCGTCCTCCATGTCCAGGATCTTCGGCGTCTGGTTATTCATGTCTATGATGTCCCCGTCGAACACCATCCGGCCCTGCACGGTTCCCTTGAGTGGCCGGCCCGCGTCCGATTCCAAGAAGTCCGCGAGGATCTTCGAGAACCGCTCCCCATCCTTGCATTGAAACTCGTGCGACCTGCCGTTGCTCAGCTTAAACTTCAGGGTGATTGGATTCCCTCCTCCGGGGGCATCGTCCACCGGCGCCGGCCCTGCATCCTCCTCGTCGTCAGAAATCTCCACCGTCTTCTCCGTCGCCGCCCTTCGCATCGCGGCCATCTGCTCGCGATTCCGTCGTATGGCCTCGGACGCCTCGCTGTTCACTTGCCGGGACGCCGCCGACGCGCCCCCAACTGGGTTGGAAAGCCCGAGAATCTCGTTGATGTCAATCTCCTTCTTTTCGCACGATGCGCCTCCCGCGGTCGACCCTGAAACCGCCCCTTCACCGCTCGTCCTCCGCCGCTTCGCCGAACGGCCCCCGGGAGAGATTCCCGCGGGGGAGTCCTCCCGGTCCAGGAGCGCGATTGGCTCCGGCGCGCCGTCGTCGCTAGCCTCATCGTCTGACCATTTCACCTGCCTGGTCTTCTTGTAGACGAGGCACGCGGACGAGTCGCTGTCCGAGTCGCTGTCCGAACTGGACCCCATCTGGCCTGCGGGAAGAGCGGCGCGCCTCGGAGCTGTGCTCCTTTCGGACGCGCGCAAAGCGTTCAAATCCCGCGCGAGAATATTCTGCCACGACATGCCGTCTTGAGAGGGGCTTTGCCAGACCTGGAGGCGATGGCCGCCAAAGCGATGGCCGCCAAAGCGATGGCCGCCAAAGCGATGGCCGCCACCGCCTCCTCGACGAGCTTCCACCTAAGCGCACGAGCGAACTTGGGCTTTCGTCGACTGAAGACGTCGACGAGCGCAGCGGAGGCGAGCCCCTCGTCGTCCGCTTCGAAACTCACGCACGTGTTGGCGACCGCCTCGCGTGCCGGATACGGGCGACGTCGACCGAGCACCGTGCCGGACTGCGAGCCCGCCACGGCGGAGGAGATCGCATCGCTCGCGTCGTTCATAAGCAGCAAAGAGAGGCTGCTCGTCATCACGGGCGCGGGATGCTCGACGGAGTCCAACATCCCGGACTATCGAAGTCCCACGGGAGCTTACTCGAGCGGCTTCAAGCCGATGACGCACCAGGACTTTCTCAAGACCGAGGCGAACCAGAGACGATACTGGGCCAGGTCTTTCGTCGGCTGGCGCAGGTTCGCCGAGCAGACCGCCCCGAACGACGCGCACCGCGCCATAGCCGAGCTTCAGCGCGAGAGCAACGTGTGGAGACTCATCACGCAAAACGTGGACCGGCTGCATCAGGTCGCGGGCGCCGCGGACGTCCTCGAGCTGCACGGATCGACGCACGACGTCCAGTGCCTCGCGTGCGGCGCCGTGTCCTGCAGGAGGCGCCTGCAGCGACGCCTCGCGGACCTCAACCCGAGGCTCGCGGCCGCGGCGGACGACGCGATCGACCCGCGCTCGGGCGAGGCGCCTTACGACGACGGCGCGACTCCTCCATCCATGAGTTCAGACTCTGATGGAACTCCAAACCTACGGACCCGACCCGACGGGGACGTCGAGCTCGACGGCGAGTTAGTCGTGGACTTTGTCGTTCCCCCGTGCGAAAAGTGTAACCGCGGGCCGCTCAAGCCCGCGGTCGTCTTCTTCGGAGACGGCGTCCCCGCGGCGACGGCGGAGGAGGCGAGGCGGATGAGCGACGGGTGCGACGGCGTGTTGATCGTCGGTTCGAGCGTGAGCACGTTCAGCGCGTTCAGGCTGGTGAGGGACGCGCACGAACGGGGGGTGCCGGTGGCGGTGCTGACCTGCGGTTGGACGAGGGTGGACGAGATGGCGTCCGTCAAGGTGGAGAAGCTGGCGGGGGAGGTGCTGCCGCGGGTGGTCGAGCGACTCAGGCGGGAGGAGCTGTGGGGGTTCTGAGCGACGCTCGGCACGTTGGTCGAAACCCGTCGCCCGCGTTCGCCGATCGCCGCCTGGAGCAGAGATGTACAGATAGCTGAACGCTGATAAGATAGTCTAGTCCACGAGCTAGCTACTAGCATCCGCGCGGACTGCGCGACTGCAGCCCCGCGCCATATACAAACGTCGCTATATTCATCGGCTCTCTCAATCGAGGATGCCCGCGACGACTTCGATGGCACCTTCGGCGACGTTACCGATCGCGCCAACCGCATCCCCCGCGACGTCGCCCACCGATGAGATGCAGCCGCCGCACGGCTCCAGGATGGGCCCCAAGCACCCCGCGACTGGCTCACAAATCTCGCCGCACATCCCGCCCAACATGTCCCCGCACACGCCGAGGTCGATGTCGGGTATCGCGATGCCCGCGGGGAGGTTGATACCGCCGAGGACGCTACCCAAATCCCCGATTCCTCCCGCGACGTTCGCCAGCGACGCGCCCACGTTGCCAAAGTCGGCACCCGCGAGCGCGCCGAGCACCATGACACCCGCGGCGCCGCCCACGGCGTACTTGGCAATCTTCATCACGCCGCCCTTCTTCTTGGCCGCCTCCACCTCTGCAGACTTTTTCGGGTCCACCTCGAAGGCGCAGAGCTTAGTGTGCGGGCACGGCACGCCGTACTCCAACGAGAGAGCGGTGACATCCGCCTCGGCGGATTTGTTGTTTGTGAGCCACGCGTTCGCTGTGAGCATGTCGATGCGCTCCTTGATGAAAACCTTGTCAAGCGGGATGCTCAGGACGTTGTTCTGCAGATCAGGAGCGACCGGTATGGTGCTCTCCCACTCCTCGCCGCTCGCCAGGCGGCCCTTGATGGACATGGCGGGCGGCAAACCGCCCTGAATCTTGCCCGCAACCATGACCGGCGCGCCGATGTAGAGGTCGGGCACCGGGAAGGGATACACCTCAACCTTGGAGCTCTCACCCGCGCCTGGAATGCCGAGCATGACGTCGGTCAACACCGGGGTCCTGGACGCGTTGATGAGAGCGATCATTTGGGACCCGACACGCTCGTCCGTGTACGCGGCGTCGGAGAGACCCTTGCCAATCTGAGAGAGCATCTTGAGGAAGTAGTGGTTGCAGTAGCGGCCGATGCCAAAGGTGCACACTCGCGGGTGGGTCATCAGACCCTCGGGCGGCGGCGCGTCCATGACCTCCTGCATGTACCTGCATATTTCGCGCTCGTTCTCCACGGCTCCGTCGGTGACGACGTAAATGAGGGGCACCGCGCCGAGCAAGGGTCTCTTGCTGAGGATGGCCACCGCGGCGCGCAGCGGGCTCAGGATGTCGGTGGTACCGCGCGCGGTGCAGTGGCCCTGGATCCAGCCCTTCGCGGCGTTGATGTTCTCCGGCGATGCAGGTACCATGTCCTCGCTCAGGTACTCCTGGAGGTTATCGAACGCGCAGATGTTGAACGTGTCCTGGGGACCGAGCGAGCTGAGGCCCGCGAGCAGCGCCTGGTTGGCGCCCGCCATCGGCTTTCCCGTCATGGACCCGCTCCTGTCCACGATGAAGAACACGGACCTCGCGAACGGCGCGCAGCTCTTGGGGTCCGGCGGGGAGATCGAGATGATGAACGGCGCCCTGGTGTCCGCCGTCGGTCCTTTGGGCGACGGCTGCTGCACCGCCGCGGCGGTGATGCTCGGGCTCCAGACTGGCATCCTCATGAGATAGTTGCCGTTGCCCCACTTGTTGGACCTCGGGTCGATCATCACCTGCGTCACGCCGGGTCCGGCCTGCACGAGGGTCACGGGGTGCGACTTGCACTCCACCATCACGGGCTCGGGCCGCGCGCCGCGGACGGTGGTCATGATGTGGACGATGTCCTTGAGCTGCGCACCCTGCGGCAGCGCGCCCTTGGGCAGGGTGGTGGGCGCCTCGAATATGTACGCGCCGTCCTCGAACTTGAGGGGCTGAAAGTAGGTCACCTCGATGTCGACAATCTCGTTCGCGGGGACGTTGGGGATGGCGATTGCGAAAACCTCGGGGTGCACCGGGCACGGCTCCGGTCCGTTCCTGCCGAATCGCTTGCCCGAGAATTTGCCCGTGTCCGCGACGGGCACGACGCACGACTGGATGTGCATCTTCTTCATCTTGGCGGATATCGAGGTGACGATGCCCTTCTGATCCATGGGCAGCGCGAATGTGCACGAGTTCTTGCCCTGGTTCGCGCTGCTCTTGAGCAGCTTGGACGGTACCATCCACTGCGTCTTGCACGTGACGAACGCGGTGGAGAGGTGACATTCGACGTTGAAGTCCAGGCTGTTGCACTCGGCGGGGGTGTAGATGGTCTCGTCGTGGTCCCTGAGCTGGTAGTCAGCCTTCAAGATGGTCGTTGCGTACAGACCCGGGCAAGACGGCTTAAGGACCGAGCTGTCCATCGCCGCCATCTCGGGAGGCCGATGCGCCATTTTTCCCTTTCCCTTTCTGCTTCGTCAGCGAAAAGTGTTGAATTTCCTTTCTCGCGGATCGTCGGATGCGCGCTGCGAACGGCGAGCGGAGGTCTCGAGGACGACTTGCGCACTTGATTCCCGCGTGGGTTTAAGCTGCCTTGCGCGGGCGGACTCTTCCGCGCGCACGATCTACTGGCCTGAGCGGACCCCTCGTCGTTCACCCAACTAGACGTTGAAACGCGGTTTCTCACCGTGCACGGTATCCCAGCCAGTGTGGTGGGTCCAACGATGGTCCAACGATGGTCAAAATTCTCGGGCGTGACTCACGAAAGGTTCGAAACGGAGGCGGAGTGACGTCACACCGTCGATGCTCTGCGCGCGTGCTCCAACCCTAGGGTGGACGACTCGACGCGCAAGACCCGTCCTGATCGTCCGGACATCCTCCTCGTCCGCCGCCGCAGCTCCCGAGATGCGTAAAATCCCCAACTCCAAGCTCTTCGTGTCCGAGCCCCCTCCACAATGGTTCGGGAACGAGTCCAATCCCCCGAAGGGATCGGCGCCGGGCTGGACCAACGAGAACTGGCTCAAATCTCGCTTTCATTTCTCGTTCGCCGAGTATAACACGCACAAGAACGCGGACTACGGCGTTCTCCGCGTTATGAACGACGACCTCGTCCAGCCCGGCAGGGGTTTCGGGACCCACGGCCACGCCAACATGGAGATTGTTACGTACATTGTCGAAGGTTCGTTAACGCACAAGGACAGCATGGGAACATCCGAGAGCCTCGGGCGGGGTTCGATCCAGTTCATGACCGCGGGCACGGGCGTGAGGCACAGCGAGCACAACCTGGACAAGTCCAACCCACTCCGCTTCATCCAGATGTGGATCACGCCAAACGCCGGCGGCCTCGCGCCAAACTACGGCTCGCACGAGACCTCGCCGGATGAGAGGAAGAACGGGTGGTGCCGCCTGGTCGGTCCGGTGCCCGGCGCGGGCGCGAACGCGGGCACGGCTCCCGTGCAGATCAACCAGGACGCCGGCATCAGCGTCGCCGAGATCGACGCCGGCCGGACCCTGCCGCTGAGTGTCCCGGCGGGGAGACAGGCGTACTTGCTGTGCGTGGAAGGATCGGCGACGGACGGCGCGGGGGGCGAATCGCTCGAGAGGCACGACGCCGCCGAGATCAAGGCGGGCACGGAGCTGAGCCTGACCGCGGGTAGCGAGGGGGCGCACCTGCTCGTGGTCGAGATGGCGGAACGCGCGGGATCGGGGCGCAAAGACTTGTAAAGAGAGAAGGCGTCGTCGCTCGTCAATCGACACTCGCGAATCGTCGTTTCGCTACGCGTCACCCGCGGGTTCCTCCTTGATCTCCGACTCCGCGGGTTCCTCTTTCGCCCCCGCGGCCCAGTTCCGGGACATCCTACCGACCATTCCGCTCCCTCCCTCGCCCGGTACCTTAGTGGGCTCGCCCAGTATCTTGGGAGGCTCGGGGAACAGAAACGGCGGCAGATCCTTGTGCGACAAATCAGCCTTGGTAGACGCGACGGCGGCAACCCAGATGCGAACCTCGCAGTCGTCGCTCCCCGACGCCGCCATGAACGGATTGGAGGGGTTCCAGCTCACCGTGTTGATCGTGTTGAAGTGACCGGGGATCTCGCACAGTTGTGCGCCGGACTTGCGGTGGAAGATGTACAAGGATGCGTCCTCGCCGCCGGCCATGACGAAAGCCTGATTCCCCCCGCCGAAGCAGCTGCGGGTTACGAAACGGCCGCCCCTCTCGGGCGCGGGGCCCAGGTGAAAGGTCATCGACGGCGACAACGGGACGGGAGCTCTGATGGCCCTCGTCTCGCGAAGATCGGGACGCTTCCACACGGGTATCGCCGCGCGTTCTTCCTCCTCCAGCTTTTCGATGAGTCTGTTGACGTCCCACAGGTGAACCTCCGAGCTGGACAGGTTCACCAGCAGCGAGGTCGAATCGGCCGAGAGGCTCAGCGACATGAGATTATCAGTCTCCTTAACCTTGAACTCCCGACCGTCCCCCAGCCTGCGCAAGGTGACGTTTTGCTCCATGCATATGCTCACCGCGTATTTGCCGTCGTGGGTGATCGCTATGTCGTTCATCCTGGCGCTGTGCCAACCCCCCGCGCGCTCCCCGTCGAGCGTCCACGCCAGCACGGCTTTGTCCAGCCCGCAGGTGACCAGTCGACTCCCGTCGGGCCACCACGCCGCCGCGGTGATGTGATGCACGTGGCCGCCCGCGCACGTGGCGTGCAGGTCGCCCGTCTCGGCGTTCCACACGTACGCGGCGTTGCCCGCGGTGGCCACGACGTACGAATCGTCCGGAGACCACAGCACAAACGCCACCGGTTTCCTTCTGCTCGAACTCGAAGAATCGGAATCATCGCCTTGACCGTCAGCCTCGGAAATATCCGCTTCTTGCCCGTCGCCGTCCTTGAGCTCGTCGACGCGCAGTGTGTGGCGCACGCGCACCTCGTCCGCTGACAGGACGTCGTATACGACCACGGATCCGTCCTTGCTCCCGGACGCGAGCCGCTTCCCGTCGTGAGAAAACACCAGGTGCCAGACCTCATCGGCGTGAGCGTCGAGCCTCTGCACGGTTTTGATGGGCAGCTGCTCCTTGCCACAGCTGTAGTTCTTATACAAGGTGAGCGGTTTGGCCGGGGCGTTGTGGAACTGGCACTTGTCCATCTGATACTCCAGAGCCTGCTCCACGAGTGTCTCCAGTCTGGCGGGAGGCACGAGCACCTCAGGTGGCAGGAGCCGGAGAATCCGCTTCCACAAGGTATCGCGCATGGCCTGCGTCTTACCCAACCATGGCCCCCACGGCGATCCCCACTTCTTGCTCGCTGCCGACTCGGGGTCGGAAAACACCGTGTACAAATCGCCCTTCACGCCGCCGAAGGCTATGAGCGACGCGATGTTGTGCATCCTCTCCGCGCCGCCGAGGAATTCTTTGTTGAGCTCGCGCCGTTCACCGCGCCGCTTCCGTCGCTCCAACCGCTCGTCCCAACCCTTCACGCCGGGCAGGTTGAACATCGGCGCGATCTTACCCCGCAACAGCTCCAGCGCCTCCCAGCTCGCGTCCTTGTTCCCGGCGTTCAGGAGCTCCATGTAGTGCTGCTCGTGTATGAGCAGCATGCAGTGCTTCACGTACGGGTTCATCAGCTCGAGCTCCTCGTCCCTGTCCTCGTCCCCGTCCTCGTCCCCGCTCCTCACCTCCGTCTCCGTCACCGCATCCGGCGTTGGGTCGACCGCTCGGGCCTTAGCCTCGCGCGCCAACACGAACAGCGATTCCACCGCCTCGGACCACCGCCCCGTCAGCACCGCCCGCTCAAACGCCGCGCCGGCTTCGGTTCGATGCGACACTCCCGTCCGCTCGCGAAGCGACGCGGCGACGTCGTCGTATCCCATGCGGCACAGCGCCTGCTCTATGAGCGCGACGTATTCCGTCCTGTTGATCGTGCCCTTGGGTCCCAGCCACCGCCTGTCGTCGGCGACGGCCGGGTGTTTCGACCGCTCGACGCGACCGGCATCTGCGACAGCCTCGCCCACGGCGTGTCCGTTGCCGCCCGGGTTGACGACGGCGAGGCATTCCTCCGCGTTCGCCGTCACCGTCCCGCCCGGAGAGTTCATCGGAACTTTCTTTGGAACCTTCTGCGGCGTGGAACCCGCGTTGTTTTCCCTGCCAGCCGCGTCGTCCTTCTCGCCGGGAGTCGGGTCGTCCCGAGGCTTTCGCTTGGACGCCGAGCGCGCGGCGAGCCTTTCGTCTACCTTGCCGGGTGAGTCCTTCGCGCCCGGGCCGTCGTCGCTCACGCATTCGTGGGACATCTGAGGGATGTGCGCGTGAAGGCCTTCGCCATGTGCGTGCGCCTCGGAGAGGGTGGTACACGCAGCGCAGGGCGTGAGCCAGATTATTGTGGCCTGGCAAATCTCGCGCCCTTTCTGCCTTCAGGAAACCAAACACGGCAGGATTTTCATCACCACTCGCGCCCGCGCACGATCTAAGGACCGTCGCCATGAACCAACCTTCCCGCGCGGAGAAGTTCGTCCTTCCCGACGGGGTCAGGAAGCTGACTTTCACCCGCGACACCAAGGTGGCCAACGCGGGGACCTACGTCGTGCAGAAGGAGGACCACACCCTGGGGAACATCGTGCGAATGTGCGTACCGATCCCGCGCTCTGTGCCCCGCGCGACACACCCGCGTCCCGCGTGAACCGCGGCGCTGACCTCGCCCCATCTCTCTCGAATACCGATCCAGGCAACTCCATCGAGATCCCAACGTCGTCTTCGCGGGCTACCAGGTCCCCCACCCTTCCGACAACCGCATCGTCATCAAGGTGAGGCGCCCCGAAACTTTGAGTGAGATTAGGGTTTGTTTGTCTCCGCCGATTGACCGGACTGGAGCGTCGATGCCGACCGAGACCCACCCACCGTCCACTCCCGCAGGTGCACACCAACAAAAACTCGTCTCCCATGCAGGCGATGACCGAATCCGTGAACTGCCTGTCCGAAGAGGTGAGCCGTTTGTCGACGAAGAGAACGACCCATTCGCACCTGTCGCAAACGATTATTGATGACTCGCATCGCACCCGCTCACGCCCGCGCCCTCCGCACGTCTCCTCGCAGATCAGCACGCTGACCCAGAAGTTCAAGGACGAGGTCCAGGCCTACAAGTCCAACCAGGGGTATTAGTAGCGTCGCGGTTAGAATCGCACCTAGATAGATATGTAGTCATCAACGTAGCCTTCTCACCTTTGGCGGTGCCCACCTTTTCTCCCCAACGAGGGAGAAAGGTCGGTCGACCCACAACTTTGGTTGGCCACTTCAAAAGGTCGAGAACGGTCACCTCCCGGCCCTCCATCAGAGAACGAAGCGCCGCGTGTACGTCTCTGAGGCACCATGGCGTCCGATAACAGCGAGGACCTCTTCTCCGTCGCGATGCTCATCGACGAGCTCAAGGTGCGTTCGACATCCTCGCTCGCATCCCGCCCCGCACTCGTCGTTCGACCGGGGACCACGCGACGGCAAAAAGTCACCGGGGTTTTTCGCCCACTCGTTTGGGAGAAAAACCCGTCCATCTGCCGCCCGAGATCCGCGACCGACGCGCGATGCGACGACGCTTCGGCCGCGCTTCCCCGATTCCCAACCTCCAACTGACATCACCCATTCGCACCCGACCCCCAGAACGAGAACGTCCAGCTCCGTCTGAACAGCATCAGGCGCCTGACCACGATCGCATCGGCGCTGGGAGCGGAGCGAACGAGGTCCGAGCTCGTGCCGTTCCTCACCGACAGCAACGACGACGAGGACGAGTGCCTGCTGGCGATCGCGGAGGAGATGGGCAACCTCATCTCCAAGGTTGGCGGCCCCGAGCACGTCCACTGCCTCCTCGCGCCCCTGGAGAACCTGTCCACCGTCGAGGAGACCGTGGTGAGGGAGAAGGCTGTGGAGTCTGCGTGCAAGGTTGGCGCGGCGATGACGTCCGAGGGTATAACGGCGCACTTCGTGCCCGCCGTGCAGAGGCTCGCGTCCGGCGACTGGTTCACCGCGCGCATATCCGCGTGCGGCATGGTCGCGGTGGCGTACGAAGGGTGCCCCGCGAGCGAGGCGGAGACCCGATCGCAGCTCAGGATGACGTATTCCAAGCTCTGCGCGGATGAGACCCCGATGGTTCGCAGGGCGGCGGCGCAGCACCTCGGCAAGTTCGCCGCGGTGTGCGAGCCCGAGAACGTCAAGGGCGAGATCATGCAGCTCTTCCAGCAGCTGGTGCAGGACGAGCAGGACTCCGTTCGCCTTCTCGCGGTGGAGGATTGCGCGGCGCTGGGCAAGCTTCTGCCCCGGGAGGAGTGCGTGGCTGAGATCGTGCCGACGGTGAAGAAGTTCGCGGCGGACAAGAGCTGGCGCGTGCGCTACATGGTGGCGCAGCAGCTCTACTCCCTGTGCGAATCCGTCGGCGCGGACCTGGCGCGAACCGAGCTTCTCCAGTCGTACGAGCAGCTCCTCATGGACAACGAGGCTGAGGTGAGAATCGCGAGCGCGGGGAACGTCGCCGCGTTTGTGCAGCTCGTCGGCGCGGCTGCGGCGGGGGCGAAGATCGTGCCGCGGGTCAAGGACCTCGCGGCTGATCAGTCCCAGCACGTGCGCGCCGCGCTGGCGTCGTGCATCATGGGACTGGCGCCCACCATGGGCAAGGATCAGACCATCGACCAGCTCCTCCCCGTGTTTCTCACCTTGCTCAAGGATGAGTTCCCAGACGTCCGCCTGAACATCATCAGCAAGCTGGATCAGGTCAACCAGGTCATCGGCGTGGATTTACTGTCCCAGGAGCTCCTGCCCGCGATCAAGGACCTGGCGGAGGACATCCACTGGCGCGTGAGGTTGGCGATCATCGAGTACATTCCCTTGCTGGCGTCGCAGATGGGCACCGCGTTTCTGTTCCAGAAGGGCGAGGGCGACAAGGGCGGCGAGCTCAACGCGTTGTGCCTGCAGTGGCTCGGCGACCGCGTCCACTCGATCCGCGAGGCTGCGGCGGTGAACCTTCAGAAGCTCACCGAAGTTTTCGGTGCGGAATGGGCGTGCGCGAACATCCTCCCCCGGGTCATGGAGCTCATGAGCAACAACCACTACCTGTACAGGACCACGGTCGTGAGGGCGATGACCCTGCTGGCTTCCGCGGTTGGCCAGGAGGTGGCGATGAGGGATATCATGCCAGCGCTGAAGGAGTCGACCAAGGACAAGGTGCCCAACGTCAGGTTCGCCGTGGCCAAGGCTCTCGGCGAGGTGGCCGCGGCGCTAGATCCCTCGGTGGTTGAGGGCGAGATCAAGCCCGCGCTGCTGGAGTTGCAGCAGGATCAGGACGTGGATGTGCGATTCTACGCGGGGCAGTCGCTGCAGCTGTGCGACGCCAAGCTCAGCGCGTAAATGGGATTGTGGGGGTCATGTAGATTGAATTAGATTTCCCGATGAAATGACGAGTTGAACCGGTTGGGACAAGACAAGGATGCGACGCGTCTCTCGTTTTCATCAAACTGAGTCTGTTCCTAAGTGTTACGCTAATACAGGTTTTTGGGCACTGTGATACAGGGACAGCTATTCGTACACGCGACGGGCGGAAAATCCACCCTGGTAGACCATGGGGGGACGCTCCTTTTGCCGGTCGACTTTCCACTTCGCTACTTTCATCTTCTCATCGACTTTGGGGCACCGGCTGCATCCCCTCGTCGCCGGATCCGAAATCGACGGAATCGGAGGACCCGTCATCGATGGGCGCGGGGTAATACGCCGCGCCATCCCATCTCTCCACCTCCGCCTTGACGTCAGTGAAGATCTCGCCAATCTGCCGCAGGAAGATCTTGTGCGCATACGGCGGCGTCAGCGCGGGTCGCAGCGCGAGCGTGTGTCTCACCCTCACGCCCCCGCCAGGCTCGTTCGACACCGTCCACGACCCTTCAAACTCCCGGATGAACCCCTTCTTGTGCAGTGCCACCTCCATGTACCGCCTCGCGGGTTCCTCCTTAACCGCCAGGTGGCACGGAAAGGCGCCGCCGAAGACCATGAACTTCCACCTGCACTGCTGGCTCACCAGCAGCCTCCCATCGTCCAAATCTCTGGTCTGGACGCTGTCCACGGTGCTGAAGATGCGGGGCGACGCGGCATAGTCGGTGAGCATCCGATACATGGAGTCGGCGTCGCTGTCGACAACCATCTCTCCGACAAGGCGGTACTTGCCGCCTTCGTTGCTCAGCAGCTCGCACTTCGGCTCCTCGAGGATTACGCCGCCTCGGGACGACGCAGAGGGGTCATCTGCGGACGCTCGCGCGTTCAAGGCGGCTTTCCTTCGCCCACGACACGTATGTGTGGTCCCATAACGACGTTGGGATCGAAAACGCGCAGATCCCGCATCGACGCACCCTATCCCGCACCGCGCTGACAACGTCGAGGCAAACATGGTTCGGATGTCGACGCGACGGCACGCTGCTAATCCCCTCGACGGTTCGATCGATCACCGTCGATCACCGATATGCCAATCGCGTTCGGGCCTCGAACGCGTTTAGGTAGATCGTCCGGTGGATCCCCCTTCCCCTCTTTATCCCCGTTCGGCGGCGCGGGCCCTTCCCAGCGGCGCCTTCGCAAGTGCCGCGTCGAAATATCGAAACGGTCTTCAAGGACATCATTGGCTGTTTGTACAGTGAATCGGATCGTGAGCGGACGCGTGATTGGTCAAGACGCGACGAGTTATTTAGGGTCTAAATGGCCCCGACTCGTCCAAAGTCGTCGCCGGGTGCCCTTCCACAAGAACATCCACGTCGATCGCGCCCACAACCTCGAGCCCGGGTCGAAGCCGATATGAGGACATCCGTGATGCTGCGGGCGCTTGTTCTGGCTCTCTGTCTCGGTCTCACCACCGCGAAGGCGTCCCCAGGGGTGTGCGTCAACCACCAGGGCGTCCCATCGTTCGCGCTCGCGGGCAAGCCTCCCGCGAAGGGCAAGGGCCTGACGTTCTGCGAGGAGTACCGCGGGGAGACGTGCTGCGACGCCAAGACGACGGACAACGTTCGACGCGTCGCGGCGCACATGCAGCTCGGAGGGTTCAAGATCCAATGCCGCGAGGTGCGTTTCATCAGATGACCCGGAGAACGGGTATCCGACCGATCGATCCGTCCCAAATCCAAATAAACTCCCCGGTGGTAACAACGCAGGCGTGGACGCAGCTCGAGTGCTCCATATGCGATCCCCGCGCGGGTATCGTGTCGAAGACCAAGGTGTGCGCGCATCAGTGCGATACCATATACCGCGCGTGCAAGGACGATTATTTCACCGAGGACAAGCTGCAGCGGCTCACGCCGTGCAGGTCGAGCGACACCATCTGCACCAAGCTGAGCGACTGGGCAGACGACATGGGCGGCAGGCAGATGTGCGAGGACGCAGGGTACGAGGTTGTATCCGCGGGTAAATCCAAGGCGGATGGCGGGTGGTGCTTCGACGGCTCGAACGTACCCAAAGCCGGCGCCTCGCAGAGGTCGTCGGCCCAAAAGAAGGACAAGTCGCGGCGGAAAGGAAAGGGCGGGTCGGCTGGGGAGATTGCAAAAAGCGGGTTTTACCTCGTAGTCGCGGCAGTCTTAGTCCTGGGGTACTACGCTATGAGGGCGTACGCCGGGAATAGGAGAGGGGGTTCGCACTCCACCGCGAGGATGGCCGCGAGGATGGCGGCAGAGGCTCGGGCGCAAAGGGCGAACGCGTATGCAAAGGCGAGTCACTACCTCTGAGTGTACGTATTAAAAGTCTGTGGCTGCGTCGATATCGGCCGCGATGGCATCCATCGCCCTGTTCGCATCCACGCTCACGACCTTTTTCGCGCCGTAGTGCTCGAGCACGGGGACCGTCTGCGCGTGGTACGCCTCGAGTCGGCTGGAGAGCGCCGCCTCCGTGTCGTCGCTTCGCTGCATCAGCGCCTCTCCCGTCTCGTCGTCGCGCATGTTCTCCGTCCCCGGCGTCTCGCCGGGAGATAGGGACTTGGGCGGGGCGAACTTGACGTGGTAGGACCTGCCCGAGCCCTTGTGCACCCACCTCCCGCAGATTCGCTCGGTGAGTACCGCGTCCGGGACGGAGAGCTCCAACACCCTGGACACCTCCTCGCCGGTCTTCGCAAGCTCCGCGTCGAGCATCTTGGACTGCTCCACAGTCCTCGGGAACCCGTCCAGGATGAACCCTCGGGCGCAATCATCCTCCTTGATGCGATCGGCGATGATGCCGACCACGATCTCGTCGGTGACCAAAGCGCCCGAGTCCATCGCCGCCTTGGCCCGCTTCCCAACCTCGGTGCCCGCGGCCACCGCGGCGCGGAGCATGTCGCCCGTGGACAGCTGGGGGATCCGGAGCTTGTCCACGATCCTGGGGGCGTGCGTTCCTTTCCCCGCGCCCGGGGGTCCGAAGAGGATGAGTATGCGCCGCGCGGCCGCCGCTCGCTCCTGCTCCTCCCTCAGCGCCGCGTTCACCAGGTTCAGCTCGCGAAGCAACACCTCCACCGAACTGTCCTCGAGCCTGTCCAGGTTGAGCACCATGGGCTCCTTCGTCGGCGTTCCCTCCGCCGGATGGGTCACGATGTCGATCGTGTTGGAGCTCGCGGGTGGTTCGGACGAACGCGACGCCGCGCCGCCGGTGGGAAGCCCGGACCCGGGCTCGGACCCCCGCGGAAGGGACGACCGCGCCTTCGACGGTCCCTTCGACGGTCCCTTCGACGGTCCCTTCGAACCCGAACCGGTCGTCTGGCGGATCGCACGCGCGGCGGAGTAGTCGCCCGCCGCGCGACCCGTGGCGCGCGCGGTGCCGTTCTTACGCGACATCGTCGCCCGCCTCGCCGCGTCCATCGACGCCTTCCTCCGCTCGAACGCCTCCATCGGGTCCACGTCCTGCGCGCCGGGCAGGGTCTTGGACGTGCGCCACGCGGCTTCGACTGTCGATCCACCCGTCGCCGCCTCCTCCGCGAGTCGTCGCTCGTACTGCGCCCTCACCAGCTCCTGCGCCCTGGCGCGCTGCTCCATTCGCTCCGCGGTCGTCGACGGTTTCTCCCAGTCGTTGGGTCCGCTCGGCAGCGGGCCTTTGGCGTACGTCCCGGGCGCGGGGAGCACGGGAGGGATGGGCGTGTCGTCGTACTCGATCGGGGGCGGGGGAGGATTCTCCTCCCTGTGTGCGAAGCCGTCCTGGTACTTGTTCTCCTTGGTGATAATCTCCGTGACGGGCTCCTGGTAGTACCGCTCGGGACGCATGCGCTGCTTGGCGCCGCCCATCGTGCCCCTCTTCGACGTCGCGTTGCGAAGGGAGAGGTCATGCCTCCACGTCCCCTCCAGCTCCTTCATCGGGATTTCTTAATTTAGATTCTATCGCGGAGCGGGGTTCGCGTCAGGGTTTCGAGAGTCGTGTCGCCCGAGGATTGCAGCGTCCCGGACCTGGTGTGAGAACGACGTGGATCGCGCGCCGAACGAAACTCGTGGGGTCGCGTCCTTCTGCCCTGAGCTTTGGGAGGGCGTACCTAGGTTCAAGAGGCAAAATCGCCAAACCGCTGTTGGCGCTGGCGGAGCGTGTCAGCTGGTCAGGACTGTCATCAGCGTGTTGATGGTCTGCCGGTTTTTTCACGGCGAGTGCCGTGCGCGACGTCCGCCAGAGTCGAGAGCGATGGCCGCACCCACGGCCGCCCTCGCCACCGTCACGACCCGCACATGGACGTGTTCATCCTCTAGGAGCGCCGTCGGGGCCGCGGCGCGCGTCACCACGCCCCGTGTTCGTCCCACGCGCGCTTCGTTCCTCCGAACCGCCGCCGCCGCCAAGGCGAGCGATGACGCCTCCACCGAGTCCACGAGCACGGACAAGGCCTCCGATCCGTCGTCTAAATCCCCCGAGATGTACGATAACCTCGCGAAGATTTTCCTGAACCGCAAGGAGGAGGACTGGCTCGGCCTCCTCGCGTCCAGCGAGCAGTGGCCGCAGCTCAAGGACGGCTTCTTCGCGCGGCTGAAGGTGCGCGCTGCGGAGGAGGAGGATCCCGAAGAGATGCTGAGGGTGTCGCGGGTGCTGCGTCTGCTGCAGGGCACCAGCGACAGGGTGATGCAGCACGCGGCGCTGCTCGAAGAGGTCCAATCCAAGGACGAGGACATGTGGGAGGGGATGGTCACGAGCCGACGCGCGGAGTTCACCACCGAGTTCTTCCAGTTCATCCGATTCAAGCTCGAGGCGCTCGTCCGCGCCGACGCCGCCAAGGGGGGCACGTCATCCTCACCGCGCGGGGGCAAGACCGTCACCGCGGATGAGCGGGCCGCGCTCAAGGGGGAGCGCGAGGACGCCGGTAAGGACGAGAGGGACGCCGACAAGAGGCGCGACGATCTCGCGCGGCTCGCGTCGGTGCTGCTCACCATCTGCGAGGCGTTTGACGAGGCCACCAAGGACCAGCAGACCCTGGAGGACGCCGCGGATAACTTCAAGGAGCTGCTCGAGGTGGAGACGCTGGAGGAGATGAACACCAAGATCGACGAGATGCAGGCGCAGGGGAAGCTGGACCCGGCGCTGGTTCTCACCGCGGCGAAGGCGTACATGAGCGTCAAGGAATCGCCGTACGTCGAGGAGGAGGTGAAGGACGTGATGGCGCACCTGTACTTCAAGATGAAGGAGACCATGGGCCGGCAGCAGCCGAAGGAGGTGCGGATACTGAAGTACCTGCTGTCCATCGAGGACCCGCAGGAGATCAGGAAGGGTCTGGAGGAGGCGTTTACGCCCGGACCGGAACTCACCGTCGGCGACGAGGACTACCTGTTCTGCGAGGCTCCCGTGCTGCTGCAGACGATCGAGACGGTGCTGAAGGCGTACGACGCGCAGAAGGGGAAGGCGAACATCACGGGGCAGGCGGCGGAGCTGATGCAGCCGGAGGTGATCGAGAAGATGAAGACTGTGAAGTTCCAGATAGAGGCGCACTTCATGTGATTCGGTTTTTAGGGGCTTAATATGCGTTAGTGTGTGTAATTTACTATTTGAGGCGATTTTCTCACTTCTTTTACATACGACTTACGAATTCCAGAGTTTCGCACGCATTTGGACACCCGATAAAATTTGAATTGTCTGCGCGAGGTTCGGTTTCACCCGGTCGCCCCATCGCGGGCCAAAGGAGCGAGCGCAGGGTGCGCAGGTCACGCCACCCCTCGCACGTAGCCTCGCGCGTCTCTTCGGCGCTGGATACGATCACGTACGCGTCGAAAGTCGCGATGGCCCCGCCGCAGGGCGCCGCCGGCGACGACACCGCCTTCGAGCTGAGGGTGAACGTCCACGACGGGCGTCATTTTCCTCTCGACGCCTCGTTCGAGGTCAGGGGCGTGTTCGACAACGAGGTGGTGTGCACGGGCGTGAGCCGCGCGTCCACCAACCCGTCGTGGGGCAGCACGCTCGTCTGGAGGCGCTCGTCTGAGAGCGTCAGGAAGCTGCAGTCGCAGGGCGCCAAGCTGAAACTCACCGGTGCGTCTTCTTTTTTTTGTCCCCTCGGATAAATCCGCCCCTATTCAACTGTCCTGACGCCTCGTCCTGACGCGCGCGCCTCTTTCCCATCCTTCGACAGTCACCGGAGGCGAGGATCATCGCCTCGGATACGTGGTGCTCGATATCCGCACCATGAAGCAAGCGGCGCTGCTGTACGCGCCCGAGGGCGAGAACCCCGGCAAATGGATGCAGCTCAACTCCGCAACGTTCAGGGGCGAGAAGGGCACCGCCGTCCCGGAGCTGCGCGTCTTCGCGGCGCTGCGCGAGGTCCAGCCCGAACCCGGAGAGTTCGACGCTCCCGCTGCGGGTGCCGCCACGAAGATCGACATCAGGGAGTCCGTCGCCGTCTCGGACTCGCCCGAAATCGGCGGCGACAGCCCCCGCGCCAGCCGAGCCGAGCCGACGCGAGCGGGCGCGAAGGACGACGACCTCGCCGGCATCGCGAAGGCCCTCGGCGCCGCCGCCGGCGACGACGACGAGCGCGAGGAGCCCCTACACCTCTTCTCCCTCACCTCGGAGGTTCGCAGCTTCAAGTCCACCCGCCGGATGCCCGTCCCGACCGCCTCGGTCGCGGTCAAGCTCATCCTCCCCGCGACGCTCCTCGACTCGGTGGAGCTGGGCGGCCGCGCGCCGCACTCGGTGGCGGTTCCCGTGCGCACCAACCCCCCCGCCACCGTCGCGCGCGCGTCCGAGGCGACCCTCCAGAACGGCGTCGGGTCCGTCGATTTCGGCGCCGGGGTGATGGGCCTGGCCGCGGTTCTCGCCGGCGCTCCCCGCGTCTGCGCCGAGGTTTGGCACAAGGACAAGTACGCCGCGGACCAACTCCTGGGCACCGCGACGGTGTCCCTCGCGCCCCTGCTGCAGGAGCCGGTGCTGGACGGATACGCGCCCGTGATGGCCGCGGTGGACCCGGATAACGCCATGAACCCCAGGTCGGCCACCGCCGCGGAGCACGGCGGGTTGGTCAAGGTTGGCGAGCTTCGGATGGTCCTCTCGCTCGCGGAGAAGGGCCCGCTACCGGCGTGGGCGAGCAAGATGGGCGGGTACGATCGGTTCCCGCTCGCGGCTTCCGTCGCGGGTCCGACGCAGCCCGTCCCGGTGACGCCCGCGGCGCACAACAAGCACCAGACGATGCGGGCGTCCATCGAGCGAGCAGCCGCGATTGACAAGGACTCGGGCGCTTCCGCCGCCCCGACTTGGAGCGTCGGCGAGGCGCTCGCGTCCCAGTACACCGGCGTGCCCACCGCGGCGGAGACGGCCGCGGCCGCGCAGCACGCGCCGACGGGCGTGGCACGGGAGTCGGTCGCCGGGATGGCCAAATCCGTCGCGGACAGCATGGGCGGCATAGAGGACCTTCGCAAGGGCCGCGAGTACGCCGTCGCGTGGGAGCTCGAGGTTTGGAAGCAGGCGCAGGAGGCCAAGTGGACGGCGCACATGCGCCAGAAGGAGACGGAGCGCATGGCCGTCCTCGAGGGCGAGTGGCGCCGACGGGAGGCGCAGCGCGAGAGCGACCACCGTCGCATGCGCGAGGACACTGCGGCGCTCGAGAAGAAATTAGCCGCCGCGGTGGCGCAGGTGGAGGAGCGCGAGCGTAAGCTCATCGCCGCGGAGGAATCCCTGAGCGTCCGCAGAGAGGCTGAGCGCAGGGAGATGGCGCAGCGGATGTCCGAGGCGCAGCACGCGGTGCGACGGCTGCAGCAGGAGTGCGAACACCAGCTCGAGATGGAACGCGGTCGAGGCGCGGATGTCGAGCGGCAAAAGAAGGCGCTGGAGGAACGCGTCGAGGAGGCTAACGCGCGCGCCGCCGCCGTGGAGCGCGCGTTCCACGGATACAAACGCGCGCACCTCGAGTCATCCGAGGCGACGCTC
>Ga0181573_10000641_pt1 | contig 36364 bp, 22 predicted proteins | sample 101ome_25_FD_148643 | JGI IMG/M metagenome (GOLD analysis project Ga0181573, IMG submission 148643) | Coastal salt marsh microbial communities from the Groves Creek Marsh, Skidaway Island, Georgia - 101409BT metaG (spades assembly) | ecosystem: Environmental > Aquatic > Marine > Intertidal zone...
GACGGACGAGGAGATCGCGGCGCTCAGGACCGACGACCAAATCACCGAGAAATTTTTCAGCGCGCTCGCGAGGGTGCAGGAGATCCACGGCAACTGCCGCCAGCTCCTGAGGACGCACCACCAGCGCGCAGGACTGGAGCTGATGGATGTGATGGCGTCCTACCAGGAGAACGCGCACGAGAGGCTGGCGCGATGGGTCCAGGGCGAGTGTAAGACGCTCGCGGAGGAGGACGGTCCCGACGTCCCCGACCTGCTCACCCGCGCCATGACCGCGCTCAAGTCGAGGCCCGTGCTGCACAGGTACTGCATCGAGGAGGTGAGCAGGACGAGACACAACGCGTTGTTTCGCAGGTTCATCTCCGCGCTCACCAAGGGGGGGCCGGGCGGGGTGCCCAGGCCCATCGAGGTGCATGCGCCGGATCCGAGGAGGTACGCGGGGGACATGCTCGGGTGGCTGCACCAGGCTGCGGCTGGCGAGAAGGAGCTCGTGGCCGCGCTGCTGGCGACCGAAGGGGACGACGGCGACGAAGAGAAGAACGGCGACAAAGAGAAGAACGGCGACGAAGTGAAGAACGGCGACAAAGAGAAGAACGGCGGGGAGGAGCACAAGGAGGGCGCGGGCGTCGACGAGGAGGCTGCGGATCCCGAGGCTGTGCTGGACAGGATCCTCGACGGCGTGTGCAGGCCGTTCAAGGTGAGGCTGGAGCAGGCGCTCAACGCGTCCCCCACAGCCTTGGTGGCGTACCAGCTGGCCAACCTGTTGGACTTTTACAAGGAGACGCTGGGTGCGATATTGGGCAAGGATGCGTCGCTCGTGGCCACCGTGGAGGAGTGCAGGGCGTCGGCGGCGCGAACCTTCGAGGATCAGATCTCGACGCGCGCCGCCAAGCTCAGGGAGAAACCCACGCGCCCGCCCGACACCCTCGCGCCCCCGCCGTTCGTCGCCGAGACCGTTTCGCTCGTGCGGGAGCTCCTCCAGGCGCGGTCCGACATGGTCTTCGGCGGCGACCCGGACGCGACGTGCGACTCCATCTTGGACTCCATCTTGGACCCCGCCGTCGAGGCGTGCGAGCGGGGCGCGGAGTCAATCGCCGAGCTGCTCCGGGAGGAATCGGGAACGGCGGGCGTCGGCGCGACAGACAAAGTCCCGCCCGCGTACGCGGCGAGGTGGGCGAAGGAGGCGTACCTGCTCAACTGCCTCAACGCGATGGCGGCGGCGCTCGAAGAGTTTCCGGGCGCATCCGCCGCTCGGGACTCTCTGAACTCGCGCGTCGCGTCCCTCGCGGATACGATCGCCGACGACGAGGCTGGCCGGGTTCTGAGGTCCAGCGGCGTGGCGGAGGTCCGCGAGCTCATCGCGCTGTACCAGGGGCAGCGGACGGAGCGCGGCGCGATGTCGAGGGACCCGGCGCTGGAGCTCGGCGTCGTCGGCTCGGCGTTGGACAAGCTGGTGGACGAGGTGAGCGCGTCGGCCGAGCCCGTGCCCGCGTTCGACGAGGTGTCGAACCCGCGGACGAGGGTCGACCTGCGGAGCACGTACGTCGGTAAGATCATCGAGGCGTACACGCTGGTGTACATGGCGGTGCTGGATCCCAACAACGGGTACAGAGACGCAAAGTCGGCCATCCGACACGGACCCGACGCGCTGGGAGTACTACTTAACTGAAATGTGAAACATGTTACAGTGGTCGGGATCTAACGCCAGTCATACGCGTCACGTCAGCGCGTCCAGTTGGGCCTTGAGCACCGATACCCGCTCCGCCACCACCTTCCTCGCGGTTGCGATCCTCAGGAGCTCATCCGTGTCGTCCCTCTTGCCCAGCACCGGAGTGATCTCCGTGGTGGGCGCTTGCTTCGTCTTGTGCGACTTGACCCTCTTGAGGAACGACTCGTCAGGCTCATGGAACACCATCTCCTCGTACTTTTCCTTAATCACCGGCTTCTTCTGCTCCTTCTTTTCCTGCTTGCCGTCCGCGCTCTCCTCGTAGAGCTTGAGTGGGGCGGAGAGATCGACGGATTTCTCCCCTGAGTCGTCAGAGAAGTGCACGGTGATGCCGATCTCGAACTCGCCCCATCCCGTCTCCGTGACCTCGTACGGGGGTTTCTCCAACGTCCTCTGCGCCTCTTTGAACGAGGGGTGCAAGTTGAACACCACCTTCGAGATGACGTGCGAGAGGTCCTCATTCTCCGGGCCCCTCAGGTACACGGTCCACTTGTGCGAGTGGTACTCGTCAGCCTTCTTTCCGAGCCAATACGCGCACGTGCCGTAGCAGATGGGGACCACCAGCTCGGTGTCCTTCTTGCGCTTCAAGTTGCTGTCATCCGGAGTCTTCGCCTCCTCCGCGGGTTTATCCTCCGCCATCGTGGGCAGCGCTCGTGTTGTGGTGATGAAACCCTGAATTGAATTTTCGACTTCAAACCGCGAAGCAAAGGAGGCTCTTTTTTTGGGTGGTGAACTTGTTGCTTCAGATACTCAACACTATCGCAATAACATCGTTTATGAAGCTCGCCGCTCAGTCTTCCTCGCCGACCCCGTCGTCAGATACATCGTACCAGTCGCTGAACGCGTTCGCCTTGATCCACCGCTCGCGCTCCAGGTGGTTGAGGACGTCAAAGAGGAAGTCCACGAGCTCGGTGTAGTTGACGGTGCCATCCTCGTCGGCATCAATGGCGGCAATCATGGCATTGATCTCGCCCGGTTTGAGCGCGAGCTGACCGACGCCCAGTGACTTGAGCACGTGTTGCACCTCGTTCACGTCCAGCACCCCGTTGCCGTCCTTGTCTGCCTCTTCGAACGCCTCGGCGAGGACGTCCTTGATTGTCTCCTCGTCCAGTATGTTCAAAAACTCCGCCCCTTCCGTCTCCGCAACCTTGGCCACGGCGTCCACACGCACCGCCTGCGCAGAGAGGTCGATCATGGAATAGATCATCCTCGCGGCGGTGGCGGCGAACGTGGCGTACTCCACCTCCTCGGTCTCCTCGTCAACCTTGGCCTCGGACATGATGGACGCAATCTGCAGCCGGCTCAAACCGAGCATCTCCTCGCTCATGGCGTCGAGCACGTGCCTGATCCTCCTGAACTTGAGCCTACCCGTGGCCGCGCCGGCGTTGTCGTCCTCGTCAACGGTCTGGAACTCTTCCAGGAGGGTTTGGGTGAGATCGTCGTATGAGTTGAGCGCCTGCTCAGCGAGCACGTCATCCTTGAATCGCTCCACCAGGATGTTGAAGCAGAGGGGCACAAATTCCTCGTAGGTCACCATGCCGTCGCCGTCCGCGTCAACCTCACTCAACAGAAGATTAATTTCCTTGCGCGTGAGCCCGAGCTCGGCGGACTTGAGGCACCTGGCGAATTCCTTGCGGTCAAGAGCGCCTGACCCGTCAGTGTCGGCGGCGTTGAACACCGAAAACATCATCTGCTCGAGCTGCTCTTGGGGGATGCCGTGAAGAAGGTGCATCTCCACAGCCTCGCGCGCCTCGTCCTCATCTTCCTCTGCGGCCGCCTTCGCGTCCTCCTTGGCCTTGATGCTGTGGATGAGCTCAACCATGATTGGGACAAACTCGCGGTACTCCAGGACGCCGTCCTCGTTTTCGTCAGCCTCGGACATGATCCTCCTCACGTCCTTGGGTGACAGGCCGAGATCTGTGCTCATCAGTAGCGTCTTGAACTCGTGGCGGTCCAGGTACCCGTCCTGATCGTCGTCGTACTCCATGAACCTGTCCATGATGAAGTCCTGGAGCTCCTCATCGCCCATGTTCCACCATCCCGCCTCCGCACCGCCACCCTCATCAGCCGCAACTTCAGGGGAGGACTCGCGCTCCGCCGCGCGCTTGTTCTCCTCGATGAGGTCCTCGAAGTACTTGGCGCCGAACTCGTATATGTTGTCAGGCTGGTTGCGAAGGATCTGCAGATTCACGGGGAAAGGAACGGGGAGGGGTCAACACAATTCTCGGGGACGTTCGGCCGGTTTTCTGGGAGCCCCGTTTTGGGAATCGGGAATTCGCGCGTCTACGCGGGGTCTCCAAGGGACGCGCGGGCAGGGTTCGGTGGGAACGCCGTGGTCGCAACACTCACCTCGCGCGTGAAAGCCTTGAGAAGCTGGGGAAATCCCTCGGGGATGGTGAACGTCTTCTGGTACCGCGCGGACATTGTGCCAAATCGAGCACGACCTTCTCTTCACCCCCTCAAAATGGGTCGCTTTCGACCTCCTATGCACGACTCGAGAAGACCTTAACCGCTCGATCGCGTATCGATCACCCGGTTACGACTTGACCTCGCGGCCTCACGGGGCTTCCCGTCGAGACTTGCCTCGGTTGTGGCGAGAAGGGACGCCGAGGAACCCTTGCCACCACAGAAGCGCGGATGATTTTCGGTCCGGCCAGAGCAGAGGTCGGTTGCCAAAAAAAGCCAAGCGGCCTCGGCCACCAGTTCTCGATAGCAGAAGAAGACACGTCCACGACACGTCCGTCCATGTCCGTCTGCCTCTCCGCCCGCGCTAATCCGGGGTCGCTGCCCGCCCAGCGCGTGACCCGCCGCGGGCCCACCGTCCGTGCGACGCGATGCTCGGCTGCATCCACCTCAGCCGCCTCAACCTCCGTTGAGGCCATGTCTCCCGAGCAGCTCAAGCGCAACATTTTGAGGCTCGGTGCGCTCACCGACCGAGGCCAGCTCCTCTTCCCTCAGAAGGCGTACGCTCCCCTGGACATGTACAACGCCAATCACAAGGAAGAGATCGTCGCGGCGGTGGAGGCGCTCGCCAAGACTAAAGAGGGCAAGCCCCTGGACCCCGCACTGTTGAATGGAGAGTGGGAGTGCGTCCTGGCGACAAAGCAGATATTCCGCTCATCCCCCTTCTTCATGGCAATCCAGGACGCGTTCGGCGATGCCACGTTCGGTGATAGCAAGTCTTCCGAGGTGTTCTTCCGCCTACACGACCTGCAGGTGATGTCCTGGGGCGCCTCCACGGTCGGTAGGGTGGCTCAGCGCATCAACCTTGAGAATGAGACTCTGGAGTCTGACTTTGACACCATCCTCTTCAGATCTACCGTCATACCAATCCTCGGCTGGTTCAAGCTCCTGCCCACGTTCGGTGGGAGGGTTGTCTCGTTCGCGGAGCGCGTCAAGCTGGACCCGGAGAGTGGGCGCATCGATCTGGAGCTGATGAAGACCAGGGTCGAGCGCAAGGAGGGTATTCCCGAGCCGCCGCTGTTCCTTCCATGGTTCCTCGATCGGGATTACCCGGTCAACGCGGTATGGAGGCTTCTCCCGTGGAACAAGGGAAGGGCGCCCACCGCGACGACCTATGTCAAGTACGTCGACGAAGATTTCAGGGTCATGGTGGACAGGGATGGACAATACTTCGTGTACTGCAAGGTTGCATAACATTTACCTTCGTACGAAGGTACGAGGGAAATTTTAAAATTGTTCGTCACTTCTGTGTATGTTGCCACTCTTTATACAGGCGCGCAGCCTCCTTCTCGTCGCCCGCGGCGCGTGCGGCGGCAACGCGCGGATCCTTGCACGCCGCCTTCGGGTCCTTCCCCACGGTGCTCGTCCACGGCTCGAGGAAAGTCCTGAGCGCCGCCGCATCCCGCGTCACCGTTCTTGAGGTCGAGCCCATCGTATCCTGCGGCCTCGCCACCGCCTTCTTCTTCTCCGCGTCGATCTTCGCATCGCCCGTCTGGCCCTTGAGCGCCGCGTCCAGAGGTACGCGTTTCCTGGCGCTCCTGGAACCGTCTCCGCGGAGTCCACCCGTGCTGACCTGCGCCTCGCGGGTCAGAGCCACGTAGGACGCCCGACCGTCCGAGGAGGAACCGACGCGCGGCGGCAGCAGCTGCATGAACTCGATCTCCGGGGGCTGGTCCAGGCCCGCCTGCGCCATCAGCGCGTCCGCGGCAGCCTTACGCACCGCCGGGTCGTCCATCGCGGCGGCCTTCTTTGCGTTCCACGGGTTCCCGTCGCCGTCACCCGCGACGTCCGAGTTGGTGACTCTGGTGGTCACCGCGGTTCCCAACACCGGGCCCCATTCGCCGCCGTCGCCACCGCGGACCATGAGCATGTCCAGCCCGGCGGCGTGCTCAACCACGATGTGCACGCTGAACTGCACCGACTTCGTCTCCACCTTGGGGCCGACCTTCCTCGGTCGCTTCCCGCTCGCCCGAGGGGTGCCGTCTTGCGCGATGGCCTCGATCCGGTCCACCTGAGCCAGCAGTTCCTCCCTCTCCCTCCCGTGCTTCTTGAGGCTGATCAGGTCCCGCGCCGTGTTGAGTCCCTTCAGAGACGAGCCCGCCATGTGGCTCAGCTCGTCCAGCTCGGTCAGGCCCTCGCCCTTGCCGCTCCAGTCCGCGACGAACCAGGCCTCGGTGGTGACGTAGGTCACGAGGACCAGCGAGACGAGCGCGCACGAGCCCGCGAAGAGCCTGAGCCTCGACCGATTCCGCATCTGCAGACGCAGGTTATATCGCTCGGCGTCATCGAACCCGGACAGGTCCTGGTGCCGCACCATGGCCAGCTGCGGGGTGACCTTCCAGGCGCGACGACGTTTGGATTTAGCGGTGTTGAACGGATCGTCTATGAGTAAAACTTTTTACTGCAATTCAAGGCGATGACGCGCACACACGTAGGCCGCCCCCGACATAGAACGAGCTCACGCGATGGCGACCGCGTGTACAAACTCTCTTGGGAACATGGGTGCGTCCCGCGCGGCCGAGCGCCTCTCTTCCTCGCGCTCGAGCTACGTGTCGACCGCTCCCGTGAGCGTCATCAGCCGCCGCCGCGTGGCCAAAAATGTGGAGACCGCCACTACCGCCAGGCTCCGCCCCGGTCGCCAGGGCGTGCAGCGCATCTACCGCATGGCCACGGAGAAGTCCCAGATCAGCGTGTACGAGTACCTCGAGTCCATCGGCGTTCCAAGGGTGAACGCGCTGCAGGTGCAGTCGAGGGCGTCGGAGTGGTTCGAGTTCGAGAACGCAAAGGCGGGCGGCGACAAGGACGCGCCTTTCGGCGTCGAGCAGATGGCGGCTGTGGTTGATTTTTTGAAGGAGCAGGGCGTGGGAGAGTCGGACGTAGGCTCGTTGGTGTGTGCTCATCCCCCGGTGCTGGCGTACAGCGTCGAGAGGAGGATTGCGCCCCTGTTTGCCTACCTTGAGGAGCTCGGCATGGACGCGGACCGCGTGGTGGCCGCGCTGAGGAAAAGGCCCAACCTGCTCGGCCTCGACCCGGATAACAACATGAGGAGGATGGTGGATTACCTGCAGAGCACGGGAAAGACGCAGGAGGAGGCGCTGGATCTGCTGCTCACGTCGCTGTAGAGTTGAGATTCGGTTTAACGTGTTGATATTTGCAAAGAGGGGTCCTCGCTGTAATGGGCATTTTACCCGCGGTTCCCGCAGCTCTCGATTTAATAGTCGTCGTCCAGCTCCGCGCTGATCTCCTTGACGAGCTGGTTCCTGTAGTCCTCGAAGTCGCCTGCGAACTTGTCCACCCTGCCCTCGTCCACTACCCAGATCTCGCTCTTCTCGTTGTCCAAAACCTTGCTGCAGATGTGGGCGTCGTGGGTGATGAGAACGACGCCGCCCTCAAACTCGTCCAGGGCGTCGCCGAGGGCGTCGATGGACTGCATGTCGAGGTGGTTAGTGGGCTCGTCCATGAGGAGAATGTGGGGATTGCTGAGATGGATAGCGGTGAACACCACGCGAGCCTTCTGGCCTCCCGAGAGCTTCACAATTGGCGTCAGGTGGTTGTGACCCGGGAGGCCAAACTTTCCAAGCTTGGCGCGAATCTCCTCCGGCTTGTAGCTCCCGCCCTCCGGCTTGAGGTAACTGCGAAGCAGGTACTGCACGGGGTTCTCATCCATAGACAGCACATCGACGAAGTGCTGGGAGTAGCGCCCGATGCGCAGCTTGTGCGACCTCCGGCTGTCTCCCGCGGTGGGCTCGAGGTCGCCCGCGAGAAGGTTCATCAGCGTGGACTTACCAGCGCCGTTGGGACCGATGATGCCCACCCTGGTGCCCATGTCGATGCCCAGGTTGAGGTTCTCCAGCGCGAAGCCCTCGAGCTTGGGGTACTTGAAGTGGCAGTCGGTGAGGCCGATGAGCGGCGGGGCAAGCTCCGTCGGGGTGGGGAAGTGGAACTCAACGTTGTAGTCGTTCCACTTGGTGGGCGCGGAGGAGTTTCCCCGTCCGTCGTCGTCGTCGTCCTGCATCATACCCTTGTCCCCCTTCTTCTGGTTCTTCTTCTCCGCCTTCTTCGCCGCCTGATTCCTAACCTCCTGCTGCTTATTCTTGGCCTGACCGCCCTTCGCGGCTTTCGCCTGCTTGATCTGCTTCTCGTACTTTTCGTAAGCCTTGTTCGCCTCCCGTCTGCGCTGCTCGTACATCTCCTCGAAGTGGTCGAAGGAGCCGCGGTACTGGTCTAGCTTCTGATCGTGGAGGTGGATGATGTCGGTGGTGACGGAGCTGAGGAAGTCGCGGTCGTGCGACACCACCAGCAGGGTGTTCTTCCACCGGGTCAGGTACTCCTCCAGCCAGATCACCGCCCTCAGGTCGAGATGGTTGGTGGGCTCGTCGAGGAGCAGGCACGTCGGCTCAATGAACAGGGCCCTGGCGAGGGAGATGCGCATGCGCCAGCCACCAGAGAACGACTTGGTGGTGTTGAACATGCTGAATCGCTCGGGTCCCGTCTGGGTCCCGTCCTTCTTCGCGACGGTGAACCCGAGGCCATGGAGAATCTTGCTCGCCCTCGCCTCCGCGGTGGCGTCGTTCTTCTCGTCGAGCTTCTCGTAGGTCTTGTTCAGCTCGTCGGCGAGGTCGAAGTTGTCGGCGGTGAGCTCGGCAGCCTCCTCCCGCGCAGCCTTCACGGCGAGCGCGCCGAGTCGGCCGCCCTGGGTCTCCGCGTCGTCGCTGAGTTGGCACGCGGCGAGGGCATCGGCGAGCGCAGCCTCGCGCTCCTTGTGTCCATCTTCGCCACCCGTCTCCTCCGCCTTAGCCACCCGTTCCATCGCCGCCTCGAGCTCCATCTTACGTTTGCGGAGGTTCATGAGCTCGACGTCCGCCGCGACAACAGACTCGAGCGCGGTTCGGTCGTCGCCGACAACCTCCTGCTCCACCAGCAGGATGTCGATAAAGTCGGGAACAGGGAGCTTGCGCCTGGCGAGGAGTTTCATGATGGTGGTCTTACCCATGCCGTTGGGACCCACGAGGCCGTACTTCCTCCCGTGGACGATGGTCATGCTGGTGTTGTTGAGGAGCTCCTTACCCCTCGCGGCGACGCTGAAGCCGTCAATCTTGATGTCCTTGGAGTTGGCCATGAGCTCCTTAGCCTCGTCGCTGAGGTTGGCGCACCTGATGGTAAAAGCGTCGTCGTCCTCCTGCATGGCCTGTTCCTTGGCCATCGCCTCCTTGCGCGCAGCCTCTAGCTCCTTCTGGCGAGCCTTGCGCTCCTCCTTCTCCGTCTTGACGCCCAGGACGATCTCCTTCTCCTCCCTGACGATGGCCTCGGTCTCGTCTTCGCTGCCGCTGGAGGGCAAGTCCATGTCGTCCATGTAGCCGCCGCCACCGCCGCCCCTGCCGCCCTTCAGCACGGGAGGCGGGCGGCCGGGAGGCGGACCTCGGGGCTTGGGCTTGGCTGCAGCCTTCTCCTCGGCAGCCTTCTTGGCCGCCTGCTTCGCCTTGCGCGCGGCGCGCTCCTCGGGGGTCTCGTCCTTCTTGACCTTCTTGTCCTTCTTGTCCCCTTTTTTCTCTGTGGGTGAAATGATTGGGAGAGGCCGGGGCGGGTCAGTCAGCGCGGACGCGCGGAAGGGGCGCGATGCAGTGGTTCGGGTGCCCGCTCAAACCTCCGGCGGCGGCGATCGAGAAAAAGTTGGCGCGCGCGGCCGTGAGCCCCGCCGTCGGTGATTTGGAATGCTGGATCGTAGTTTGAGCGTACCTTTCTTCTCCTTCTCCTTGCGGGCGGCCCTCTCCTCCGGGGTCTCGTCCTTCTTGCCCATCTTACGTCGTCGTTCGGGTGATCGGCGCTGTCGTTGTGAGTGGAGACGGGAGCTCCTTCACGCAAAAAGGCGGTTCGAGATCCTCTGATACCGAAATCAAAGGCCAAAGTTTATCCACAGCGCGCTGGCCTCGAAGCCGCTGCCTCGGGACCCGTCAGTCCAATCCGAGGACGGACACGCGCAATGGTATTATCGTGGGACAAGGGACCGAGCGAGGGGAAGCGCCAGAAGGTCGCCACAAAGCCCAAGGAACCCAAGTCGGAGACGGAATCGTACGCTTCGCTGAAGCTAATACGGGATGCCGCGAAACGCATAGCCCCTTTCGCGAAACTCACTCCGGTGCATACGTGCACCTCGATTGACGACATGATGTCCGACGATACCGATAAGATCGAGGGCGCGACGGTCGAGCTCTTCTTCAAGTGCGAGACTTTCCAGAAGGGCGGTGCGTTCAAGTTCAGGGGCGCCATGAACAGCATCCTCCAGCTCTCGAAGGCAGATTTGCAAAAAGGAGTGGTCACCCACTCCAGTGGCAACCACGCCGGGGCGCTCGCGCTTGCGGCCAAGACGAAGGGAATTCCCAGCTACATCGTCGTGCCCGAAGGTGCGCCTCAGTGCAAGCTCGACGCGATCGAAACCTACGGCGGTCAGATCACCAGGTGCGAGGCGACCGTCCCGGCCAGGGAGGCTGCGGCTGCGCGGATTCAGAAAACGACGGGCGCCACGCTCATTCCGCCGTACAACTACGGCCCCGTGATTTGCGGGCAGGGCACCATCGGCTTGGAGTTCATGGAGCAGGTGCCAGATCTTGACGTGGTGATCGTGCCGATAAGCGGCGGGGGGATGATTTCGGGCATCGCCACCGCGGTGAAGGGAATCAAGAAGGACTGCGTGGTCATCGCCGCCGAGCCCGTCGGCGCGGGTGCCTACGCGGCTGACACATTCGAGAGCAAGAAGAGGAAGGAGCTGGTGGATGACCTACCCGTGCCGGACACCATCGCTGACGGATTAAAGGCGAAGATGGGCTCTCTGACGTGGCCGGTGGTGAGGGATAAGGTTGACGGTTGTATAACGGTGACAGAGGATGAGATCGTGGCAGCGATGAAGATCATTTACGAGCGCCTGAAGCTTGTCGTGGAGCCATCCGGGGCAGTCGGACTGGCGGCGGCAATGTCGACCCAGTTCAAGGAATTCAACCGAAAGAACCCACCGTGGGGGAAGATCTCTAAGCACAATAAAGTAGGCGTGGTGCTTTGCGGCGGTAACGTAGACTTGGCACTACTTGCAAAGCTGTTTGCACCTTAGTCGAGTCGTGTTTAGATATAAAGTGGCAGTCACTGCGAACCGTCCTCAGAGTCCGTGTACGTCCGTATGAATGGAGGTTTCTCCAACTCCCATTCCGGCAGCGGCTGTGCGTCATCCAGATCCGTCCCGAGCCCCGGACCACACCCGCTCTTACCCGATAGCCCCGGGTGCGGCGCGATACCCAGGCTCTCCTGCTCGGGACCCACCGCCGGCCACGCAAAAGGCCAGGCTCGCCATCGGCTCTGACACGCGCGACACGCCCAGCTCGGATCACCCTCCACCAGGTAGTCTCCCCCGAGCAGAACTTTTTGCTTTTTGAGCGCCGTCACCAGCTGGGGTGAGGGGAACCCGTACACGATGGGCGTTACCCTCGCGGCGTGGCACTCGGGGCAGGTCATCTTTCGCTCCCTCTCGTGCCGCTGTCTGTACTCGTCTTTCCAGTCGGCGACTGGATCGTTCCTTGCCGACGACGGAATGGAACCGTCGTCGTCGACGTCATCCCCCGCGGCGGACCCCGGCCCTTCCCCGCCGCTCCCGTCGAACCCCTCTCCGCCATTGAAAATGCGCGGTCGAGGCGCGCGGCGCTTCGATAACCTCGCCGCGGCTACCCGACACGCCGCGGGCTCCCCCCACCTGGCGACGAACTGCGCCCTCCACACCGCGTTCGACCGCGCGACGTCCCTCATGAGCCGCGAGACGCGCGCGAGACGACACACGTCCGGCAGCGCCACGCGCGATAGGAGCATCTCCCAGACCAGGGAAGGCAACGACGGCGTCTCCTCGTGCCCTTCTTCCCCGTGTTCGACATCTTCCTCCTCGCTGTCGGTGGTGCCCCGGCCGGCGTCCTCTCGCGCCGAGGGTCTGGGCGCGAAGTCGACGGAGCCGCCGGCGTCCAGCACAGTCTCGCGAAAGTATCCGTTCACGGACCAGTGCAGCTTCCCCCGCGCGCTTCTGAGGTGCGTCACCATCTTGCCCACGCTCGCGAAAGGGCCGCAACGCTTGCGCATCGCCCTCAGCAGTCCGAGCTCGTTTTCCAGGGGCGTCTCCAGGTCGTTCCTCTGGGCGCGAGCCAGCGCGGCGGGGCCCCAGAGCTCCTGATACGACGCATCCATGGGGCCACAGCTCGCGTCTACATTAGCCCATCGCTCGGACATGCCCCCCAAGTGTCGCACTCGCGGGACCCTGACCAGCGTCCGCCAACTCTGGTGCTGACTCACTGCTTTTTCATACTTGTAGACACGGCCGCGTCAGGTTGTTAGCGACCCGAGAGTTCAAAACGCGGCTGGCCCGTCGGCGCGCCCGCACTTACCAGGCAGCCGAGCCCGCGCACGGCAAGTTCGGCTCTTGTACATCCGTGTGATGGCCTCGTCGTGCGCTCCCGCGGCGACGGCGCGCCTCGCGGCGACCCTTCCCGCGCGGACTCGCACCTTCGCGCGCGGACTCGCGACGAGGAATGATCGCCGGGGCGGCGCCCGGCCAAACCGCCCCGGTGCAGCGCGGGTTCCGCTCGTGTTCGCCACCTCCACGGATCCCAAAGCCGCCGCCGAGTCTGTCGACGGCGACATCATCGCCAACAACGCCGCCAGCCTGGACGGCAAGCTCCGAACCCTCGTCGTCGGGGTCGCGGACGAGCGGGGCGACGAGCTCCTGGCGCATCGCAACCGAGATCCGGGCGTGCTCTTCCGCCACCAGCGCTGGGTCGACGCCTACAAGCTCCCCGGTCAGTACATCACCATCACCGACGTGGATAGCGGCAAGCAAATCACCAAGCCCATCAGCGTCTCCCCCTACCACGCCCGCTCCACCGCTCCCAACAGCGACGTCTCCGTCATCGAGATCCTGCTCGACTCGGGCTCGGACGACGGAGACGAGAATTTCTTCGCCGCCGCGCAGCCGCCCGCTCGGCTCAAGGTGTCGCCCGTGCGCGGCGGGGGTTTCGAGAACCCCCTCTTCCCCGAGTACAACCTGAAGCGGGCCATCGAACACGGCCACTCCATCGTGTGCATCGCCGGGGGCACCCGGGGCGTGGGGCCGCTGAGGTCGGTGATGAACTGGCCGGATGTCTCGTCCCACGCGGGGACGCACCCGGTGACGCTGTTCTACCTGCACGCGGGCGACATGGAGACCGCGGGCCAGTCGGCCGCGTACGTGCAAGAGTGGGATAACTGGAGGGAGGCTGGCGCCAAGGTTGTGCCGTGCTACGGGGAGTTTTTTGACGACGGCGTGTTCCAGATGCAGGCGGCCATCGCGGGGAGCGCAAACGGCGGGGGCAAGTTCGAGACGGTGCTTGGCAAGGACCCGAGCAAGGTGACCGTGCTCATGGCGGGCGTGAGCGGGGAGGAGTCCAAGGCTGTGCTGAACATCTTCAGCACCCTCCAGAAGGTGCCCAAGGAGCAGATCCTCGTCGTGTCCGAGTTTGCGCTCAAGAAGGGCAAGTAAGTGACCGCGATGGCCGCCGAAAGAGAGCGCCGCGTCGGGGACTGAGGACCCGAACGGGACGGGCCCGCGAGTGTGCCGACCCGTACAACCGGGGGACTCGCTCAGTTATATCGAGCTACGTCACGAAATCGCTAATCTTACGTCTGCGTCCCTCTGTTTGCCTCAAACCGCGTCCTCTTTTTCGCCTCGTCTTTCGTCCTGTCCGGCTTGTGCCCCCAGGGGCGAGGGTTCAGCTCAAGGTTGTTCCGCCTCGCCCGCTCCTCCAGGTGAGACCCGAACCTCTCCATCATGCTCTGATCGTTGTTTACCCCGAAACGGTCGATATAAGGACCGTACAGCGGCCTGGTCAGCTTGAGCAGGCAACAGAACACGACCAACGCCACCAGCGTGATCCTCGCCCGACGGGTGCCTCGATCGTGCGCAGCCCTCTCCTTTGCCGACATAGTCGACCTCGGATCCCCATCGGGGCCGGCGTGCGTCGGGATATCATCGTCCCACGAAGCCCCTCGATCGTTGGATTCATCGTTCTTCCTAGACCCACTCCTCTTCATCGCCCCTTCGCGCGCGCGCCCGTGTGCAGAGCTTCGAACCGAAAGAAATCGCCCCCACTCGAAATCTTTGAACCACTTCAGACGCGTCAGACCGTTTTCGTCGGTCAGCCAAGCTGTTGACCTAACCACAGGTGTGGCGCACACAACGCGACGCGACGTGAAAACGTTTCTGCTCCCTACACCCGAACCCCGCAGGTCAAGAGCTCCCCCGCGAGACCGAGCCATTCCGAAAGAACCCCACGGAACATCCAAGCCGGCATGTCGAACACTTCGCGACCTCTGGGAAAAACCGCCCCTATCTTGGGAGTTTTTTTAACAACGCTGATTATCATGGCATCAGCCGCGACGTGCCCGACCGACGGAAGCGGCTATGACTACTCCGAGACTGTCACCGGCGATACCCGCACCATCACGTACACGGCGTGCCCCAATCACGCGTGGAAGGCCATCAACCCCAACAAAGCGCAATACGACACAACCCAAACCATCAGGATCCCTGCGTATCCCAAGATCCAGAATGACGGCGTCACAGGCGTCTCGACCACGAGCAAGCGCACCATGGACCTCACAGCAAAGGGTGGCGTCGTCGGTATCTTCTTCAGCGCCGCTGCCCTGTACTCCCCGTACGGAGGAGGAAAGTACGGGCAGGTCGTGGGTTTTGACAACTCCGCGACGAACGCCGAAGGCGACACATTCGACTCCTGGTGGGGCCCTCTCCTTTTCCCCTCTCCCTGTCCAGAAAGTCAATTTCCCGTTCTTGCGACTAACCGTGTCATGGCATTGACTCTAATCAACGTGGATGCCATTCGAGCCAAGGTTCGAACTCCTACCACTGCCACTCCGCGCCCACCTGCCTCCTCCAGCAGCTCGGCCAGGCGGCTAACGCGCATTCGCCTCAGATTGGCTGGGCAAGCGACGGCTTCCCCCTATATGGCCCCTACGGCAAAAACGGGGTCGCGATGAAGACATGTACCGTCACCGGCGGCAAGTTTGGCACCGATGTTTGTACTAACGACGACGGCGGCTACTATGGGGAGCTTACCGGCGTCGACTCGTACAAGTTCCGCTACTACATCCAGGGTCCTGTATGCAGTGACTCATGCGCCAACCCCATCAAAGACCTCCCCGGAGCCGACTATCACCCGCACAGCCCAACTGGCTATTATGGATGTTGCCCAAGCGGCGTCACCTGCTCGCTGGCCGTGGCGGCCTGCACTGGCACACCGGCGGACGGTTACGTCAGCGGCTTCACCCCGGTTGCTAAAACGAAGCTGAGCACATTCTGCAACGCATGCTACTCAAGCGGCCAAGGCGGCTCATCCGACACCACCGGCAGTGGCTGCTCCGCCAAGAGCGCGGGATTCACTCTGGCCACATGCCCAGCCGACGGAACCGGCGTCAACGCTGACTCTCCATCCCTTAAAAATGCCGCCGCATCCCTTACCGGCGCCGCTATCATTCTGCACATCGCTATTGCCGTTTTCGTCGCCATGATGTAAGAAATGTAATCATCGATGTATTATTTCAAGCAATCGTTGTGTTTCGCTTATTACTCGTCAGAGTCGTCGTATGCCGCCCTCAGCGCGGTGTACCTTCCTCCAATTTTCATGAGCTGGTCGTGTGTGCCCTGCTCCACCAGCTTCGCGCCCTCGCCATCTGCATTCTCCAGGATGCAGATGCGGGACGCATTGCGGATTGTGCTGAGACGGTGTGCGATGACAAAGGTGGTCCTCTTGTCGGCGTTTTCCTCGTTGAGAAGGTTGTCCACGCTCGCCTGCACCAGGCGCTCGGACTCGTTGTCCAGCGCCGAGGTGGCCTCGTCGAGGAGAAGGATGCGGGGCCTGCCTATGATTGCGCGGGCAATGGCGATCCTCTGCTTCTGCCCGCCACTCACCAGACCGCCACCGACGCCAACCTCGGAATCGTACCCGTTTGGCATCTTGCTCACAAACTCGTGCGCGTTGGATATCTTGGCGGCCTCAATGACCTCGTCCCTCGTTGCGGGCTCGCCACACTTGCCCGCGGCGATGTTGTCGTGCACGCTACCACTGAACAGCGTTGGTTCTTGCTCGACGATGCCGATCTGTTGGCGCAGCCACATCGGGTCGAGATCGCGGATGTCGACGCCGTCAAGGGTGATGGAGCCAGCCTCCGGGTCCCTGCCGTCGACCAGCACGCCGACGAGGTCGTCACCGGCGGTCTTCCCGCTGGCCGCGGACTTGACGCAAGGGTCGTAGAAACGCTCGATGAGCTGCACGGCGGTGGACTTGCCGCTGCCACTCTGTCCGATGAGCGCGATTGTCTCGCCGGGCGCGGCGACGAGGTCGAGGCCGCCGAGCACCGCCGCCTCGCGCTGCGGATAGGAAAACTTTACGCCCTTGAACTCGATGCGCCCCTTGAATTCTTCCGGGGGGATGATAAGGCCTTGGCCGCTCTTCTGCGCCTCCGCGATGGACTTGGGAATGGAGCGACACTCGGCTCCTTTCTCCACTGTTCCGGGATTGCCGTCCATGAACGGCCTTGTGTCGATGGGCGGCACCCGGTCAATGAGGGAAAAGATTCGGGCCGCGGCCGAGCCAGCCGCGGTCGCGTCACCCGCAAACGCCGCGGCCTGACCGGCACCTGCAGCGCAGAAACCGAGCGCCCACAGCGACTTCATAAAGTCATAGAAATCTAGCTCGCCTTTCGCAATAAGCTCGGCACCCCACCAAAAGGCAAAAGCGTAGAAGAGCATCGTCAGACTCTGCGCGAGGCCAAACGCCAGCGCCACAGTCAGAGCCTTGTTCCTCTCCTCCTTATGTGGCGCCTTTAGCATGGAGTCATAGATGTCATACATTCGTCCTTCCATACCGAAAGCCTTGACCTCCCTGATCATCGTCGCAGTCTCCGAGATGTGTCCCGCGGTTCTGCTCAAAGACTCACTCACGACTGCCTCCCCGTCGGCGATGTTCTGCATGTTTATCATTTCGCCAATGCTCAAGATGGGGACAGCGGCCAAGAGCACGAGGCCGTATTTCCAGCTGGCCTCCATTGCGACCGTGAGACCGAAGCAGAGGGAGCCGAATGTTTGGAGTGCGGAGCCCAAACCCTGACCCGTTGCAGCTCTGACAGTTGACGTGTCGGTGCGAAGGTTGGCTGTGAGCGCACCGACTGAGTTATCGGGATCGTCGAAGAATGCCACATCTTGACGCAGGATCGCTCTGAAAAGGTGAACTCTTAGCCGAGTGGTGAGCTTCTCGCCAATGAATGCGAACACGCCGCCCTGTATACCTGTAAGGCACCACGAGATGACCGCAATTGCAAAGAAAATTCCACCAAGCAGGTAGGCCGTGTCCATTATGTAATCAGTGTCGTGGGAGTAGAACAGCGCCAGCATCTCCGCAAAGACAAACGCAATGGAAGGGAAGACACAGCCGTTTGCGAGGGCGATGAAGCCGCCAAAGGCAAGAACTGGGTACTCGGGCTCGCTGTAGGCCCAGATCCTAGCGGCCTTAACCTTTGGCCCCTTTGCATCCTTGCTGTCCTTCACCTTGTCCTCCTCCTCCTTCACCTCCTCCTCCTCCCCCTTTGCTTTCAGATCAACCTGGGATGCCGATCTGTCCATGCCGGCAAGCGACACGGATGAGGCGGACGGTGTGCCCCTTGAACCGCCGATACCGACGAGTCCACGGTATCTGCCACCGGGTATCTCCATGAGCTTGTCGTGTGTCCCCTCCTCGAGCACCACCGAACCCTCCGCGGCGCCGCCGCCAGCGAGACCACCAGCGGCGTCCCGCGAGCCGAGGACGACAATCTTATCGGCACCCCTCACGGTGGTGAGCCTATGCGCGATGACTATAGTCGTTCTTCTGCCGTGGGCACCGGCGACGAGGTCGTCGAGCGCAGCCTGGACCAGGCGCTCGTTCTCGGTGTCGAGCGCCGAGGTTGCCTCATCCAGGATGAGGATGGGCGGATTGCGCAGAGCCGCTCGCGCGATGGCGACGCGCTGCTTCTGACCCCCGGAGAGTTTGCTGTTCTTGCCGCCGACGACGGTATCGTAGCCGTCCGGGAACGTGGCGATGAAGTCGTGCGCGGAGGCTGCGCGCGCGGCGGACTCGATCTCGGCAATTGGAACATCCGTCGCGTGTTTAACCCCGGCGCGGCCCACCGCGATGTTCATGCGGATGCTGGCGTTGAAGAGAAGCGGCTCCTGCGACACGACGCCGATGGCGGATCGAAGCTCGTCGATGCGAAGTTTGGTGATGTCGACGCCGTCGAGGGTGATGGTGCCCGCGCTCGGGTCGTAGAACCGCTCGAGGAGCCGGGTCACGGTGGACTTACCACACCCGCTCTCGCCCACGAGCGCAACAGTCATACCCGCCGGGATGTGAAGGTCGATCCCGCGGAACACCGGTCGCGTGGTGTAGGAGAAGTGGACGGCGTTGAACATGATGTCGCCACTGACTGGAGTCTTGAGCGCGAGGCCGGTGGGCGTGCGTGCATCCGCGCCGTCTCTGCCCTTGGGCTTCCTGTCGATGACCTCGTAAAGTTGGTGCGCCGCTGTCCTCGCCTTGATGACCGCCTCGATGGACGAACCGGCCATGCCGAAGGAGAAACCGCCGATGAGCACAGCGAAGAACACCATGATCACGGTCCCACCGGTCATGCACGGTGAGCTGCCGGCGCTGAGGCCCGTGGATGACAGATCCCCGCTGCGGTAACCGCACCCGCAGTTGGGATTCACGAGCTTGGTCTCCGTCTCCATGATACTGTAGTCAAGGGCGCACGCGCACGCCAGGAGCGCATCGCCCACGTACGCGTCGCCTGTCTTGGCCTCATAGCACAGCATCGCGGAGATGTTCGCGTGTTGGCCCCAGGAGGCGTCGAACGGGTCCAGCAGTCCCGCCGGGGGCGGGTACTTGCTCATGGCCCCGTTCGTTGAGTCAGAGATGAGGTATGCTCCGAACCACAGACCCGCCGCGTACATGATGAACATGACCCCGAACAGACCCCCATTGGCAAACGAGATGTTCCACAGGTTCTTAGTCGCGACCCGCTCCGCGTCGCCGAGGTGAGACTCGTACCTCTCCGCGACTCGGCCTTGGGCGTTGAGAGCCGAGGTGACGCGGCAAGCGGTGAGGCTCTCAGTCGCGATGGCGCCCGCCTTCTCATACTCGGGGTTGGCCGCGGTGAGCTTGGTAGTGGCCTTGACGAGGAAATACAGCGCCCCCGCGAGCATGGGCACCCCCGCCATAATCACCAGCGAGAGTTCCCAGGAAAAGTAGAATCCCACGGCGAGGCCGCCCACGCCGGTGAACGTCGACTGCACGAGCTCGCCCATCTTTTTCGCGGTTCCGTTCTGAAGGATCTGCACCTTCTCGCTCGTGGCCGCGCTCAGCTCACCAGCCTTGGCCGCGTCGAAGAACGCGACGTCCTGCGCCATCATGGACTTCAGATATTCCCTTCGCACGTTGCTCGCGCCGCGCGCTGCGGCCCACCCGACGAGGCCGAAGCCCGCAGCGAGGGAAACGCCGAGCACAAGCGCGACTCCGATCATGAACATAACCGCGTTCTTCGTCGTCTCCTCAATGTTGGACATGGATGCGGTGGAGTCCAGGAGCTCCCCGAAGGCAATGTTAATGCACGGAAAAGCCACGCCGCCAATCATGCAGAAGAGGACGCCCACCGCGAGCATGGCTCTCTCCTCCGGTCCGTAAAACCTGAAGAGCTCGAGCAACGTCACCATCGGTGCGTTCAGAGCCTTCTCGCCGGCCGCATCCTTGACCTTTACATCCTTAACGTCGATAGCACCACTCGACATGACGCTAGCGAGGGGCGATACTGCGCCTGGACGAGAAAAAGAAGCTCTCGACCCCGCCGTACACGCGCTCTGAGTGTCTCTTGGCTCCCCCCGGACACATGGCATATTCTGCTTCGTTGGCGGTTCCGACGAGATCTTGCAACCGACCGATCCCAACATCTTCGGGAGGCGGCGGCGGGGCGCCATCCACAGCGAGCGAGCGCGTGAGCCCCGACGAGAGTAGGTCGGCGCTTCGTCGCGCGCATTCGACGACATGGCCGAGCTCGAAGGTTTCGAGATTGGCGACCCGGTGGCGGAGCTGTACGAGAGGAACCTGACGTCCTCGTCGGCGGAGTCGAAGCATGTGACGGCGGTGCTCGAGGCGGTGGCCGACATCCTCAGGCAAGAGGGAATCAAGCCGTCGCCGACGGCGGTGTTCGCGGCGTCGCTGTCGTCCCTGGAGCGGGCTAACACAGAGGCGAGCCCCGAGACGAGCGCGGCGATGCTGACGGTGCTCGGAGTGGCTCTGGAGCACGCCCCCACGGGCCCGATGCTGAGCCGAATACCACACGCGATGCAGGTGCTCCTCGCCACCGGTCGCGCGGCGCAGGAGAAGCCCGTGGCGCTCAGGGGCGTGGTTCGGTGCATTGGACAGCTGGTCGCCGCGCTCAGGGACGCTCAGGACCCGGGAACGAACGAGTGGCCGCACTGCGCCAAGGCTTTCGGCGCCATTTCCAACCTGTGCGTCGACTCCAGGCCCAAGGTGCGGAAGCAGGCGGCGGCGTCCGTCGCCGAGGCGCTTCGCGCGGTGAGGGGAACATCCGCGGCGGGGCCGGCGAGCCGCGCGTTCGCGAACGTCGCCGTATCCATCGCGCGCGCGCCGGTGAAGGCAGCGCGTGAGCTCACAAGCATGCACGGCGCATCCGGCGCCAAGGCGGCGGAGCAGCGCGCGCAGGCTGCGGCTCAGGAGTCCCTCCACCTGCTCGTCGCGCTGAAGCTCATCCTCGGCGAGCTGGACGGGTCAGCCGCGGGGGAGGTGGCGGGCGCGATGACCGGCCTTTTGGACCTCGCCGAGCCCCTCCTGACGCAACACGCGTGCGATGCGCTCGTGGCGCTCTTCCAGCCCACGGGCGCGAGCGCCACCGCCGCCGCAGCCGCCGCAGCCGCCGCCGTGGCTGGAAACAGCGGCTTTGGGGTCCCGAACGAGGGAGCGTCACCTTTGGAGGGAGCGTCGAGCGAGGCCGCCGCGACGGCCGCGGCGGCGATCGGTCCCCTTTCCACCGCCGCGCAGAACGAGTCCACGCGCCGACCCACCCTCGCCGTGTCCCTCATCCGCGCCCACGCCGCCGCCGTTCGCCGGCTGCACGAGCTCGACCCGGCGGAGGCTGGAGCCCGCGCGCTGCCCCTGGCGTGCCACGAGCTGGTGAAGATGCTGAACGCGGTGCACGAGGGGGTGGCGATGGAGGCGGGCACCTGTCTCGCCTCCCTCGTCACCAAGTGCGTCGACACCAACATGGTGAGGGAGGGGATCAAGGCCATGGCGGCGGCGAGAGCCGCGGGTAAGTCCGCGCCGACGAGGCCGCCCCCGGTCATCGGAGTAGCCGCCGCGTTGAAGGCGTCGCTCGGGTTCCGGTACCGCGCGGCGTGGCCCGTGTCGCTGCCCGTCGTCGCGGCGGCGTTCGAGCGCCTCGGTGCCGCGGCGGGTGCGATCCTCGGCGGTTGCCTCGAGGCGTTGGGTGAGATGGGCGCGCACGCGGAGGGTCTGGCGTGCCGAGCGCAGCTCTCGCAGTGCCTCGCGGCTGCGGTGAAGGCTCTGGGACCCGAGCAGGTCCTGGCGGTGCTTCCCCTCCGGCTCGAGGAGGGCATCGACGCCGAGATCGCCGCAAAGTCCGAGGACGGCCGCGACGTCGACGAGGGCATGGGCGAAGACGACATGGACATCGGCGCGGGTGCCGAGCTCAACGAGGACGGGGGCAACGTCGCGGGATCCGCGGGCGCCAGGCTGTGGCTCGTTCCCCTCCTCCGCCAAGCGCTCAAGGGTGCGAGGATCTCCTACTTTTCCGAGGAGATCCTGCCCGTCGCGCGACGCCTCGGCGCGCGAGCGGCGCAGGCGAAGGCTGCGGGTCGCGCGTTTGAGGCACAGCGGTGCGCGGCTGGGGAGGCTGCGCTGTGGAGCCTGCTCCCCTCCTTCTGCCGCTGGCCCCAGGACGCGTCGGAATCGTTCCCGGGACTCGCGCCGAGCCTCGGCAGCGCGCTCTCGGCGCGAGCGGACCTCCGCGGCCCGCTCACAGAGGCGCTCCGTCGCCTCATTCAGCAGGCGCGCGCGGTGGTCAACGCCGACAAGCACGACGCCGACTCGGACGCCGACGAGGACGTCGACGAGGACGAGGACGACGAGGATAAGGCGAAGGAGGCGGCCGCCACCGCGGCGCTCCTGGAGGACAGGCCCGACTGGTTCACCGCGCAGATTGCGGAGGGTCAGGCGGCCACCGTCGCCAAGTACGCCCGCAACTTTCTTCCCATCCTCTTTAACCTCTTCGTCGCGGCGCCCCCCGAGCGACGCGGCGAGCTCAGCGCGACGGTGGGGTGCTTCGCGCAAATCACCGAGACGGCTGCGCTCGGTGGTTTCTTCCGCACGGTCCTTCGTAAGCTCGTCAAGGTGACGTCCGACGCCGAGGATGCGCCCGATGGGCTCAAGGAGGGCGGTGACACGAGGTCCGCGAGGAGGTGTACCTTCATGGACCTGTCGCTGGCCATGGTGCCCGGTTTGGACAACGCGGCGCGGGACCTCGTGTTCAAGGCTGCGCGACCAGCCGCCCTGGAGAAGGACGCCGCCGTGCAGAAGCGCGCGTACAAGCTCCTCGCGGCGCTCATGAAACCCAACGTCGGTCCCGGCGCCAACCTCGGCGGTGACTGGCTCTCCGCCAACAGGGACGCCGCCGAGGAGTCCCTGGTGGAGGGGTCGGGCATGTGCGCACCCGCGGCGAGGAGGTACCGCCTGCGGTGCGTAGCCGCGATCCTGCCCAGCCTGATGGAACGCGAGGCCGAGAAGGATTCGGCCGAGGAGGGTGTCGCGATGGGAGCCCAAGGGTCCTCCTTCGCGGTGTTGCTCGGCGAGCTCATCGTGGCGACCAAGGAGACCAACGCGCGGACGCGGCAGCAGGCGTTCAGTCTCCTCGTGGATATCCCCCGGAGCATGGAGCGCAAGGCTGGTCGCGCGGGCGGTTCGGGAAAGATCGGCGGAGGTGCCGGCGGAGGCGGCGGTATGCTCGGCGCGTGGCTCGCCGAGGGAAGCGACGACGACGAGGACGAGGACGCACCCAACGCGGCGAACAGCGACGATGAATTTGAGGGTATGGACGACGTCAACGGGGAGGAGATGGGCGTGGGTGTGCGCAAGTTTTTCATGACGGTTCTGGCCGGCGTGGTTGGAGCCACACCCACGATGCAGAGCGCGACGATCATGGCTCTCGCGCGCTTGCTGTACGAGTTCAGCGCTGCTCTCGTGTCCACCGTTCCGGAGCTACTTCCCGCGGTGTTTGCCCTCATGGAGACCGGCAACCGCGAGGTGATCAAGGCTGCGATTGGTTTCATCAAGGTTGCGGCGGTTCGTCTGCCCCAGACAGACCTCGCCGCGCAACTCCCCACGCTGGTCCCCGCGCTGCTGCACTGCTGCGACGACGAGGACGGGTTCAACAGGTTCAGGAGCAAGGTCAGGGTGGTGATGGAGCGGATGGTGAAGCGATGCGGTTGGGACGCCGTCGAGGCTGTCACCCCCGAGCTTCACTCTGCGCTCGTGCAGCACATGCGACGCGAGGAGGTGAGGACGGAGAGGCGAAGGAAGGCGTCCGTCGCCGGCAGCGAGTTCGGCGGCGGGGCCAAGTCCCTCGCGGGTAAGTCCGTCCGCACTGCGCGCAAGTCCGCTTGGAACGACCAGGAGGTCTTCTCCGACGACGATGGTCAGACGATGAGGACGGGGCGCGGGGGTCGATCCACGGTGGGCGGCGGCGGCAGGGGCGCCTACTCGATGGCGCCGACGTCGAGAAGGGACGCGGGCGGCGGCGGACCGAGGAGCGCCGCGGCGGCCCACGCGCTTCGTGCCGTCGGCGGTGCGAGACTGCCCGGAGCCGCTTCAGGCTCCGAGCCCTTGAACCTTCTCGACGAGAGCGCGATGCGCCGGCACATGCTCAACCAGCGCCGGGGCGGCGAACACGACGACGACGACCTCGGCGGGTACAAGCGCGACGAGGGCGGTCGCCTGGTCATCGTCGAGGAGAAGGAGGGACGAAAACGCGGTCGCGACGAGGATGATGACTTCGACGATGGGCGCTCCGTCGGCGGTAAGTCCCTCGGCGGGGTGTCGCGCCGCACGGCCAAGACGATGGGCGGTTTCACCATGCGCTCAGGCCGCAGCGTTCGGACCAACAAGACGTCCCGCACTACCAAGTCCGGCCAGACGGTCAAGACGGTAAAATCGAAGAAGGGCGAGGGCAAACACAGCGCGGACAGGTACAGGGCGAAGAAGGGCGCCACGGGTGACAGGAAGAACGGCGCGCTCGAGCCCTACGCCTACTGGCAGCTGGATCCCAAGCTGCTCAACAGGCGGCCGAGCAAGCGAGCCAAGGCCGGTGCGGGCCTGGCCAAGGTTGTGAGGAACACGACCCAGCTCGGTATCATGACCGGCCAGAAGGCAAAAGACGCCAAGAGGATAAAGAGTTCGAAGTACTGAGGATCGAGGAAGCTCGCACGGTAGCATTGTCATTGAATGTGAGTCGTTACGACTCAAAGCGAGGAGCACCGAGCCCATTTTCTTCCTCTTGCCCCGAACTGCCGAACTGCCAGCTCGAACAGCCGCAGCTTGCGAAGCCAACGAAAGTTGGCACACCGTGATGATGACTCGGAGATTTTCTTTCAAATCACTCGGAGGGCGCGCGTATGATCGACGACGACGAGCTCGATGACCTCGTGCTGCAGGGTCACGGCGGCGCAATTGCCGACCCGGACCACCACGTGGATGATCCCAACGAGAAGAAGAGGGACAAACTGAACGAGAGGCTGAAGTGCGAGGTGGTCAAGATCGCCGAGGAGGCTTCGAGGGAGCACGGCGTGCGGATCTCGCCGAAGTTTGCCCAGTGCCTGACGGAGCTGACGAGCACGTACGTGCACACGCTGGCGGACGATCTGGCGGCCTTCGCGCAGCATCGCAAGGGTAAGGTGATCACGCACGATGACGTGCTGCTCGCGGTGAGGAAGATGCCCGCGGTGGTGGACCAGGTTAACGCGGTGCTGCCACCTGATCTCGTCGCGAAGAAAAGTAGGCAACCAAAGCTCACGTTGTAGTACCGAAGGGAACGCGCACGGGAATGGGTGACATCGTCACCCCGGGTGGGAATATTCGTTAGGTCGTGTACAATGTTAGGAAATCTAGCTAGTAGCTAGCTATAGCTAAGTAGTGCTAAGGTGTCGGTCCGTTGGCTTCCAAGAACACAATCAGTATCTCCGCGTTCTCTCGTGCCGCCTCAGCTTCCCTTTGTCCAGGTCCATCGCCAGGAGCTCCGGCCTGAAGAAGTTGAACCACTGCGTCGTGGGTCGATCCATACCCACATCCATGAGCTTGTAGTGCCACCGTGGCAGACCCAGGTGCGCGGTCATGAGTCGGTAGTACTCGCTGAACGAGTCCGCCATGATGTGCCAACGCGTGGATATGTCCTGGAACCACACCTGCGCCTTGTGCGGAACGGACCTCGTCGGCGTGAGCTCATCGCCGACGTTCGACCCCGACGACGACGCTTCGAAGGACGGTACAAACACGAGCGCCACGCGACCGTGCCTGACCGAGGAGTCGAGATCAAACGCCGCCGACGGGAAGGGGGGTTTCCACCCGTCGGGACCCCTCGCGCCGTCGTCTTCGCGGCGCGGGTCCCAAACGGAACCGGGCGGAACCACGAGGAGGTCATCGTCATCGGCGTCGTCGTGGGGCACGAGCATCATGGGCATCTTCTTGATCTCCGCCAGCGAGTTGATGTGCATGTTTCCCAGGTGGTGCACCTCCTGCTTGAATAGGACGTCCCAGGTCATCTTGAAACCATCGGAGCTGAGCAGGAACGCCTTGAGATCTTCGGGGAGCTTGAAGGGCGAGTTGGCGTCCTCCCAGGCCTGAATGTCGGAAATCGTCGCGGGTTTGCCCTGAGCATACTTGACGTTCTGAACCCCGACGTGTTCCTTCAGGTATTCCGCCACCGCGCGCGCGTACTGGTCCATGTGGTTGTTTCCCCCAAATACGCGGAAGGATCGTCCCACCGCCTGACCACTCGCACACTTCACAACGGATTTGCTTACGATCCGAGGCGATCACGCGTTGTCTAGGGACATCAACGTCGTAGCCGTACAAAGATGGTGGTCAGAGCGTCCAAGTTGCAGCGCGTTGTGCCTCGAACTATTCGGGCGACTCGAGTTTTCCGTGAAGGTAACTTGCAAGTATTTCAGGCAAGTGCTAGTGCTAGTCTCTATGTCTTCTACCTTCGTAAGTGTTAAGCTAAGCTCCTTCCCACCTTCCTTCTAATGCCGGAGGTGGAGTACACGGACTCAAGGGGAGAAGTCACCTTGGTTCCAGAAATCGTCTTGGGTTTGCGCTTCTTCTTGCCGCCCGGGCTGTGGTTCTCTTGCCCGGGGGAGGAACCCGGGGAGTCTTCGGGAGCCTGCGCCCTGGCAACTGCCTCAGCCCTCTTCGCCTGGACATGCTTACGAGCCATCCTGCCGCGGTGCATTGCCTGAATCTTACGCGCGGCCGCGTGCTGCTCCGCCACTTGCTCGGCCAGGTCGGCCTCCCTGATTCGCCTCTCCTCCTCGAACATCTCGTGCAGATCCGCCTCCAGCTCGTCATCCTCCCAAGGTTGCGGGGATGGCGGCCGTTTTCCCTGCGCCAGCAGCGCCTTCTCCTGTGCGATCCGTGTCTTCGCGGCGATCCTCTCGGCGCGCTCGGCGCGTTTGATCGCCAAGCCCGTGGGCAGTCCATCCTTGAGTTTTGTCCGCTTCGTCGGCGTGGCCCTGGGCGATGAAACGAGCTGCTGCTTCTGTCGGTACGCCCGCGCGGCGAGTTCATCCCGGGCACTCGCGCGCTGGCGACGGGGATCGGGGGTCAACTCCTCCAGGTCATCCACGCTCTCATCGGGGTCCGCGATGCTCTCGGGCGGGACGAATGCCTCGGGTTCGTTGGGTTCCCACTCCAGGATGTCGTCGTTGGTCTCCAAGATCGGATCGTACAGTGGGTTCTTGCGGTAGCGCAGCGCCACCGCGGGCTCTTCGTCCCAGATGCTCTCGCTCTGTTTGAGGGTGAACTCGCGGTCGCGAAGCATGTGATTGGGCGTGTGTTCCAGGTACCTTCCCCACCTCCGTTTCTCATGGATATCCTCGTGCGCTTGTTTGTGCTGCTCGCGCAGGGCGTCCAACTTCTGTTGCAGCTTCTCCATTTCGGTGGACGCTCGACTTGTTGAACGGCTCGAGGGACGATCCTTCTCCTTTTCAGACGCAGCTTTGTCCTTCAGTTTTGTCACGAACGCCATCCTCTCTGCAGCTGCAGCCTCGAACGCCATGTCCTCCTTCCACCGCTCACTTGTCGTCGGAATGGTGTCTACTATGTCGTAGACGACATCTAAAATGAAATCGTCGAGCTCGCACGCCTGAACTGCCCGTTCCATCTGACCAAAAACGACGGCGTCAATCTCCACCGCATCCGCCGCGTCATCCGCACAGTCGTACACAGTCTGGAACACGGTCTCTTCGATTTCGCATAGATCGAGGGCTGAGTAGATGATGCCGTGGGCGAACGCTGAATCCAATTCAGCGACATCTACGGCGGCGGCGGAAACCTCGCCGAGAATGTCGGCCAACGCGCCGGACCGAGCCTCGCGGAGCACTTCGCCGGCGACGTCCAGCGAGGCTGCCTCACACGCATCGCGAAGGACATCTGTGGCGATGTCTCTCACGAAGGCGTTGTGAAGAGATGGTTCGGGCGATACCGACGGCTGTCTGATTATCGGTGACACGTTGTCGAAGTGAGCGTCGAGCTCAGCCGACAGGTACACCTCGTCATCATCCCAGTCCGAGTCAAAATCCTCGGAGAGCTCGTCAGAGTCAAAGTTGAGTGAGTACGCATCGTCGTCCTTCTCGGGCTTCTTCCGTCGTCGCTTCGTCGTGTAAGCCGCCGCCGCCCGTTTGGCTGCCGCTTTCGTGCCCAGCTCCACGGGAGTGAGAGTGGCATCAAAGACTCCAGGTACCCGTGGAACGTGCTCTTGCGACGCCTCTCTCTTTTGAGCCTCCTCTCGCAGTTGCGCCTCGTTCTCTATCCGCATCTCTCGTTCGAGAGACATCGCCCATTCCGATTTGACTCCTCGTTTGAGGCCTGCCCTACCTTGCCCCGGCCTTTCGCGCGCCTGCGATCGGTATTGCGCCTCGATGTCGCGCATGTCGCCTGCTGAGAAAGCGGTCTCGTCACCTTGGACAGATGAATCTGATATCGATTTGAAACCCTTTCTCTTCGGCTTGGACTTTCGTCGTTGCCTCCTGAGCTGAGCTTCGCGCCGTCTTGCGCGCTCGACCAGCTTTTGAGTCAACGGAGACACGATAGGCTCTTTTGGCGGTGGCGGTGAATCCGTCTGCTTCTTCGTTTCTGTAATCGGAGAGAGGGTGAGTTTGCGTGGTGTCGGCTTCTTTGTGAGCATCGAGTAAGCAGATGCTGCCCTCTGATTGGCGGCGGCGACACCCATCTGTACGGGAGAAGCTTCCGACCCGAACGCTCCAGGCCTAACGTGGGCGGAAGACTGCATGTCAGCCTTTCTCCTGAGATGCTCTGCCGCCCTCGCTGCCGCCTGATCCTCCGTGTGCATCCGTTGCGCCCACTCCGCGCGCTGTTGGGCATCACGCACGCGATCGGGCGTCCTCTTTGGCGGGCTCTGCAGAGACTTCCGCTTCATGTTCCGATTATGTTCCATCAGGCGCTTGACAGCCCCACGAAGGCGATCCAATGGAGTCTCCTTACGTTTTCCGAGCTTCGGTGATGACGGTCTGGTCGGTGCGCGAGACGATGGACGAGATAGCTCCGGATCTGCGTCAGCAGCAGCCATCTCGGCCAAAAATTTGCGCCTCCTCGCTGCAGCAGCAGAGTGCGCGAGAGGATTCTTAATCCACTGCGGAGGCGTAGCAACCACCTTGGCGCTACTCCTTGGCGTCTCAATCTTCGCATCTTTGTCCTTCCCCGCTCGATTGACGTCGCGCTTGGTCAGGATCTTGATTCGTGTCTTGGAGTATGCAGCAGCGGCGCGATTATCCGCCGCCGCTGTGCCGAGACTGACTGGCTCGGGTTCAGACCCAAACGCCCCGGGTCTGACGACAGCGGATTCACGCGAAGTGTTGCTCTCCGATCGGTGGATTGTTAGATTCATCCGTTTCCTTTCACGATCCAGCGATCGGGCCCATTCGTCCTTGCGCATCTTGGATCTCACCGGTGAGAGCAGTCGCACGGGCGACTTTATCCTGCGAGGTGATGCAACGCCATCCATTCTCGAGCGTCGCACCCAGCTCTTCCACTTCACTGCGGACAGGGCTACCATCCAGATATTTCTACCGAAGCTGCTGGGCTTCCTTTGGGGCAGGGCCTTCTTCTCGGCAGCTTTCTTCCGCGCTACCAATTCCCTCAGCGGCACAAATCCTTTCTTGAAATCTTCGTAGATGTCATTTGCAATCATGGTGCTCTGCTGCACCCTTGCCGCACGAACTCCCTGCTGAGACCCCGGCTCCCGAGTCGCTGTCGGTGGGGCGGGCAGCTTGACAGGCGGTGGCGTCGGTGCCAACGATCGCGACGCCATCGCCCCGTAAGCCACGGCAGCCAACCGGTTCTTCACCACAGAGGTTGGGGTTCCCCTGCCAGAGAGCGGGGGAAGCTTCTCATTCACGAGCTGCTTTGACGGAGGCGATGATTCGTTCGATCCACCCTGTCGGCTGGACGATCGTGGCTGCGGCTGTCGAGGTTTCAACGACGGTAACGACACGAAACGCGACGGTGCCGGCGGTGTGTCATCTTGTCGAGCCGCCATCGGGCTTCGTATTGGGGTCGAGGAGGTCGTCCCCGACAGGACGCCCCAACGGTGCGCGTTCCGAGGCGCCTCCTCCTTGGTTTCGATTGAAGCGACAGGTTCCACGTTCGGAGTTACCGGCGTCACCGGCTTGGGGGGAGATTCGCGGGGAGGCGCTCGGTAATTTAACACCGGCGGCGGCTCTTCCTCCTCCTCGACCTCAATCTCTTCATCCTCGACCTCCTCCACCTCGAAGTCCTCGTCATCTGAGTACTTTTGCGGGGCGTCCTCGTCGCTCGAATCCACGTAAATCGGATTGTGTCGCGCAGAAGATTCTTGGGAAGCCGCGGGAAGCTCCTCCACCGTCACGATTGGCGCCGGTGGAAGAGGAGAAGAGGAAGGAGTCTCCACTGCCGATGTGTCTCGCCGCGGGGTTGGAGATGAGTGAAGCCTGCCCCGCTCCCGAAGCCCCTCACGAACCTTCTCGACCGCACGAGCTCGCGTGGCGATCGCCCGATACGCCGCCTGCCTCAGAGAGATCTTGTCACCATGGTCTCCCGAGCTCCGAGTTGACGGTGGTCTCGGCCGATGGGACGGTCCCTCCGCGGTCCCGTCGGTCACCCCTGGTGGATCCTTCGTTGACTCAGCACTGGTGCTCGGCACATCCACCGACCGTCTCCTTCTGCGCTTCTCCTTACCGATCAGGCTCACCTTAGCGCCACCGTACGCGACCGCGGCCAATCGGTTCTTCCGCTCTGTCACCGAGGACGAACCCGTCCTACCCGCTCTCTCCGTCGCCGAATTATGCTCTGAAGATGAGGCCCACATTTGGGATTCGCTCCTTGCGTCTCCAAAGCTTGTCATCGTCAGCGACAACAGTCGCGACGGGCGCGGACTATCTACTCGTGTCTATCATGACTATGTCGCGGGTTCAGCTGACGGTTTAAGGCCCCCGCTGGCCTTCCGCGCCGGTAGAATGCGGCCTCAGCTCCAGATTCGATTTTCGTTCGGGGTTGTTCACCGGGTCCCTCGGCGGACAAGGAGAGCCGCAGAGCGGTTTGTGCGGGAGAACGAGCCGGACGGAGAAAGTTCTGACTAAGTTATCATAGGACTACAAGGCTATCGTGTTACATCATGCTCCAAAGCGACCCGGGTCCCGCCGCTCACTTCCCCGTCAGCGCCTTGGCCACCAGATGGGGGCTGGGCGGGGCCTTGGGTTTCGTACCGCTGAAGGCGTCCCGGATGGGAGGGACGACGACGGGCAACATCATGCCTGTCGATGGAGACGCGAATATGGAAAAATCATCGTCAGTTGGGAAGAAGCTCGTGGGGCGGTGCGAGGGTTTGGAAGAGGACGACAAGCGAGTCACAGTTTGCGTGTTCGGACAATCAGGACGACGCGCGGCGGCAGTCACCCGCGCTGCATCGTCCGCCCGTGACGAACAACCCCAGAGTTGGATCGGGTGGAGCGAGGAGAAAAACCCTTCCGTACGCGCAACGTCTCTGAACGGAGTTAGCCTGGAAGGGCGAGGGAATGGGTTCGGCGGGTTCTCACCCGTGAAGCCGATGAAGCAGCTCCACATCACCACCGGCTCGCGCTGCATGGCCACGTAAAACCAAGACATGGCAACTGGGACGACTCGTTCTACGGAAGCGCCCTTCTCAAGTGCGAAAGGGGGCGCCTGGGTGATCCTTCTTGAGCTGCCTGGAGTCGCGCTATTTTTCTGGCTCAACTGCTCGTCAGTCAGTCATCCAACTCCGGTTTTTTTTCTCGAGTTTTTAGATCATGTTTCCAATCAACGGTGCCGGAAAACGCGCCACGCGCCAAAAACGAACGAGGTCCGGTCCTCCCTCATAAAAAACTCGGACGGAGCTCGTTCGTCGCCCTTCCCAAGGACGCATCGCAAGCCCCTCACGGTTAAAGCACCTCGTGTGCAGCCTGCGAATCAACACAAACAGACAAAATGAAGTACGTCGCTGCCTACCTCCTGGTGAGTACGAGTACGCGGCGCCTCTGACACCCCTCCTCCGCGGAGGATCGTTCCCTCAACCCGGGTTTTGGCTATTAGGGTTTCTAACCTACCTCCCCTCCCTTGTTCCGCAGGCCCAGATGGGCGGCAAGGAGTCCCCCTCCGAGGCTGATGTCAAGGCTGTCCTCGCTTCCGGTACGTCGCCAACCATATCTTCAAATACGCGCGCGAATATCGCCCCGAAAGACGTCGCGAATGCGTCCTTTCGCCCCCCACCGGCACTGACAGCATCCCCGCTTCGCCCTCTATTTTTTCAGTTTCCGCGGAGGTCGATGACGACAAGCTCAAGTCCTTCTTCGCCGCCATCGACGGCAAGGATGTCGCTGAGCTCATCAAGGAAGGCCAGGCCAAGCTCGCTTCCGTCCCCTCCGGCGGCGGCGGCGGCGGCGGCGGCGGCGGTGGCGGTGGCGGTGGCGGTGCCGCCGCGGCCGCGCCCGAGCCCGAGCCCGAGGAGGAGGAGGAGGAGGAGGTGAGACTCAAACCCCAACCCGTATCGCCCATCCCCTACCTGACATACGCGATACACGCAAATGGTCGGCCCCCGGTCCAATCGGGCGTGAGCGTGGATCCAACGTACGGATGGCGCCGTCGCGCTCGCGCGATGCGTGCATCCCATTGCAGGTCCCGCGCCCCAAGCTGTTGATTAGTTCTCGCAAACCTCGAAATGAGAACGCTCTGCCTGGAACCTGCCGCTGACCTGTATCTCCCTTCCCCTCCCCTCATCAGGCCATGGACTTCGACCTCTTCGATTAAGCGTCGCTCTCGAATGTGTATCCGCACCTTCAGGTGACCTTGATCGAAGCGCTTGAAGACTCCTTCTCGCGTATCGCTCCCACTTCATAAAAAAACTTTTGGTTGTAATGCTGAGCTCAGTTGCACTCCCATCACGTGTGTCTACCCGTCTCGCGGGTTTTTCGCTCATTTGAAACTCACGTGTCGCGTCATTATGCCGTAGTTGCATTGCCCAAAGACCGGGACGGTCCAGTGCTTCATCCCATGCACGTCTAGCCTAATTGTTATCATGCCACAGTCCTGTCAGGCCTTTTTGAACCAGCTCCAGCAGAAGTTGAGCATCGAACCCAACACAAGTTGTTGCGCCCGGCCGTAAAAGCGTGGTCGGCAGCCATGGCGGACGGCGATCAGGGGATGCCGCTCACGTTCCAAAATTTCCTCGAGAAGATGCGGCACCCCAGCGCTTCTGAGCTCGTGAAGTCCATCAAGGTGAGGAGACCCGCCCGGACGATACTTACTTAATTCGATGCCCCGCTCTCCGTGCCGAGCCGACCGGCGTAACCCCGCGCTCTGCCCTTATCCATCCACGCAGGCTTTCATATCGTCGTTCGGCGATGCTCAGATGCCGGCAAACGCGCAGCGGGACTCGGATGAGGACGGCCGAAGGATCCAGGCCTTCCTTCGCGACACCGAGGCTGCTTTCCGAGGGCACCCCGCGTGGAGGGGCGCGTCCGAAGAAGAGCTGGAGGCGTCCGGGGAAGGGCTCGAGAAGTATCTCACCACGAAGCTGTATCCAAACATATTCGCGGTCATCAACGAGGAACGCACGCTGGACGACGTCCTCGGGCGACGCATCGCCGCACTGCGAACGTTCATTCGACCCGAGCACCTGGACATACCGGAGTGCTTTCGCGTAGAGGCGTCCCTGGCACTGGCCCGCAACGAGCTCGTCAAGGTGAACAACTTCAAGGCCCCAAGGGACAAGCTCGTGTGCGTGCTCAATACCTGTCGCGTCATCAATAACCTCCTGAACGTATCCGCCGGGAACCGACCCGCGGGTGCCGACGACTTCCTCCCTGTGCTCATCTACGTCGTGATGCTGGCCAACCCGCCGCGGCTGGAGTCCAACCTGAGGTACATAGCGCGGTTCAGGCTCGAGTCCAGGCTGGTGTCCGAGGCTGCGTACTTTTACACCAACCTCGTGTCAGCCACGCACTTTTTGACCACGTGCGACCACTCGGCATTCACGAACCTGGATGAGGATGTGTTTGAGGCGCACATGGCGGCCGAGGGATTCGCCGTCGGACCCGACGCGGCTGGTTCGTTCGACGGGGAGCGAGGGGGCGAGGGGGCGACGGGGGGCGGGGATCTTGAGGGACGAGGAGGCGATACGGGCGCGCTGGGGAGCCTAGCGGAGAAGATGCTGCGCGAGGGAGCGCCGGGGGCGACGCCGCCGCCCGCGCCGAGGGAACCCGGTTTGCCTCCGCGGTCACCCAACGGGACAGCCGCGGCTGCACTGGAGAAGGATCGCGCGCGTCTGGAGCGCGAGCTCGCGGATGCGAAGCGCGAGCTCGCGGGTGCGAACGCCCGAGCGCGGCATCCGCTTCGATGGTCCACCGTGGAGGACGTGGAGGCCGAGGGCGCGGCGAGTTTGGCCACCGAGAATGGCGCCGGGACCCTTCGCCTGCCGTACAAGTTCCTTTACGCGAGGGCCGATGATCTTCAGGTTGGGGACGTACCCGCGCTCCTGAATGCGTACAAGACAATCGCTTTGCAGTACGAGGCGTTATCGAGGGGCGTGGGCGCAGTGTTGGCTGATGTGACTCCCAACTCGGCGATTAGGAGCGGCGTTGATGTGAACGGTCTGAGCGTGTTTGCAAACATCGGGGCAAGCTCCCCGGCGGCGGAGGATGTTTTCGCGGGCATGACGATAACGGAAGGGGGGAGGCACGCTGGGATCGAGCCAGAAGATCCGTTCGCTCGACTGGAGGCCCTGACCCAGCGATGATAGTAGTAGTAGGGAGGACCTGGCAAAGATCGCTACGTTTCTAAAGATTTCAGCCCCAAGGTGTGCGCCGTGACTTGACGCCCAATCTGGTCCAGCTGGTCATGTTGTTGACGAGCCGCTCGTTGTGCTTCATGTCTTCCTTAACTCCCTCCATGCCGGCGCGGCTGCGAATGAGAGCATCACGCTGCTCCCGAAGTGTCCCGAGGATGGCGTCGCCCGTCTCGTTTGCGTCGGTGGCGACCCGCTGAGCGTCGGTCAGCATCTCCCGCCCGCGCTCCAACCGCTCCACCCCTCGCATGAGCTCCTCCTCAACCCAACCCTCCGGTGGGGCGTCCCCTGAGAAAGAACTGCGCGGATATCCGTCGGTTGGACCGAGGGCCGCGACCCTGGCTCGCGCCCTGGAGTCAGCGCCGGATGAGTTCATGAACAGCTCGCGCCTTATGGAGGCTTCCATGTCCACCTCCTTGTGTCGATTGTTTGCTTCCTCCACTCGGCCAAACACCGGAGGCGCCTCGCTGTACCGCGGCGTAGACCCCGGAGACGCATCGGAGAGCATCATCGGGTCGTCGCGGGCGGCCATATTCGAGTACCTGTCCACCAGGTCGTCGACGTCTCGGCCAGTCGGGCCCCAAACGGTGGGGGCGGCGGCGGCGGCGCTTGCCGCGGTGTAGGATGCGCCAACCTTGTTTCCGCCGCCCGCGCCCTGCAGCGCACGGATCCAAGCCTGCTCGTCGCGTGCGTTCTCCCGGGTTTGACGCATGAGCTGTTCGTCTTCGTCCCACGCGGATTCGGCGTACTCGTCTCGAGACTCATCCGCCGCGTCGGGAGCAGGAGGCGTCACGCGGATGGGCGCTCGGTCAACGACTGGCGGTGGAGGCGAACCCTCCTCCGGCACCGGGGACACGTCGCGTCCCTCGGTGTGGTTTCCGGTTCTCTTGCCGTTCCTCCGTCGTCGACGACGCTGCTTGTCGAAACCCGTCTCCTCCCGGTCGCCGTCCTCCTGTCTCGGTGCCCCCGCCCTCGGCTTCCGGCTTCCGTAATACCCCGCGGCGACGTGATAGTCCACCGATCTCTCGCCCGCCGCCCGATAATCTCTCATCGCCTCGCTCTCCGGCACCTCTCCCCTCCTTCGCTTCTCCGCCTCTGCCGCGAGCAGCGCCGGCGGCAGCAGCGGGTCCAGGAAGGGATCCTCGAGCAGGTCCTTCACGAAGCTCACCGTTCCCTTCCACAGCCGTCCCAGGGGCCCCGCCCCGCCCGCGGAGAACGACCGGGTCCCCGACGGACCACGCGTGGATCCATCCATCGAACGCGTGGATCCATCCATCGAACGCTCTGTTCTCAACCCCCCCCCCCGCGCGCCCCCGTGCGCCCTCGTCTCGTTTGCGCCGGATGGCCGTCGGATGGCGGCGAGCACGCGACGCGACGACTCGAGTGACGCCCTGTACGCGGCGACCGGGGGAAGGTTCC